>Ga0114972_10000267_pt1 | contig 38554 bp, 33 predicted proteins | sample M_140807_EF_Meta_FD_87354 | JGI IMG/M metagenome (GOLD analysis project Ga0114972, IMG submission 87354) | Freshwater microbial communities from Lake Montjoie, Canada to study carbon cycling - M_140807_EF_MetaG | ecosystem: Environmental > Aquatic > Freshwater > Lake | place: Lake Montjoie... | reverse complement strand
TGTCTGCATGAACAATGCCTATAAATGGACCCGCAGCGCCTCCCGTAGTGGCAAGCGTTTCCTGTTTGTGGGCACCAAGAAGCAAGCCTCCGAGGTGATTGCCCAGGAAGCCACCCGCTGCGGTGCGGCCTATGTCAACCAGCGCTGGTTGGGCGGCATGCTCACCAACTGGAGCACCATGCGGGCCCGCATCGATCGCCTCAAGGATCTCGAAAGGATGGAATCTTCTGGCGCGATTGCCATGCGTCCAAAGAAGGAAGCCGCCGTGTTGCGCCGCGAACTCGATCGGCTACAGAAGTATCTAGGGGGTCTCAAGTCCATGCGCCGTCTCCCTGATGTTGTGGTGCTCGTCGATCAGCGCCGGGAGACCAATGCGGTGCTCGAATGCCGCAAGCTCGACATTCCCTTGGTATCGATGCTGGATACCAACTGCGATCCCGATCTCTGTGACGTACCTATTCCCTGCAATGACGATGCTGTGCGCTCCGTACAGCTCGTTCTTGGTCGTTTGGCCGACGCCATCAATGAAGGTCGTCACGGCGCCCAGGAACGGGGCCAAGAAGAAGAGGGCTGAGCCGAAAGCTCGTCTTAATTCTTTGATCGTCACTTGACGCCGTGGTTCCCTACGGCGTCATCCTTTTTTCACTTAGTCTTTAGCCCTTTCCCTTAATTCTAACCATGGCTGAGATCAGCGCCAAGCTCGTCAAAGATCTGCGCGATAAAACCGGCGCCGGCATGATGGATTGCAAGAAGGCCCTTGCTGAGTCCGAGGGCGATATGACCAAAGCAGCCGAATGGCTGCGTCAGAAAGGCATTGCCACCGCTGAGAAAAAAGCAGGCCGAACCGCGGCCGAGGGCGCAGTAGGCAGTTACATTCACACCGGCGCCCGTGTCGGCGTGCTGGTGGAAGTCAACTGTGAGACGGATTTCGTCGCCCGTGGCGAACTCTTCCAGGAACTGGTCCGCAACGTTGCCATGCAAATTGCGGCTTGCCCCAACGTTGAATATGTGACCACTGACGAGATTCCTGTCGATGTGGCTGAGCGTGAAAAAGCGATTGAGATGGGTCGTGATGACTTGGACGGGAAGCCCGAGGCCATGAAGGTCAAGATTGTGGAGGGTCGTATTGGTAAGCGCCTGAAGGAGTTGGCCCTGCTTGAGCAGCCGTTCATCCGTGACAGCTCCCTCACCTTGGGCGAGATTGTCAAGCAGGCCGCTGGCAAAACCGGAGAAAATATCCAGGTACGTCGCTTCACCCGTTTCGTCCTCGGTGAAGGGATCGAGGTCGAGAAGGCCGATTTCGCTGCCGAAGTGGCGGCTATGACATCCGCGGGCTGAATTTCAACCTGGGGGGTCCGGTGGCCCCCCTTGAGGGCATGCCCAGGTCAGGATGCATCCGGTTGGAGCCATGAGTGATCAAACCAAGTCAATCCATACCCAACGGCAAGGGGCCAATCCCCAGCTCTATCGCGACTTGGCCCTCTATCTTCAGGTCGTCCGCCAGGTTCTACCTAGGGCCGTTGATCAGGCCGTCTTCCATTTGGTTACCCAAGGCGAATCCTCTCTTTACACCCAACAAACTCAAGAACGTCGTGATCAATTTCACGACCGTGTCCACACCCTGGTGCAACGCTGCCTGAGCCTATTGACGGTGGAGCAGCTGGTTCCCCTTGCCGCCCAGATGGAACGGGAGCTTCAACGGCGGCGCATTGAAACCCGTCGTCAGCTGATGGAGGATTGGACCTCGGAATCCCAGGCCAAAGAACCTGCTCACCAGGACGAGGCGCCTGATGACGAGCCCCCTGATGACGAGCCCCCAACCCTGCCCCAAGGTTCCGTGAACCTCGGTTTGTCGATTCCTGGCACGATGGGACTTTTCGGTTGGCGGGATGCGGGGGCCTTTCGATTTGGCCCCGGCCCTGGCTCTGGACCGGAGATCTCAGGGCACGACGAGTCCGAGGATGGGCGCCCGGATGCCCCCGATGCGTCACTACCGCAGCGGCTCAGTCAAGATTCCAACCCGGTTCCGCCGTCCCTGCCCTTGAGCTCGCTTGGGTTGTTTGCGCTGGCTGCGCCTTCCGAACCCAGCGAGGCCCCGCTCCCTTCGGAATCCATGGAGATGCCGCTGGACCAGCAGGCTGCTCCTGCTGTTGCGGCTTCCCCCTTCGCGGGCCATGGCCTGCCGCTGGATCCGGTGCTGCTATTGCGGTGGTTGGAGGGAATCGAGCAGGCCTTGGCTAGGCGCCTACGCAACCTTTCCCATGGCCTCAACGTCGAACTGTTGCGGTTGGGGGTTTGCCGTGCGCTATTGCCTGTGAGCTTGCTGGATGCGGTTCTTCAAGGCCAGATCGATCTGTTGGCAGCACCGGCCAACCTGTTGAGACTGCCCCTGCCCTTCCCCCTCAGCGATAGTCCTGGGCCCTCGGTGGCCATGGCGTTGCTGTTGAGGGGAACCGATCTGGAGATGGAGGAGCCCCGGCTGCGCACCTGTAGGCATCGACTGCAGCAACATCGCCAGGAGGTGCTCAAAATGGCCCAACAACACCGTCGTCTGCAGAGACGGCTTCAGGCCAGGGAGGCAGAGCGCCTGTGGCTGCAGGATCTCCATCGCAACCGTCCCGTCCTGGAGTGAATCCCCGAGCCTCGAACCCTTTCCCCGGTTTGGGCCTAGAGGCTTGGTGTGCCCCATTGCAACAAGCTTCTAGGTTGGAGGCAGAACGGGGCTTCGGCGATCTTCAAGGTCGCTGCGAAACTTACTCAGGCTTTGTGCGTCGTTCGCTCAGTGAGACCCTTCCGGCTGGTCTCGACAGCTCGGATCAAGCCCAGCTGCAGCAATTGGCAGAGGAATTTGCCACCTATCCTGCCGCCGGCTTGGGGCGCCGTCAGCAGTTGGTGCAGAAGCTACGTCAGGGACTGCACCAACTGCTGCTGCGCCACCGCCCCGAGCTGCCATCAGCCCCACCCAAGCTGCGGCTGGCGCCCCTGGCGCCAGGAGAGTCTGCGGCAGCTCCTGCACTCACTCCCGATCTGCCCTTGGCGCGGGTGCCCGGAATCGGGCCGCGTACGGCCCCAAGGCTGGCGAGTTTGGGGTTGTTACTGGTGCGGGATCTGATTCGCCATTATCCGCGCGATTACCTGGATTACTCCAATCTGGTGCGGATCAGTGCCCTGGAGACCGGGCGCACCGCCACGATTGTGGCCACTGTGCGTCGTAGCCATGCCTTCACGAGCCCCAGAAATCCCAACCTTTCCATCCACGAACTCCACGTCCAGGACAGCACCGGGCGGCTGCGGGTCTCTCGCTTTTTTGCTGGACGGCGCTTCACCTCCGGTGGTTGGTTGCACGCCCAGCAGCGTCAGTATCCCCCGGGGGCCACGGTGGCCATCAGCGGCCTTGTCAAGGAGGGACCCTTTGGTGCCAGCTTTAGTGATCCCTTGATCGAGGTGCTGCAGGGACCCTCCAGTTCGGTGCAATCGGCACGCATTGGCCGCTTAACAGCCGTTTATGCCCTAACCGAAGGATTATCGGCCGATAAGTTGCGTCAAGCCATTGACGCCGTGCTGCCCGCCGTGTCCACCTGGCCAGACCCCTTGCCGAAGGGACTGCTGGCTGAATTGGGGCTGATCGCCCGTTCCGTGGCTCTGCGGCAGATTCACAGGCCTGAAGATCAAGCCCAATTGCAGTTGGCCCGGATTCGATTGGTGTTCGACGAATTCTTGCTGTTGCAATTAGCCCTGGGGCTGCGGCGCGAACGCCTAAAGCTCAAGAGCGCACCGGCCCTGCTGGCGCCAGCCCAGGCCAACCTTGTCCATCGCTTTCTGGCGCTGCTGCCCTTTGATCTCACAGGGGCCCAACAGAGAGTCTTGGCGGAAATACACACTGATTTGGCCAGGCCCCAGCCCATGGCCCGCCTGTTGCAAGGGGATGTGGGCAGTGGCAAAACGGTGGTGGCCATGGCGGCCCTGCTCACGGCGATCGAGGCCGGTTGGCAGGGAGCGCTGATGGCACCCACGGAGGTGTTGGCAGCCCAGCATTTTGTCAAGATCGGCCAGTGGCTGCCCCAACTTGCAGTCAGTTGTGCCCTGCTGACGGGAGCAACGCCGGCTCGGCGGCGCCGGGAATTACTGCAGGATTTGGCCAATGGTCAGTTGCAGTTGTTGGTGGGAACCCATGCCTTGCTCGAGGATCCGGTCCAGTTCGAGCGTCTCGGCTTGGTCGTGGTGGATGAACAGCATCGTTTTGGGGTGCGACAGCGCAATCGCTTGCTGGCTAAGGGGCTTCAACCCCACCTGCTGACGATGACGGCCACCCCCATTCCCCGCACCCTGGCCCTATCGGTTTATGGCGATCTTGATGTCAGCCAGATCGATGAATTACCCCCAGGTCGTACACCGATCCGCACGCGTCTGCTGAGGGGCAGTGAGCGTGACCAGGCTTGGGAGCTGATCCGGCAGCAGTTGGCCCTGGGCCAGCGGGCCTATGTGGTGCTTCCCCTGGTCGAGGAATCGGAGAAGCTGGATCTGCGCTCGGCCGTGGAGGTGCACCGCTATCTGGCCGAAGAGGTGTTTCCAGATGTTCAGGTGGGCTTATTGCATGGGCGGCTTTCCAGCGAGGAAAAACAGCGGGCGATTAACGCTTTTGCCGGCGGGCTTTGCCAGGTGCTGGTGAGTACCACGGTGGTGGAAGTGGGGGTAGATGTGCCAGAAGCCAGCGTCATGGTGGTTGAGCATGCCGAACGCTTCGGTCTGGCCCAGTTGCACCAATTGCGCGGTCGGGTAGGGCGGGGGGCGGCCGCGTCCTACTGCCTCTTGATCAACGACAGTCAGCAGGCCTTGGCCCGCCAGCGGCTTGAGGTTTTGGTCGGCAGCACCGATGGCTTTGAGATTGCCGAAATGGACCTGCGGCTGAGGGGACCGGGTCAGGTGCTTGGGACCCGCCAGTCGGGTTTACCCGATTTGGCCTTGGCCAGCCTCAGTGATGACGGTGCCGTTCTGGAGCAGTCGCGCCAAGTGGCACGCCGGCTACTGGACCAGGATCCGCAATTGGAGAACCACCCCCTACTTCGTCAGGCCTTGGCTGAGCAACGACAACGGCAACTGGAAGCTGCCCAGTTGAATTGAGACTTGTCCCCAGGGAGTTTTTTTGCTTGGTTTAGATGCGGGTTCGCTTCCGCAGGCGTCGACACCAGAGATAGGAGGAACCAAGGCCCAGGACACCAAGCGGAGCTGGCGCGGCAGGATTGTTCTGGATCACCTGGCTGCGGGATCCGATTGTCATGTTGTCGAAGGCGAACATGTCAGCAGCGCCTTGGGTATGGAAAGCCATGGAGGTGAATTCCTCACCCGGTTCGGTAATTATACCGTAGAAGATGACGGACCCATCAGCACCAATCATCGGAGCCAAGGGAATTGACAGAAGTCCGATAGCAGAGGTATTGAAAGTGACATCCAAGATCCCTGAAAAATCACCTATATCAACTCCATAAAAACCAAAAGCAGCGACGGGTTGGCTGAATTTAATTGTAAAGATGCTGCTACCTCTAACTTCTAAGTAATGGCTTGGAGACACACCATAGCGTCCTGAACCTGTTGTAGAGCCTGCAGGAGTTGACCGAATCATTGCGTTAGCTCCATCCAATGTTGCGGAACCGGCTCCTGGAAAGACCAGAATGAGCGGAACCGCTTGATCGTCCTGCATCGATTCAAAAGTTTCTGTGCCGACTCCCTGAAGATCCGCAAGAAAAGCATTGCTTGCTGCCGTTGAGTTTGGTATATTTGGTAGAAGATTACGCATCGGATTGCCATTGGCGTCAACCCCTGAAAAAATTGTAAAAGCTTGCGATGGTGCCACTCCAAACAGGAGAGCCCCCAACAGGGTCAAGGTGATCCTTCGGATCGGCGGCCTTGGTATTGGTCGAAAAACCTCCTGAATTCCTGTTTTGACATCCTTTGGCAGCATTGAAAAAATGTCAAAAGGGCTTGCATACATAGGTAACAAAATATTTTGGCGCCGAGGGGCTGCAAAATGGTGGAATTTATAAAGATTGTTTGATTTTAAAGGGGTCTAAGTATTTAGGGTCGCCGGTTTGGGTTCGCAGTTTTCATATCGTTTAACATGATTGACTCTTGGGCTGGACGTGGCTTGCTTCCATGCCTGTTTTGCTCCCTGGGCCGATTGCACCCATGACCTCCCTGCGCCCTTGGAATGGCATCCCGATCCATGACGAAGGGGAGCCTCTCGTGCCCCTTGTCGACCTGGTGCGGCTTGAGCCTCACCCCTATCTCAGCCTGGGGGCCCCCTATGGCCCCCAGGCCTGTCCCTTTCGCCTGCGCCGGGGTGTGATGGAACGCCTGGCCCGGGCCCAAGAGGGTTTGCAGCGCCGCCAGATCCACTATCAGTTGGCGATTTTCGATGCCTGGCGGCCGGTGGCTGTTCAGGCCTTCATGGTGAACCATGCCACCCGCCAGGAGTGTGAGGCGCGGGGCCTGGATCCCGACGGCTCCGGGCCGCAATGGGAGGCCGTGGTCCTGGAAGTAGGACGCTTCTGGGCCCCACCCAGTCTGAACCCGGCCACTCCCCCTCCCCACAGCACCGGTGCCGCGGTGGATCTCACGCTGGCCGATGCTGACGGGAGGCCCCTAGAGATGGGCGGAGCCATCGACGCCATTGGGCCCATCTCCGAACCCGATCATTACGCCTTGGCCGCCCGAAAGGACCCCGATTCAGAGGCGGCCCTTTGGCATGGGCGCCGCATGCTGCTCGCCACAGTGATGCAAGAGGTCGGGTTTGTGCAGCATCCCAATGAATGGTGGCATTTCAGTTATGGCGACCAGCTCTGGGCCTGGCGCCAGGGCCTGGATCGGGCCCACTACGGACGAATCGGGGCCCCGGCGCTGGAAGGCTGAAGCGGAGTTTCACGGCCAGGAGGGTCGATCAGGCCCAGTTCTTTTTGCATTGCTGCCGCCTGGGCAGGGGTCATCAACTTTTGGCGCACGCAACTGGCCAGGGTGGCCCGGGTCATCTCCGCTTGCACCTGCCGCAGGGATTCGAGCACCGGTGGCGGTTGCTCCGCCCAGGGCAGCAGGTTTTTGGCGTAGCTGCTACGGATGAGATCTCCCTGGCAGGTGGCCTCATCCGGGTTGTAATGCTTGAGTCGCGGTTCCGGTGGCGGGGGATCCTGCTGGGCTGGCAACGGCTTGACTTCGGTCCCCAAGATCCCTAGGGCCAGGCCAACCCCAGCGATCAGGCTGGCGTTTCTCATGCTGGGCAAACCAGGGCTTCGAGTTCGTCCGCCCGAAGACGCTGGACGAAATCCCCGAAGCTGCGACGACCACCGGCATCCCGCCAGGCCACCAACAGGGGTTCCAGCGTTGTTTCCAGAGCTTCCAGGGGCATCGCCTCCAGCACGGGCAGGGCCAAACGGGTAAGGCCCGGACTCCCTCCCAGCCAGAGTTGGTATTGGTTGACCCCACTCCCCACCAAGGCGATTTCGGCCATGTAAGGGCGGGCGCAACCGTTGGGGCACCCGGTCATCCGCACCAGCACCGATTTGTTGATGCCAAGACTGGTGAATTGGGCCTGGATTCGATCCAGTACGGCAGGCAAAATCCGTTCCGCCTCCGTGATCGCCAGTCCGCAGGTGGGCAAGGCGGGACAGGCAATGGCATGGCGGGCCATGGGGGCCGGAGCGCCGGGGTTGGTAAAGCCCAGTTCTGTCAGGGCCTGCTTAACGCTGCTGCGTTGGTGGGCACCAATATTGCAAAGCAGTACATCCTGATTTGGGGTCAGACGCACTTCCAGCTGAAAGGTTTCGACGAGGCGCCTCAGGCCTGCCTTGGTCTTCCCTTCCAGTCGACCACAAAGAAGGGGCAAGCCCACGAACCAGGTGGTTGGCGACTGGCGATGCCAGCCGAGGTAATCGCTGAGACGGGGTTTGGGTTCGCGCCGAAGGGGTTGGATGGGGTGGCTGAAATACCGGGTCAGTTCGTGCTCAAACCAGGCGAGGCCCCGGTCATGGATCAGATATTTCATCCGCGCATGGGGCCTGTGCTGGCGATTGCCGTGGTCCCTCTGCAAGGCCACGATCGCCTGGATCAACGGCAGGATCTGGGATGCCGTCACAAATCCCAAGGGCTCGGCCAGGCGGGCGAAGGTGCTCTCCTTGTTGTGGGTGCGACCCATGCCGCCACCGACATAGACGTTGCAGCCGCGGGGGCGCCCGGCCGGATCTGTGAACAGCACCAGCCCGATGTCCTGGGTGAAAAGATCGACGGCGTTATCACCCGGCACCGTGACGGCGACTTTGAACTTGCGCGGCAGGTAGGTGGCGCCGTAGAGGGGCTCTTCCTGATCGCCGCTGAAAACCGCTCCCTCCAACTGCTGATCCATGACCTGTTTCACAGCAGCCTGGGGGCGGATACTGTGGCTGAGGTCGCCGTCGACCCAGAGATCGAGGTAGGAGCCCTGGGCCGCCTGGGGCGTCAGGAGATCGGCGATTTGATCGGCCAAGTGCCGGGCGGCCGGGTAACCGTTGTCCTCGAAGGGGGCGGCGGGCGCCATCACATTGCGGTTGATGTCACCGCAGGCCGAGAGACTCGAACCCATGGTTCGCACTACCGTGCCGATCACTTCCCGCAGATCGGCCTTGGCGATGCCATGCATCTGGAAGGCTTGCCGGGTGGTGGCCCGCAAACTGCCGTTGCCAAGCCGATCGGCCAGCTCATCAAGCGCCAGGTAAAGGGCTGCCGGGATGCGACCACCAGGGCTGCGCAGCCGCAACATCATCTGCCAATCCTTGCTCTGCCCCTTCTGACGATTGTCCCGGTTGTCCTGTTGATAACTGCCGTGGTATTTGAGGATCTGGACCGCCGGATCCGTGAAATGGAGGCTGTCGTTGTCCAGTTCCGTGGCCAGCGGTTCCTTCAGGTGGCCGCTATGGGCCTTCAGCGTCTCGATCTTGGTTGGCTTGCCATGATCTGCCGCCTCTGCTGAGCTATTGGCGCCCTTGGTCGACGACATCGGCAAGAACTGTGGCGGCTGCGTCTCGAAACTAGCGAACGGGGGGCGGCTATGTCCCTGTTGATGCCGTTGTCCCAGCCAGTTGATGTCGTTCCATACAGTCGGTGCAAGGCGGCACGAGACGATGGCCACGTTTTTATTGGAGATTGGCAGCGAGGAACTTCCCGCCGATTTCGTCAGGTTGGCTTTGCCCCAGCTGCGCCAGCGGGTAGAAGACGATCTGGCGGAGGCCCGGTTGGCCTGGCAGGACCTGCGGGTGACGGGGACACCGCGGCGCCTGGCCGTTCTGATTGGGGGTCTGGCGACCCATCAGCAGGATCGCCGCGAGGAACGCAAGGGTCCCCCTGCCTCAGCAGCTTTTGTGGACGGCTCGCCCACGGCGGCCGCCCTTGGTTTTGCCGGGCGCTGTGGCGTGCCGCCGGAGGCCCTCGAGGTGCGGCCCACGCCTAAGGGGCCCTTTGTTTTCGCCCAGGTTCTAGAGCCCGGCCAGCCCACGACCACGGTGTTGCAGGCCCTGATTCCCGAGTGGATCTGGGCGCTGCAGGGACGCCGCTTCATGCGCTGGGGTGCGGGGGAAAGCCGCTTCAGCCGTCCGATTCGCTGGCTGGTGGCCCTGTGGGACGACGCCGTGGTGCCGGTGGATCTGGTCCACTGCGATCCGGTGGTCAGCAGTGGTCGTCTCAGCCGTGGCGACCGTCTCAGGCAGGAACCCCTGGCCATTGCGCGGGCGGATCAGTATTTCGAGACCTTGGCTGCAGCGGCTGTGATGGCCGATCGAGATGCCCGCGCCGCCACCATTGGGGCCGAGATTGGGGTGGCGGCCCAGGCTGCCGATGGTGTCCCGGATCTGCCAGGGGCCCTCTTTGATGAGCTGGTGGATCTGGTCGAAGCCCCCCAAGTGCTGACCGGATCGGTTGAAGATCGCTACCTCGCGCTGCCGCCCGAGGTGCTGAGCACCGTGATGCGGACCCATCAGCGCTACGTACCACTGGGACGTCCCGGTGCCCTGGCCGATTCCCTGGCCCTGGAGGCGCGGGACTTGCTGCTGCCCCGGTTCCTGTTCGTGGCCAATGGACGTGATCCTGCCGCCGCTGACACGGTGCGGCGCGGCAACGAGAGGGTGTTGAGGGCCCGGTTGGCCGACGCTGCCTTTTTTGTGAGGGCTGATCGGTCCGCCGCCAGCATCGACCGCCGCGCGCAACTGGATCGGGTCACCTTCGCTGAAGGACTGGGCAGCCTGCTCGATCGAACCCAGCGCATCGAATGGTTCACCGACGCCCTGCTCGAGGCCCTGGCCCTGGGGGCCCCGACGGCGGAAGCAGCCCGCCGAGCCGCCCATCTCTGCAAACACGACCTGGTCAGCCAGATGGTGGGGGAATTTCCCGAACTGCAGGGTGTGATGGGGGGCAAATACCTCCTGGCCGAAGGGGAGTCCCGGGCCGTGGCCCTGGCGGTGCAAGAGCACTACCTGCCCCGTGGTGCGGGGGACAGCCTGCCGACCTCCGATGCGGGCGCGGTGGTGGCCTTGGCGGAACGGCTCGAACTGCTGCTCAGCAGCTTCGCCAGGGGCGAGAAACCGAGTGGATCCTCCGATCCCTACGGGCTGCGGCGGGCCGGCAACGGGGTGCTCCAGATTCTCTGGGATCGGGGCTGGACCCTGGATCTGGCGGCCCTGGTGCAGCATTCCTGCCGGCACTGGGCGGCGTTGCTGCCGCACCTGAGCATCGAGGCGGTTTCCCTGGAGGCCAGCATCGTCGAGCTGCTGCGCCAGAGGCTGGTCAGCCAGTTGGAGGAGGAAGGTTTTGATGGGGATCTGGTCCAGTCGGTCGCTGGAGAGACCGTGGCGCCAGCCCGGCTACTGGGGGACCCGGCCGATGCCCGCCGTCGCTTGCTGCTGCTGGCCGATCTGCGGCGCCAGGGCCAACTGGCTGTCTTGCAGTCGGTGGTGCAGCGGGCCTCGCGCTTGGCGACCAAAGGGGATCTGGGCCCTGATGTGTTGGGGCCCGAGGGGAGGGTTGATGCCGAGCTGTTCAGTTCTCCGAGCGAGGCGGCGATGCTGGGCGTCGTTGAGACGCTGCGGCCCTATGCCGAGGCCCGGGATGGAACGGGATATGGGGAGCTGGCCCGGGGTCTCGCCCAGAGCGCCAGTACTCTCGCTGCCTTCTTCGATGGACCCCAGAGTGTCTTGGTGATGGCGGATGACCCAGCAGTGCGGCGCAATCGGCTGAATCTGCTGGGCATCCTGCGCAATCAGGCGGCCCAGCTGGCTGATTTCAACAGCCTTAGCGGCTGAGGGCCGGTTGTCGATCCGTTGCGGCGGCGGCCCCAGCATCCTGACCCAAGCCATGGATGGTTTGGGAGTCGGTGCCACTGGCTGCGGGGGGGGCCATTAAGAGGGCGACTTCCTCTTCTGTGCGCACGGCACTGGCAACCGGTCGATACCCAGATGGAGCCAGGGCCTGACCCCGCAGGACGGAGGCGAGCGTGCGGAAGGTGAGTTTGAGTTGCTGCCAGGGGTTCATGGCCACAACTCGTTTGTAGAGATAGCTGTCGAAAGTCAGACGCTGCACATCGAGGTCATCGCACATTTCAACGAAGGCCTCGCGAGCCGCATCGTTGCTGTAAAAAACATTTTGAAGAATTTCGAGAACCTTATAGGTTGGACCATACTTTTTGTCCCACTTCTTCAGATAAATCTTTAAGTCAGCCTCACTTGGAATACGAGTGCCACCGGCGCAGGCGGTGACGATTTCCTCGGCACACATCCGACCACTTTTGGCGGCGAAATAAATCCCTTCTCCCGAGCTCTTGGTGACATACCCAGCTGCGTCACCAACCAGGGCCATGCGGCCCACCACCCTTCTGGGGCGAGGATGCTCGGGAATCGGATGGGCTTCCACCTTGATCACCTCGCCCTTAAGCAGCCTCTTGCTGGCGCGTTCGCGGATCCCCTGCTGCAGGCCCTTGATCAGGGACTGGTTTTTTTGCATCGTTCCGGTACCAACGGCAACGTGGTCGTACTTGGGGAAGACCCAGGCATAGAAGTCCGGGGAGACGTCGGTACCGACATACATTTCAGCCAGATCTTCGTAGTAGGCCATTTCTTCCTTAGGTAGGCGAATGCGTTCCTGGAAAGCGATGGCCACGTTGTAGTCGCCGGCATCCATGGCTTTGGCCACCCGACTGTTGGCCCCATCGGCACCGACGATGAGGTCCACTTCCATGCTCTTCAGTTCGCCTGTTGGACCCCCAGCAGCATAATCGGCGTAATGGATCGTGTAAGGACCTTGACGATTTTTACCAGTGTCGATCCGTTGAACCAAGCCATTGATCAACTGGGTTCCTAGGGATGCGGCCCGGTCACGTAAGAAACTGTCGAGGATTTCGCGGCGGCACATGCCGATATATTCATTGCTGTTCTTTAGATGGATATCCACCTCTCGATTGGAGGGGGAAATCATCTTCATGTTACGAACCTTGCGGTCGATGATCGATTCCGGCAGGTCAAATTCTTCGACCATGCATAGCGGAATCGCCCCACCACAGGGCTTGGCATTATCGAGCTTCCGCTCAAACAACCAGGTTTGAATGCCAGCCTTGGCCAGCACTTCAGCAGCACAAGATCCACTGGGGCCGCCGCCCACAACTGCGACTCGCAACATCTTGAAACCTTTCAGTGCCAGGGGTTCTCCCTGAAACGTAACACCACAAGCCCGACCTTCGCGGCTGACCCCCCAAGTCTGCTGACATCGTTTTTGGCAATGGGGATGGGCGAAAGTAACTTCAGAAGTCTGTCGGAGGCCCCCTGGCTGGTCCCTGCCCTCTGAGTTGTCGTGCGGGGAGCGCGCTTCTCAGTCATGGCTTCGCCCTGCAAGAACCCAACTGCAGCAAGCGATTTGATCAGCTTCCTCAACGTGCTCCCGGACTTCTGGATGGGTCTAGGCACCCGCCTCATGCCGAGGCAGTTGCTGCTTCTTGGCGATCCTTGACATCTACAGCTTCTCTTCAAAAAGCTTTCGCCCACTTGGGTTACAAGTTAAATGTTTTTAAAAAACTCCTATTTAAAGCCACAGACCCTGACAATATTGACTTTTAGAGGCAATCTGCAGGTGCAGGCTCCAGAGCGAACCATGCAGGTTTGCTTAAAAGCTGTGGTGGTGTGAGGATGCCTTCAATCTCCCCTAGGAGGCGCTTGCGGTTAAAGCGGTCATTGTAAGTTCACCAAGTTCTTTCTAACTGCGGTGAATCCGCAGCTCAGTAACGGTGAGCATCCTTGCTCAGCTCAACGTCGCCGATCCAGTGCCTGCCCTCCATGGTCCTGGGGTCTGGCACCAGTCACTTAAGGATTTGCCATGCTGAAAGTTGCAGCAAGAAACCTATGCCCCACTTTGAGTCAAAATTACTGTCTTTGACATGGTCATAGCTATTCAAACGGCAGGCCTGTTATCGGCAGGTGGTGGGCTGGGCACCAATCGGCCGCACGGCGCAGGCAGCCTCTCCTGGCAGTCCAGAGGAATCGTGATAAATTCGTAGTTGAGTCGAATTAGCGAGGGAATTTGGGGCTTGTCTGCAGTGGAAACTGAGGGCATAATGCTACTAACTTAATTTGCAAATGCATCCTCAGACCCCCTCACTTTCTTTCGTGTATAGGTGTGTAGCCGCTCTCTGGGCTGGCATCAAACGTACGATCCGGGATCTTGAATATGGCCCTTTCTATTCACCTCGATTTGTCAAGTTGGAAAGCTAGAACGTAATCATTATTTGATCACGCAAGTAAGGCCGACCTGATTTAAATATATTTTCATCCAGGCGATGCCACCTGTACTGACGGATGAAGCAGCGATAGAATTGCGGTCTAATCATATCTGATGCCATAAATGAATTCTTTGTTACTGCGCCAGCTACAAACGGGGGATACCAAGTGAGTTGGATGCCCCGGCCGATGACAGGGTCTGACTGTTCTAATCTGAAGCCGCAATAGGGAACGGCTCATCCGATTCCCCCAAGCACTTCGCGACAGCGTGATCACGCCGCTTCTCTCAATGGTTTAACGATCGTAACCCGTCAATTTCCTGATTGTATGAGAGAATTTGGATTGAGATTGTTGGTTTTTTAGGGGCACCCTTGGCCCGCAGAAACCTTAATCCATCCTTACCAAAACCCCCAGTTCCCAGCCAAGCATGGTCGACGTAGGCAGCACCGGTCGAAGCGAAAGCAATTCCGCAATCCGAGCTGGAGTTTTTTCTATCTCCTCATTTGATTCCCCTTGGTATTTGGATGCTAATGGTCTAAGCAACGTACCCTTGAATAAGGCATGGTCTCACTACCGTTCACAGGGTCAAGTTCAAGGACTCCAGGCTCGTTATGATATTAGTGAATTGGTATCGATTCTGATCACAGAGGAATTCAGCCCATCGATCGCAGAAAGCTTTAATAGCGCACTAAATAAAAGCATCATGGCACCTGTCTATTTTTATACAAAAAATCTGCCCAACCTAAAGAGCGTAAAAACTGCAACGATCGATTCTTTTTATCAATTTTCTGATATTTTTAGGCGCGAGCTACGCCATTACAATCCCTATGGTGCGGCGCTTAATCTGCGGGCCCTCCTTGCTACACCGGAATGGGAAGAATCCGCTTCAAATCAAGCACTTATCCAGCTCCTGGAAGCTATTCTTTATCCAGACTACGCCTTAATCGTAACGCAGAGCGAGCGTTTTGAAAAACGAAAGCCTTTCAAATTTATAAAACTTACTCCAGAGGAAATAAATGGTGTCGAACGGTGTTTTGACAAAGAATATTATTGTGGTGTTTATGCAGATATACGGATGTCAGGTGTTAACTCATTAGGACATTTTCTCAGTCAGGGACGCTTGGAGGGGCGACATGGATCCCCAATCTTTGACCCTATTTACTATCTCAGTGAAAATCAAGATGTCGAAGCAGCAGGCGTTGATCCATTTGTTCATTATATTATGCATGGATGGCGTGAGCGAAGAAATCCCAGTGAGGCTTTTCCCCATCATTGGTTGAATCAGGTCTTTCCAGAAGCCAACAAAGATCCCCATGGGTTCTGCGGCCACTTGGTGCAAGGTATTTGCGGAGAACAAAAGCTTCAAATTCTACATGCTAATTTTAACAATTCTGAAAATCCTGACTTCCGACCTAAACCAAAGTCAACCACCGCACTACACCCCGATGAGTCCCGAATCTTTGCTTTTTATCTCACCCAGTATCATCCGATCAGCCAAAATGATTTAGCCTGGGGTAAAGGCTTTACCGAGTGGCGAAACGTAACGAAGGCCTTCCCCCGCTACTTCGGCCATTACCAACCAAAGCTCCCTGCAGAGTCCACGTTTTACGATCTGAGATTAAGGCAAAATATTGTCGAACATGTAGAACTCGCCAAGGAGTTTGGTGTTGATGGATTCTGTTTTTACTTTTATTGGTTTAGCGGCGAGAGGATACTTGAAACCCCGCTTGATTTATTTTTAAATGCTAAAGATGATGCAAATTTCCCATTCTGTATTCTCTGGGCCAATGAAAATTGGACTCGCAAATGGGATGGTAAAGCGAAAGACGTCATAATTGGTCAGAAGTACCATGACTCTGATGCACTTCAGTTTATCCAAGATGTAGAACCAATTCTTTTGGATTCCCGCTATGAGCGTACCAATGACCGACCGATACTAATTGTATATAGGCCAGATGATCTTCCCGATTGTAACCACTGGGTTACGACTTGGAGAGAATATTGGCGTGCCCAAGGCCATGGTGAACTCCATTTGGTATGCGTGCAATTTCTACCCGATACCGATCCTGGCAACTATGGTTTTGATGCCATGCTTCAATTTCCGCCAAATGGCTTCCCAAACCATGGAACCCATCAAAAAATCGCACGCTACACACGTAGCTTTTCGGGATCCTTATATAGTTACGATGAGATGCAATGGCGGGCGATGGCCCAGCAGTATGACTATCCAGTTTATAGAACAAGTGTTCCTTCTTGGGACAATGAATGTCGTAGGCCTTTACAGGGTGATACTTTTGTAGGATCCTCTCCCGCAAAATTCAGAGACTGGACTGCTGCTAACTTGTTAAATGCAAGGCGTGATAATAATGCTGGTCTTTCATTTATCAACGCATGGAATGAATGGGCAGAGTCTGCTTGCCTTGAACCTGACAGCCGCTATGGCTACGCCCACCTCGAGGCGGTTGCTGATGCTCGTGCTATTGCTAATGTTCAAAAGGATGTGGAGACGTGGACAGCTTGCCATAGCAACGCAATCATCATCCATGCCTTCTATCTTGATAGCCTTGAGACAATTGCCCAACGCTTAAAGCTATACCAAGATAGCTGCGATATATACTTTACAATTCCACCTGCATCTAGTCATGAAAAAGTATCTGCAATTCGACAGGCTTTTCCCAGTGCCCGCTTCTTTGTCTCTCCCAATCGTGGCAGAGATGTAATGCCATTCCTCTCGCTTTTTCAAACCCTGAAGGCCTTAAATATTCAATACGAGAAGGTGTGTAAACTTCACACCAAAAAATCATTGCACCGTATTGATGGATCACAATGGCTTGAAGATATAATTGATAACCTTCTGCCCCTAGAAGGTACTAAAAAAATAGACAGCTTGTTTGACAATGGAGTTGGTATGCTGATTCCGAAGGGGCACGCTGTTGCTCTTATGGAATTCATGGGGGGAAATGAAGGGCTTCTTAACAGACTTCTTGATCTCAACTCTGCTATGGATCTCAAGACCTCCACTAGCTATTTTGCTAGCGGTACGATGTTTTGGGTACGTGGGGACATACTCGCCAAGCTGAATGATGATGAGCGAGCTTATGACTTTGAATACGAGCGGGGTCAAGTTGATGGCACCTTGGCCCATGCTTGGGAGAGGGCGATGGCGATGTTGGTGCAGGCACGAGGTTGGCGATGCCTCCATTCGGATGGATCCGAGGTTGCGGTCGTTCCACCCGGTAGCTACAGATACGCGAATCTCGAAGGCCGTGTCGATCTAAAAAGGGTGTCCGATCTACGCACAGCTACCGTGGTACGTTATTTCCAACGCCAATCACCTACTGTACAGAAAAGAGTGGCAATAGTGGCTACTTATCCCAATAATCAAGACGAGGTAGTAAATGTGCAGCGCCTCTGCTCTTACCTACGCCGAAATAATTATTTTGTAGCCTGCATAAATCCCGGTTTTGATTATAACGCATTTGCCTCAGATGCAGAAGTTCTAGATTATTTAGATTGTGATTTATACCTTGAACGCAAGAACAGTGGCTATGATTTTGGCTCTTGGGCTGAGGGTTTCTTTTTCCTTAAAGGAAGGGGTGAGTTGCATGCAGATTTTACGGAAGAATTGCTAATTATTAATGACAGCTGTCTGCTTATAGATGCTAACTCCGATCTAATTGAGCGCGCTAGAAGCATTCAAGCTGATATCATCGGGTTAACTGATAGTCACCAATTTCTGCATCATGTCCAGAGTAACTTTATGCTTGTAAGGCGTTATCAGCATTGTGATGCCTTGTTAGATTCGTTTTTTGCAGAATATCAAAAATGTTCGCTTCTATCAAAAGATGATGTTATCCAACATGGCGAACTTGCCTTGGCTCGAAAGTTTGAAGAGATGCAGATTCACTGGAAAGCTATCTTCGAAATGAAAGAACTGATAGCACTGACTCTCCAAAAATATGCAGAAAGCCCAAGTGAAAGCTGGCAATCACAAACCTCAGTCATGCTTGGCGAAGGACAACTTCTTAATCCACACCATTACATGCATGAGGCTCTATATCTCGATTTAGGCTGCCCACTGATTAAAAAAGAATTGCTACGTGATAATCCTGCCAATTATCCAAATATTAAACGTTATCATGCACTAGTTGCAAACATATAAGAACTTAAACTCTCGTTTAAAAAAATAAAATATTATCGCAAAGCTATGAAAGAAGTACCTTTGGCAAGTAATTTCCTTATTCACTAGGCTTATACATCACGAAAACCTCATTGAATTTGGCATCAATCCCGAGATCTCTGTCGCGAGTCACATAGGTTGTGACCGGAAGACCTGACCATTGTGAAAGAAGGTATTCGAAGTCGTCTCCAAAGTGCCATGTGACTAACGCTTTACCATCACCAACTGGGTTGCCATGATATTCGGGTATAAATAGATGGAATACTTCTCCACTCGAATTAATCAAGGATCTTCGGTAGCTCTTGATTAGCTTCTCGAACTTAGGTGCCGTAAATATATGAATACCTCCTGGTGTCAGGACTCTTGCTATTTCTTTTGCGGCACGGTCAGGAAAGAATATATGCTCAAAAACGTCTTGCGTGACGAAAATATCAATGGAATTGGAGGCAAAGGTGAGCGCTTCCAGATTTTCAGACCTGATCCCATCTTCTGAAGTCTGCCCAAAAGGAATCTCAGGCAAAAACTGGGAAGATGTATAGGCAGAGGCATATTTTGATAGGAAGTCGCTGGCAGGAGAAGATTCATGCATGGTGCGGCTTTCCCACCCCTCAAAATGTTTATCGAGGATATGTTGCAAGTGCCTTTGTCTTGGGATTGACGAGCACTTGTTGCATAAATATTGGTCGCGCAGCCATTCACCACATTCAATAAAAGATACTACCGTTCTGCAGCAATGACAATAACCTTGGTTTCCTTGCATGACCATGTTTATCACATTATTTTATGCTAGCACAGGAGTGGAGGGTTAGTTCGTCTGATGTGTCTTGGCTTTCACGAAATTTCTTTCTGTTTCTTCTGGCCGAGGCTGGCCTATAGAAAGGTCTTAAAGGCCTTGGTTCGGTTTTAAGGGTCCAGTCACTTACTGCTGAGGACATGGAGAATGTTGGTGACCTTCTTTGCCACTAACCGCAAATCAATCGTGTAGTTGTCAAGTCCCCACAAGTAGTGAAGTCCCGACTCAGGCTCATCATGGATCTGCCCATTGATGTGGATACTTGGGGCGCTGAGGCTGAGATGGGTGCTGGCTTACACGCGGTGAGCGTCGATGGCTCAGGAATTCTTTATTGCGATCACAGTATTCCCTGAGCAGTAGTGAGTGTTGAACGCTTCTGGAAACTGGCTATACCAGGAACTGTTGATAATATCCTGCGGCTTGACTGTGATCAGATCTAATATACTGAGACTCTCGAACTCCTTCCTGGCCTCCGCCGGCAGCAGACTTGCGTACTTGCCGAGCAGCTCCTGGAAGACGAAGATGGGTCGAAAGTAGAATGGAGTTTCAAGGAGCTGAACTTTGCATTGTTTCGCAAAAAGTCTTTCGATCCCTTGAAAGGTCATGTTGTAGTAATGGCGGGGATAGCCATGATACGGTTGAAGAAATGGTACAGAACACCATATCATGCCCCCCGGGGCAAGCACTCGTAAGAGTTCATTAGCGCAGAGAAACGGATCAACCACATGTTCCAGCACTGCGTTTGAGATGACCATGTCAAAGGCCCCATCGACAAAAGGCAGCTGTTCGCCTACCCCAAGAACATCGGTTGTATCGTAGGCAACGATTTCGTAATTAACAATATTAGGATAGTAGAGATTTCGTAAACCTGCGCCGGCATCGAGAACTTTCCACTCTGGATGTTCCTGCAGAATTTTAATTAGCTTTTCGTCGTATTGATGGGCCGATACCGCTCCAGTGTCCACGATTGCGGAGGATTCCACAAGTGCTTGCGTTAAGCAATTCACCAATGTTTGACTACGCTCCAAAATGCAATCTTTTTTGATGCGCTCAAGAAGCCAGCGCTGCTTCTCGATCTTGGCCGTCTGAATGCGCTCGGGAAAGGCGAGCCAGCGGCCCTCCCCATAGCCTACAGTTCTGAAATGTTCAAAACCACTAGGAATGGCATTAGATTCAAGCGCTTTTACTACATCGGGATTGGCCAAAAGGTAGGCGGCTTCATCGTAATTTTCATCAACAGCAAGTTCACGATAAAGAATCGGTTTAGGCATCCAGGTCGCAATCACTAGCATTCCATCTTAGCACACATCTTGCAAAAACTTGAAATATATTTCATGATTGCTTTTAGAATCGGCCCCGCATGCTCGCTTTGATACCAACCTCTCGGATACTGATCAGGTCACCAAATCCGTCTAATAATGCCAACCAACTTAATTGGCATTTTTCCTGCCTTTCTCTCCAGCGACTTTCAGGTAAGATGTCAATCCTTGGTTACCATTCGGGCTGCCTCGACTAGAGTTAGCTCCGGGATTGGTTATAGCTTTTCTGTTAGCTTGTTGATCTTTACTCCAGCCGCTTGCAGCCAGAGTGAGTGCTTCGGCTCCAGCGTGTTGGATTTGCCCGTCGGGCTTTTGTGTTAACCTCTGCTTGCTGCTGTCAAACTGACGTGTCAGCTCCATTGTGTCGCTGATGGGTCGTCACCTATTTAATGCCACGATGGTGGTGACGATGGTTATACCAGACAATAAACTCCGCCAGCCACTCGAATGCCTCATACTTGCGGGCCAAAGTCCTGCTGGGGTAGTCAGGACGGTATTTGACCGTACGGAACAGAGATTCTGAATAGGTTTTGACGTGTGAGATCCCTGGCTTGGAAAAGGATCTGAGCATACCCATCTTCTCCAGCCGTGATTCCAGCGTCGCCCCGCGCAATCGCTTCACGGAAGCCTGCGGCCACGGCATTTCCGTTGTCGGCCTGGAGGATCCCAGTGTTGACCGGTGGCTCTTGTGGCTGCAAAGCCTCTGGGGCGGCTGTAGTACTCTTTGAGACAGGCCCGCTCCCAAGATTCACTGCGATCTCAGCCGAATCGACCTCGGCCACATCCTAAGCAACAACCTAATGCCTCCGGCATGCTGGCCTTTGGCCAGGTAGGCGACTTCAGAAGTCGACTACCTGGTAGGGGGACAGCCACTCACTCATAATCGTTGTCGGCAGGATGCTGATGTCCCACGACCAAACCGCATTGGGCCGTCCGCCCTGAGACGCGGTACGGAGGCAGAACCTGCGGCAGACGGGCAGCATTGGCAATCGATCTGTCATCTCTTTCATCTCAAAACGCCTGTTGAAAGGGAAACAGTAGCCAACTAGATAGCGCTTGGCGTATTTGTCAAAATTAAAGGCATGAAGAGCACCGCTGATACTGGTCTTCAGATTGCCAAGCAGGATGTTGATCCAGCGGAATTCGGGTAGATCCTTCGGATGTCTTCCTCGCTAACGACGGCTTCATGACGTCATGGGCTCACCTGAATCCGTGGACAAGTCTCTAAGGGTCACGCCTTGACTATCAGACTGTCCAACGATGACCAACCCCACCAAGACCAGACGTCAGTTCACGGAGCAGCAGAAGCAGGAGGTCGTTGCCCTCTGCATGCAGGAGGGCCTCTCCTGGTTCCCTCTCGAATCTTGATCGGGATGCCGCGCACTCCGTGGGACTGAACATGGCTGAGAGCTTCGTCACTGATGTCTGCCGATAACATCAGATTAGGTCTATCGTGGAAAAGTCGTGCAATTCGACCCCAGCCAACGCCGAAGTCAACCACCATCGACGTGCTGTCCAGTGGAACAGACCCATTAGCCTTGATAAAAAAAGCCAGATCTCACGTAGGGAATTTTCGCCAAAGCTGCCCACATATTGCATTTGCATCTGGTCGGGCGGAAATCAAGGAAGGCCCGTGGATTTATCGGTTAGGCTCTGAATGTGTCGCGCTATAATATTGGGAGCAACCATGGAAGGTGGATTTAGCTTAAAGACCATATTACTACCTCGCCACTAGTTCTGTCGACTGTCTTCACTTGACTTGGTTGCACTCAGGCGCTGCTGTTGTCGATACGATTGTTCCCACCAATAGCCCTGTGTCATGAAAGTTGCCCATTAGCAGTAGCTGTCGGCTTTGGATCTATGCAGAACACGCTCCTAGGGTGCCGCTAGCATTATGGTTTAGCGATTGGACTGATGCGCCCTACTTGACCGATATGTGCCTTAAACGACGGTAATTGTTGTGCCATAAGCTATGTGAGCGCTTCCAATGCTTTGCGGGTGCTTAAGGAGTGCGTATCTGGAGTTGATTGACGAGCCGCATCGCTGCGTCGATAGCATTATCCATATTATAATACTGCCATTCGGCGAAGCGTCCGAGTAGGTAGATGCCATGGTTCGCGAGGATGCGGCGGGCTTCTTCGACGACCACCGCTGTATCCTGACGGTGGATGACATAGGAATTTTGAGCATAATTGAAGGCAATCGGCTCTAATCCGATTCCTACCCGGTTGATCTCAGTAGCCATCTCCTCCTGACTGAATTTTCCCGAAAACTCCACCACACAAGAGCTCAGTTTAGTTGTGTCTAATTTTCCATTGTTGGTAGGACTAAAACTACCTGTATGAATGATGCGATGAAATTTGTATTCTGGCGATGGAACGTACAGCCATGAGTAAGGTAATTTGCCGGTCTTGCATAAGGCACTGCTGGTGCTATTTGAAGATAGATCAGTGATTGCATCTCGCAGGCTATCTGTAATGGAAACTCCGTTTAGTTGGGTGGGTAGGGCCCTTAGATCTCCGGTATAAACTAACTGCCGGCAGCGATAAGCACCATTCACCACAATTTCGTTTTGATCAACAGAGATTGAGTGGACGGCCGTAAGGGTATTAATTGCCAGACCGATGCTTAGTTGATCCACCAAAAACTGGGACCCATTTACCTCGGGATAGAAAAATGTGGCATGGGCCATTGTATCGTTCTCTTTACGAAAAATATTAGCAATTATCGCGTCGATTACTTTTGGTTGAGGTAACTTACCGTCGAGCCAGTCAACCCCAATCGTTTGCAAGTCACGCTTCCAAATCTTTTCGTTGTAAGGTCGAAAATAGTGTTCATAAAGCTTCTCACCGAAAACAGAGCGAAGGTACTGGCCAAAGTTGCTTGTATCGATGGCTTTACCACTGAATTGAGCCAATGTCATGTCTTCCATGGCCTTTGCACAGAATTCAGGGCCGTATTCATAGAGATGAGATTCTATTGGATAGGAAAAATTGTGTTTAAAATCATAGCTTATCATGGCTTTTCGATTGGCATGAAGAAATTCTTTATTCCGATTGAACTGAGCCCAAAACCACTCCGCTACCCTTGGAATGCGAGTATTAAAAACGTGGCCACCAACCCTATGATATAATATATTTTCTTGCTCGCGGGTACAACGAATAAGTCCCCCGCTTGTTTGTTCTTTCTCGATGATAAGTACTGATTGGCCTTTTTCCTTGAGCATCTTCGCAACAGTAAGTCCGGAAATACCGGCACCTATAACGATTGCGTCCCACTTCTTTTCTGAAACTTGGATGGGTGTAGATACCGTTAACATAGGATCTTTGGATAATGAAGCTCTTGCCATTATATGGTACGCTGATCCTAGCAGGTTGACAATAAACTTTTTATATGGACAGCTTGGGATCTTGTTCTTGAATTTTTGTGTCCTTTGTGCTCTCAGTGATTCCGATCTGTGAATCTCGCCCACGGTTCTTTTTCATCTTCTCCAATGCCGTGGCGATCAATTGCCCTCTGCAATCGGTTTTGTGAAGCATGAAAAGAAATGGCAACCGTATGGACCTCACAATTGCGAGCCGTGAGTATGGCGGCCATACCCACTCTGCGGGAATTCCTTTTCCGCTGTTTCCTTTACTGCAAAAACTCCCAACTATTCCGGTTCAAAAATTTCAATCCTTCATGTCAGTTGCTTACTGAGAAGGTCAACCGTCCGCTATATCCGCCCTCCGAATATATCTAAAATGTCCACGTGTGATTAGGTTCTTAACGACTAGATGTATCTATGATTTTTGGATTTGGACTTATCTTGCCACCCTGTTTACTACCTGCTTTGCTTATTATGGCTTTTGGCTTATACTATGAAAGCGAGTATAATCCGCTTATGTTATCAATGGCTGAGATCCCAGCGGCTCTTGGTAAATTTTCTTCCTCACGCCACTTTCCATCCCTTCTTACCTTGCACCCTGCGGAATTTGCTTTATAATATTCATCATGTAAGCACCATTACCCATGTGCCCAGACTTGCCTTCCTCGTCTGAATTCCAAGTGATTCCTGGTTTTTCGTCATTACCAGTAGCCAGTATTCAAGTCGAAATGTTGCAGCTTGATCTCGATAGTGGAATTTTCTCGTCGACTCAGGTCCTTGAGAGGCCAGAGGCGATCAAGAGCTCCATGTACGAGGGGGGACTATTGACCCGCAAGGTCCTTTTAGGTAATTACGACAGTCCAGAATATTTGCCCCTCGACCTGATACAACTTTCAGCGTATCACGATCTATTCCTTCTTCCTTTCTCAATACTAAAGGATAATTCATCTTTTATTGTATGGTTCCTTGACAGGAATCTGGATTATATTGATCAGCACCTTGTTGAAGCTGAGGATGTGAGCATTCTCTATCGCCTTGTCAATTCGTTTCCAAAAATTCCGTCCTGGTTATCAACTTTTGATGTTTCCACTCAAAACTGCCATATGAACAGCCTCGGGGTCGTTCGGGAGCGATCGCTTCAGTCAATGACAAGGCGTATCAATCAGGGTTCTGATTTTTCCGATCCAGAAGCTTCCCCCCAGATTAGCAGTTTTTTTGCGGCACTCATTAACCAGCTGATGCCGACTAACTTGATGCAAACATTACTCACACAACTTAGCGACGAACCAGAGTCACTCCCCCATTGCAATATTCCTGAACTACTAGAAATATGGCAATACAGCTGCGAGCAAACCGATCTCCCAGATGGTCTTTCTGAATGGAGCGACGCAATCAGCAGAGAGCATCGCTATGTGCTCCTAAAAGAATTACATCTTTTACAAAATGGAACCGATTTGGTCTTTAATCCTTTCCTTGGCCGTCATCAAATTGGAGATAAAGCCACATTTCTACCGCGTATCAATGAGAGCGGTTATCCGACTAGTGTTAATAAGGCCGTTTTGTTCCACCAAGGTGATATCGATCTTGTTGAATTCCGGGGACCAGGCATCAGCATGATGGTAACAGGTTATCAAATTGGATCTAATCGTTTCATCGCGAGGTGCGACTCTGCCTGCGCTTCTTGGTCCCCTTCTGATTATGGACGTTTTGCTTCTGATGCCGCACCTTATCTACATCGAGCCAGCAAGCGTAGTCCAAGCAAGGACACCTGTATACAGGTCCTAAACATGACACTGTCTTTGAATCTTGGTCATACACTCTGGAATGATATCAGCGGCTACTACTTAATAAAAGATCTGATAAAAGCCTTTCCTGATTGTGACTTTAAGGTTGCAATTCATAGCTATCAAGTAAATCAAAGTGTGCAGTCATACAACGAGTTTTTCCATCCCTTTATACTTAATACCTTGCCTGATCTAGATGTTCATGTTGTGTCTAATTTTGAGGCGATTGGTGACTTCGTTCGCCCTATGGTTTTAAAAAGTATGAGGATACCTTTTAGCATATCTGATGCCATGCGTAAGCACTATTCTTCTGACTTTAAATCAACCGATCAGATTCGCATCTTGGTAAACCTTCGTGCCCACAATAAATCGTTGCTTAATACTCCTGAATGCCTTGACTATTGGTTATCGCTGCCCGAAGTTCGCCCCCTGTTTCATCGCCTAGAGTTCTGCTTAGAGTTCCAGGAATTGGCCCGACCGATGTGTAACGATGTTGTTGATGTTCTGATTAAACATGGCATCGCGCACAATCAACTGATTGATTGCAATCTCGATCGGCTTTGCCAAGAGATCTCTCACAGTGACGTGGTTATCGCTCCGGTGGGGAGCGCACTTGTGCTACCCACATGGATCTGGAATCATGAATGTGTCGCCCACGGTGATCCTATTCACATGATGCAAATTCTTTTTTGGCCTGCTGTTGTACCTTTCTTTTTGGATCAATCCGAGCGTATTCATGCCATTACTGATGAGGCTATTCATGCCGAAAGTACAGAAATCTATTCTAATTATCGGTTGCAACCTGATGTCTTTAGCGCTCAGTTGCAAGCTGCTCTGGCCCGTAAACTTTCCCTTTAACTCTCAGATGCGTATCGCCTAGATCTGCTAAGATTGATGATGTTAAAAAGCACGATACTTTCTGTAGTTGCTCATCTTTAGTGTTTAAATTTCTTCCTTTAGGAATTTTCTACTATACATAATATTTTATTTGCTGACTTTTGTCAGCTAATATAAGCCCCCTTTCGTTTTGTATTGGTTTTTGTAGGCGAGCTTGATAATGTTGTCTTTAACTTCACTCGCTCTATTGCCTTTGTGCCTTATGTGGAAAAGCTGGGCATAGATGTCTACGGAACTCTGCCGCTCGAACGTTCGCTTGATTTTGCGCCGCCGGAGCAGGACCCACTCGCTGCCCTTGTGAGGGTTGCCCTGAGTCGGTCAGTACTTGGATTGCTTGATGCCTATCTTGATCTAGAGGTCCAGGCGTTGTTGCTCGGAGAGGAACCTTATGCCGGCTATCTGCGGCGACTGCAGAGCAGTTATTCAGCAGATGATTTGCTGCCGGCGTGGCGCACTGCGGGTGTGCTTTCGCAGCAAATCGCTGATTTGGGTGAACAGCTGGTGCAGCCGCATTGGCTTTTTAGGGACAAAAAGAATTCGTTAGCGGAAGCCAATCAGGAGCTAGTGCAGCAGGAGACGGCCCGGAAGGAAGCGCGTGCGGAAGCTGAACTCAGCCTTCTGCAGTGGCAGCAGGTGCAGGAGCACTATTCCCTCCGGTCCCGTTAAAGTGATCAGGAGGTGGCGGCCCTGGTGGCAGAGCTGCTGCAGACTGATGGGATGGGCCAGGCGCAGGGAGCCACGCTCATGGTGCTGGAGGCCGAGGTGGTTCATCTGGGGCGAGAGCTGATCAATGGTCGCGAGCAGCAGGTCATGAGAATGGCTGAACTTGAGTAGCAGCTGTCGTGTAAGCCCGAGGCACTAAGGGAGGCTAAGGACGAAGGGGAACGACTTCTGCTGCAGTTGCAGCAGGTGCAGGAGGAGCTGGAGCACTACTTTTTGCATTCGCGATCGAGTGATGAGCTGGTGGTGGGCCAGACGGAGCAGAACGCCCCTACTTTTACGTTGTTGGGTCGAATGCCCTAGCAGAGAAGCGCCCTTGCCGGATGCCTCCCTGAGTATCAGGAGCCGCCCCTCATCAGCAGCCGCAGCAAGAGATTTCGCTTGCGTTGGGGCCGCTGAGTGTTGAGTGCGAGGTTGCTGTTGTTATGTTGCATCGCTTCTGCACGTTTGATCTGGGTTTCCAGGCTGTCCAGAAATTGACGAAACTGCTCGACGGCCTGCCAGCTCTGCTGCAGCTCGAGGGGGGCATCGCTGATATGGGGCGCGTAGGGTGAGCCTGATGCTGTATGCATCAAAATAGTTGGTTTGTTCACTAATGCAGGGATGCTGCAGCTCGCAGTTCCAGGGAGCGGAATCTGCCCAGCGGCATCAAAACTTACCCGTACTTCTTTCCCTGCCCAGCTGGTGGGTAGACCATCCAGCCTCCATGAAAAACCACAACCATCAGGGTGGCCCTGGGAATCCATACCAGGCCTGTACTGGTCGCACTGCACAGCTAGGGCTGGCTGCCCCTCCATCTGGAACCAGACCTGTAGCGGTTCATGACCATTCTGGCCCTGCCGGTAGCCCCAGCCTTGGAGTGCTTTTCCGTCTTGACTGAGACCGTCAAAATGACCCACCGCACCGCGCACTTCAGGATCGAGAATCTGCTGAAGCCGTTGATCTGTCTGGGCCCGCGCCAGAAGATGTTGCAGCTCCACTCGCACACTGCCATCGGCCGATGTGGCCAGGATCTTGGCGACCTGATTGGGCACCGACGCCGACATTTCACCGCTCACGATCAGCTGAAATCCGAAGTTGCCCGGTAGGCCAAGCATCTCAGCAACATCCGGCCGGGGCTGGTTGATCGCCGCCTGGGCCACCAAATGGGACCCTTGGAGCAGGCGCACATCAGTGAACGGAACGGTGGGGCCATAGACCCACCCCGAGATTAATCCAGGTGTGATGGAATCGATCCCCCCACGGTGCATGACCTTGTTAGGTCGAAACTTGAAAATTGAAAGCATTTTTCCGACTGAAAAGGTGTATTTTTTTGAATTTAATCGATTCTCTCTGACTCTGGTTCTATCCCTTGCATAGAAATGCATGTCCAGCTACCCGAACAGTGAAGCGGCATCGAGCAGGACATGGGCACTGAAACGGAAGTTAGGTAGCTATGCAAGCACGTTTGCTGTGACGATCCTCTCCCTGCGGCCGGCTAAGGCGACTGTTCCCGGCTCCGGGTGGCAGGCGGAGTCATGGATCGTCAAAATTGGAATGGATTGGCTTTGGGGTTCTGTATGGGCGTTGGGGTAAACCACTGCCAATGAGCCCCTGGTTCCCAACCCGGGCCAAGCGGTCTGAACCTGGACCACGCCCAAGGATTTAACATCTCTTCAGTGCAGGTTTTCGGTGTGTCGCCTCCGATGTTTCGAGACGACATTCCCTTGGCCCGGCGCAGCCGGGTAACGGTTTCTCGCCGAGCCCCCCTTTGGCTGGCCTTTCTGCGCGGCGTCTTTTTCCTTGGCCTGGCCCTTGCCGCCCTGTTTTTTCTGCGCCAGGGAGGCTGGTTGCCCTGGCTTGGTCCAGAACCAGAACCCGTGGCGGGTCTACGGGAGCGCCCCACGGCAGATGGGCGCCTGCTCGGCCATTTCCCTTATCCAGAATCTCCCTCCGGGGTCCTTGTGGCCCTGGGGGCAGGGCTGCAGCTGAGGCCTGAGGCGGCTGCCGCTATCCGTGGCATGCAGCAGGCCGCCGCCGCTGAAGGCGTGGACCTAGAGGTGTTGAGTGGCTTTCGGTCGATCGACCTACAAAGCAGTTTGTTTTTCGACGTCAAGGCCGAGCGCAATCAGGATGCCCATACACGGGCCAAGGTCAGCGCCCCCCCTGGCTACTCCGAACACAGCACCGGCTATGCGGTGGACCTCGGTGATGGTGGTCAACCGTCGACCAATCTCAGTCAAAACTTTGAAAATACCCCGGCCTACCAATGGTTGTCGCGGCATGCCGGCCAATACCACTTCACGCTTTCCTTCCCCAAGGGAAATCAACAAGGGGTGAGTTACGAACCCTGGCACTGGCGTTTTGAAGGGTCTTCAGATGCCTTGCGGCTGTTTGAGCCAGCCATGCGACTGGTTCCCTGAGTCAGGCGAGGCGCAAGGTAGGATGAATTTTCGCTTCAGTACCCTGACGCGACGAAAACCACATAAGCATGCCGCTTAAGCACGCCGGTCTTCCGCAGCAGCCCTGGTTTCCAATTTTCCTCCCTCCCAACCGAGAACATCATGAGCGGCGACAGCAAAGGCGCCCCAATTCGCAATATCGCGATCATTGCCCACGTTGACCACGGTAAAACCACTTTGGTGGATGCCCTGCTCGGCCAATCCGGCATCTTTCGCGCTGGCGAGGCTGTACCCACTTGCGTGCTTGATTCCAATGATCTGGAGAGGGAACGGGGAATTACTATTCTCTCAAAGAACACTTCTGTTCATTACAACGGCACTCGAATCAATATTGTTGATACTCCTGGCCACGCCGATTTTGGTGGAGAAGTCGAACGAGTTCTAGGTATGGTGGATGGTTGTCTTCTCATTGTTGACGCCAATGAGGGACCTATGCCCCAGACACGATTTGTCCTCAGAAAGGCCTTGGAACAAGGACTGAGGCCGATTGTATTTGTTAATAAAATTGATCGTGCCCGCGTCGATCCCGAGCAGGCGGTCGATAAGGTCCTTGACCTTTTCCTGGAGTTGGGGGCGGACGACGACCAATGTGATTTTCCTTATCTTTTCGGCAGTGGCATGGCTGGCTACGCCAAGCCTGATATGGCCACGGAAAGCGACACGATGAAGCCGCTCTTTGATGCCATCTTGCGCCATGTCCCACCGCCGGTGGGGGACCCCAATAAGCCCCTGCAGTTGCAGGTCACGACCCTGGATTATTCCGATTTTCTTGGACGCATCATGATTGGACGTGTGCATAACGGCACCATCAGTGGTGGTCAGACCGTGGCCTTGATTCGCGAAGATGGCAGCATTAAGCGTGGTCGTATTAGCAAGCTTCTTGGTTTTGAAGGCTTGCAACGGATTGAAATTCCCGAAGCCCGTGCCGGCGATCTTGTTGCTGTTGCTGGGTTCGATGAGGTCAACATCGGCGAAACGATTGCCTGTCCTGATCACCCCGAGGCCCTGCCCCTAATTCGGGTCGATGAGCCCACCTTGCAAATGACCTTTGTGGTCAATGATTCCCCTTTTGCCGGTAAGGAAGGCAAGTTTGTGACGAGTCGCCAACTGCGTGATCGCCTGCAGAAAGAACTCCTGACCAATGTGGCCTTACGGGTCGAAGATACCGATTCACCCGATCGCTTTTCGGTTAGTGGCCGCGGTGAGCTGCACCTCGGTATCCTGATTGAAACCATGCGGCGCGAGGGTTATGAGTTCCAGGTCAGCCAGCCCCAGGTCATCTTCCGAACCATTGATGGCAGTCCCCACGAGCCTTTCGAGACCCTGGTGATGGATGTGCCCGAGGAGGCTGTTGGCACCTGCATTGAAAAGTTGGGTATGCGTAAAGGTGAAATGCAAAACATGGAAACCAGTAGCGATGGCAGGACCCAATTGGAATTTATTGTGCCGGCCCGTGGATTAATTGGTTTCCGTGGTGATTTTGTTCGTGCCACCCGTGGAGAAGGAATCATGAGCCATTCCTTCTTTGATTACCGTCCCATGCAGGGTAATTTTGATGCACGTCGTAACGGTGTCCTGATTGCCTTTGAAGAAGGGACGGCCACTTTTTATGCCCTCAAAAATGCTGAAGATCGGGGGCAGTTTTTCATCACTCCAGGCACTAAGGTTTATAAGGGCATGATCATCGGTGAGAACAACCGACCTCAAGACCTTGAGTTGAATGTCTGTAAGGCCAAGCAGCTCACAAACATTCGCTCTGCCGGTGCGGAAGAACTCGACACCTTGCAGACTCCTTTGCAGATGACGCTGGAGAGAGCGCTTGAGTACATCGGTCCCGATGAGATGCTCGAAGTCACCCCCGAATCGATTCGTTTACGCAAGCTCCCTGCCCGCAAGCCGGCTAAACGCTGATTCGTTGGGCTCCTCCCAATCTTTCACTGCTGAGGAAGCGTTGATCCTCCAAGACCCGCGCTTTCATTCCGGTGTGGCCGCCTTTAATGGTGGTGATTGGTACGGATGTCACGATGATTTTGAGGCGGTCTGGCATGAAACCCAGGGGCGACTCCGACCGATACTCCAAGCCATCCTTCAGATTGCCGTGGCCCATCACCACCTTGAGAAGGGTAACCAGAGGGGCGCAACAATTCTGCTCGGCGAAGGTTTGGGCCGCCTAGCCGCCGTTGGGCCCTGTGAGCTTGGTCTTGACATCCATTCCCTTCAGCAAACGTGCCAGCAGCGTCTCGTTGCTTTGCAACAAGCATCTTCTTTGGATCCTTTCACCCTGCCTCGGCTGGAGCCCTGCCAGGAAGGGCTTCGGTAGATTCAGCCGTCTTCCTCTGTCATGGCCCGGTTCTTGCTTCGACCGCTCCACTTCGCCTTGATGGGCATCGTTGCGGCACCGCTGCTTCCAGTCGCCCCTTGGAACCCGATGGTCCTCATGGTCCGCGGGGCGCCTGCTTCAGCAACTAAACCTGCTCCCCCTAAACTGCCTGCGCCGCCGCGTGTCGCCCCGGCCCGCCTCACCCCCGCCGCGGCTGCTGCCTCGCCGGACCCCACCAATGCTGCCGTCGTTCGCGACGACGGCATGGTCAACATCGAGTCTGATCGCCAACAGGCCGATAATCGCACTGGGATCGTGACGGCCATTGGCAATGTCCGGATCACCTATCCCCAGAAGGGCATGGTGGCTACCTCCCGTCAGGCCCAATATTTCAGCAAGGAAGGCCGGCTCGTGCTCAGTGGCGACGTGGACGTCATCGATCGTGATGGCCAACGCATCCGCGCCGAACGGCTCGTCTATTCCCTTGACAACGAACGGGTTGTGGCAGAACCCCCCACTGGGCGCCAGGTGTTCAGCAGGCTGCGACTGCAAACTCGCGAGGGGGCCGCACCTTCCCCTTTGATGCCATGAGTCTGGTCTTGGATCAGGTGACGATCACCCTCGCCGGAAGGCCTTTGGTGAGTGGAATGAGTCTCGAACTCCATCCTGGAGAAGTGGTTGGACTGCTTGGACCTAACGGGGCTGGAAAAACCACCACCTTCAACCTGATCACGGGCTTGCTGCGGCCGGATGGGGGCGATGTTCGCCTTGATGGACTTTCGGTGACCCGCATGGCGATGCCCCAGCGCGCCCGGCTTGGTATTGGTTACCTACCCCAGGAAGCCAGCGTCTTTCGCAATCTGAGCGTGCGCGAGAATCTGGAGCTGGCGCTCCAGGAAAGTCAGACTCCAAGATCGCTCCGGCAGGAGCGATTGGAAACGTTGATTCAAGACTTCCATTTGGTGCCCTTTCAATGCCGTAAGGGATTTCAACTTTCTGGTGGAGAGCGGCGCCGTTGCGAGGTGGCCCGTGCCCTTGCCGTTGGCGTACAGGGACCCCGTTACTTGTTGCTTGATGAGCCTTTTGCCGGCGTTGATCCCCTTGCCGTCGCCGATCTCCAGGAATTAATCGCCGGTTTGCGTCGTCGGGGCATGGGGGTGCTTATCACCGATCACAACGTTCGTGAAACGTTGGCCATCACCGATCGCGCCTACATCCTCACCGACGGTCGCTTGTTGGCGTCAGGCAGTTCCGTGGCCATGGCGCACGATCCCTTGGTGCGTCGCCACTATCTCGGTGAGGGCTTCCAGCTTTGAGCCGACCCAAGTCCGCCAGATTAGGTTCTTCGAATCTTGCTGCAAAGCTGGCATACCTCATGGGGAGTTTGAGAAGCATTAATAGTTGGCGGCGTCTGCCTTTGATGGACCGCTGGTTGTTGCAGGAGCTGGTGGGCCCCCTGCTTTTTGGGATCGCGGCTTTCACGGCCGTTTCCCTATCGGTGGGTGTGGTTTTTGAGCTGGTGCGTAGGGTTGCCGAATCAGGTCTGCCAGCGCAGGTGGCCGTCCAGGTGTTGATGCTCCGCTTGCCTGGATTTCTGGTCCTGGCCTTTCCTATGGCCACCTTGATGGCCACCCTGCTCGCCTATAGCCGCCTGTCGGGCAGTAGTGAGCTGACGGCCCTGCGCAGTGTAGGTGTGGGGACTACCCGTATGGTGATTCCCGCCCTGGCGCTGGCACTTGCCATGAGCCTGCTGACCTTCCTTTTCAATGATTTTATCGTGCCCAGGGCCAATCTCGTCGCCAGCCAGACCCTGGAGCGAGCCCTGGGTAAGGCCGTTACGAATCAAAGCGGCGATAATATCCTTTACTCACGCTTCGGTCGTGTTAAGGATGAAGAAAATGGCGATTCAGTACGGCAGCTTACACAGCTTTTCTATGCCCGTAAGTTTCGTAATAGCACCATGCAGGATGTCACCCTGATTGATTTTTCCAGGATGGGCCAACGTCAGATGTTGATGGCTGAAAAGGGGCACTGGAACGAGGCTAAGGCCATGTGGGAGTTCAGCGATGGTCGTATCGTCAATGTCGACGAACGAACTGGATCAACGACATCGGCGCGATTTGATCGTTATCTTTATCCATTCAACCAGGATCCAATTGAAATAGCTAAATTACCTACCGACGTCAGCACGATGACAGTGGGGCAGGCTCTTCGGGCCGAGCGTTTGCAAACAGAGGCCAACAACACCAAGGAAGCCCGTCGCTTGCGTGTCCGGATCCAAGAAAAATTTGCCTTCCCTGCCATCTGTCTCGTCTTTGGTTTGATCGGCAGCAGTCTGGGGGTTCGGCCCCATGCCCGCACCAGTCGCAGCCAGGGCTTTGGCATCAGTGTACTGCTTATTTTTGGCTACTACTTGATGTCCTTCATCGTCAGTTCCCTTGGCGTCACCGGCACCTTGACCCCCTTTCTCGCCGCCTGGTTACCGGTCTTGGTCGGCTTGGCCAGTGGGGGTGTCCTCCTGCGCCAGGCCAGTCGCTGAGGCCTGCGTAAGGGCAGACTGGAAACACTTCTCCTTCTCGCGGTGAACGATCCCGTAGTCGGCCTCGCCTTGGCCGCCTTCGCCTTGCTTTTGCTTGTGCTTCCCCTCTCCTTCTGGTCCCTCAGTGGTGGTGGCTCCAACCGTTGGGTGACCTTGTTGGTGGCGGCTGCCAACCTTTGCCTCACAGCCCAACTTGTGCTGCGCTGGTGGGATTCCGGCCATTTTCCGATCAGTAATCTTTACGAATCTCTTTGCTTTCTGGCCTGGGCCTGCACGCTCACCCAGCTCTTGGTGGAGCGGTCCTGGCCAAGTCCCTTGGTGCCGGCGGCCGCAACCCCCATGGCGCTTGGCTGTGTCGCCTTTGCCAGCTTTGCCCTGCCGGATCGGCTGCAGGAGGCTTCCCCCTTGGTGCCAGCCCTAAGGTCCAGCTGGCTGGTGATGCACGTCAGCGTGATCATGCTGAGCTACGCCGCACTTCTGGTTGGCTCCCTGCTGAGCGTCGCCGTTCTGTTCACCGATCGCAATCAGGCCTTGGAACTGCGAAGCAGCTCGATTGGCAGCGGTGGTTTTCGTCAGGCCCAGCTCAGCAGCGATGGAGCTGGGGCCATGAGCTTGAGTAGCAGTGATTTTCGGATCAGTGAACAGCTGGATAGCCTAAGTTATCGCACGATCACCGTCGGTTTTCTACTCCTATCCGTGGGTCTGGTCAGTGGTGCCGTCTGGGCCAACGAAGCCTGGGGCAGTTGGTGGAGTTGGGATCCCAAGGAAACCTGGGCTTTGATTTGCTGGTTGGTTTATGCGGCCTATTTGCATACACGCCTAATCCGTGGCTGGCAAGGCCGCCGGCCAGCCTTGGTGGCGGCTGCCGGCCTTGTGGTGATTGCCGTTTGCTACATCGGGGTCAATCTGCTTGGCATTGGCCTGCACAGTTATGGCTGGTTTTTTGGCAGCTGATGACCCCGATCGACGCCCCTAGCCCCCTGCCTTGGCAAAGCGGGTCTTGATGCGGCGGCGCAGCTGCCGGCTCCAAGCGATGCCGGCAGCGACACCCATGAAAGGCAGTGGTGCTGGCACTGGCGCTGGCTGATAAACGGCTTGATAAATGCGCTGGGCAAAAATTTCATGTCCGGTTGTGGTGGGATGGGTGCCATCCCAATAGAACCAGTCCTGGGCCACACCACCTGTGTTGGCGACACAACTTGAGTTTGAGATGCACCTGGTTGTCACATCAGTAAAGCCGAATAGGGCTGGATTATTGAGAATTTCCTGTTGTATGTCGTCTGTTTGAAACTGCATGATGTCAAGATCAGGTCGTTGGGAGCTCAAAAGATTCAGCTTGGTCTGCAGCAAGTTGTTGAATCCGGCAGAAAGTTGATTCAACACAGCTTGCTCAGCTGTTCCAGCAAATTCGGGGGTGTCGCCGATGAAGGGACTGTTAGGTACTAAAAAGTGACGTGCTCCGTAGCCGTTTGCTAGTTCAGTGATTGACCCGACAATATTATTGACAGCGTTGTCCACAACCGCCAGATACCCCCCTGGTGGTGCGATGGCAGGGCCCGTATTGCCGGTATAGGTGCCAGGCAAGCTATTTGGCGATGAATTATTGTACCAAAATAGATCATTTGGAAAAAACCAGACGGCAAAAAGTGTAGAAGCCGGATCAAAAGTCTGGCCCTGGCTAGCGAAACTGTTCAGTTGCCAGGAGTTGCCCTTCTGGCTATAAGCACTACTTAAACCCAGGGAAATTGCAGGAGGATTGAATTCAAGATAGTTTTGCAGCCCTGAACTGCTGCCCCCAATCGCATAATTTGTGCCCAGGTTGCCGGGGCTGAGGGAGTTCTTGAAAGTGGTGCTGCCTGGGTTAAAGGCTTGCCAGAGGTATTCAACGGCGACGGGTCCGTTACTGAAGCGTCCGTCGTAATAAGGCGCTGGTGGGAAGGTAAATCCAATGGCACTTTGGCTAACGGACTTACTGTTGCCACTGTCGGAAAGACTGTCCCCAAAGACAAAGAGGTTGCTCAGGCTGCTGATTCCAGCTTTGGCCGGCATCGTTCCCAACGGGGAGGCGGCCCAAAAAGCGGCCAAGCTCAGGCTTAGTGCCAAACCTGATCGGCGTGGAGCAGGAAATTTCATTGAGGAAGGGCAATCATTCCTATTGAAATCAAGCCCATCCCCAATTGTTGAAATCAATCTAATTTCTTTAGATTAATAGCGCTATTTTTTTACCTGATCTCCCGTCTTTCAAACCAAGGCAGGTTGGGGTCGTCGGCTGTTGCGGATGCCGGTGATTGCTTCGGCATAACTGGGTTGGTTAAACACGCCGGAGCCACTCACGATGGCGTTGGCACCCGCCTCAAGGACTTGCCAGGCATTGCTCGCCTTGATTCCCCCGTCGACTTCGATCCAGGGATCCAGTCCCCGTTCATCACATATCCGTCGCAAATCACGGATTTTCTGGACCTGATTTTCAATGAAACTTTGGCCGCCGAATCCAGGATTGACGCTCATGATCAGCACCAGGTCACAGAGTTCAAGGCAATATTCCAGAGTGTTCAATGGGGTGCTCGGGTTCAGCACCGCACCGGCCATTTTTCCCAAGTCTTTGATTTGGGCGAGATTGCGGTGCAGGTGGGGGCAGGCTTCCACCTGCACACTGATGATGTCGGCGCCGGCTTTGGCAAAATCGGCGACATATTTTTCTGGTTCGACAATCATCAGGTGAACATCCAGTGGTTTTGTTGTCACTGGACGCAAGGCTTCCACAATCAAGGGTCCGATAGTGATGTTGGGCACGAAACGCCCATCCATCACATCCACATGGATCCAGTCGGCGCCTGCGGCATCGACCGCCCGCACGTCCTCGCCGAGCCGCGAGAAATCAGCGGAAAGAATCGAGGGGGAAATCACCAGGGGCTTGGTACTCATGGAGGCCACCGGGGCAAAGGGTCGAGTAATCCTAGGGAATCGACCCCGGGCCTAAGTTCTCTCGTGGTCAAGCGCCGTTTTCACTGGGTCCGCCGTCTCCGCTGATAAGATCAACCGGCTTCAGGAAACGGAAGTGGGTGGTGAGCACGCTATTGCGAGACCCGTTTAGCTGCGGTGACGGTTCCCCATGGACCGTCCCAACTCGATCCTTCCTTTTTTTGTCAGCCCCCTATCCCCCGCAGGACCGTTGTGGATCGCACCCTCATCCAGGAAATTCTTGAGGTCGTTGAACAGGCCGCTATTGCCTCGGCCCACCTGACCGGCCTGGGCATGAAAGACGAGGCCGACGCAGCGGCTGTTGAGGCGATGCGCGAGCGAATGGGCCAGATCCAGATGCAAGGCCGCATCGTCATTGGCGAAGGCGAGCGGGATGAGGCTCCCATGCTTTACATCGGTGAGGAAGTGGGCAGCGGCACCGGTCCTGGGGTTGATTTCGCCGTAGATCCCTGCGAAGGCACCAACCTGTGCGCTAACAACCAGGATGGCTCGATGGCGGTGCTGGCCGCATCCGACCGGGGAGGTCTCTTCAACGCACCAGACTTTTACATGAAAAAACTGGCGGCGCCCCCGGCCGCCAAGGGCAAGGTTGATATTCGCAAGTCTGCGACGGAAAACATTGCCATCCTTAGTCAGGCCCTTGGCATGGCCCCTAGTGAACTGGTCATCGTTGTCATGGACCGGGCCCGGCACAAGGACTTGATCGCTGAGATCCGTGCCACCGGCGCCAGGGTCAAGCCCATCAGTGATGGCGACGTCCAGGCCGCCATCGCCTGTGGTTTTGCCGGCACTGGTACCCATTGCCTGATGGGCATTGGCGCCGCTCCCGAGGGGGTCATCTCCGCGGCGGCACTTCGGGCCCTTGGGGGCCATTTCCAAGGGCAGTTGGTTTACGACCCTGCCGTTGCTCAAACCAAGGAATGGGAAGGTCTCACCCGGGAAGGCAATCTGGCGCGGCTTGCCGAAATGGGCATTACCGATCCAGACAAGATCTACGAAGCCGATGAACTGGCTTCTGGTGAGAACGTCGTCTTTGCCGGCAGTGGCATCACCGATGGCCTGTTGTTCCATGGTGTGAAGTTCGAGAAGGACTGTGTGCGCACCAGCAGCCTGGTGATCAGTACCCTGGATGTAACGGCCCGGTTCACCAATACGGTGCACATCAAGCCAGGGGCCCAAAGCATCGCCCTGCGCTGAGCGGACACCGCTACTCCATGCACATTGCCGTTGTCGGCCTCAGCCACCGCACCGCTCCCGTTGAAATTCGGGAACGGCTGAGCATCCCCGAGCAGACCATGGAGGGCTCGCTGCAGGCGCTACGGGCTGACGAGCAGGTGCTTGAGGCTTCCATCCTCAGCACCTGTAATCGACTTGAGATCTATGCTCTCCTTCGTCATCCAGACCAAGGGGCCCACGCTTTAGGGTCTTTCCTGAGTCAGG
>Ga0114972_10000266_pt1 | contig 38583 bp, 45 predicted proteins | sample M_140807_EF_Meta_FD_87354 | JGI IMG/M metagenome (GOLD analysis project Ga0114972, IMG submission 87354) | Freshwater microbial communities from Lake Montjoie, Canada to study carbon cycling - M_140807_EF_MetaG | ecosystem: Environmental > Aquatic > Freshwater > Lake | place: Lake Montjoie... | reverse complement strand
CCGGTGGATGTCCCGCCGATCGTGACCGCCGATTTCGAGGCTGTCGCGCCCCTCGAGGACAGCGTGGACGTCGTGGATGAGGGGCTCGGCGACGAAGAACAGGCGAATACGCCCTTGCTCGTCGGCCTCCTCCCCAAGCGCCGCCCCGACGGGCTCTTGCGCCAGTTCACGCCGCCTGAGCTGCCCGAAGACTCGCCCCTCCGCGTCGCGCGGATCATCGAGGACGACGCAGACTCCGCGGCTGACGTGCCCGACCAGCCCGAAGCACCCGACGCAGCCGAGGCGGCCGAGGCGCTCGAAGACCTCGTCGACCTCTCGACGTCGGACCTCGACACGGTCGAGCCGCCGCTCGTCGAGGCGAGCCTCATCGACAGCGGCGAGCAGGTCGCGCAGGTCATCACGTCACCTCGCCCTGCAAGCCCGCCGCCGCCGCCGCCGCCCACACCTCGCGGGTTTGTCCTGCGGCGCCTCTCTGACGACGCAGGGGCAGGCGAGACGACGTTCGTCGAGACCACCCCGCTGGTCATCGGTCGCGAAGAGTGCGACCTCTGTGTGGCCTCCGACGATGCGATGTCCGCGCACCACGCGCGCGTCTCCGTTCACGGGGACCGCCTTGTCGTCGAGGATCTGGGCTCAGTCAACGGCACCTGGCTCCGCGTGCGCGGCGCGGCGCTGCTCGGTCCGGGCGCCGGCGTCCGGATTGGCCACCAGATCCTTCGGCTGGACCGCCGCCCCGTCGCGCCGAGCCTGCCGATGGGCGACGGCACGCGGCGCACAGGCGCGTCGAGGCCCCGCAACGGTTGGCGCGTGCTTCAGGTGGGTGACGACGGGCTTGAGCTGTCGATGTGGTCTCTCCCCGACGATGGGGCCCGCCTCGGACGACACGTCGCCGACATCGTCTTTCCGGACGACACTTTCCTCAGCGGGACGCACGCGGTCCTCACGCCTCGCGAGGATGCGGTTCAGCTGCGGGACCTTGGCAGCCGCAACGGGACCTGGGTGCGCTTGGACGGTCCGTTCACGCTCGAAGCGGGCGACGCCGTCTTGACCGGCGAGACCATCTGGCGAGTCGGCACGCCGGTCTGACCGGGGGAACGCCTCACCTGAGCAGGCGAAGGTCCTGTGGCGCCATAGACTCTGCGCCCCTCACGCTCAGGTTCTGGGCGTCTTGCAGCGACTTGCCCCGAAACGAGACGACCGGGTCAGCGTCGTCGGGTGGAAGCCACGATCTCAGCGGGAGCCGCTCAAGACGCACGTCGGCGATGCCCGCTTGCAGGATCCCCAGCCGCTCCGCCGCGCGTCGGCTCAGATCAATGATGCGACCCCGCACGTATGGGCCTCGGTCGTCAATCACAACGTCCACGGTTCGGTCGCTGCCCTCGTGAAAGACCCGCAGGCGTGTCCCGAACGGAAGCGTCTTGTGGGCCGCCGTGAGCGCGAACATGTTAAAGGGCCGACCGCTCGCGGTCTTGCGTCCGTGGTGAGCGCGCCCATACCAAGACGCTTTGCCGCGCATCACGTGGCCGCCGTTACCAGACGCCTTACTGCCCGGTGCGGCGTGCGCCAAGCCCTGCACACACAGCGCGAACGCGAGCGTGAGCCAAGCTGTGATGCGCGAGAGCGACATGGTTGGGGGGGATATCAGAAGGCGCCCATTCGAGCAAAAAACGCACCCCGGTCGACGTTGCGTGACCGCCCCCAATGCGGCACATTGCGAGCATGAACCGGGTGCCCATTGGTCGTCTGCTGGTTGAAGCGGGCACGCTCACCGAAGCGCAGGTCGAAGCGGTCGCAGACGCGCAGCGCACTCAGGGCGGCCGCTTCTGTTCGATCGCGCTCTCCATGGGTTACGCCGACGAGCGCGCCCTCGTGCGCACGCTCAGCCGCCAACTCGGCGTCCCTGCGCTGATCGTGACCGAGGTTCACCCTGAACCTCAGGCGTGCGCTTTGCTTCCGCGCGAGGCCGCGGAGCGGCACGTCGCGCTCCCCGCGCGCGTTTTCAACCGCACGCTGACCTTGCTCATGCGCGATCCGACCGACGCGCAAGCGATCTCGGACCTCCAGTTCCTGACTGGCAAGGTCATCCGGCCGCTCATCGCGCTTGAGGCCCCGCTGCGCCGCGCTATCGACGCGCATTACGCGCGAATGGCGGACGCCCCGTTGCCCCCATCGCCGCACATCTCGCGTCCACCTGAGCCGGTCGTCCCGGAGACTCCGGCGGCGCCCGTCGAGCCCGTTTCGATGCTCGACGAGCTCTTCACGCCCCACTATGAGCGCGCGGTCGACGTCGATTCGAACAGCGCTGATGCGCGCCCGCGCCTGCTTTGCGTCGATGATGACGCGTCGATCTTGCGGTTGTACGAGGGAATTTTTCCGCCCTCGGAGTTTCGGGTCTTCACGTGCTCGGACGGCGTCGCCGCCGTCGAGTTGGTGAGGCGTCTGCGCCCGCATGTCGTCCTGCTCGACGGCCGTCTCCCCGGCATGCATGGCTTTGAGGTGTGCCGCCGGATCAAGCAGGACCCCGACCTCGCGGCGACCGCCGTGCTCTTGCTGAGCGGCGCATACCGAGGGTGGCAGATGCGCGCCGACCTGATGAGCCACTGCGGCGCGGATGACGTCATCGAGAAGCCGTTCGCCATTGACCACGTTGCCGCCCGCGTGGGCGACATGGTGAGGGCCGCGCGCGTCGAGCGTCAGACGGGCACGGCGCGCATCCTTGGGGGCGAGGCCGTCAAGCACCTGAACGCTGGCTTGATGATGCTTCAGAAGGGTGAGCTCGACGCCGCAGCGGCTGAGTTCAAGCGATGCGTGGCCGAGCAACCTTTCGCCGCGCGACCGCACTTCTACCTCGGCAAGATCCACGAACGCCGCGACGAGCGCTACGACGCCATGTTCGAGTACGAGCAGGCGATCGCCCTCGATGCCACGTTCTTTCCCGCCGTGAAGGACCTCGCGCTGCTCTACCAGCAGGCGGGCTTCGTCCAGAAGGCGGTCGAGATGTGGCACCAAGCGCTTGCGATCTGCCCCGACGCAACCATGCGACAGACCATCAAGGACCACCTGCTCCGCCTGATCTGACCGCGCGGCCGTTGAACGGCGCCGCCTCGATGTGCTAGCAGGGCGCTCCTCTCCGAGCCGCTCCCTGAAAGGGCACCCCGATGCGCCAGACCCGCCTTCACGCACCGACTATCAAGGACGACCCCCGGGACGCCGAGATCGTGAGTCATCGCCTGCTTGTGCGCGCCGGCTACATTCGGAAGCTCGCCGCGGGTATCTACGACTTCCTGCCGCTCGCGACCCGCACCATCCAGAAGATCTCGAACATCATCCGTGGCGAAATGAACCACGCCGGCGCACAGGAGGTCTTCCTGCCCGCTGTGCAGCCGGCGGAGATCTGGGTCGAATCCGGACGCTGGGCCAAGTACGGCCCCGAGCTCTTGCGCTTCAAGGACCGCAAGGGGGCCGAGTTCTGCCTCGGCCCGACGCACGAGGAGGTCATCGTTGACCTCGTCCGCCGTGACGTCCGCTCTTGGCGCGCCCTGCCGCTGAACCTGTACCAGATCCAGACCAAGTTCCGTGACGAGGTCAGACCGCGCGCCGGCTTGATGCGCGGTCGAGAGTTCGTCATGAAGGACGCCTACTCCTTCGACATCGACGAGGCGAGCGCGCTCGCGAGCTACGAGGGCATGTACGCCGCATACGAGCGCATCTTCCAGCGGTGCGGGCTCGACTTCCGCGCGGTCGAGGCGGACACCGGCGCCATTGGCGGAAGCCGGAGCCACGAGTTCCAAGTGCTCGCCCTGAGCGGTGAAGACAAGATCGTGAGCTGCGGCCAGTGCAGCTACGCCGCGAACGTCGAACAGGCGGAGCTCGTGCCCGCTGCGGTGAACACGGCGACGCCCGACAGCGCGTCGCCGCAGGCCGTGCCTACGCCCAATCAGCGCACCATCGCCGAGGTCTCGGCCGCGCTCGGCGTGCCTGAGAACCGCTTCATCAAGACCCTCATCGTGCAGGTCGACGGCGCGTTGGTCGCGGTCTTGCTCCGGGGCGACCACGAGCTCAATGAGATCAAGCTCAAGAAGCGCCTCGGCGCGAGCGAAGTCGCGCTCGCCCACGAGGGCCAGGTCCTGCAAGCGACCGGCGCGCCCGTGGGCTTCGCCGGCCCGGTCGGCGCGCTCAACGTCGCGCGCATCATCGCCGACAACGCCGTCCGCGGTATGGTGGACGCGGTCACGGGCGCGAACCAAGCCGACACCCACTTGACCGGCGTCGCCGAAGGGCGTGACTTCAAGGTTGGCGAGTTCTTTGACCTCCGCCTCGCCGTCGAGAATGACCCCTGCCCGCGGTGTGGGGGGGGCCTCCGCACGTTTAGTGGGATCGAGGTCGGGCACGTCTTCTACCTAGGCACCCGCTACAGCGAGGCCATGAAGGCCACCTACCTCGATGAGGTGGGCCAAGAAAAGCCGATGGTCATGGGCTGCTATGGCGTTGGCGTCACACGCATCATGGCCGCGGCCATCGAGCAGAACCACGACGAGAACGGCATTGTGTGGCCCGCGGCGATCGCCCCGTTCCACGTCCACGTTCTGCCGCTCCAGATGAACGTCCCCGAGGTGGTTGAGGCCGCTGAGGCGCTCTACAAGGCCCTCTCCGACGCGGGCATCGAGGTCCTGCTCGACGACCGTGAGGAGCGGGCCGGCAGCAAGTTCAAGGACGCCGACCTCTACGGTATCCCGTGGCGCGTCGCCATCGGCGCGCGCGGCGTCAAGGAGGGGGTGGTCGAGCTCAAGGCGCGGCGAGGGGGAGAGGTCCGAAGCGTCCCCGTCGAATCGATTGTCGCCGAGCTCAAGACGCTGCTCGCGTGAACGCCGACCGACCCCGCCTGTGCGTAGCGCTCGACGTCGCGGACGCTGACGCGGCCAGAAGAGCGACACGTTCGCTCGCGGAACACGTCGACGTATTCAAGATCGGGCTGCAGCTCTTCTGCGCCGAGGGGCCGTCAGTTATCGAGGCCGTCCGCAACGCCGGCGCGCAGGAAATCTTCTTGGACCTGAAGCTCCACGACATCCCGAACACCGTCGCGGGTGCGGTCAAGAGCGCGCGTCGGCACGCAGTCGATTACCTGACGCTCCACACCGGCGGCGGGCGTGCGATGCTCGAGGCCGCGCTGAGCGAAGCCGGTCCGATCAAGCTCTTGGGCGTAACAGTCCTCACAAGCCTCACGGACCACGACCTCGCAGAAGCTGGGCACACGCTCGGCGCGCCCGCCTTGGTCGAGCAGCGCGTAGCCCTCGCCGCGGACGTTGGGCTCGCCGGGGTCGTGTGCTCGCCGCTCGAGCTCACGGCGGTTGCCGCCAAGTTGGGTTCAGGCGCGTGCATCGTCACGCCGGGCATTCGCCTCGAGGGCGACGCCTCGGCGGACCAGAGGCGCGTGGCCACCCCGGAGCGCGCGCTCGCGGACGGCGCGACGATGCTCGTCGTCGGACGACCGATTCTGGGCGCCGTGGACCCCGTCGCAGTTGCGCGGTCGGTCCGCAGCGGTCTGCAGGTGTCGAAATGAGCCGCCCTCGCGGCTCGAACGATACGCCGCCTGAGCTCCAGCTCCGACTGCTTGCAGGCCCCCACGCGGTGGGCGCGCTGGTGCACAACGCGCCGAAGCGCATTGAGCGTCTCTGGTACGCCCGCGACCTCCAAGGCAGCCGCCTCGCTGTCGTTCGAGCCGCAGAGGCCGCTGGTGTGACAATCGAGGCGCTCACGTCCCATGAGATGAACGACAGGGCAGGGGACCTCAAGCACCAAGGCCTCGTTGCTCGGGCTCGGCCCGCGCCGCTCGCTGAGTGGTCCGCGCTGATCACCACACCCCACCCACCGGGCCTCGTCGTCGCGTTTGACCAAGTCACCGACCCGCATAACCTCGGCGCCGTGTTGCGGTCGGCGGAGTCCTTCGGGGCAACGGGCGCGCTCATCACCGTCGACCGCTGCGCTCAGCCGAATCCGACAGTCGCGCGGATTTCGGCCGGCGCAAGCGAGCTCTTGCCGATTGCCCGTGAGGTCAACCTCGCGAGAGCGCTCCAAGCCGCAGTGGATGCCGGCTACCTCGTGGTGGGCGCCGACCTCGATGGCGACGCCCCATGGCAACTCAACTTATCAGGGCCCGTGGTCCTCGTCATCGGCGCCGAAGGCACCGGCCTTCGCCCATCGACCAAGGCGGTCTGTGGTCGCATTGCGACACTCCCTCGCCTGGGTCGAACCGAGAGCCTCAACGCCTCGGCCGCTGCCGCCGCGCTGCTGTCCGAAATCGCGCGACAGCGTACACAATCGACTTGACGCGCTCCGATTGTCCCCATATAAGCCCCGCACGCTGCTCCTTGAAGAAGTTCAGGGAGGAGTGTGCGAAACGACTTGACCACAGCCGCGAAACTGATAGTCTCCGCCGCCCATCTAGGCTGGCGTAGCTCAATTGGTAGAGCAGCTGATTTGTAATCAGCCGGTTGCGGGTTCGAGTCCCATCGTCAGCTCTCGTTGAAATGTTGTCCCTCTGGAGGGGTTCCCGAGCGGTCAAAGGGAACAGACTGTAAATCTGTCGCCACACGGCTTCGAAGGTTCGAATCCTTCCCCCTCCACCAGTCGCTCATCGTCTTGGCCGTCAGGCCTGCTCTTTCAAATTCGCGGGAGTAGCTCAGCTGGCAGAGCGTCAGCCTTCCAAGCTGAATGTCGCGGGTTCGAACCCCGTCTCCCGCTCCGTTTTTCGGTCCGCCCTCGAGGCGGGCCACGTTTAGTTGCCGGCGTAGCTCAGTAGGTAGAGCACGTCCTTGGTAAGGACGGGGTCACCGGTTCAAATCCGGTCGTCGGCTTGATTCGTTTCCCTCGGCGGAAGAACCGCGCTCACGGAGTTCCAGTCATGGCCAAAGAGAAGTTCAATCGTACCAAGCCGCACGTCAACGTCGGGACCATCGGTCACGTCGACCACGGCAAGACCACGCTCACGGCTGCGATCACCAAGGTGCTCTCGAAGAGCGGTGGTGCGAAGTTCGTGGCGTTCGACCAGATCGACAAGGCCCCCGAAGAGCGTGAGCGCGGCATCACGATCTCGACGGCCCACGTCGAGTACGAGACGGCGAAGCGCCACTACGCGCACGTCGACTGCCCGGGGCACGCCGACTACATCAAGAACATGATCACCGGCGCGGCCCAGATGGACGGCGCGATCCTGACGGTCGCTGCGACCGACGGCGCGATGCCCCAGACGCGTGAGCACATCCTGCTCGCCCGCCAGGTGGGTGTGCCCGCCATCGTGGTCTTCCTCAACAAGTGCGACATCGCGGACCCCGACTTGCTCGAGCTCGTCGACATGGAGATCCGCGACATCCTCAACAAGTACAACTTCCCCGGTGACGACACGCCCATCATCCAGGGCTCGGCGCTCAAGGCCCTTGAGGGTGACCAGAGCCCCCTTGGTGAGCCGTCGATCCTCAAGCTGATGGAAGCGGTGGACACGTTCGTGCCTGACCCGGTGCGCGACATTGACCGCGCCTTCCTGATGCCCGTCGAGGACGTCTTCTCGATCTCCGGCCGCGGCACGGTCGCCACGGGTCGCGTCGAGCGCGGCATCATCAAGGTCGGCGAGGAAGTCGAGGTCGTCGGTCTCAAGGCGACGCAGAAGACGACCGTCACCGGCGTTGAGATGTTCCGCAAGCTGCTCGACCAGGGCCAGGCCGGCGACAACGTCGGCTGCCTCCTCCGCGGCGTGAAGCGCGAGGACATCGAGCGCGGCCAGGTGCTCGCCAAGCCCGGCAGCATCACCCCGCACACCAAGTTCCAGGCTTCGGTGTACATCCTCAAGAAGGAAGAGGGCGGCCGTCACACGCCGTTCTTCAACAACTACCGCCCCCAGTTCTACTTCCGCACGACGGACGTGACGGGCGTGTGCACCTTGCCCGAAGGCACCGAAATGTGCATGCCGGGCGACAACATCACGATTTCGGTCGAGCTGATCACCCCCATCGCCATGGACGACGGTCTCCGTTTCGCCATTCGCGAGGGTGGTCGCACGGTCGGCGCCGGCGTCGTCGCCAGCATCCAGAAGTGAGCCCAACGGGCATCCGCTGAGGCGGACGCCCATCGAACCCAGGTGGTGAGCGCCACCTGGGTTTTCTGCTGTTTAGCGGTGACTCGACCGAGGGTCACCTGGATTGCCGCGGTTCTTAGGTCCATAGCTCAATTTGGTAGAGCACCGGACTCCAAATCCGGGGGTTGGGGGTTCAAGTCCCTCTGGGCCTGCCAAGCCTCGGCAATCCAGGTAACCAACGGTCGACGCTGACTCCAAGGAACGACGATGGACACAAGCAAGCGCATCCTTCAGGGCATCTACGTCGGCTGCACGGCCGTCGTGGTTGTTGTCCTGTGGAAACTCCTCGCGCTGGTCTTCTCCGTCGTTGGCGCCACCGACCCTCAGCTCCTCGGGCGCGACTTCACACTGTCTACGCTCCTCGCGGGCGTCTTCGGCGTCGCGGCGCTGGCGTGGGCATGGCGTAACGAGCGCGTCCGCACACTCGCGACCGAGACGTCCGAAGAGCTGACGCGGGTCACGTGGCCCGCGTGGGGCGAGACCAAAATGAACGCGTGGACGACCGTGGTCGTCTCGGTTCTGGTCGCCGTCATCCTCGGCGTCATGGACTTGGTGTTCGGCAACCTGACCAACTTCATCCTCGGCGGCGGCGCCTGAGCGGAGCCCGAGGAGACACCCGATGGTTGCAAACCCTGACACGACGGACCGGAGCGGCAAGGTGGAGCACAAGTGGTACGTGGTCCGAACCTACTCAGGGTTTGAGGCCCGAGTTGAGGCGGCCCTCCGCGAGCGCATCAAGCAGTTCAATGCCGAGGCGTCCTTTTCGGAGATCCTCGTCCCGCGCGAGAACGTGACCGAGGTCGTCGCTGGCCAGAAGCGCACGTCTGCACGTAAGTTCTACCCTGGGTACATCTTGGTCAAGATGGCGCTCGACAAGCGCACTTGGCACATCGTCAAGGACACGCCTCGCGTATCTGAGTTCGTCGGCGGCGGCAGTGACCCGTCCCAAGTGCCGAGCGTCCCCGAGCGTGAAGTCCTCCGGGTGACGAATCAGATCGCCGAAGGCACGAGCCGCCCCGCGCCCAAGCAGCGCTTCGAAGAAGGCGAGACCGTGCGCGTCAACGACGGTCCATTCGCGAACTTCAGCGGTGTCGTCGATGAAGTCAATCTAGACAAGGGCAAGCTGCGCGTGCTGGTGAGCATCTTCGGTCGCGCCACGCCCGTCGAACTCGATTTTACGCAGGTCGAGAAGGCCTGAACCTCGTCCGCGTCGTCAGGAGATAAGTCCAAATGGCCAAGAAGATCACCGGCTACATCAAGCTCCAGTGCCCCGCCGGCAAGGCTACGCCTTCTCCGCCGGTCGGCCCCGCGCTTGGCCAGCACGGCGTCAACATCATGATGTTCGTCAAGGAGTTCAACGCGCGCACCGCTGCGCCGGAACTCGCGGGCCTCGTGATCCCGGTCGTGATCACCGTCTACGCCGACCGTTCCTTTACGTTCGTCACCAAGACGCCTCCCGCCTCGATCCTTCTCTTGAAGGCCGCCAAGGTGGAGAAGGGCTCTGGCGAGCCGAACAAGAAAAAAGTCGGCACCGTGACGATGCAGCAGGTGCGCGACATCGCGACCAAGAAGCTCCCCGACCTCAACTGCACGGACGTCGAAGCGGCGGTCCGTACGGTCCTCGGCACCGCGCGCTCGATGGGCGTCACGGTCACCGAGTGACCTCAACCCCCGGGAGCGCTTCGCGAGAGCGCGTTGACCGGGCACGCTGAATAAGGAGAAGATATGGCTCGGCGTGGCAAGAACTATCGCGGCATGGTCTCGGCGATCGATCGTACCAAGCAGTACGAATTGGTCCCCGCGATCGAGCTCCTCCAGAAGGTCAAGTTCGCCAAGTTCGATGAGGCCGTCGAGGTCGCGATCAACTTGGGCGTGAACCCGCGCCACGCGGACCAGATGGTCCGCGGCGCAGTTGTTTTCCCGCACGGCCTCGGCAAGACAGTGCGGGTCGCCGTCTTCGCTAAGGGCGAGAAGGAGAACGAGGCCCGCGAGGCGGGTGCGGACTTCGTCGGCGGTGAGGACTTGGTCAAGAAGATTCAGTCCGAGAACTGGCTGGACTTCGATAAGGCCATCGCGACCCCCGACATGATGGGTCTCGTCGGTCGCATCGGCCGCCTCCTGGGTCCGCGCGGCTTGATGCCGAACCCGAAGGTCGGCACGGTGACCTTCGAAATCGCGAAGGCCGTCCGCGAGATGAAGGCGGGTCGTGTTGAGTTCCGCGTCGATAAGGCCGGTATCATTCACGCGCCCGTCGGCCGCATCTCGTTCGAGGCGGGCAAGCTGAGCGAGAACATTCAGGCACTGGTCGACCAGCTCATGCGCTTGAAGCCCAGCACGGCCAAGGGCGTTTACGTCAAGGGCATGACGCTGTCATCGACGATGGGTCCCGGTATCAAGATTGATACCAACCCGTTGATTGGCAACGTCGCCTGAGGTTCTGATTCTGGATTTGTTGCCGACCGGCCCATGACAGTGGGTGCCCCAAAGAGGGCTTGATGCAACCAGCTTGCTGGTTCGCCCGCCGAGGCGGGGTCGGGCTGTTCGTGTGACAGGCCCCCCGCAGTCAGCCGTATCGGAGGCTCCGCTTCGGTACGGCACGGAAGGCTCGTGGAGAGGAAAGGGGGTTTGGCGTTGAATCGCACAGAGAAGACGGGAGAGATCGACCGTCTGCGAGACACGCTCCAGGGCGTCCCCGCGGTCCTGCTGACCGATTTCCGTGGCATGACGGTCGAGGAGTCTTCGGCTCTTCGGCGCGCCCTGCGCGCGGAGAACGTGCAGTACGAAGTCGTGAAGAACACCCTGGTGCGCAAGGCGGTCGTCGGGACTCGCTTGGAGGGGCTCGCGCCTCACTTCAAGGGGAACACCGCGATTGCTTTCCATCCGGAAGACCCTGTCGCGCCAGCGCGGGTCATCACGAAGTTCATGAAGGAGAACCCCAAGCTCGTCCTGAAGGCCGGTTGGCTCGACGGTCGAGTGCTGGACGCCAGTGGCGTTCAGGCCTTGGCGACCCTTCCTGGCAAGCAGGAGCTTCGCAGCCGCCTGCTCAGCGTCGTCATCGGTGTGCCGACCGCCTTCGTGCGTGTCCTCACGGCCGGTCCGTCCGCTTTCGTCCGGGTGCTCGAGGCGCGTCGTCAGCAGCTCGGCGAATAAGCCGGGCGTCGTTTCCATTCGTCAGTCACACACAACACCAACAAGTCGTCGTTAAGGAGAATTGATCATGAGCGAACTGAACAAGGACCAGGTCATCGAGTTCCTGAGCAACCTCACCGTGCTCCAGATCTCTGAGATCACGAAGGAGCTCGAGGCGAAGTGGGGCGTGAGCGCCGCCGCCGCCGTCGCGGTCGCCGGCCCCGCCGCCGCCGCAGCCGACGCCCCCAAGGCCGAGGAGAAGACCGAGTTCGACGTCATCCTGAAGGACGCCGGCGCCCAGAAGATCCAGACGATCAAGGTCGTCCGCGAGCTCACGGGTCTTGGCCTCAAGGAGGCCAAGGACCTCGTCGACGGCGCGCCCAAGCCCGTCAAGGAGGGCATCTCCAAGGCCGACGCTGAGGACCTCAAGAAGAAGCTCGAGGCCGCTGGCGCGGTTGTCGAGATCAAGTAATCCGCGGGCCGCTTCGGCGGTCCATCCGGCGCGCCGCGCCGCAATTCGACAGCATTCGCTGGTATAGGGCTTGCTTTTCGCGCAAATCTGCGTGATAAGGCGCGCCCCGACGCCCGCGACCTGCATCGAATCTGCGGCCGGCGCGTTTCTCTTTGTGCTCCCTAAAATTCCGGCTCCGTCTGGAGAGAACACGCATGGCGTCCGTCGTTCAGAAGAACTTCCGCGTCCGCAAGAGCTACGCCCAGATCAAGCAGGTTATCGATATTCCTAACCTGATCGACATCCAGAAGCAGAGCTACGAAAAGTTCCTGCAGATGGATGTGCCGCCCGATGAACGCGAGGACATCGGGTTGCAGGGCGTCTTCAAGAGCGTGTTTCCGATCAAGGACTTCAACGAGACCTGCTCGTTGGAGTTCGTGTCGTACCACCTCGAGAAGCCCAAGTACGACGTGCCGGAGTGCCTCCAGCGGGGCATGACCTACGCGGCGCCGCTCAAGGTCGTCATTCGCCTCGTGGTCTGGGACCGCAGCGAGGAAGACGGCGGTATCCAGTCGATCCGCGACGTCAAGGAGCAAGAGGTCTACTTCGGGGAGATCCCACTCCAGACGGACGACGGGACCTTCATCATCAACGGCACCGAGCGCGTGGTGGTCTCACAGCTGCACCGCTCACCCGGCGCGTTCTTTGACCACGACAAAGGCCGTACGCACTCCAGCGGCAAGCTGCTGTTCAGCGCGCGGGTGATCCCGTACCGCGGTTCGTGGCTGGACTTCGAGTTCGACGCGAAGGACATCCTCTACGTGCGGATCGACCGGCGCCGAAAGTTGCCGGCCACTGTGCTCTTGCGTGCGCTCGGATTCAGCACCGAAGACCTCCTCCAAGAGTTCTACGCGACGGAAACCATCTTCGTCGGGCAGGGTGGTGAGGTCCTCTACAAGCGTCCCTCAGACTGGAAGCTTCTGCTTGCCCAGAAGGCGAGCTTGGATATCACCACGCCGAACGGCGAGGAGATCATCCTCAAGAAGAACCGCAAGTTCACGCAGACCACGCTCCGCAAGTTGCAGTCGATGGGGATCGAGAAGATTCCTGTCCTGCTCGATGACGCGCTGGGCGCGGTTGTGGCGAACGACGTGGTCGACATGAACACGGGTGAGGTCCTCGTTGAGTGCAACGAGGAGGTCACCGAGTCGAAGATCGATCTGCTTCGGTCGAAGGGCATCGAGAGCTTCGACATCCTCTTCATCGATAACCTGACGACGGGTCCGTTCCTCCGGAAGACGCTGCTCTCGGACAAGATCGAGACGCCGGACGAGGCGGTCGTCGAGATCTACAAGCGTCTGCGGCCCGGCGATCCCCCGATGATCGACACGGCCTACACGCTCTTCAACAACCTGTTCTTCAATCCTGAGCGCTACGACCTCAGCCAGGTCGGCCGGCTCAAGTTGAACCACAAGTTCAAGCTGAATGAGCCGCTCGACAACGCCGTGCTGACCAAGCGCGACATCATCGAGTGCGTGCGCTACTTGATTGCGCTCAAGGACGGTCGTAATGAGCTGCTCCGGGCGAATCCGGACGGCACGTCCGACGAGATCTCGGTCAAGATTGACGACATCGACCACCTCGGTAACCGCCGCGTCCGCGCCGTGGGTGAGTTGATGGAGAACCAGTACCGCATCGGTCTGGTGCGTATGGAGCGCGCCATCAAGGAGCGCATGAGCATGTCTCAGGAAATTGAGACACTCATGCCGCACGACCTCATCAACGCCAAGCCGGTCTCGGCTGTGGTGAAGGAGTACTTCGGCTCGTCCCAGCTTTCGCAGTTCATGGACCAGACGAACCCGCTCTCCGAGGTCACTCACAAGCGCCGCCTCTCGGCGCTCGGGCCCGGCGGCCTGACACGTGAGCGCGCGGGCTTCGAGGTTCGTGACGTTCACATGACGCACTACGGGCGCATTTGCCCCATCGAGACGCCCGAAGGTCCGAACATCGGCCTGATCGCGTCGCTCTCGACGTATGCCCGCGTGAATGAGTACGGCTTCATCGAGACGCCCTACCGCAAGGCGGCGGGGGGCCTTGTAGACGTCGAGACGCCGCGCTATTACAGCGCGCTCGAGGAGGAAGGTCACCTCATCGCGCAGGCGAACGCCGCGATCCGGGACGACAGCCGGTTCCGCGACGACGCGATCAGCGCTCGGAAGGCGGGTGACTTCGTCGTGGTTGACCCCGAGAAGGTCACGCTCATGGACGTGAGCCCGAACCAGCTCGTGTCGGTCGCAGCCTCGCTCATCCCTTTCCTGGAGAACGACGACGCAAACCGCGCCCTCATGGGGTCGAACATGCAGCGTCAGGCGGTCCCGCTCCTTGTGACGTCCGCGCCTGTCGTAGGCACGGGCATCGAGCGCATCGTGGCGCGCGACTCGGGCGTGACCACCGTCGCGAAGCACGACGGCATCGTCGAGTCGGTCGACGCGACGCGTATCGTCGTCAAGGTCGACAGCGACGACATCGCCACGAAGCCGGACATCTACACGCTCCTCAAGTTCCGCCGCTCCAACCAGAACACCTGCATCAATCAGAAGCCGATCGTCGAGAAGGGCGACCGCGTGCGCCGCGGTGACGTCATCGCGGACGGCCCAGCGACGGACACGGGTGAGCTTGCGCTCGGCCGCAACATGGTCGTCGCGTTCATGCCTTGGGGCGGCTACAACTTCGAAGACTCGATCCTGATCTCCGAGAAGGTGGTCAAGGAGGACATCTTCACCTCGATCCACATCGAGGAGTTCGAGTGCGTCGCTCGCGACACCAAGCTCGGCAAGGAAGAGGTCACCAAGGATATCCCGAACGTCGGCGAGGAGGCGCTTGCCGACCTCGACGACTCCGGCATCGTCCGCATTGGTGCCGAGGTCAAGCCGGGGGACATTCTCGTCGGTAAGATCACGCCCAAGGGCGAGACGCAGCTCAGCCCCGAAGAGAAGCTGCTCCGCGCGATCTTCGGCGAGAAGGCCGGCGATGTGCGAGACACCTCGCTTCGCGTGCCCCCCGGTGTTCAGGGTACGGTGATCAACGCAAAGGTGTTCAGCCGGCGCGGTATCGACAAGGATGAGCGCGCGCAGGACATCGAGGATGCCGAGGTCGCCAAGCTCGAAAAGGACCAGAACGACCAGATCAAGATCATTCGGAACAGCGCGTTCCGGAAGATCCGCGAGATTTTGGTCGGTGAGACCGCAGCCGCCCGGCTGCTCGACGACAACGGCAAACTCCTGCTGGAGGCCGGCGCCACGATCGAGGCGACCGTGCTCGACAAGATCCCGCAGAACTACTGGAACTTGATCCAGCTCGACCGCAAGAGCGGAGTCCCAGAGAAGATCGAGCGGCTCACCGGTGACTTGCGCGAAGAGATTCAGACCATCAAGGCGATCTTCGCTGAGAAGATCAACAAGCTGAAGAAGGGTGACGAGCTCCCGCCAGGCGTCATCAAGATGGTCAAGGTCTACGTGGCCATCAAGCGCAAGATCCAGGTCGGCGACAAGATGGCCGGACGCCACGGCAACAAGGGCGTCATCTCACGCATCCTGCCCGAGGAGGACATGCCGTTCCTCGCGGACGGGACGCCCGTCGAGATGGTCCTCAACCCGCTGGGCGTGCCGAGCCGTATGAACGTCGGGCAGATCCTCGAGACGCACCTCGGCTGGGCGGCGCGCAACCTCGGTCAGCGCATCAATCGCCTGATGGAAGAGAAGTACTCCATCCCAGCGCTGCGCGACGAGCTCAAGAAGACGTACTCGGATGCGAGCCTGTCGGTGATCATCGACCAAATGGACGAGGACGATCTCAAGCGCGCGATCCGCAAGGTGAAGAACGGCATCCACACCGGCAGCCCTGTGTTCGACGGTGCAGAGGAGCCCGACATCCAGACGGCGCTTGAGCGCGCCGGCTTGAGCCGCACTGGGCAGTCGACGCTGTTCGATGGTCGCACCGGCGATGCGTTCGACGGTGATGTTACGGTGGGCATCATGTACGTCCTCAAGCTCCACCACCTTGTCGACGACAAGATCCACGCACGTTCCATCGGGCCTTACAGCCTCGTGACCCAGCAGCCGCTGGGCGGCAAGGCGCAGTTCGGTGGTCAGCGTCTGGGTGAAATGGAAGTGTGGGCGATGGAAGCCTACGGCGCGGCTTACGCGCTGCAGGAGTTCCTCACGGTCAAGTCGGACGACGTCTTGGGTCGTACCCGGATGTACGAGGCAATCGTGAAGGGCGAGAACGTGCTCGAGAGCGGCCTGCCCGAGTCGTTCAACGTGTTGATCAAGGAACTCCAGAGCTTGGCGCTCGATGTCGAGCTCACCGAGAGCGAGCAGATCTGAACCCTGGCTGGACGCGCAAGGTGAACCCATGAAGGACATCTTCAACTTCTTCGAGAAGCCCAAGGATCCGTTGAGCTTCAGCGCGATCCGCATCTCGCTCGCGAGCCCGGACAAGATTCGGGCGTGGTCGAATGGCGAGGTCAAGAAGCCTGAAACGATCAACTACCGCACCTTCAAGCCGGAGCGGGATGGATTGTTTTGCGCCAAGATCTTCGGCCCGGTGAAGGACTACGAGTGCATCTGCGGCAAGTACAAGCGCATGAAGCACCGCGGTGTGGTCTGCGAGAAGTGCGGCGTTGAGGTCATTCAGAGCCGCGTGCGGCGTGAGCGCCTCGGTCACATCAACCTCGCGACCCCGGTCGCCCACATCTGGTTCCTCAAGAGCCTGCCGAGTCGTATCGGCAACCTCTTGGACATCACGCTCAAGGATGTCGAAAAGGTCCTCTACTGCGTTTCGTACGTCGTGACCGACAAGGGCACCACGCCCTTCCACGTCGGACAGATTCTGAGCGAGGACGAATACGGTAAGGCGCTCGACGAGTACGGCGATGACGCGTTCATGGCCGGCATGGGCGCAGAGGCGATTCGCGAGCTGCTCCGTCAGCTGGATATCCCGCAGCTCGCTGTTGACCTGCGCACCGAGATGCGGGGCGCGACCAGCGAAGCGAAGCGCAAGAAGATCAGCAAGCGGCTGAAGGTCGTCGACGCCTTCAAGGACAGCACGAACAAGCCGGAGTGGATGGTCTTGGAGGTCATCCCGGTCATTCCTCCGGATCTGCGTCCGTTGGTCCCGCTCGATGGCGGTCGCTTCGCGACGAGCGACCTCAACGACCTGTATCGCCGCGTCATCAATCGGAACAACCGGTTGAAGCGTCTGCAGGAGTTGATGGCGCCTGAGATCATCATCCGCAACGAAAAGCGGATGTTGCAGGAGGCCGTGGACGCCCTCTTCGACAACGGTCGACGTGGCAAGGCGATCACGGGTCCCAACAAGCGTCCGCTCAAGTCCCTGAGCGATATGCTCAAGGGCAAGCAGGGCCGGTTCCGTCAGAACCTGCTCGGCAAGCGCGTCGACTACTCGGGCCGTTCCGTGATTGTCGTCGGACCCGAACTGCGGTTGCACCAGTGCGGGCTGCCGAAGAAGATGGCGCTCGAGCTCTTCAAGCCCTTCATTTATAACAAGCTTGAAGAACGCGGCCACGTCACGACCATCAAGAGCGCCAAGCGCATGGTCGAAAAGGAGAAGGCCGAGGTCTGGGACATCCTCGACGAGGTGATCCGCGAGCATCCGGTGATGCTCAACCGCGCCCCGACCCTTCACCGCTTGGGCATTCAAGCGTTTGAGCCCGTTCTCATCGAGGGGAAGGCAATTCAGCTCCACCCCCTCGTGTGCGTCGCCTTCAACGCCGACTTCGACGGCGACCAGATGGCGGTCCATGTGCCGCTGTCGATCGAGGCGCAGGTCGAGGCCCGCGTGCTCATGATGTCGTCGAACAACATTTTGAGCCCGGCGAACGGCCGCCCAATTATCGTGCCCAGCCAGGACATCGTCCTCGGTTGCTATTACATGACGCGTGACCGTCCTTTCGTGAAGGGCGAGGGTCGCGTCTTCTCCGGTCCCGAAGAGGTCCGGATGGCGTTCGATGCGGGTGAAGTTCACCTGCAGGCGAAGGTCAAGTGCCGTATCGCGGGTGGTCGTGTCGACACGACTGTCGGGCGCGTTCTGCTCAGCGAGATCCTGCCCGAGGAACTCGACTTCAGCCACGTCAACAAGACGCTCGGCAAGAAGGAGCTCGCCTCCCTCATCGACGCCGCGTACCGCAAGTGCAGCGCGAAAGATACGGTCCTGCTCGCGGACCGCCTCAAGAACATGGGGTACACGTTCGCGACGCGCGCCGGTATCTCGATCTCGATCGGCGACCTCACCATTCCCGGCACCAAGAACGAGGTGCTTGAGAAGGCGCAGGTCGAAGTCCGGGACATCCAGCAACAGTACTTCGACGGGTTCATCACGGACGGCGAGCGCTACAATAAGGTCGTGGACATCTGGGCGCAGGTGACCGAAGAGGTCGCTCACGCCATGATGGACGTGATTGGTAAGGCGCGCGTCAAGAACCTTGAGGGCGAAGAGGTTGAGGTTCCCAGCTTCAACCCGGTCTATATCATGGCCGATTCGGGCGCGCGTGGTGGTCCTGCGCAGATTCGTCAGCTTGCGGGTATGCGCGGACTGATGGCCAAGCCCTCAGGTGAGATCATCGAGACGCCGATCACGGCGAACTTCCGTGAGGGTCTCACGGTTCTTCAGTACTTCATCTCGACCCACGGTGCCCGCAAGGGCCTCGCGGACACTGCGCTCAAGACCGCGAACTCTGGCTATCTCACGCGTCGTCTCGTCGACGTGGCTCAGGACGCCATCGTGACCGACCTCGACTGCGGGACGCTGGACGGCATGGAGGTCGGCGCGCTGGTGGAAGCGGGTGAAGTGATCGAGCGCCTCGGGGACCGTATCCTCGGTCGTGTCGCGCTCGACGACATTTACGATCCGCACACGGACGAGTTGATGGTCGAGGCGGGCACCGAGCTCAACGAAGACATCGTCAAGCGAATCGAGGACGCAGGCATTGCGCGCGTCATGATTCGGTCCGTGCTCACTTGCCAGACGAAGCGCGGGGTTTGCGTCAAGTGCTACGGCCGTGACCTGGCCCGTGGTCGGCCGGCGAACATCGGCGAGGCCGTTGGCGTCATCGCCGCGCAGTCGATCGGCGAGCCGGGTACGCAGCTCACGATGCGTACCTTCCACATCGGTGGTGCCGCTTCGCGTCGCGCGGAGCAGAGCCAGCTGGAGACCCGCGGCGCGGGTATCGTCAAGTTCGAGTCGATGGAGACCGTGACGATGCGCAGCGGCGGTCTGGTGGTGATGAACCGTCAGGCTCAGCTTGTGATCACGGACGAGAACGGCCGAGAGCGGGAGCGCTACGACGTTATCTACGGCGCACAGCTCAAGGTGGCGGAAGGTCAGGCGGTTGAGCCTGGGACGATCGTCGCTGAGTGGGATCCGTTCGCGGTGCCCATCCTCACAGAGGTCGCCGGTCTCGTGAAGTTCCACGACATCGCCGAGGGCGTCACGATCTCCGAGCAGGTCGACGAAGTGACTGGCATGTCCCGCAAGGTCGTGGTCGAAGGTCGAGACGCCGACATGCGCCCGACCATCGTCATGAAGGACCCGGAGACGAACCAGACCCTCAAGCTTGGCGGTAGCCGGAATGAGGCGCGCTTCCAACTCCCGGTGGGGTGTATCATTGTTGTCGCGGATGGCCAGGAGGTCGGCGCGGGCGAAGTGCTCGCGAAGATTCCGCGCGAAACGTCGAAGACCAAGGACATCACGGGCGGTCTGCCTCGCGTCGCAGAGCTCTTCGAGGCACGCAAGCCCAAGGAGCACGCGGTCATTGCGGAGATTGATGGCTGGGTCGAATTCGGCAAGGACACCAAGGGCAAGCGTAAGGTCCTCGTCAAGCCGGAGATCGGCGAGTCCAAGGAGTACTTGATCCCGAAGGGCAAGCACCTCGCTGTGCGCCCTGGCGACAAGGTCAAGGCCGGTGACCCATTGATGGACGGTGCGCAGAATCCGCACGACATCTTGAAGGTGCTCGGCGAGAAGGAGCTCGCGAAGTTCCTCGTCGACGAGATTCAAGAGGTCTATCGACTGCAGGGTGTTCGCATCAACGACAAGCACATCGAGGTGATCGTTCGGCAGATGTTGCGTCGAGTCCGCATCAAGGACGTGGGCGACACGAACTTCCTAGTCGACGAACAGGTGGAGAAGTGGGTGTTCGAGGAGGAGAACGAGCGCGTCGTCGCCTCGGGCGGTCGCCCCGGCGTCGGTGAGCCCCTGCTCCTCGGCATCACGAAAGCGTCGCTCTCCACAGAGTCGTTCATCTCGGCTTCTTCGTTCCAGGAGACGACTAAGGTGCTCACAGAGGCCGCAATCTCCGGCAAGGTAGACTACCTGCGCGGGCTCAAGGAGAACGTCATCATGGGCCGGCTGATTCCTGCCGGCACGGGGCTTGCGGGTTACCGCAACCTCAACATCGAGGTCGACGAGACCGGTCTACTCGAGGCAGACAGCGCCGGCGACACGCCTGCCGAACTTGCCTAAAGAAATCTCTTGACGGGCGATAGCGCCTGAGTAATATGCGCGTCCTACCCGCTGCTTGCGGCGGGCAGGCTCAAAAATTCCAAGGTCTTGCTTTCCCGGTAGGTGGCTTCGGCCAAACCGTCGGGGGGCACGGATAACCCCGTGTAAGGGCCACTCGGCCTGCCCCCTCAACGGTTCCTATCTCCCGCGGATGTCGTGAGACCGGTGCCCGTGTATCTGGGCACATTGCTGGAAGAGTTTCGAATGCCGACAATCAGCCAGTTGATCCGCAAGGGCCGCACGGCCCGCCTCGCCAAGAACAAGGCGCCCGCTTTGGACGAATGTCCGCAGAAGCGCGGTGTTTGCGTTCGCGTCTACACGTCGACGCCCAAGAAGCCGAACTCTGCGCTCCGCAAGGTTGCGCGTGTCCGGCTGACCAACGGTATCGAGGTCACGAGCTACATTCCCGGTGAAGGGCATAACCTTCAGGAGCACTCCGTGGTCCTCATCCGCGGTGGCCGTGTGAAGGATCTGCCTGGCGTGCGTTACCACGTCATCCGCGGCACGTTGGACTCGCAGGGCGTCAACAAGCGCCGGCAGGGTCGTTCGAAGTACGGCGCGAAGCGCCCCAAGAAGTAAGCTGGAGAGCGAACGATGCCTCGTCGTCGAGAAGTCCCCAAGCGCAAGATTCAGCCGGACCCGCAGTTCGGTGAGCGTCTGGTCGCGAAGTTCATGAACAGCCTGATGCTGAGCGGCAAGAAGGCCGTCGCCGAGCAGATCGTCTACGGTGCGTTCGAGCTCATTGAGCGTCGCGCCAAGGAAGAGCCGCTCCGCGTCTTCAAGAAGGCGCTTGAGAACGTCAAGCCGACGCTTGAGGTCAAGAGCCGACGGGTCGGTGGTTCGACCTACCAGGTGCCTGTAGAGATTCGTGGTGACCGTCGCACGGCCTTGGGCATGCGGTGGCTCATCAACTACGCTCGGAAGCGCCACGAGAAGACAATGGCCGAGAAGCTCGCTGGCGAGCTGCTCGATGCTTCTGCGGGTCGCGGCAATGCGATCAAGAAGAAGGATGATACCCACAAGATGGCGGAGGCCAACAAGGCCTTCGCGCACTACCGCTGGTGATTGAGCGGGTGAGCTGAGTGACCGTGGCACGACAGGCGCCGATCAGCCAAACCCGAAATATCGGTATCATGGCCCACATCGACGCCGGCAAGACCACAACAACTGAGCGTATCCTCTTCTACTCTGGTCGTAGTTACAAGATGGGTGAGGTCCATGACGGCAACACCGTGATGGACTGGATGGAGCAAGAGCAAGAGCGAGGGATTACGATTACGGCGGCGGCCACAACCTGCCGCTGGAATGGCCACATCATCAACCTCATCGATACGCCAGGGCACGTCGATTTCACCATCGAAGTGGAGCGCAGCCTGCGGGTCCTTGACGGTGCGATTACCTTGCTCGACGGCGTTGCTGGGGTTGAGCCCCAAACCGAGACAGTGTGGCGGCAGGCGGATAAGTACCGCGTCCCGCGTTTGCTCTTTGTCAATAAGCTTGACCGCATTGGCGCCGACTTTGACCGGTGCGTCGATATGGTCCGCGAGCGATTGGGGGCAACCCCATTAGTGCTGCAGCGGCCTATCGGGCGCGAGGATAAGTTTGTCGGCGTCATCGATTTGATAGAGAACAGTGCCTTGGTGTGGGGAGAAGGGGTCGGGGAGGGTTTTGAGACCCTGCCTGTGCCTGCGGAGTTGATTGACGAGGTCGAGATGCACCGTGAGATGCTTCTTGACGCGGCTTCCCGCTTCGATGACCGCATCCTGGAGGCGATGCTCGAAGGCCGAGCAGTCGAGGCGTCGCTCCTTCGAGAGGCAGTTCGCTTCGCGACCTTGTCTATGCAAGCGGTGCCCGTGTTGTGTGGCGCGTCGTTCAAAAACAAGGGCGTTCAACCTCTGCTTGACGCCGTGGTTTCGTTTCTGCCTTCGCCCTCGGATGTTCCGCCCGTAGCGGGCCACAACGTCAAGGGCGTCGAGGTTTTAGAGACGATGACGGAACGCGAGGCCTCTGACGCGGCACCATTCTCCGCTCTAGTCTTTAAGATTATGTCGGACCCTTATGTCGGGCAGCTCACGTATCTTCGGGTCTACTCGGGGACGGTGACGACGGGTTCGGCCGTTCTGAACGCCACCAAGGGGAAGCGCGAGCGGGTCGCTCGGCTCCTGCGGATGCATGCCAACCAGCGCGAGGACATAGAGACGGCCTTCGCTGGGGAGATCGTGGCGACCGTTGGCATGAAGACGGTCGTGACCGGCGACACGCTGTGCGACGAAAAGCACCCGCTTGTACTTGAGCGCATCGAGTTTCCTGAGCCCGTCATCAGTATTGCCATCGAGCCGAAGACCAAGGCCGATCAGGAGAAACTTCAGGCATCCCTCCAGAAGTTGATGCTTGAGGATCCTTCTTTCCGGGTCAGCCAGAGTGAGGAGACCGGTCAGACACTGATCGCGGGCATGGGTGAACTCCACCTAGAGATCATCACCGACCGCCTGCTGCGAGAGTTCCGAGTCGAAGCCAACATCGGAAAGCCTCAGGTCGCGTACCGGGAGACAATTCTGGGTGAAGCCTCGGGAGAGGGCAGGTTCATTCGCCAGGTGGGCGCCAAGGGGCAATACGGCCATGTCGTGCTCAAGGTTGCGCCGGGCGCGCGTGGAACCGGACTTGCCTTTCGAAATGTGAGTTCTTTCGAAGAAGTTCCGCAACAATTCGTTTCTGCTGTTGCGCAAGGCGTCGAAGGAGCGTATCAGTCCGGCGCGCTCGCCGGCTACCCGATGGTTGATGTTGCGGTCGAGCTTGTTGGTGGTTCTTTCAACGAATCAGACTCTACGGAGTTGGCCTACAAGATCGCGGGCAGTATGGCGTTTCGAGAGGCGAGTGGGCGTGCCCACCCGGTCCTTCTTGAGCCGGTCATGGCGGTTGAGGTGGTCGTCCCCGAGGAGTTTGTCGGTGACGTGATTGGCGACTTGAACTCGCGACGCGGAGAGATTCGCAACGTGGGCACGCGGAGCCTTTTCCAGGTCGTCGAGGCGCAAGTTCCGTTGGTCAAGATGTTTGGTTACTCAACGGACTTGAGGTCGTCGACCCAGGGTCGCGCCACCTACACTATGCAGTTTTCGCATTTCTCACCTGTGGCCGATGGGCCTTCGCAGGGCTCTAGAAGCCACGGCGGTTGAACCGACAGGACAATCGAATGTCGACGAGTCAGAAAATCCGTATTCGGCTGAAGGCGTATGACCACAAGCTCCTCGACCAGTCGGCGAGCGAGATTGTGGACATCGCGCGGCGCACTGGCGCGAAGGTTGCGGGTCCGATTCCGCTCCCGACGAGTATCAGCCGCTACACCGTCCTCCGTGGTCCCCACGTGGACAAGAAGAGCCGCGAGCAGTTCGAGATTCGGACGCACAAGCGTCTCCTCGACATCCTCGAGCCCACGTCGCAGACTCTGGACGCGCTGATGAAGCTCGACCTGTCGGCCGGCGTGAACGTCGAACTCAAGTCCTGAGGAACCACCGAAATGGCGACTCTCCCTCTGTATAATTTGAATCGTGAGCAGGTCGGCAGCATCGACGTCGAAGACGAGGTCTTTGGCGCTGAGGTCAACCGCAACCTGTTTTACGAAGTGGTGAAGTGGCAGTTGGCCCGGCGTCGCTCCGGCACGGCCCACACCAAGGGTCGCGCTCAGGTGCGCGGCGGTGGCAAGAAGCCCTACAAGCAGAAGGGTACCGGCAGCGCCCGTCAGGGTAGCCGTCGTGCGCCTAATCACGTGGGCGGTGGTGTTGTGCACGGGCCGAAGCCTCGCAGCTACGCCTACGCGATCAACAAGAAGGTTCGCCGGGGTGCGTTACGGTCGGCCTTGAGCCTGCGGGCCCAGGAGGGTCGTCTGGTCGTGGTTCAAGACCTCGGTCTCGGCGAGATCAAGACGAAGAAGGCCGCTCTGGTCTTCCAGAAACTCGCTGAGCAAAACACGCTCGTGATCGACGGTGAGAACCGGACGCTTGAGTTGTCGATTCGTAACCTCCCGCGGGTCAAGTACCTGTCGGTCGATGGTTTGAACGTCTTCGATATCCTCAAGTACCCGAACTTGGTGGTCACGGAGCCGATGATTCGGCACATCGAAGGGGCGCTTCGGAAATGAAGGCCAAGGACATCCACAGCATTCTTCGCCGGCCCCTCGTGACCGAGAAGTCGACTGCGCAGAAGGAAGACAACAATCAGATTGTCTTCATGGTGCGCCGTGACTCGAACAAGATCGAGATCCGGTCTGCGGTCGAGAAGCTGCTCAACACCAAGGTCGCTTCTGTGAACACGGTGATTTACCGTGGTAAGGCGAAGCGGGTCGGCAAGAGCACTGGCCAGCGGTCTAACTGGAAGAAGGCGATCGTGACCCTCGCTGAGGGCAGCGACATCGAGTTGTTCGCGGGCGTCGACGAGCTCGAGCCGGCGGCGGAGTAAGCAAGATGGGCGTCAAGACTTACAAGCCGACATCGCCAGGTCGTCGCTCGGCGACCGGCTACGATTTCGCTGAGATCACCAGCGATCGTCCGGTCAAGGGGCTTACGGCTCCGCTGAAGAAGAAGGCGGGTCGTAACAGCTACGGCCGCATCACCGTCCGCTGGCGTGGGGGTGGCCATAAGCGCCGCTACCGCCTGATCGACTTCAAGCGTGAGAAGTTCGGCATTCCCGCAATCGTCTCGACGATTGAGTACGATCCGAATCGCACCGCGCGCATCGCGCTGATCACTTACCGTGATGGCGACCGTGCTTACATCCTTGCGCCTCGTGGGCTGAACGTTGGTGACGAGGTCGTCTCTGCTCGCAGCGCCGACATTCGTCCCGGGAACAGCCTGCCGCTCCGCAACATCCCGGTGGGCACGACTGTGCACGCGCTCGAGGTCAAGATTGGCGGCGGCGCTAAGCTTGTGCGCTCGGCAGGTGTGGGCGCACAGGTGATGGCGAAGGAGGGAGACTGGGGTCAGGTACGTCTGCCCTCGGGTGAGGTCCGGCGCATTCACTTGAACTGCCGCGCGACGGTAGGTCAGGTGGGGAACGAAGAGCACTTTAACGTTAGTATTGGCAAGGCGGGTCGTAGCCGTTGGCTCGGGCGTCTGCCGAACGTGCGTGGTGTGGCGATGAACCCTGTTGACCATCCGCACGGCGGTGGCGAGGGTCGTACGTCGGGTGGTCGGAATCCGGTCACGCCCTGGGGTATCCCCACGAAGGGCAAGAAGACCCGGAGCAACAGCCGTACCGACCGCATGATCGTCAAGCGGCGCAAGTAAGAAGGAGCCGGAACGATGCCTCGTTCGATCAAGAAGGGCCCGTTCGTCGATGGCCACCTCATGGACAAGGTGGAGAAGATGAACCAGAGCGGCCAGAAGCGCATGATCCAGACGTGGTCACGGCGCTCCACCGTGCTGCCGACGTTCGTCGGTCACACCTTTGCCGTGCACAACGGTAAGAAGTTCATTCCGGTCTTTGTCACCGAGAACATGGTCGGCCACAAGCTGGGTGAGTTCTCGCCCACGCGGACCTTCCATGGACACGCGGCCGACAAGAAGGCCAAGGCGAAGAAGTGAGGCGGCGATGAAGGCCACCCTGCGCTACCTGCGCATTACCCCGCGTAAGACCCGGCTCGTCGCGAATCTGATTCGTGGCAAGAATGTGGCCGAAGCTCTTTCGATTCTGCAGTTCACCCGCCGTTCGGCGAGCGAGCCCATCCGGAAGCTGGTACAGAGCGCGATCGCGAACGCCGAGTCGGCGAACGCGAACGTTGACCTTCTCTTCGTCAAGACCATCATGGTCGACGAGGGGCCCCAGCTTCGTCGCTTCATGCCGCGCGCCATGGGTCGCGCGACTCGGATCAACAAGAAGACGAGCCACGTGACCTGCGTGCTCGCCGAACGCGCGTAAGCAGGAGTTTTCCGTGGGTCAGAAGACGCATCCGATCGGGTTCCGCCTCGGTGTCATTCGCACCTGGAGCTCCAAGTGGTACGAGGAGAAGCGCTACGCGGAGTGGCTTCACGAGGACATCAAGATCCGCGCGTTCATCAAGGACAAGCTGAACCATGCCGGTATCTCGAAGATCGAGATCGAGCGCATGGCCAACAAGGTGAAGGTGAACGTGTTCACCGCTCGCCCTGGTATCGTCATCGGTAAGCGCGGTCAGGGTGTAGACGACCTGAAGAAGGCCGTAGAGAAGCACACCAAAGGCGAGGTCTTCCTGAATATCCAGGAGATCCGTAAGGCTGAGCTGGACGCGACCTTGGTCGCCGAGAACGTGGCTGCGCAGCTTGAGCGGCGCGTTGCGTTCCGGCGGGCGCTGAAGAAGGCGATGCAGACGGGCATGAAGTTCGGGGCGAAGGGCTTCCGCATTTCGGCGTCGGGTCGTCTGGGCGGCGCTGAGATGGGTCGGTTCGAGCGCTACCATGACGGTCGGGTGCCTCTGCACACGCTCCGAGCGGACATCGACTACGGTACGGCAATCGCCAAGACGACCTATGGGATCATCGGCGTCAAGTGCTGGATCTTCCGCGGCGAGGTGCTCGATGAGCAGCCCGTTCGGAACGCCCCCCGTCGCTGAAGCAACCGATTGTGACACGGGCGACAGGCGTCGCCGTGTTCTGGAGAACGAAGAATGCTTTCTCCCAAGAGGACGAAGTTCCGGAAGCAGTTCAAGGGCCGCCTGCGTGGTGAGGCGACCTCGGGCTCGGACGTCAGCTTCGGTGAGTTTGGTTTGCAGGCGCTCGAGCATGGGTGGGTGACCGCCCGTCAGATTGAGGCTGCGCGTATTGCGATGACCCGCCACGTGAAGCGTGGTGGCAAGATCTGGATCCGCGTCTTCCCGGACAAGCCTCTGACGAAGAAGCCTCTCGAGACCCGCATGGGTAAAGGTAAGGGTGGCGTCGAGCTGTGGGTGGCGAACGTGCTGCCTGGCAAGGTGCTCTACGAGATGGAAGGCGTGAAGGAAGACTTGGCGCGTGAGGCGTTTCGCCTCGCGGCGCACAAGCTGCCCCTGAAGACGCGCTTCCTGTTGCGAGGTCAGTGAAATGAATACGACCGAGCTGCGTGGCAAGTCGGTGGAAGAGCTTGAGGCCCTCGGTGGCGAGTTTCGGCGCCGTCTCTTTGAGCTGCGCTTCAAGCACCACACCGGTCTGCTCAGTAATACGGCCGACCTGAAGGATGCGCGGCGCACGGTTGCTCGCATCGAGACCATTCTGCGTGAGCGTTCGCTTGCGCAGGCCGCTGCGAACTGACGGGAGTACGGAGAATGAGCGACCAGACGCAGGCCCGGGGGCACCGGAAGACCCGGCAGGGTGTCGTCGTCAGCGACAAGATGTCGAAGACGGTTGTTGTCCAGATCGACACGCTTGTGAAGCACGCGGCGTACGGTAAGTACGTTCGCCGTCGTGTGAAGTACAAGGCGCACGACGAGACGAACCAGTGCCGCGTGGGAGACACGGTCCTCATTGAGGAGTGTCGTCCGCTGAGCAAAGAAAAGCGATGGCGCGTCAAGGAAATCACCCTTCGCGCGGATGTGGTCTGAGAGACCGACCGAACGAAGGACCTGAAAGGGCACTGCCGTGATTCAGATGCAATCCATCCTGACGGCCGCGGACAACTCTGGCGCGAAGAAGCTCATGTGCATCAAGGTGCTCGGGGGTTCCAAGCGCAAGTACGCCTCGGTCGGTGACTTGATCGTCGTGAGCATTCGGGAGGCTCTCCCGAACTCTAAGGTCAAGAAGGGCGACGTCAAGCGCGCCGTCATCGTCCGGACGAAAAAGGAGATCCGCCGAGCGGACGGTTCGTACATTAAGTTCGACGTCAACTCCGCCGTCCTGGTGAACGACGCGGGTGAGCCTGTGGGCACCCGTATCTTTGGCCCGGTCGCTCGTGAGCTTCGCGCAAAGAAGTTCATGAAGATCGTGTCCCTCGCTCCCGAGGTGTTGTGATGTACATCAAGACCAACGACACCGTTCAGGTCGTCGCCGGTAAGGACAAGGGCAAGACGGGCAAGGTGGTCAAGATTGACCGCGCGGCCGGTAAGGTCGTTGTCGAGGGTGTGAACGTGGTCAAGCGCCACAAGCGCCCGACCGCGGTCGACCAGCAGGGCGGCATTGTCGAGAAGACGGCCCCCATCTCGATTTCAAACGTGATGTTGTTCTCCGAAAAGCTCCAGCGCGGTGTACGCGTGAGTTATCGGTACGTCGGCGCCAGCGGTGAATATCACGCCACGGCAAAGGCCGCCAAGGACAGCTTTGGGAACCAGGCACCCGAGCGGCTCAAGAAGATCCGTCTGTGCCTCAAGACGGGTGAGGTGTTCTGATGCCTGCGCGTCTCAAGCAGAAGTATGACGGCGAGGTCGTCAAGTCTCTCATGGCGGAGTTCAAGTACGGGAACGTACATGAGGTCCCCCGCGTGCTCAAGGTCGTCTGCAACATGGGCCTCGGTGAGGCTGTGCAGAACCCGAAGATCATCGAGAGCGCAACGACCGAGTTGACCGCGATCACGGGCCGCAAGCCCATCGTGAACCGTGCGAAGAAGGCCATTGCAGCTTTCAAGCTGCGCAAGGGGATGCCCATCGGCGTCTCGGTGACCCTCCGCCGTGACACGATGTGGGAGTTCCTTGACCGCCTCCTGAATGTCGCCTTGCCCCGCGTGCGCGACTTCAAGGGAGTGAGCTCGAAGGCCTTTGACGGCAAGGGCAACTACGCCCTGGGCCTCAAAGAGCACATCATCTTCCCCGAGATCGACTACGATAAGACGGACAAGATCAAGGGCCTCAACGTCTGCATCGTGACGACCGCCAAGACGGACGAGGAGAGCCGTGCGCTTCTGACCGCGCTCGGCATGCCGTTCCGCAAGGCCGGCGCGAACAAGTAGGAGTGAGTCGTGGCGAAGACGTCGCAGATTGTTCGGGCCAACCGCCCTCAGAAGTTTAAGGTCCGCGAGCACAATCGGTGCAAGGTGTGTGGGCGTCCCCGCGCTTACTTGCGTCGGTTCGGTCTCTGCCGTATCTGCTTCCGGAACCTCTCGCTTCGCGGCGAGGTCCCGGGTGTGGTCAAGGCTAGCTGGTAATCCACAGGAACGCACGCAGAGGAAAGTCCCATGGGGATGACCGACCCGATTGCCGATTTGTTGACGCGGATCCGTAATGCATCCGCCGTTCGTCACGAGAAGGTGGCCGTTCCGGCGTCCAACCTGAAGCTCCGTATCGTGAATGTTCTCCGCGAGGAGGGGTTCATTCGGAACTTCAAGGTTGTCAAGGAGCAGCCGCAGGACCAGATCGTGATCTTCCTGAAGTACACGCCCGAGAACACGCCGGTGATCACCGGTCTGGAGCGGATCTCGAAGCCGGGTCGTCGCGCGTATGTTCGCGAGGCGAACCTGCCCAGCGTCCGCAGCGGCTTGGGTGTCGCTATTCTCTCGACCTCGCGGGGTGTTCTCACCGACAAGCAGGCGCGCGCGCTCAAAGTGGGCGGCGAGCATATCTGCTCGGTGTGGTGAGCAAGGCCGAGCGACAGAAGGATTCGATCGATGTCACGTATCGGTAAGCTGCCGGTGAAGTTGCCTTCGGGCGTCACCCTCCAGGTCTCGGACCGTCAGGTGAGCGTGAAGGGCCCGAAGGGCACCCTCACGGGGCACCTGCCCCCCGCGGTCAACATCGTCGTCGATAAGGGCGAGGTTGTTGTTCAGCGCGCAAACGATGAGCGCGAGGGCCGGTCGATGCACGGGCTCGCCCGTACGCTCATTCGAAACCTGGTCGTCGGCGTCAGCGAGGGTTTCTCGCGCACGCTGGAGATCACGGGCGTCGGCTACAAGGTCGAGCAGAAGAAGGAGTATCTCGTCTTCGCGCTCGGCTACAGCCACCCGATCTACTTTGAGGTGCCCAACGGCCTCTCGGCAAAGCTTGATACCCCGACCAAACTCACGCTCTCCGGCTCTGACCGGCAGGCGCTGGGGGCTGCGGTGTCCAAGATTCGCTCACTGCGGCCGCCCGAGCCTTACAAGGGCAAGGGCATCAAGTTCGTTGATGAAACTATCCGCCGCAAGGAAGGCAAGTCCGGCGGCAAGAAGTGAGAATGTCGGCCATGACGGACAGCAATCAGAAGGTCGCGGGTCGCCTGCGGCGGAAGCGTTCGATTCGGAAGCGTATCTCTGGCAACGCCGAGCGGCCGCGCCTGAGCGTATTCCGCTCGAGCATGCACATGTACGCTCAGGTCATCGACGACGACACCGGCATCACGCTGGCGGCGGCTTCGACCCTGAGCCCCGAGGTGCGTTCTCAGCGCGAGGGTAAGAAGAAGAGTGAGCTCGCGGCCCTGGTGGGGCAGCTTGTCGCTCAGAAGTGCCAAGCGAAGAACATCACGAAGGTCGTGTTCGACCGCAACGGGTTCATCTACCACGGCCGCATCAAGGCTGTTGCAGACGGTGCTCGTGAGGGCGGTTTGGATTTCTGACCGGAGCGGTGCTTGACAGCACCGATGACGTGAGCTATACGACCGCGCCCTCGGCTTTGAAGCCGTGTGTGCGTGTCTGCAGATTGAGGAGCTTCCGTGCTGAAAGAGAACGAGCAAGAGCTGATCGACAAGGTGGTTTACATCAACCGCGTCGCCAAGGTGGTGAAGGGCGGCCGTCGCTTCAGCTTCAGCGCGCTGGTCGTCGTGGGCGACGGCAATGGCTCGATTGGGATCGGTCTTGGTAAGGCCAATGAGGTCCCCGAGGCGATTCGCAAGGGCAATGAGCGGGCCCGCAAGGGAATGTTCAAGGTCCCAGTCTTCAAGGGCACGGTCCCTCATGAGGTGCTTGGTCACTTCGGTGCAGGGCGCGTCTTTCTGCGTCCAGCAGGCGACGGTACCGGCGTGATCGCTGGCGGCGCTGTACGTGCGGTCCTCGAGGCGGCCGGCGTGCACAATGTGCTCACCAAGAGCCTCGGCACCAGCAACCCCCACAATGTCGTTCACGCGACGGTTGACGCGCTCCGGCAGCTCGTCGAGCCGAGCAAGATGGCGGCGCGTCGAGGCGTGGCGGTCGAAGACCTCGGCCACCAGGCTTCGTGACGGAGAGTGACGTGAAGCTCAAGGTGACCCTAGTTCACAGTGGTATTGGTTGCGACGGCCGTCAGCGGGCGACGCTGAAGGGCCTCGGGCTGAAGCGGCTTAACAAGAGCCGCGTTCTTGTTGACACCCCGCAGGTGCGCGGCATGGTTGCGAAGGTGGCTCACCTCGTCTCCGTGGCGTCCGTGGAGGGCTGAGCAATGAGTGAACTTTCCAAGCTGACCCCGCCCGAAGGTGCGGTCAAGCGTAAGAAGCGCGTTGGTCGTGGCGAGTCCTCGGGCCTCGGCAAGACCTCGGGCGGCGGTGGCAAGGGTCAGACCGTTCGCAGTGGTCGACGCAAGCCGCGGCGCGGTTTCGAGGGCGGCCAGATGCCGCTCGCTCGCCGGCTGCCCAAGCGCGGCTTCAAGAGCCGCAACCGGCTCGACTTCGCCACGGTGAACCTGGGCAATCTCGCGGCGCTGGAGGCGGGTGCGGTTGTCGACCTCGCATACCTTCGTGAGCGGGGCCTGGTCCGCAAGGGCCCGACGTTGCTGAAGGTGCTCGGGGCGGGTGAGCTGTCCCTTAAGCTGACGATCAAGGCGCATAAGTTCAGCGCCAGCGCCGCTGAAAAGATTACGCAGGCTGGGGGGACCGTCGAGGTCCTCGAAGTCTGAGGCTCACGTGAATACGCTCGTCAACATGTTCAAGATTCCGGAGCTTCGGCGCCGGATTCTTTTTACTCTCGGGCTCTTGGCCGTCTACCGCATCGGCGTGTTTTGTACACTGCCCGGCGTTGACCGTCACGCGATGATGAAGCTGGTTGCTACGCAGCAGAACAGCTTCCTCGGCCTTTTCAATATGTTTTCGGGCGGAGCGATCGAGAACCTGAGCATCTTCGCGCTCGGGGTCATGCCGTACATCTCGGCCTCGATCATCTTCCAGCTTCTCACGGTTGTGATCCCTACGCTTGATCGCCTGAACAAAGAGGGCGAGCAAGGGCGGCGCAAGATTAACCAGTGGTCGCGCTACGCGACCATCATCTTGGCGGTGGTTCAGGGTTACTTCATCGTCGTGAGTTTGGAGAACACGAACACGGCGGGCGCTGGTCAAATTGTGCACGAGCCTGGCTCGTTCGGCTTTCGCTTTCTTGCCGTCTTGACCCTCGCTGCCGGAACGGCGTTCGTGATGTGGCTCGGCGAGCAGATCACGGAGCGCGGCATCGGCAACGGGATGAGCGTGATCATCTTCGCGGGCATCATCGTAGGCCTGCCGAAGGCGCTGCAGCAAATGTCGTCTGCTCTGGGGAGTGGGCAGATGACCCTGTTCGACGTGCTCGCTCTGGCGGGAATCGTGGCTGCGGTCATCCTCTTCATCGTCTTTATGGAACGTGCGCAGCGCCGGATCCCGATACAGTACGCGAAGCGGCTGGTCGGTAACCGCGTCGCAGCAGCGCAGAGTACGCACCTGCCTCTTCGCTTGAACATGGCAGGCGTGATCCCGGCGATTTTCGCTTCTTCGATTCTGATGTTCCCGGCAACCGTTGCGACTTGGACGGATGCGCCGTGGATGCAGGCCGTGCAGGGGGCGCTCCATCCCGGCGACTGGCGATATAATGTTTTCTTCGTCTCTCTGATCATGTTCTTCGCGTACTTCTACACGGCGGTCATGTTTAATCCGGTGGACGTCGCGGAGAACCTTAAGAAGTATGGTGGCTATATCCCGGGCATTCGGCCGGGCACTAAGACGGCTGAGTACATCGACCACGTGCTCTCTCGTTTGACTGTGGCCGGTGCAGCGTACATCGCTGCGGTGTGCATTCTCCCCGTATTCTTGCAGAGTCGCTTTAGCGTCTCGTTCTACTTCGGCGGTACGTCTCTGCTTATCGTGGTCTCGGTGGCGCTTGACACTGTGCAGCAGATTGAGAGCCACCTGATTTCGAAGAACTACGAGGGGTTCGCGGACTCTCAGGGACCACGAATTCGGCATCGGCGCCCAGCTGCCGAGGAGACACCCTGATGTCTGCCCGCCGCTTCATCCTGCTTGGGCCGCCTGGAGCGGGCAAGGGGACGCAGTCGCAGCGGTTGGTTTCGGATCTGGGCCTGCCCCAGATCTCGACCGGTGATCTGCTTCGCGCTGCGCGCAAGGCAGGGACAGTCTTGGGGTTGAAGGCCCAGGGCTTCATGGATGCTGGTCAGCTTGTCCCGGACGCGCTCATCTTCGAGCTCGTCGAGGAGCGCTTGGCCCAAGCCGATGCGGCTGCAGGGTACATCTTGGACGGTTTCCCGCGCAACGTGGCGCAGGCCGACGAGATGGCCCGCCGCGGCATCGTCGTTGATCGGGTTGTCCTGATGGAGGTCCCCACCGAGGCCTTGGTGGCCCGCCTCTCGGGGCGACGCGTCTGTGGGCAGTGTGCTGCGACCTACCATGCGGAGGCGTTCCCGACGCGGGTTGAGGGCGTCTGTGACGCGTGTGGCGGGGTCGTGTCCCAGCGCAAGGACGACACCGCCGAGGTCGTGAGCCAACGGCTGGACGTCTACGCGCGGGAGACGTCGCCGCTCATCGCTTATTACTCTTCCGTGGGCTCGTTGCGCCGGGTTGATGGGTTCGAGTCGACGGAGAAGGTCTACGCGTCGATCATGACGGCGTTGAGCGCTTGAAGGCTCGGCGCGACCGGTTCGTGCTGAAGTCTCAGCGCGAGATCGAGTTGATGCGCGTTGCGGCTTCGACCGTCAGCGAAGTCCTCGACGAGCTCGAAGCGCTCGTCATGCCCGGTGTGAGCACGTGGGACCTAGACGCAGCGGCCGAGGCCGCTTGCCGGGTTCGCGGGGTGACGCCGGCGTTCAAGGGCCTATACGGGTTCCCAGGGTGTCTGTGCGTCGCTGTGAACGAGGAGGTCGTTCACGGAATTCCGTCGAAGAAGAAGGTCCTCAAAGAGGGCGACATCATCGGTTTGGATTTCGGGGTGGTCTACAAGGGCTGGTACGGCGATCACGCGCGTACGGTCCCTGTTGGCGGCGTTTCTCCCGCAGCCGAGCGCTTGGTTCGGGTAGCTCGAGAGAGCCTTGAGCAAGCGGCTGCGGCGTGTGTGCCGGGTACCCGACTGTGCGAGATTGGTCGGATCGTTGAGGGACACTGTAAGTCTCACGACTACACGGTCGTGAGGGATTTCGTCGGGCACGGCATCGGCCGCAAGCTCCACGAGGACCCGCAGGTGCCAAACTACTACGACCCGAACGACCGGCAGATGCTGAAGGCCGGTATGGTCATTTGCATCGAGCCGATGGTCAACGCGGGCACACCCGATGTGCGCATGCTGGCGGACGACTGGACGGCTGTGACTGCGGATGGCGCGTTGTCGGCTCATTTTGAGCACACGATCGCGGTGACCGAGGGGGGCGCGGTCGTGTTGAGTCAATCCGGTTATGGCGCCAAAGCCGGCGCTTCGCTCGCTTGACGCCTTTTTTTTGCTAGAAGACTTGTATATTCGCGCGGGCTCAGGTATTTGGGCGCGCTCCTAGGTTGTGGCGGGTCCTGACTTGGTCGGGCGGTCCCCTGGGTTTGACTCGGTGTCTGTTCAATTGAGAGGAGCGACGACCATGAAGGTCCGTGCTTCGGTGAAGCGCATCTGTGAGAAGTGCAAGGTGATCCGCCGTCACGGGCGGGTCCGCGTGATCTGCGAGGACCCTCGCCACAAGCAGCGGCAAGGCTGAGCTGAGCCCTTAGGAGTAGAGCGACATGGCGCGTATTGCTGGCGTCGACCTTCCTCGCAATAAGCGGGTTGGCATTGCCCTCACGTACATTCACGGCATCGGTCGAGTGACCGCTGCCCGGATCGTGGCCGAGTGTGGCCTTGACCCGGCGCTCCGCACGGACAATATGTCCGAGTCGGATATCCGGAAGATCCGGACTATCATCGATGAGCGCCTGAAGGTGGAGGGTGACCTCCGCCGCGAGGTGCAGCTCAATGTCAAGCGCCTCATGGATCTGGGGTGCTACCGTGGCCTGCGCCACCGCCGCGGCTTGCCCGCTCGTGGGCAGCGCACGAAGACGAACGCCCGGACCCGCAAGGGCCCGCGCCGCGTCATCGCGAACAAGAAGAAGTAAGTCGAGAGGACGACCATGGCGAAGCAGACGGGCGGCAGTGCGTCCCCCAAGGCGCCGAAGAAGAAGGTTCGCAAGAATATCCAGTCGGGTATTGCGCACATTCAGGCGACCTTCAACAACACGATCGTGACGATCACCGACGTGCAGGGCAACTGCGTGTCTTGGTCGTCGGCAGGCTCGCGCGGCTTCAAGGGGAGCCGGAAGAGCACGCCCTTCGCTGCTCAGCTCGCCGCCGAAGAGGCCGCGCGCAAAGCGATGGAGCACGGCATGCGCTCGCTCGGCGTGTATGTGACGGGTCCAGGCTCTGGCCGTGAGGCGGCGCTCCGCGCTCTCGCGACCGTGGGCTTCAAGGTCACCCACATTCGCGACGTCACCCCCGTCCCGCACAATGGTTGCCGCCCGCCGAAGCGCCGGCGTGTCTGAGGAGAGTTCCCGTGGCTCGCTACATTGGTCCGGTTTGCCGCATTTGTCGGCGTGAAGGTCTCAAGCTCTTCCTGAAGGGCGACCGCTGCTACAGTGAGAAGTGCGCGTTTGATCGCCGTCCCTACGCTCCCGGCCAGCACGGTCAGGCGCGGACGAAGCAGAGCGATTACCGCGACCAGCTCCGTGAGAAGCAGAAGGTCAAGCGCATGTACGGCCTGCTGGAGCGTCAGTTTCGGCTCTTTTTCCAGCGCGCAGAGCGGATGCGGGGTGTGACGGGTGAGAACCTGCTCAGCCTGCTTGAGCGGCGCATGGACAGTACGATTTACCGCATGGGCTTCGCCTCGAGCCGTATTGAGGCTCGGCAGCTTGTGCTCCACAACCACTTCACGGTCAACGGCCGGAAGGTGAATATCCCGTCGTACGTCGTGAAGGCGGGCGATGTGGTTGAGGTGAAGGAGCGCAGCCGCAAGGTTGCGAAGATCGAGCTTGCGATGGAGGGCGCCGATCGTCGTCCGACGTTGTCGTGGCTCGAGCTCGATAAGAAGGCGTTCAAGGGCCTCGTCAAGGGGAACCCTGTGCGTGAGGAGTTGACGCTCCCCATCAACGAGCAGCTCATCGTCGAGTTGTACAGCAAGTAAGTCCGTTTTCTCCGAACGACTGGGGTGTTGCCCGGTGGCGCGATGGAGAGGCGCCCCCGCGGAGTGGGCCTGGTCAGCTACGGGAGGCGTCTATGTCGATTGAAATGGTCTCCAAGAACTGGCGCGATCTGATTCGGCCGAAGGGCATCTTCGTCGAAGAAGCGACCGCGACCTATGGCAAGTTCGTCGCCGAGCCTTTCGAGCGTGGTTTCGGTATCACGGTCGGTAACTCGCTGCGTCGGATTTTGCTCTCGTCTCTGCAGGGAGCGGCCATCACCGCAATCCGCATCGACGGCGTGCTGCACGAGTTCAGCAGCGTGGCCGACGTGCAGGAAGACGTGACGGACATTATCCTGAACCTCAAGGAAGTGCGCTTCAAGATGCACACCCTTGAGCCCCGGACCGTCCGGATTCAGGTTGAGGGTGAGAAGAAGATCACCGCCGGCGACATCCTCTGCGATGCGCAGATTGAGGTGCTCAACCCTGACCACCACATCGCGACGCTCAACGAAGGCGGCAAGCTCAACATGGAGCTGACCGTCAAGATGGGCTGGGGTTATGTCGGGTCCGAGGGGAACAAGACCCCTGGGATGTCGGTGGGCACGATTCCCATTGACTCGATGTTCAGTCCGATTCGTCGGGTGAACTACAACGTGACGAACGCCCGCGTCGGGCAGCAGACGGACTACGACCGGCTGGTGCTTGAGGTGTGGACCGACGGGAGCGTCGCGCCTGCGGATGCGGTCGCGTATGCTGCGAAGATCCTCAAGGAGCAGGTCAGCATCTTCATCAACTTCGATGAGGAGGCTGAGCCGGCGTACGAGGAGTCGGTGCCACAGAACGAGGTCCTCATGAATGAGAACCTCTATCGCAGCGTGGATGAACTGGAGCTTTCCGTTCGGTCGGCAAACTGCCTTCAGAACGCGAACATCAAGTACATCGGCGAGCTCGTACAGCGTAGCGAAGCTGAGATGCTCAAGACCAAGAACTTTGGCCGGAAGTCGCTGAAGGAGATCAAAGAGATCCTGCAGACGATGGGCCTTGCGCTCGGGATGAAGCTGGAAGGCTGGAGTCCCGACCTGCGCCGCAAATAAGCCGGCAGAGCGAGAGAGAAGATGCGTCACCGGAAGTCTGGCCGTAAGCTCGGTCGTAACGCGTCGCACCGCGACGCGATGTTTCGCAACATGGTCACCTCGTTGTTCGAGTCGGAGAAGATCCAGACGACGGACGCCAAGGCGAAGGAGTTGCGTCGAGTCGCTGAGCGGCTCATCACCTTAGGTAAGCGCAATGCGCCGAGCCTTGTCGAGGCCGCTGCTGAGGCGGACCGTGCGCGCTTGACGGCGAACCGCGTCGCGGCCGTTCGTCAGGCGGGTCGCGTGGTGCGTTCGCGTGAGGTGCTCCAGAAGCTCTTCAGCGACCTCGCAGAGCGCTATCAAGCGCGTCCGGGCGGCTACACGCGCATCATGCGCTTGGGTCGTCGCTTGGGCGACGGCGCTGAGATGGTCATCATCGAGCTTCTGCCCGATGGCTTGGTCGAGGTCGCCCCCGCTGGGGAGTCCGTGTCAGCCTGAGCTGATTGCGGTTCGCGGAGAGCAGGGAGCCCAGACTTCGGTCTGGGCTTTTTGCGTTTCTGGCCCCGCGGTCCGCGGGGTCAGGCCGGCGTTGTGCGTCGTCGGGACGGCGCATCAGAGCGTGGGTCTTCGGCGGTGTGGGTGTCGTGCGTGATGGTCGCCGAGTGGTATGAGTCTACCCGCGGCAGGGGCCGCGGGGCGCTCAGTCGAGGGTCGAGAGGCCGCAGCTGTCGATGACGACTGCGGCGCGCTTGTCTTCTGGGAAGCCGAAGCCGGACTTCGAGGGCGAGTAGTAGACGCAGGCCTCACCGCTCGAGCCCGCTCGAAGGGGGCTGCGCCACCAGATGTTCTCGAGGTCGAAGAGGCCGCACCCGAAGAGCTCTGCGAGCGTTGAGATGTCGTCGCCCGAATAGCCCGAGGCGCTCAAGCCGTCGGTGTTACAGACGTAGTCCGAGATATCACCGGCGTCGGCGGGTCCGAGCTGGGCGCGGTCGGCGCCGCCCACGGAGAGGGGGTCGCCGAGCGT
>Ga0114972_10000264_pt1 | contig 38676 bp, 34 predicted proteins | sample M_140807_EF_Meta_FD_87354 | JGI IMG/M metagenome (GOLD analysis project Ga0114972, IMG submission 87354) | Freshwater microbial communities from Lake Montjoie, Canada to study carbon cycling - M_140807_EF_MetaG | ecosystem: Environmental > Aquatic > Freshwater > Lake | place: Lake Montjoie... | reverse complement strand
TAATGTTCTATAAATAGACTATCTTTGTACCAAATCAAATCAAATTATGAAACAAGACATCTTTAATCAGTATGTGGATAGGGTCTCATCCCTATTTGGAATAGCACGGGAGGACATTTTCTCAAAATCAAAAAAGAAGAATTTAGTAGATGCAAGGCACTTAATATACTATTTGTGCTTCAAAAGACCTATGCAAATCACTTACATAGAGAAATTTATGATAGAGAATGGGTACAATGTTGTGCATTCAACTGTTATTTATGGCATCGCATCGGTAGACAAGAAAATAGCTGAAGATCGAGATTATGTTACTGTAGTAAGAGAAATCGAGAAAGCAGTATTTATTTAATTTAATCAAAATTTTGCACCTTTAGGTGTGAAACCTTAATCAAATAAAATCAAATCAAACAAAATGGAACAAAACAAAAAATCAGTCTTTGAGAGACTATCAGCAATCAATGTGAACGAGCACGTTGAGAAGAAAAAAGACCTATCGTACTTATCTTGGGCTTGGGCTTGGTCAGAAGTAAAAAGAGCTTGTCCGGATGCCACGTATGACATTGGACAAACTGAATGCGTTACTGTAGACGGTAAAACACTTGGTTTTATGTGCCATACTGAGGTGACAATTGAAGGTGAGACCTTGTCAATGTGGTTGCCCGTTATGGATGGAGCTAACAAAAGTATGAAGGAGGTATCCTATACCTACAGTACTCGTTTTGGAGACAAGACAGTTGAGGCTGCCACTACCTTCGATATCAACAAAACAATGATGAGGTGCTTGGTGAAGAATCTAGCAATGTTTGGACTTGGACTCTATATCTTTGCCGGCGAAGATTTGCCCGAAGATACCAACGATGCAGTAGTGACAAAACCTGCTGAGCCTACTTTGACTGAGTTAAAACCATCAAGTGAGGATTGGGTTAAGGTGGCAAAGTATGTGGTTGCCAACAAAGAGTTGGGAATTGATAAAATTTTAGCACAATTGAGTCGCAAATACAAAATTAGTCCTTCATTAAAAAAGGAGATTTCTAACCTAATAAACTCATAACAATGGCAGACATACTAGAGATACTAACCGATGATAAAGAATACTATAGTGGTGTTGGTAAGAACTACCTTTCCAATTCAGATATAGGGACGTTACTAAGTAACCCTCAAGACTTTGGAAAACCACGAGAGGACAACAAAGCGTTTATGGAAGGCAGATACTTTCATCAGCTAATATTAGAACCGGAGAAGGCTAAAAACACACCATTCGTTGATGTGAGCACAAGGACCACAAAAGAGTACAAGGCATTCTGCGAAGCTAATAACTTGCCATTTTGTATGTTAAAGAAGGAGATGGAGGAAATCGAAAGACTTGTAAAGGTGATGAACGGCAACATTGCATTCTTTGAGCAGATTTACAAGTCCGGCAACAAGTATGAGGTTCCGGCAGTATCAGAGATTTACAATATGAAGTGGAAAGGGAAGGCAGACATTGTAACTGATGAGATGGTTATTGATCTGAAGACTACAAGTGACATACATAAGTTCAAGTATTCAGCAAAGTCTTATAACTATGACAGTCAATGTTTTTTGTATCAGCAGTTGTTTGGGAAACCATTGGTATTTTATGTAATTGATAAAGTTACGGGAGTACTTGGTATCTTTAGACCAACAAGTGAGTTTGTTAAAGGTGGTGAGGTTAAAGTTTGGAGAGCAATTGAGGTATTTAATAAATACTATGGTGAGAACCCTACTGATGACATTGCTAACTATTGTATTGACGAGTTCTTACTATAAATAATTTTATGATAAAAGACATAATTGAGACTTACTCAGACGATAATATCATAATTGCAGATGGTTTTGATGAAGCTATTATAGGAATTGATGACGATCAGATGCGAATTATTTATTCATTTACAAAGTGCATACAAATTTTATGCAGAGAGATGTCAGAGGCTGATGCAATTGAATACTTTCATTATAATATGAAAGGAGCCTACATAGGAGAAAAAACACCTATTTGGTGTATGGATGACTTTAATTAAAGATACTGATGGTTAGCTTAGTCCCAAAGGCAGACCATTTAGTTAAATCAGATTGGGACACACTTAAAATTTAAACACAATGAGCCAAGACGAAAAAATCTTTGCAGACGGATTCTCATTTAAGAGAAACGAAAAATCTCCTGACTTTGTAGTAGGGAGACTATCAATGAAGGTAGAAGAAGCAGCAGCTTTCATTCGCCAACACGAGAAGAATGGTTGGGTAAACCTAAACATTAAGACTGCCCGTAGTGGCAACTATTATGTTGAGTTGGATACCTATGAGCCTACTACAACAGCCAAACCACAAGCTGAGACCAAATCAGTGCCGGCAGCTAAAGTTAAAAAAGCACCGGTGGTGGTAGAGTCAGAAGAGGAATTGCCCTTCTAATTCTAATTTCTAGAACAAATGGGGAGAGTTATGCTCTCCCTTTTTTACCCTCACTCTATGTCGAAAATGTCAATATTTTTCCCTCACTCTATGTTTATATATAAATAAGTATTCTTTTATTTATTTCTGAATATATATTGACTTTAAAATCGACATAATCGACAGTATATTAATAATCAATTAGTTAAACGACATAAAAATGACACATAATGTGACGATTTTCCAAAATATCAGAGATACTGACACACCTTTCTTTAGGGATGTCCACGTTATACTCGATAGGATCAAGGAAGGAGCAGGTGCGACTAAAGAATTGGTTAAGAAAATAAGATTAGAGAAACGCAAACCGGAGAGACAAGAACTGAAGAAACAGTTACCGGCAATATGCTTCAGCGGTACGTTTAATAAAAGAACCGATGCATCGATCCTTGAGCATTCCGGACTAATATGCCTTGACTTTGATGGATACACCAAGCAAAAAGAGTTACTGCAAGACAAAGAGAACTTGTCTAAGAACAAGTATGTATTCTCAGTATTCATATCGCCTTCCGGTAATGGTCTAAAAATACTCATCAAGATTCCGGCAGATGCAGAGAACCATACCAATTACTTCAATAGCCTAGAGAAGCACTTTAATTCGCCTTATTTTGACAAGACGAGCAAGAACCTAAGCAGAGTATGTTATGAGTCTTATGACCCTCTTATTCACATTAACGATAACTCATCAGTTTGGGATGTGATTGAGGAGGCTGCCTATACGGAGATTAGCCGTACAAGAGACCAAGCTACCATACCGATCACGGATGAGAACAAGATCGTGGAGATACTTGTGAAATGGTGGCAGAAGAAGTACCCAATGCAAGAGGGACAACGCAATCAGAATGCGTATGTGCTTGCGATGGCATTTAATGATTTTGGAATCAACAAGAGTTTAGCGTCATATGTAATAAATAGGTTTGCAGACGAGGACTTTACACTCAGAGAGATTGGGTTAACGATTGACTCAGCCTACAAGCATACTGCAAACTTTGGTACTAAGTATTATGAGGACGAGGAGAGAGTGAATCAAATCAAAGCAAAACTGAGAAGAGGTGTATCAAAAAAAGAGATTCGCTACCAATTGCAAGATTCCAACTTGGATAGCGAGACTATCGAGTCAGTGCTCAATAAGGTGGAGGAGGAGAATGCAAAGCAAACATTTTGGGATAGAAACGATAGAGGAGTCATAAGGATTATCCACATTCAGTTCAAGCAGTTCTTGGAAGACAATGGGTTTTATAAGTACTGTCCGGAGAATGGCAAGAACTATATATTTGTCAAGGTTACCAATAATTTGATTGACCACACGTCTGAGAAGGAGATAAAAGACTTTGTGCTTACGCACTTGCTAGAGTTGGATGACGTTGGAGTATATAATTACTTTGCTGATAATACAAGATTTTTTAAGGAAGAGTTTTTGTCAATGCTATCTACCATTGAGATATATTTCATTGCAGACAATAAAGACTCATCTTACTTGTATTATAAGAACTGTGCAGTTAAGATTAGTAAAGATAGTGTCACAACGATTGACTACTTGGACTTGGGAGGATACGTGTGGAAAGACCACGTTATTGACCGGAACTTCAATATTTGTGATGTGACTGATGCTTGTGACTTCAGAAAGTTTATAGAGAATATAAACGGGTCGGATAGCCACAGAGTAAAGTCAATGGAGAGCACGATTGGATTTTTGTTACACGGGTACAAGAACCTATCATTTTGTCCGGCAGTTATTCTGAACGATGAGGTGATCAGTGATAACCCTGAAGGTGGAACCGGAAAGGGATTGATAATGAACGCACTGAGCAAGATGAAAAAGTTAGTGGTGATTGATGGTAAATCATTTGCCTTTGAGAGAAGCTTCGCTTATCAGTTGGTGTCAGCAGATACGCAGATACTTTGCTTTGATGATGTGAGGAAGCACTTTGACTTTGAGCGATTGTTCTCGGTAGTAACTGAGGGATTGACCCTAGAGAAGAAAAACAAAGATGCCATCAAGATTCCATTTAGTAGGAGTCCAAAGATTGCCATCACTACCAACTATGCGATAAAGGGTGCCGGTAATTCATTTGCTAGAAGGAAATGGGAGTTGGAGTTACATCAATATTATACCAAGTCATTTACTCCACTAGATGAGTTTGGAAAGCTAATGTTTGGAGATTGGAACGATGACGATTGGTGTGAGTTTGACAATTATATGATTGGATGCTTGAAGAATTATTTAAGAACCGGACTTGTCAAGTCAATATTTGTCAACTTAAAGATTCGTCAATTGTCAGCAGAAACCTGCCACGAGTTTATTGAGTGGTGTGGTTTGGTAGACACTAATCAAAACAGAGAGGTGATGCTGCAAATAGGCATCCGTCTTTATAAAAATGAGTTGTATTCAAACTTTGTAGATGAGTACCCCGACTACGGACCAAGAGGAAGGATGACCATCAGTAGGACAAAGTTTTACAAGTGGTTGATAGCTTACGCTATGTACAAGGAAGGAACGACTCCGCAAGAAGATAGAGACCAAAACGGTAGGTGGATTATAATAACAAAGAGACAAGAGCCTGAAGCACAAAATGAAGACCAATGGTAGATATTATAGAACGCAAAATAGGACACAATAATGAGGCAATGTTACAGTACTGTAATATATTGAAAGATATACTGATGCAAAAAAAAGAGGTAAAGTCGGGCAGAGGGAAGTCAGTTGAAATTAGAAGGGTATTAAAGTACAAAGATGACATTGAATCATTGAATCGTATTATCAAAAGTTGTGAACATTATAAAAATTTACACGAGATGGAAAGCAATGAATTTGATTATAGAGATTATCAGAAAGATATAATTGTTTTAGGATGTAAAATACTTAAACAGTATGGATTTTTATATCTTGCTATGGAGGTAAGAACGGGTAAGACTCTTACAAGTATGGGCATTGCAAAATATTTGATGGTAGAAAATGTACTATTCATAACAAAAAAGAAAGCCATTGGTTCAATCGAGTCTGACTATAATACACTCAGTCCATCTTACAGTTTGACTGTTATCAACTATGAGAGTCTACATCTTGTTATGAGCAATAAAAAGTGGGATTTAATAATATGCGATGAAGCACATAGTATGGGAGCATTCCCTAAGCCAAGCCAAAGAGCAGGATTGGTTGCGAAAGTTATTGGATGGTGCAAACCAATGGTGATTCTTTTATCAGGAACACCAACACCGGAGTCATACTCGCAGATGTACCATCAAGTTTATGGCATCCCAAATAATCCATTCAGAGAGGTTGCAAACTTTTATAGATTCTGTGACAAATACGTAAAGGTAAAAGACAAAAAGATAAACGGGTTGTTGATCAGAGACTATAGCGAAGGACTAGAGTCAATCATTAAGGTTATGGAACCGTATACCATCAACTACACTCAGGCAGAAGCAGGATTCAAGTCTGAGACCACAGAGGAGGTGCTTGAGGTGGAGATGAGTGATATGACATACAATTTGATTAAGAAACTGAAGAGAGACTTGGTGGTTGAGGGGAAGGGTGAGATAATATTAGCAGATACACCTGTAAAATTAATGATGAAAGTGCATCAATTATGCTCAGGAACTGTTAAATTTGAAAGCGGAGAATCTATGGTGATTGATTTAAGTAAGGCTGAGTTCATTAAGAAAAGATTTGAAGGATGCAAGATTGGAATCTTTTATAAGTTTAAGGAAGAGTTCAATGCACTACGTCAAGTATTTGGTGACAAAAACTTGACAACTGATCTAAATGAATTTGATACAACTGATAAAAGTATCGCTCTACAGATTGTATCCGGCAGAGAAGGGATATCGTTAAGACACGCTAAGTATTTGGTATATTACAACATTGACTTCAGTGCTACGAGCTATTGGCAGAGCAAAGACCGGATGACTACTAAAGATAGGCTTGAGAATCAAGTGTATTGGATATTCTCAAAGGGTGGCATAGAGAAGGACATTTATAAAGCAGTTACTAAAAAGAAGGATTATACCATATCACACTTTAAAAATGATTTTTATGTCAACTAAATGATGAAAATTCGGAATATTTCCGACATAACCGCCAAGTAATGACGAAATCAGTAGTAATACTACTCATATTATAAAAAAAGTAAACTAATAGCTTGACATATTTTACAAAAAGACAAGGTATTGCTTTACATTTTGCATAAATTTTACAAAATATTGATGCAATAATTGGTCATTAACGTCACAATTTTAGCTTAATGTGTGACTTATACAACACATTAATTATACTAGATAAGGTATAAATAGCTAGAATATTAAGGATTTATACGTGATATGGTATAAAATTAGAAACATAATTATAAAATTATAAAAATTAGGTGCAAAAGAATATAAATAGGAGCAAATTAGATATATATATCTACTCAAACCGTTACAATTTGTCACGCTTTCAAATGTTCACGAATACGTGAACAAATATATAACGTGAATATGAAAAGAATACAGGAATAGAAAACTATAAAAAAAAATTAGAATGAAAACAGCAATGCAAATGGCACTAGATAGAATTGAAATGTTATATATTGAAAAAGATAGCATTCATTGGGAAATGTTTAAGAATGATTGTATGGAAAAAGAAAAAGAGCAGATAATGAATGCTCATACTGAAGGGTATTCTAATTATGATTCCGAAATGACATCAGTAGAATACTATAACCAAACCTATAACCAAAACAAATAAATATGCCTGACATAACAATGTGTAAAGGACAAATAAATGAAATCGTTTGCCCTTATAAAGACCAATGCTACAGATTTACTGCAAAAGCAGATGAGTATGCCCAAAGTTACTTTATGGAGTTACCTTTGAAAGATGGTAAATGCGATCATTATTGGGGTAATGATGGAGAAGATATTTGGAATAAAAAAAATGACGTATGATAAAATGTATATGTATTAATGACAAGGGTAAGCCTAATGATATACCACAAAGTAAATGGGTAAAAAAAGGGCAAGTCTATACTGTTATATTTACTATAATGGTTCTCCCACAGAAAACTTTAGCTATACAATTGGAGGAAATTGACCTAGATGAGACCTGTAGTCCATACGAATATTTTTTAGCAGAAAGATTTATGTTTGACCTAGATGACATACAAAAGTTCATAGACTTCATTGAAGAGTGTACCGATATCAATATGTCCATCAGAGAATTAATGGAACAAACCAATATAAATGAAAGAGCAGCAGATACAGTCTAAGAAAATTAAAGAACTAGAAGCTCAAGGGTACTATGTAATAAAATTAATCAATACCAATAAGAATGGTATCCCTGATCTAATAGCCATCCCTCCAAACTGTGACGTGCTATTTGTTGAAGTAAAAAAGCCGGATGGTAAATTATCAAAACTGCAAGAGTTCAGACTAAAAGAACTTGAGCAACACGGAATCAAAGTAGAAATATTTAAAGGAAACTAAAATCAAATCAAATGAGCGAAATGCAAGAACTATCGGATATTATAAAATCCGTATTTAATGAAGATGTAAAAGACATAACAAGAAGACGTGAGATTGTAGATGCAAGAATAGTGTTCTCTAAAATACTTAGAGAAAGAGGTTACACCTATTCTGCGATTGGCAGGTTTTTAAGAAAAGACCACTCTAGTATTATAAGCTATATGCGTAACGTACAATCTCTACTTACTCAGGTGGATGGGTTAATGCAAAAGTATAAGGTTTGCAGGGACTCATTTTTTGCAAATAAAGAGGATTTAATTGTGGTTAAAACTCAAAATGAAAAAGAAATGTCTATTATTAGTTTAAATAATCAATTAGAAAAGCTAATTTTGGAAAGGAAGTCAGTATTAGAAATGGAACAGAAGTACACAAGGCTTTCTGCCATACTTGAAATGATAGATAAAAGAACGCCAAAGGGGAAAGAAAAATTAGTATTTAAAAATATCAACTTAATGTTTAATGATATAGCTAACTATGGAAAATAGTGAAAATTTAAGGGCAGAACGGATTTCATTTAGGATAAATGAACACCACCTTCTATTGGCAAATATTTATGAAAATTTGGTGGACAGGGATTTCGTGCCTGTGGAAAAAGATATACGGAACCTAATTATAGATTTACGGTTAATTTTAAAATCAATGGAAGAAGATGATTTTTGAAAAGGAAACAGACCTAGTTAGAGAAAAAAGAGCAATAGAATTATTTACAAGCACCTTTGGTTGCACATATAAAAAGCTAGACCCCTTAGATATTGATTACAAAGTATTTGATAAAGATCAAAAATTAATAGCTTACGCAGAGGTAAAGGGTCGCATCCGGACATTGTACGATGCGTACCCTCTACCAATATCAGCACATAAATTAGTAAAGTTAATAGACAAACGGCTTGTGCCTCTAATAATATGGGCGTGCGAGGATGGTATTATCTATGGCAAAGCAAATGAGTTGAAAGGGGAAATAAAGTGGGGAGGAAGACCTCCCCGTGCTAATTCCTATTCCGATTCAGAGATGATGGTTTATTATGATAAACAAAAACCATTAAAGTATATAAGGTTTATCTAGGACCAAATACAGATTTAGATGTTCTTTTTTGTGGACCAAATGTGCTTCTTTTTCCTTCTTTTTGTGGACCAAATGTGCTTCTTTTAAATGTTCCATCAGAGTTCTTTCTGCTTTTTGAAACAGGTATATAACCCTCTTCCTCATCTTTTTGTCTTCTCAACTCTTCTCTCAACCTTTTTTCAACATCCTTCTCGTCTTGATGGTTTTTATACCAATCAGATTGCTCTCCAAAGTTTTTTTCGTAAATAGATGGCTGATACCTTTTTAAATCAGACTCGTTGTCATATTCTTTTCCTGTATTAGGATCGGTAAGCAATTCTTTTTTAAGTTCTCTTTCTGCTCTGTTCTCTTCAGCAATTACCTTTTTCTCTTCATTAGTAGCCTCTAGTTCATTTATCTTTTCATCAATTGCATCTAATTCTTTACTAGAACTTACATCTTCACGTATCTTATCAAGTGCTTCTACTTTTTGATCAATATCTTCTTGCTTTTGTTCTTTTCTTTCTATTGCATCAGCTTTTTCCTCAGTTGATTTGCCTTTACCTTTTTTAGCATCTTTAATGGCATTTTTTACAATACTATTTATTTCAACAGGAGCTAATCCAACATTAGATAAAATAGCAGGACCAATAAGATACCCTAAATTTTCTTTATTTTTTTCTGAGATTTGTTTTACTTTACCATATTCATCAGTATACTCTCCGGTAGTAGCTAATTTTGAGATGTCATATAATTGTGAGGCTCTATCTGCTGCTATACCAAATAACCCAAGACTTTGTACATACTCTTGTTTAGGTACACCATATATCGAGAACACACTTTCTTTTGGAATATCTAATAAAGTTTCAGTTAAAAAATTACCTCCTTTCTGATATGCTTTATCTAATATTGGTAGTGGAGACATTACATCAGTAAATGAACTTGTAACTTGACCTTTAATAACATTATTAACTCTTTTTTTGTATTCTTCATCATCCTCATCGTCACCCATTGCTATCTTAGCTAATGATCCTAACAAAATAGCAGACCCTGCAGCTACCATTTTAAAAGTAGCCATTTCCACAGCAAATCCACTTAATGAACGAATAGCAATTTTTTTATCTTCCTGAGTAGATGTTTTATCTGATAATACAGCAAGGTCAGCACCTAGTCTTGCAGATTGGTTCATTCTAAAACTTGCAAAAGGCATTAATATTTTAACAAATAATTGATTAGATGATTCTTTATTTGAAAACATCTTGCCTGCAAGGTCTGAATCTGATACGTTTTGTTGTCTATCAACCATACGTTGTGCATAATCAGCAGCCTGCTCATTTACTTCGTGTGTATTGTAATCTATTCCATTAGGATTAACACCTTGTTTCTTTAATGATTGCTCATAATAAGTTATCCAAGATGCACGTGCAATAAATAAATCAGGTTTAACTAAAAACTTTTCTAGCCACCATTTATTTAGTTGCTCAACTTTTTTAACAAGTGCCTCCCCTTTTGATTTAGATGCTTCATCAATTAATTTATTCAATGATTCAACTTGAGCTTGAGATTCAATACCCCTATTTGATATAGCGTATCCTGTTCTATTAATAAAATTATTTTTTGCAGCACTAAAAATCGCCCCCATATCTAAACTGCCGGCATTTACAAGTGTATTCATTGCTACAGGTATAACCTGTTTAATTGGTTGCAATACGCCACCTAATGCTTGACTAACACCAATATTTGCAATTTTATTAAGGCTTCTTACAGCAGCAGATAACTCATCATTTGAGTATGGATTTTTATTTCTAATATTTCCAACATACAATTGGATTCTATCTTTTAAAATTTTAGCATCCTCTGCTTTGGGAACAATCTTTTTAAAATCAGATGAATTTAAAAATGCCTCAATTTGCCTGATTGGAGCAGCAGTACCCATATCAACAAGTGCATCGTACATAGCATTTGCATTGTTTTTATCAAATGATAAATCAATAAACATACTTGTCTCTCCATTCTTAGAATTTGTAGGTAATACTTCAGGTTTAACTGCAGTCATCAACACTCCTGTTTCTTTTTTATAAATAGTCCCATTATTATTATGAAATGCAGACTCATCATTGCTTAGTTCAACATTACCTGTTTCTGAGCTTAATTTAACAAACTTATCAGGAGTGTAGTTTAAGTCTTTGTCTAAAACTTTATTATATACATTCTCAGATACATCTGACAATTGCTCATATTTGTCTGCCCACTCTTTATTCCAAAAGTCAACACCATCTAAGTTTGTGTTATCGGTCTTATCTTTTACTGCTTGAATAGATTGAGAGTCCTTCAGAACTTTATCGTATACTTTTTTGTATAGCTCTCCCTTTTTTTGCTCTTGTTCGTTACCCTGAGAAAGAACATTAATAGACTCTTCTATTAATCCTTTTCTTCTATTAAACTCATCCTGCATTTCATTTTCAGTTCCAATAACATTTCTAATCATAAAAGCAGCTAACCCACGTTCAACACTATTGTATTCACTATTGTATGCCTCACCATTTGCTTTCTTATTATAGAACTGACTTACATATTTATCAACAATATTATTAGCTTCTCTTTGAGCCATTGACTTATTGTTCTTTAACTTGGTAACTCCCATAGCATCCTCTACTTCACCACCACGATTAAACCCTTTAAACATTTTCTCAAACAACACGTTTAAGTTTGTAGTTTGTTCTCCTAAGAATCTACCAAATTTTTCTGACCAATATTTTTTTAATGGTTGAGCAACTACACCCTTTTCTGCTAATTTTTTTGCATTGAAATTTGCTGTGTATTCTGATAACACAGTCTCCATTTTTGCAGTAGAATGATTTTCTAAAAAATTTGCTAGTGCATCTACAGTTTGTAAAGCTTCTTTTGGTTTTAATAAAGAAAGGTCCATATCCATAAACCTTTTAATTAAAACTTTTTGATTTTTGGTAAACTCTACATCTTCATCATTAAATTGGTCTTTACCTGTTTTTATTGTTGCATTAATAATGCTTGAATAAATATCAAACATCTTCTGAATAGTATCTCTAATGATACTTTCATTGTATTTTGTAATAGGTTGTTTACTATCTAACAATTCCATCATCTGATCATAACTTAACTCAGATACATCAATTCCCATTAAGTCTTGAATCTCTTCAGCTTTTTGTTCACGAATCTTTTCATCTTGAGCAGTTAAAGTCTCAGTAATGTAATCAGTTGCATTCTCAATGTTTACTGTATCTGCAAACGTAACTTTTTCTTTTCTAATAGTAGAACCTTTAATAGCTTCTTTAATTTTAGAAGCCATATTATTATAAGATTCAATATCTTCAACCATTGATGGATCAATCTTTACAAATTTTTGAGCCATATCTCTAAGATTGGCATTCTTGTCTTTATTCTTTGAAAGTTTTGATATATCTTTTTTAAGACTATTTGCTTGATTTAATTTAGACACATAGTCTGCCTTTGCAAAAACCTTAGTCATATAGTCAGTAAATGAATTGATTGACTTTTGACTAAGCACATTTACTTTACTAAACTTGCGAAGAACATTAGCTGCTTGATTTACTGTTAACTTGCCTTGTCCAACTAATTCTTTTACTTCTTTACTTAGTTGTTGAGTAGCTATAGTAATAGCAGTCTTAGCATCTTTTGCTCCCCTTGCCAAATCTTTTATTTGCTTTATAAGACCTTGCTTCTCAGTCATTGTTATTTTGGTAACATCTTTAATGTCTCCAATAATCTTTCCTGCTGATGGAACTGCTTTTTCTTTAACTCCAAACATTTTATTTACATCACGAACTAATTTCTCACGTTGTACATCAGTCGCTTTTTCATATACTGATGATTTTGTGACATAGTTCATCACACTTTCTTTTGTTCTTTCATTAGAAGCACCACGCTCTTGTGATCTTTGAATTATACCATCTACCTCTTGCATCATCCTATCGTATCCCGGCAATACCTCTTCAGATAACTCTACTTTCTTTGCTGCCTCTGTTGGCTTTTCAAGTGCAGAAATTATTTCTTGTTCATTAAAATTTTTATCTTTAAGAACTTTTGTTATTGCCTCTTCTGATATACCATTGGCTCTACCTATTTTTATTATTTCATTTATATCTGTTATTGCAGACATCCTAGCTTTAAATGCAGCTACCGAAAGTTCAGGAGCAAATTTTGCAGAAACTTCTTTTCCTGAAAATAAATCAGCTAATCCTGTATTTATAAAATCCTCTAATTTAATTTTAGATATTTTATTTACATCTAAATCTTTAAACGTAATAAATTTTTCTTGTATATATTTAAATACAGCATTTAACCAAGATTTAAATTGTGATTTTTTAGCAGCATCAATAATAGTTGCACCTTTATTTGCCATCAATTCTACCAATGCTTCTTCTAATGCTAATTCATTATCACCATACTTTTCAATTGCTTTTTTATGTTCTTCTGTATTTTTAATTAATCCTAATCCTCTATCTAATAAATCAGTTCCTTTTTTACCTGATTCATCTGAACGTAAAAAATCAATCCATATATGACCAAATTCGTGTATTGGTGTTTGTAAAGATGCCATCTCAGGATTCAAGTATATCTTGCCATCTTTTGTAACTCCAAGTATTATTTTACCATTTGATGTTTCAGTTCTTACATCAGGACTATTAATTATATTATTAAACTCTTCTTGTGTTGTTGAAACACTAACACTTGGAAAAGCAAATCTCAACTTTCCAATCAATAAATTTAAATCATCTATTAGTCCTACAGAAACTTTTGCTCCTTTAAATGCTTTATCAGTAAAAAATGCTCCTCCTGTTTGTATTGCTACACTTTCAGGTGACGGAACTTTACCTGCTTTGTTTTCTTTAAATACTCTTGAGGTTTTAGCTTTCCATTCAGGAAATACATCTATACCGTGCGTAGGATTCTCAATTAATGCAATAGTTTTTCCTTTAGGTCCAAAGCCATAGTTCCCGTGTTCTACAGGTATAACACCTCCATTTTTAACATCTATACCAACTATGCTAACAACCTCACCCTGTTTAGTTTTTAACATTGATGGTTCACCTATAGAATTATAAATCACATCAGAAGTAAATAATTTATTTCTAGAGTTATCAGTTCCATTTAATAATGCTTTTACAGTTGGTTTACTAGCTGTTTTAATTCCTTTTGGAGCAAAAATTAAATCATATATCATTGACCTGTTGTCAAGTTTTAATTTAGACTCAACATTTCCTTTTGCTCTATTATTAGAATCTGAAATAATTTCTTTTAAAAATTGATTAAGTGATATTACTTTTTTCTCTTTAATAAAATCTAATATTCTTTGTGCAGATGATGCATCTGCTTCACTTTTTGTATTTAACTTTTCTTTAACAGATTCAATAAATGCTTTCATTGCATTTACATTATTTTTCTTAGAAAACTTTTCTACCGTTGGGAGTATCCATCTAAATACAGCCTCATTTGAGTTAACTGCTGTGTCAGCCATTCTCATAATAGCCATAGGGATGTGACCATCAGGTAATTTTCCTTCAGACCAAAGTCTATCAAATAGTTCTTTATTTGATTGATATAATTTAATAGCATTATCATACTGTGCCTGAGCACTTTCTTTATTTACACCTGCCCAAGCTGCTTCTTTATTTTTTCCTAATACATTAAATAATAAACCACCTTCAACATCCATCTCATTACCTTCAGAATCTTTTATTTTTCCTGCAGATAACATATCAGACATACCTGTTATCATAGGTATACCATTAAAAGATTGGATTGGTTTTAATAAAGCATCACCTGTTTCTTTATCAATTTTAACTGTTGAATTTGATTCAGCTACCGGATTTACTTTTAATCCTTTTTGTGAAACTTCAGGTTCAGTAAAATTAAGTTCAACTGCAGGCATATTATTCATTTCTTTCTCAATGACCTCTGTATCAGTCGTAAGTGGTTTCTCCGTTTCTTCTGCTAATCTGAATTTTGGTTCTCCACTTGGAGTTCCTAATAAAGCGTGCAATTTTTCTGCTTCAGCATCAATTTGTTCTTTTGTTTTTACTTCTTCCTTAATTTTAGGAGCGATGGTTTCTTTGGTCCCTGCGGTAGTTCCTTCAGGTTGGATGTTTCCTTTGCCCACTTCTTGCAATCCCACTTCGGGTTGTTGGCTGAGTAACACGCCTTCATTTGTTGTTTGTTTTTGAATGGCATTTTCTTCTGATTTTACGGTTTCTAATGTAGCTTCTTCTTGTAATTGATTCTCTTGAATATCTTTAATTTGACTTCTAACAGCAGCAGCTTTATCCTTGCCCGTTTGAGTAGTATTGCCTTCTAATTTTTTTAACTGTACTTCTAAATCTGTAATGGCATTTAAACTTGGTTCATTCAAATCAGGATTGCCTTGTCTTACTTGTTCTTTAACTGAGTGAGAAACAATTTTATCTTGTATTTTTAACTCAAGAGGACGATCATTCTTTATTTCTAATTTGGATTTGATTAACTCAGCACCACTCATTTTGTCTAAAAGATCAGGTGCAATATCAGGATTAAGGACTATACCATTTAATTTATACGAAGGAGGAGGACCTTTTGGTTTTTCTTGAAACTCTTGCATTTGTTTTTCTATTATAGCAGCTTCAACTTCTTTTCCTTGTTTTCTTAGTATCTTGGCATTTGCACCCATTGCATTAAGCAAAAATCCAACACCAAAACCCACACCACCTGATTCACCAACACCTTCAAATAAATCTTGATTAGTATTGTATATATCTTTTGCTGTTTTATTAGAATATAGTTGTTGTAATATCTCTGTAGTCATCTCTTCTGTACCACCTACAAGACCACTAATTGTTTTTGTTTTAAGATAATTCTTTACCCCACCTGCTGTTGCTTTATCAAATCTTTTTAAAAATCCCATAACAGGGATTGTTTCTAAAATTGATCCTACTGATGCATTTTTTAAAAATGCCTCATATGCTTGGTCATCAGTAGCACCTGCCTGTATTGCTCTATCAAATTCAGCTTGACCCATTGAAAGACCTGCACTAATTGAAGTAGGAGCAGATAACTCAGCTCCAACAGTTTTTAATGTACCTGAAACAATTCCTGCAGCTTTGGGAGCAGTTTGAGAAGCTAACTCTGCCATCTGTAATGCAGATGTTGATTTTCCTGCAGCACCTGCAGCTTTTGCTGCACCTCCTGTTGCTATTAATGATGCTACTTGCCCAAATGCTTGAGCAAATTGATCTGATAAACTATTTTTATACTCTTCATCTTGAGGAGCAAGTTCATCAATCATTTTATTGTAATAGTCACCAAATTTAATTAAAGCATCAGTAATAGGTTCTTTACCTGATGTGCCTGTAACTTTTGCATTTAATCCTTGAATAAGTGTACCTAATCCTTTAATAGGATTACCAATAATATTTTTAGCAAACCCTCTATCTAAAGCTGCTGCTGTATTATTTATCCAATTACCAATTGATTCTAAAGTTGATTTTTCTTCTTTTGGAGCTTCTTCTTGTTTAGGCTCCTCTTTAGTAGTAGGGTATTTTATTTTTACTGTACGTGCTTGTTCTTCAGGAGTTAAAAAACCACCGTAATCAGGTCCTGTTATCTTTTGATTAAAAACTCCAAGTGGTGTTTGGTCCACTTGTTGACGCACAGGTGGTACGTCAGTTGGTCTAACCGGTATTGGATTACTTGTCGAAGACTGCGAATCCAAAGAAGTATCTTCCGAAGGAGACCCCGTATAAGGTTGAACTCCGGGTATTGCGTTTGGTACTTGCTCTTGCTGAGGAGCCATTGGAAGTACGGGACTGACTTTTTTTTTTAATTCTGTACCATCTTCAACTTTTACAAACGCACCACTAGCCAACATCTCTTCAAACCTTGCACCATAATAACTTCTTAATTCTTGTTCAGTTGCTATTGTCCCGTTTGCTGTTTTATATTTATTCATATTTATAAATTATTATGGTACACAATTTCCGAATTGATCTCTAGGTTTACCGTTTGCACAAGGTGGTAATTTGGCATTTGCTCCTCCTAATTTTTTTAATATATTTTCTTTATCTGCTTTTGGAATAGTCTCTAAGAAATTTAATAAATTAGTTTTTTGTCTTTCAGCTCCATCATCATCTTCTTGGTTAGAGTTTATAGTTACTGATTTATCTTTATACCTTAATGTAATATCATTGCCTAAAAATTTAGCAGGCTCTATTATTACTCCTGTGTTTTTAAAATATGGAGTTAATTTATCAGCAGCAGCACCACTTTTTGTATTTTTAAATAAATCATTAGGAATAACTGAGAATTTTTGAGTAAATGCTGTTTCTACATCAACTTCAGGAGCACCTACATCTACAAATGCTCTTCCTTTTCCTGCTGTATTAAATTTAGCACCTTGAAGTAATCCTCCATTCTGTATTGCAGTAGCAGCATTAATATTTCCTGCTAATAATGGTGCTGCTTCTTTAATAAACTCTTCTTGAGTCATTATATTTCCATCAGCTCCTTTAAATGGCAATCCTCTTGTTACTATTTTTTTAGTATCAGGGTCTTTTATTTTAACAGTAACTCCATCTGCATCTCTACTTATATCTTGTATGTCTGAGTTCATATCCCTAAATGCAGTAAGAGCTTGTTGAATTTGTTTATCACTTCCTCCCCATAACGCTCCAATGTCTGATGTAATAGCAACATCTTTTTTCTTTTCTAGACCTGCTTTATATTGATATTCAGGTACTTGAGGTGCGTAAGGAGTAGTAGAAGTAACTTTAATATTTCTTTCTCTATCAAGTTTACTTAACAATTGATTTTTAACCCAATCTCTTGCTTCTTGTACTTGTTCTTTATAATGAGGACCATTTTCATCCAAAACAGGAAGACCTGAAGTTGGGTTAATTTTTAAAAGTAATTTACTTGAATCACTAGCTTCATTTTTATCATACGTATATGAGTCTTGATGGTATTTGTCTGTATTTTGAGTTAATACAGAAGATATATGATAAGAATCTGAAAAATATCCATCAATAGTTTTATCTATTGCTGAATTAAAATTATTAATTATTTCTTTGTAATCACCCATTTTACCTTTTAACTCAGGGTGTTCTTTTTCAAGATTATCTAATGCTCCAACTCCCATTAATTCAACAATACTACCTGCTTTTGAATTAGTAGCGACTTGGTATATAAAATCTTTTTCTTTTCCTAAATGTGAGATGGTAGCATTCATTGCATCATCAACTTTAAAAGCACCTATTTTAGCTAATATTTTTCCTTTAATAACATTAACAGGAACAACATCATTGGTTAATTCCATTACTCCTTGAGCATTTGGTTTCATTATGCCAACATTTATATTTCCTGTGTAAGGATTAATAACTGCTTTTGATTTTGAAAAATCAGCAAACCCCTCAACACTACCCATATTATAACCTGTTAACGCTTGAAGGTCTCCACTTTGTATTCCTTCCATTGTTGATTTATAATTATCTTGATATAATTTTTGTAAATCAAACAATTGATCAGTACCGTCTATATAATTTTGCCTTCTTAATGTAAAATCTTGCAATTTCATTTGACCTGATTTTAATAATCTAGTGTCAATTAATTGCTGTGCCATCATATCGTGAGCAAAATTATTTGTAAATTTATTGCCATCTTGAAATTGACCTTGAGGAGCTTCTGCTAGTTTATTTTGAAATTGACGAGTAGATTCATCAATAGCTGCCTTTTTTTGTCTACGAATTTCAGTTTCTGCTTGAAGCATATCGGTAACACCCTTACCTATTTCTGCCCAATTTACTTGACTATCTGCGTTCCGTTCTGCGTATTTATAATATGTTGGCATTTATTATTTTTTTTATTTATCGGGAAAATCCACTTAATTTTCTCATCTTCCTAAGATTCTTATAATTTTGCTGACTAAGATAATCTTGCAATTCATTAGATTTCATAGACCCTAGACTAGATACATCAAACCCATATGCTCCACCTGTTGGACCTCCCATTACTTGAACTGCTTGACCAAAAGGTAAAGGATTACCATCTTTCATATAAACATCTTTTAATGTTTTATTTTGAGCAGCATTAGCATAATCTGATTGTAATTTTGAATATTCTTTTGCCGATTTTGTTTTTTGATATAATGGCATTTGTTCATATACTTGTTGCCCAATACTTGTAAGACCTTGCATACCTTGTGTTAATGATTGAGCACTTAATTCTTCATTATTTGCTGCTGCTAACTGAGCACCTGCAACCTCTTCCAAGTCTAATTGAGTTCCTACATCACGAAGTCTACTATCTTCTTGAGCACTTAATTTCTCAAGACCACTTAACTCTTGACCCATTGCAGACCTTATTCCACCCTGACCTTCATTCATAGCCATTTGTACACGACCTGCAGTTGCTGCTGCACCTCTTTCGCTTTCTACACCTGCTTGAATAGCTTGAGCACCCTGAGAAAGAAGAGCTTCTCTTTCTAACTCATATGGTTCTTTTTGTATAGATAATTTATCATAATAATTTACCTCAAGTTTTTGTCTAGCTTCTTGCATAGCTTTATTTGCATCTGCTTCGGCTTGACGTTGTGCTTTTTTTTGCTTTCCTGCTTGCACAAATGACATAGAAGTAGAGGCTACTGATAAACCTATTCCAATTGCTGCTGCTGTTCCAATTGCCATATTATAATATTTTAATCATTTCTGTTGTATAAGTACTTCCTTTTATATACCCTGAATCTTGGTATGTATTTATAAGACTTTCATTTTTAATTAATGCGTATATGTATTTATTTCCTGCTTTTTCACAAATATTTGTAAGTGCTGATACCAATAACTTAATGGCATCCTTTCTTTGTGGTTTTTTAGTGTATTCCTTGTTTGATATTATCCAATCTACCCAAGCTGCTTTTGAATTGGTTATATACATAAAACCTGCACAAACCGGCACTTCCCCATCAAATACTATAATACCACCCTTCCCATTATCAGGTAAAAAATCTCTTTTAGGAGGTACCCATCCCCACTGTTCCCACCATCCTACAAGAATATCACTATAATCATTTTCGTTTAGTTCTCGTATATATAACTCCATATTCTCACAAATTTAAGGAAAACTTTTCATTACTTCTGATTGCACGGCAAATAACTCAATTTTACTACTAGATGTATTCTCAATACTAAATGTACAGTAATGCCCTAGCACCCCGTGAGACTCAGCTACTGAGTTTTTTATATATAAGAAAAATGCATTTTGTATAGGTATCGGTGTAGTTCCCGGAATAGTAGTATCAATAGTTAATTGGTTTATACCATTTGGTAAGTCTACTGTAATTGCTGTAACTCTTCCTGCTAAAACAGGAACAGTATAAGGAGGTAAAGAGAAATATAAAATATCTCCTACACTTATTATATTCCCTATAGAAATTGATGCAGAAAACTTAACTATTACTGCTGTTCCACTTCCTGTAACTTGATAACTTCTGCCTATACCATTTACACTCCTAAGAGCAAGTTGACCTAATGTATTGTTTCTTACAAACGCAAAATAAGAGGCTTCTTTTTTCTCAAACCAAGAGGCTTCAATAAATCCTGAGTATTGCAAATCTGTTTCTAATGCTGCAGACCAACTTGCATCTCCTTGTAAATTAATAGTCTTAAATAATTTATTCTCTAAAGGAGCTGTATTTAATACACTTTGTAATGTGGTAGGACTAAATTGTCCATAGAATGTATTTCTAGAAGCATTTACATTATGCCTATATAAATTACCTCCCTTAAAAGTATAGAAATAGTTATTCATCCCAATCATCCAATCAGGGTAGTATGAGTAAAAAGATACCCATCCTCCAACCATATCACTATATGTTAATGTATAATTTGCCATTTTTTTATTTTATTAAGGTACAGGACAATAAGGATATCCTGAACCCATAGTTTGCACGTGATCGTATGGATCGTTAGTAAAATAATTTACATAATATATAATATCAGTATCAATCCTATAATATAAATTAGCTGTAGCTCCATCTCCCGGAAATACAACTATAGAACCTATAGGTGTACAACTGTCATTGTAAATAGTACAATTAACATTTATTGCAGGAGGTGCACAAACAGCTTCACAAGCTTCTAAGTTAATATAATCACCACCACTACCACTAACTTCTACACAAGTGCCTGACTCGCAATTATATGATGTAACAGGAGTAAGACTACAAACTGCTTCACACTCTACCAATGTAGCATAGGTTCCACTTCCATCTCCCGGATCAATACAAGTTCCTGATACACAATTAAAAGAAACAGGTTCTGAACAAGGTGTTATTGAGATAAATCCTGAATGAGGGAATCTATAATCATAACAATTTACACCGTCACTATAAAATCCTGCAGGAGCCTCAATAGTCATAGCCTCATCTACCCATAAGTAACAATAGTATAACACAAGATTTTCACAATTACTATAATATGTAACAGTTGTTTGAGTACAAGCATCTGTACAATCTACTGTACTATATCCTAAATCGTGTGGAAAAGAACAAGATGGACAAGTTTGTTGTGGTAATAAAACACAATCTACTTGTTCCCTTGAGATTACCCCATCTGAATAAAAACCATCAAGAGCACAAGTGGTTAATGCACTATCTGTAAATACAGCAGTAGCTGACTCAAGAGAGGGTGCATTTATGTAATATGATGAAGATACTGCCATATAATATATTTTATGTTGGTATTGTACAGTTACAGCAAACGTCAAATAAATCTACATCTGAGTAACAAAGTGTAACAGAAACTGATTTTCTAAAATCCCATATCAAATATAGATAATCTTTAAGTGTTGGCACAGTAAAATCTGCGTAATTATATGAACCACTACCTGAATTAGGTGTTGCAGTTGTTGCTAAACCTAATAAAGTATTTATATCAGTAGTAGTATTATTATACAATGTATCTGAAACCAAGTACTTAAATTTGTCATTAGCAGGATTAAATACAAATGTATCTGTAGCAAATTGGTTTGAAATCAAACTCATTACGCTTCCTGCAGGAGGGAACCCTCCTGTACCAACAAAGTCTGTAGTTACATTGTATCTTGATACAAGAGGATTGGTAGTCCCATCAGCAAAAATTACAAAACTTGATTGTAATGGAGAAACAAATTCCCCACTAATAAATCTATATTGAGTATGAACTGTATTACCTGAATCATAATCACTTGTTAAAACAATTTGTACTATGTTTAAAGAATCAGCATTACAACAATCAGCAGTTACTTGTAATGTAATATCTCCTATATAATTTATTGTAATAGTAGCAATTTCTACTGATACATTATTTTTATTAAATGTTAATGTACCTGAAGTATTTACAAATCCTGTAGTATAAGTATTACCATCATAATCAACTACTACCTCAAACTCTGCTCCTGATGATATAGCTCCAACTCCATAAATAACATTTGTTAACCCTACTGTTGGACCTAAGTCAACACAATATGTTGTTTGTTTTGCAATTTCTGTTGGATTTGATAAATTAAATACTTGAGAAATACCACAGTTTATACATTGAGGATTAGATGGTAACTGTATGTCATTAGTTGATAAAACATATTCATTCATATATGGATCAAACCCACCTAACTTTTGAGTGCTAAATGAATTATTAAAAGTATCTCTAAACCAAGTACGCATATTCATTTCAGATACCACTTTTAATTGGTCATTTGAACTAGCATCGCCTCTTAGTTGAATAACTACACCACGTTTTACATCTGTAAAAAATCTATCGTATCCCCACTGAATATAACTTTCAGGATTAAAACTAACTCCATATTTTTCAGTACGAGCAATTTGGGTTCCTAATACTTCAGGAACTGAAGTTACTGCACCACCACCTGTAGAATCAGATAATAAATTTTTACCTGTCAATACATATGATATTTTATCTTCTTGCAAAACAAGTACATCTGTTTGCCTTCCATCCATTACAAAAATATCGCCAAACGATCTTTCTAAATTTTTGTAGTTTAATAATCCTAAATTAAATTCATTTAGTTTATTTATGTTTGACTCTGCATTATATACACCACTATAAGTAATATCTGAGAATCTATCAGTTGCTTTATAATCTTGTGCTGATACACTTGTAACCCTATTGCCAAAATTAAAAGACCTCCCAACAATTGAATCACGAATCTTGTAACTTTCTGCTCCATTTCCAAATGCAAAACAATTAAAAAATTTAGTATCAACAATTGCAGGTGTACCCGTACCTATATTTTGGTTTTGAATGTTACCCATATGGTTACCACCTGTAATAGCAAATGACATTTCATTTTCAAAAAATACATCAGGTAAAGCATCAGATGGTTCTGTTTCAAATATCAAAGTATTTTCAGCACGGAAAACAGTAATATTTGCATCAACATCAGAAGAACGATTGTTTGGATATCCAACACCTGTACAACTTTTTGTACCTGTAATCATTAATTCTAATTGATTGGTAGCTGTATTTCTATAAAATCTATAGTAATTAGTTACTAAATCTGTTGGTATATCTCCTGCAGCAGTTGCAATTGTATTAATAAAAACATTTTTAGGTACATCATTTCCACAAGCTGCAGTTACTATACAATCTTTTAAAATCTGATCAATATTATCTCCTATCCACCAATCATACATATTGTCATAATTGTTAGAAGCTGTTATTGTTTTTTCTAATGTACTTGATCTTTCTTCACAAGAACATCCTACTCCTCCACGATTTTGTTTAATACTTAAAACAATCCTACTACCTGATGGTACAGAGTAATCTACCCAAGCAGATGTTACTGTATCATAATAATTCATTGGGTAATATAAAATAGGAAATGTTCCCGGACCTATTATACCCGGATTCGCTGCTCTTTCGTGTCTTTTTCCCGGAGCAATAACTGCTAATTCATCTTGAACAACAGTAAAGCTATTCGGATTAACTTTCATATAAACCCCTGCAGGAATTGGTATAAAAACAGTAGGGTCTAATTTACTTGGAACTTTAATAAAATTTGATGACTCCGCATTTTTATCTAAAACAGTTGTATAGACACAACTTGTAGTTGCTCCATTTGAATCTGCTTTTACAATAAGTCTATCTCCCTTTTCAACTTTTCTTGCATTCTCTCCTGCAAGTAATAAATAAGCATCATTAGTTAATGGGTCTTGAAAATATATACTACAATAAATTGTTTCATAATTCTCTTGATCAGGTTTAATAACAAACTTATATCTTGTTGCCCAAGCAGGAGGTAATTGTGTAGGTGGTATTGTTACTTGTATAGAATTTTTACTAGCAGATAATCCACAAGGTACGTGTTCAGTATTATTAGGACTTACTAAAGCAGTTGTTGCTCTATTGAAATCATCCATATACACTATACCAATCTCATAGTCACGATTGCTATGCAAACTTTGTGGACTAGCTATTTCTTGAAAAGTAGCGTTTGAGTATAATACTCTATAATATTCATAAAAAGTTTGAGTTGGAGTTGTTACATTATCTACATATTCCATTGCAATAAATTGCAATCCTATTACATTACTTCCCGGACTTGTTATAATTGCAACAGGTTGACCAACTGCACTAATACCACTTGCAACTTTTATGTATGCATCTAAGTTATTTGGAAGCAAACAGTTTACTGAATCAGTAAATGTTGTTCCTAAACAAGCATTGGGTACCGTCTGTATATTTATAGCAGTGCCTATTGCATTTTGAAACTCTACACTTGTAGCTAATTCATATACTGAATTGTATGTTGTAGATAAAAAGAATCCAAAATTTAAAACTATTGCAGTTGTAACTTCAGTAGGATATGGAGTTTCTCCTGAAAATCTAGAATGGTCTATAGTTACATCTATATTGAAAGAAGAACCTGCTACTAATTTTTGACCTGTTAAATCAAAAGTAACTGCAGAATCTGCAACAGTAACTGCTCCATTTATACTATAATTACTTGAAATTACTGAATCTACAATATTTGAATTACCTATAGGAAGAGAAACTAAATCAGTAAAATATTCAAATTTAATAGGAGACCCAAATTCATCAACTAAATTATATCCTTCTACATAATTACCATACATTAATCTATTGCCCATAATTGTTTGAGCTTTAGCGTATCTAGGTACATTGTCATATAATCTTAACAATTCGCTTTCAGCTAAAATTGTAAAAATTTTACTATTTGTAAACGTATAATTATAATCTGTATTATTTGCTAATCCTAAATTTGCTTTATTTAATTTCTCAATAACTTTAATAATGTTATTGTTAGATTGTTTAAATAACAACTCCATACCAACTACAAGTGGACCACCTGAATTGTAAGTTACTATAACAGAATTACAAAAGTTAGTCATCCCTTCATTTAAAAAATTATCTGTACTAAACCTAAAAGGATTAGGAACAAATGCAGGTTGAGACCATTGTGATGTAGCACTGTACTCTCCATCAATGTATAAATATCTGTAAGCAAAACAAATAAACCTTGTATCTAAATAGTTTTCTTGACCATTGGTAACAATAGGTTCAATAGCAGGAGATTCAGTAGGTGGTTTTTTAATAACAAGCAATGACTCTGCACTAACTTGATCTATATTTAAAACAGGGTTAGGGTAGTTCCTACTTACATTTATAAATCTAGGAGCATTGTAATCATCAGTGAAAAATAATAATCCACCAATAATATCAACTCCTGTAATAAGATAACTTGAATTAAAATTTAAAGTTGTATTTATATTACCACCATCATTAATACTAATAACGTGATACGTAAGTATGTTTGTATATATATTAAAAGAAACAATTAAATCAAGTTTTCCTGTGGCTCCTATTGGAAAATTATTGTCGTGAACAAACCAATACAACGTCTCATTAGCACTATCTTCAACAGCACCAATACATCTTGCAGTTGCACTTAATGGTGTACCGTCTATATATGTTAATGATGTAAGAGATAAATTACCTTTTGTATTTTCAATTACACCAACTTCAGAATTTTCGGTAGAACCCATTCTGATATTCATAGCATCAATATATTCACCTTCAGGTAGAAGACGTTGGTCAACAACCTTATTCATTCTTCCTGCTATAAAGTTCCTTGTAAAATTTGCCATTTTATTTTATTTGCTTGTCCATACCTCTCATATTCATTAAGAGTCTACCGGGATGGATATTACTAATTCTGATTTTTGCATTTCTAAGTAAAGCACTTTGCTCTTTACGAGCACGAGAAACGATATATTCCTGCACTCCTAATTTAGCATTTAATATCTCATATTTAATATATGCATATATATATTTCTCAAATAACTTATTAACAGTAATCAAAGAGTTATCCCCTTGTTCCATACCATCAGATACATACTCAAGTATACAAGACTCACCTGACATTGACGAATCAAAATTAATAACTCCTGCTTTTCTTTCAATATTAAAAGTAGGGTTAAAGTTTGCAGTCTCTGTATTTAAACCATATGCTGTACCAATGTTGTAATCAAAATACCACATCCCATCATAGTTCCAACCTAATTGTCCATTAAATTGACTGCCTTGATTTAAATATATACTTTTCTTTATATGCGTTAATCTATCGTAATCTATCTCAGAATACTGAGGACTCAATGCATTTCCAAATTGATCAAATAAAATCCTTCCTGTATTATCTTGAAGATATGCTTTAGATGAAAGGGTTTGAATATTCTCAGACAATGGACGCAACCATCCATTCTTATATAATGATACACGTACCCAATTGACGTAGTCAGAAGGTAATATGAATCTTAAATTGTCAGGAACCGTTAACTCTAATACTTTAATTTCTTTAAATGCATCGTAGTTTAATTCTTGTATTGCACGCTTTGCGTGAAACAATATTTTATAACGCTCTTCATTATTAACTAATGAATGGTTTCCTGAATACATTAATAAAAAATTGTTGACAATATCTGTTAAACTAACGTATTGATATGAACCCCAATTTTTATCTTCAGGTACTACCCCACCATTCTCATAATATTGATATTGTGATATATATGCCATTTTTTAAATTTTTTATTGTTGCATACTGAATGTAGGCTGTTCGTGTTGTTGTTCTGCCATACCAAATTGAACAACTTCGCTTTCACGAATAGACATACCTGCATATTCAAGAATTTTAGTAACTAATTTATATTCATCTTCAGGAGGCAACTCAAAGTCTTGATAATCTGATTGTGATTGGTCAAATACGGGTTCACCATTTGCCAAAGTAATATATGTCCATTTAGGCACTTTAGGATACCTAAAATAAGTTGCTTCTACTTGACCCTTATTACTTATTGTAACAGGATAAAAAGTTAACTCATTACCTTGTAATGCATAAACAGGAAACTCAACCGTTGGTTTAGTTAGATTGGAATTTACTAACAAAGTAAGTTTATTATTTATTACTTTTTCAGCTTGAACAACAGTAGCAGAAGAAACGATGGTGTAAGCATTTCCTGATGCTAAAAATATATTTGAATCTAACAATAACACTGTATTACTTAATACAGATACCACTGTAGATACTAATCCTGTAGTTAAATTAGTTACAACATCTCCTGCAACAATATCATATGTAGTAAATAATGCAGTACTATCAACCAATTCTAAAGACACCACACTTGTATTTGTACCTGTTTTAAGAATAACAGGTTTACATTTAACATCTAACAACATATATGTATCATATCCTGTAGTAGATGGTGTAGGCATTGAAAATCTATTAGCAGCAATTTTCCACAAATAATCTGTTCTTAAAAAGTATTCTAAAACCTCTGCAATAGGTTGCTCAATATCAGCATAATCCACACCTGATGAACGAACATTTTCAGCATTTATAACTTTGTTATAACTACTAAAATACTCTTCATATATCTCCATCTGTGAATTAGCTGCAAACAGATTGAAATCAGAAGGAGATATATACCCATAATTATTCTTATTAAGAATGGATAATACACTATTTCTTACTCCATTTATCATTAGTTCTTTTTTTACAAATATACATAAAAAAAAGAGGACACAATTAGTGCCCCCTTCTTTCTTATTTAATCAAACAAAAACTAAGATATTTACTAACCTAAAGATGATTCGAGCATCTTTAGAGAGTCAAGACCTTCATCGCTTTGCAAGAAATGGGCAACCATATCATACGGGTCTTCCCCAAATGGTACAGATAACATTTTTTTCTTATTAGTAGTGGTATTAAACCATACTTCTTTTTCTGAATTTCTTAGTATTAATAGTTTGTTTTCAAAAAACAAACGAACTTTTGCTTGGAATTTTAATTCAGGATCATTTAATACGTTCAAAAATTCTCTAGGATTTGTTTTTGCGTATACTAGAATGTCCCTTTTTAACTCAGCAGTTGATACCGTTGATGGGTCTTTACCAAATAAAACTCTTGTTAAAGTCTCAATTTGGTCAAGTGTAAGCTGACGAGCTTCAACCAATGCATCTACTTCTGTATTTAAATCCTCAACCTCTACGCTTGCATCTTTCTCTTTATCTACCTCAATAAAAATATTGCCATTCAATGGATGGTAGTGTAAAAATTGCTGTAAAACCGGGTTTGTTCTTGGGACTCTTAAAAATCCATCCTCAAAAATAATCGGTTCAATAATAGCATTACCATCTTGTTCATCCTCAAAAGGAGACTTTTGGTTTACTGAATATCTTAAAGCACGATTTTGATTATTCTTTTCATCAAACCACATTAAAGGAAAACGAGGGTGGTTTCTTGATGCTAATGTATATGAAAGGGGATTCCCAATCTTTAATTTGTATACCTTATCTGCAATTATTATTGTCTTTGCCATTTTATTTAATTTAATTTAAGTTAAAAAGGAGAGTGTCTTTAAAGACACCCTCCATATTTATTTTTTCTTTAATACTATCCGTAACGGAATAATACAAAGTTATTTGCTCCAAGAGTACATACGCAACGCTCAGAAAGGAAGTTAACCTCCATTGCATCCAAGTCGCTTGTAGCAGCACCACCGGCAGAACCTGTGATCCAAGTCTTGTATCTGCGGTCTTCAGCTTCAGAAGCACGGTAACGAACGTGTAAGAATGGACGTTTAGCGTTTTTGCCCATAATTTGGTCATAAACTGAAGTAGAACCTGCAGGAACCATTAAACCTGTAATAGTACCTGTTGCAGTTGAAGCAGTAGTATTCAAACCACCACGCATTGTTGGGTCGTTCAAGTATTTCCAATCAGATTTGTAGAAATCATAACCTCTACGGAATCCTGTGAAACCTAAGTTTAACGCCATATCAACATCGTTGTCAAAAAGACCAAATGAAGCTGATTGAGCAACACCACCTGAAGTGTAACCGTTCAATTGAGCCAACATATTGTCAATATCAAAACTAAGACCACGATTTACAAATACTACGTTTTCTTCGATAGCACCTTGCTTATCCAAACGAGAAACGATAGAATCCCAATCAGACAAAGTTGTTGGAGTACCACCACCCCATACGTTACCACGATTGTTTACTACGTAGAAGATACCTTGAGAACCAATGTATCCTGCAGTTGCAGCTCCGGAAGAAGATGCAGCAGGAACTGCTTCAATCATTGCAGTCTCTAAGTAATCTTCAAAACGAAGACGAGTTTCGTGCTCTGATTTCAAATACCACAAGTATCCTGTAGCACCGTTCTCAGTAGTTACTTCAACCCATCCAATTTGAGCCATATCAGAACCATTAACCGCATACTTATCTTTGATGATAATAGGGTTATTGCTGTAGATATCATCTTCAGACTCTAGAGAACCAACCATTCCGTTAGTTCCTTTTTTAAACTCAGAACCGTAAATGAATACAGTACAAGCTGTAGATACTGCAAACGCTTGACCTGCAGTCTCATAATAAGCTACAGTAAAAGTTGTTGCTGAACCTACTGCAGTTACAATAGCTTTGTTGAAAACACCTGATGTATTGTTTTGAATCATCAAAGTTTGTCCAACACGGATAGCTATGTAAGTTACACCACTATCAGCTACAGTAAAGGTTGCTGTAGAAGCACCTGATGCTGCTGCTGAAGTACAACTTGTGTACTTAATGTGTAAACGTCCTTGTTCTGCCCATTTAATTTGATCAGAGTTAGACGGCATCTCTGCTCCTACCATACGTAAGAATGATGCGATTGTTCTGTTACCATAACGCTCAAATTCTTTCTCATAAGTATCAGGTAGATATTGATTTAAGAAGTTGAAGTTAGTAATGTAGTTTGTTTGTAGTGCTACCTGTTCTGCAGAAGGCTGCAGGGCGTAAGTAGGACTGCTTAATAATGCACTTGCCATTTTTTTTAATTTTTAAATGTTTTTAAATCTTTTTTATGCTGCGAATTTTTAAATTTCTTCCTGAATCAGGGTTTATCGCTTTCACCTGCATTCCGTCTGTAGACTTGCTAACTTCGGGTGCTCTTCGCTCTGACATATTTATGTTTTTGGTTTTACGCATTACATCTTCAGTAGCATCAGATAATCCTTGTTCGTAAAAGAACTTAGCAAACCTATCAGGGTTCATTGCTATTGACAATGATCTGTGATAACCTGCAGCATCTTTAATTAAACCTTGCTCATCCAAATACTTGTTTATAAAGTTTTGAGGAGTCGATTGGTTCTTTTTTAATTCTGAGGCATCTCCCGGAGCAAACGTAATTTTTTTGTTATTGATATTGAACTCAAAACCTTTGAACTCACTTCCAAAAACATCATCCGTTTTTTGGTCAAACCATTTACGTTTACGATTGTTCTCTTCTTCTATTGTCTTTGCTTGTTGGGTATACTGCTTATAACTTTGATACATCTCTTTCTCATCATCGGAAACGAATGCCTCACTTGACTCAAGGGGCACTTTATATTTCTCTTTTTGAGAATTGAAGTATTTTTTAGCCTCAGCAATAACTTTCTTTTTGGCGATTTTAACTTTCTTTACAGTTAGTTCATCGTCTATATCTTCATCAAATCTGTAATCCTCCATCAATGTATCTATATCATTACTATCAAGACCGTCTTGAGTAGATGTAAGATAATCTTTAAGGAGTTGTTCAGAATCTATTGAATCATAATCTTTATTCAATTTAAGAAAATCTTCAAATCCCCTCCCTGTTTCTTTTTTATATTTCATATAAGCAGAAACATCTTCAGGTAATTGTTCATTCTCTTTACGTTCAGCCATTAACTCATCAAATGAGTTTATTTGCTTATTATACCTTTTTCCAATATATGAAAGAACTTCTTCTTCTTTTAAATCAGTCTCTAGATTTTGCACAACCTCTTGTGCATTATTATCAGGGACTTGCACATCTTCTTGTGCATTACTTAACGATTGTTCGTGCTTATCAAGCAACTCTGTTTCTACTTGTTGAACACTTTTTGGTTCAATTACATCTAATGATCTAACTTTATATTCCATTTAATTTAATTTTATTTATACAAAAATATATAAAAATTTTGACATTTTTATCTAGGCGAAAATTCTGCTAAATCAAACCCATCTAAACTATCCTCATTTGACTCAAAACTAAGTGGAGGAAGATTGTTCTTTCTTTGATTAATTAATTTAGATTGCTCAGTATTTTGTTGGCTAATTCTTTTTGCTTTAGCATCTTCTTTCTTTTGCTCTCTCTCAGTTAAATTATTAATCTCCATTCCGTGCATTTGTTGATTATACTGAAACTCTTCAGCCATTAAATGAGATTTCAACTCAGCTTCTTTTTGCATCTTTTCTATTTCAAACGCAATCTCAGCTTGTTTAATCTGCATTTTAGACTTGGTCTCCATATCAATTTTTTGCATTGCCATCTGCCCTGCCATCTCTTGAGACTTCAATTGTTGTTGAGCAATCATAGCTTGTTTTTGCATAGCCATCTTCTCTTCACGCTCTTGAGTCTTAATACGCTTCATCTTTAACAATTGATTAGCAAGTTTAAGATTCCTTATCTCACGTATGTCAATTGCATCTTCAAGGTTAATATCACCTTTAGCTAATGCCATTTGAATGTTAGCTTCAAGTTGTGATTTTTGTTCTTCATCAGGAGAAACCTCAATGAATATACCAAAATCATAAATATAAAGGTCTTTAATGTCATCTAATATAGATACATTGTATTTACCAATTTGATTTGTAAACTCTTCTTTAAAATCAGCATATTCTAGAATATCACCAATTCTATAAGTTAAAGCCTCTGCCAATGAACGGTACATATACAAAGAACCGTCAAGTATATGCCTTGTAGCTGTATTTGAGTTTAATGCTGCTAATTTCTGTAATCCAACCAATGAGTTAGGATCAGGATTAGAACCATCTCTTGCTTCATTAAGACCGGTCACAGACCTAATCATATCTACATAGTGATTCATATTTGTAATTAACATCTGAGTTTTAGCAGAACCTGAGTTTGATGTTAACTGAGTAATAGGGACTCTTGCATTGTTAAAATCTCCATCTTGAGTAAAACTTCTACCAATTACACTACCTGTTTGGAAGTATAATCTTAAAGCATCTTCAGGATTATAAGCATTACCGGTTCCTAAATCAATCTCACTTAATCCATCTGCATCTATAAATACACCATCAGGAACTGTACGTGCAATAACCTGTTGTAATTTTAAATGCGTTATTTGAATCAAATCAGCAAATGGAACCATCCTACGACACAATGACTCAATTACCCCCTTGTACATACGTGGAGCACAAGCAACATAGTTTGGTAATGCGTGTTGAGTAGATGACTTTGGACGAACCATATTCTCAGACAATCTCCATTGTAATAGCATACTTGTACCCATTACCATTATACCTTCATACCAAACATCAATTGTTTTCTCTATCTTCTCAAAGTTACCCTCTTCCATCTTTTCAGTAGGAGGATTAAATGTATCATCTTTTTCAATAATACGTGAACCACCACCTTCAAGATTTTTCTTTTTGTAAACTACTTTTTTAGTGGTCTTATAGTTAAAATATAATAATGTACAGGTATCTCTATGGAACATACTGTTCTCATAAAATTGAGCAACATTAAAATAATCATACCAAGATTGACTGTATTGTGTAACTTCTTGCAAATCTTCTTTAGTCAAAGATTGGTCAATTTTCATTAACTCAAGTATTGGAACAGTTTTAATTTCACCCCAATAAAAACAATCTTTAAAGTATGGGTCTTCAGTATAACTATAAACAATATTTGCCGGGTCTACATATGAAATTTTAACACCTGCTCCTTGTAAGAACTCGTGCTTTGCAACTCCTAATCCAACAACAGTTATATCGTAATCAATTCTTTTACGAATGTCATCATAATGATTGGTATCAAATATTGTATTAATAGCTTCTTCTTCTGCAATCTCAATAGCAGGTTTGTAATTAAGTTGCATATACAATGACAACTCTTCATCTGTTTCGGGTAATTTCTCAGGGTCCATCATAAATGTATCTACCCCTGTTTTTTCTTTAATGGTTGTTAAGATATCTTTAGATATCATTTGAGATTCAACCATATCCTGATACTTACTTCTTTTAGATTGAGACATTGCATCTTGTGCATAAGCCTTTACTTTAAAGAGTCTATCAGACATACCATTAACAACAATGTCAATAAACTTAGGAATGATAGGAACCGGAGTCCAATCTAAATTTAAATAAGATAAGTCTCCATCAATTGCTAATTCATTTTTATATTTAGCTATTGATTGCTCACCACGTGCATATAACCTTAATCTGCGAAAATCTCTCCATTGGCTATAGTATCTACAAGAACTTCCGTCTTTACGAAACCACTCATATTGTATTGCTTGACCTATTTGTAAACCAAATTCCTGTGACGCTTTTTCTGCATCAGTTACTAACTGACTTGGAAAAGATGTTGCGTTTATTGATATTGTTATATTTTTCATCTAATCAATTGACTTGTTGTACCATCATTTGTATACTTGGCGAAGTTAATAATTAATTTTGATTCTTTTTTCTCCGGCATATACATATGTTTTTGATTTGCCATTATACATAAGCCTGAACTAATAGAAGCATCAAACTTTGTTCTATCATTTATGTCAAATTTTGCCCAATCCTCAAGTGTCCTTGTAAATGACATTGTACCCATTTCTTCAGGGTCTCTATACTTTGCCTCTAAGTCCATTCCTACAAATTTCTCAATATATGACTCAATAGCTGATGCGTGTGCTTGTTTTACATCTTCTGATGAGTTAGGTATACCACCAAGCTCACGTTCAGTCTTTGACAATTTCATTAACTGCTTGTCAGGACGGTTTAAACTGTATCCCCTGTATCCTCTGTTTTTAATATGGTATAATAGTCTAGGTTTGTTATTCTCTACAAGTATTGGCATTCCATAAAATACAATTGCCATTAGTACCTCCTCAAAGAATATCTCTGCTGTCTGAGGGCGAGCGATATACTCTAGGAAAAACTGATTGACAGGAGCATCGTCCATATGGAACTTAGTCATACCGTGTAGAGCTCCATTGGACCCACGACCACCTACCACTGCTGAGATATCATAAGAGTCACAACCAAATGATCCAAGATGCTCGTTGCCGGGATACTTGATACCATTTCTTAAATGAATATTATTTTGCATATGCTTGGGTGGTGCCCAACTAATATTGAATCTACCCCTTTGCTCAGGAGTCCATATAACTTGCGTATCTTTTATTCCGTCTTTCCACGAGAATGACCCACGAGTAAGATAATGGTCCTTAATCATTGAGTCGTTATAGTCAATCTGCTGATATATCTTAGTTAAGTTAAATATAGCCTGTTTGCTCTCATCTCTGAATGCGTGTGACTCAGTACGTGGGAACTGACGATAAAACTCGTTTAAGGCATCTGCATCGCTCTTTAATGACTCAACCTCAGCTTCCCAATAGTCAATTGCTCCATTTTTAATTAAAGCTCCATCTACGCCCATTATAGGCTCAGTAGGTTTATTGAATACAGGATGACCATACCGATCAATAAATCCTTCCATATTCCATTCCATTGGAATAAATAACCCATATAGTCCACTTTTAGTCTGACCATTTGCATTTCGGTTAGCTACCCTTGAGTCCTCATAAATGTCTTTATAATTTTGACCCCCTTTTGACAGTGCGTTAGAGGTTGAACCCATCATACACTTACCAATAATCTTGCTACCTAAACGAAGACAAGTTTTGGTTACACGCCAATTCTCTTTAATATTTACAGGCTTTGTCCACTTTGCAGACTCATCGTGTGCTAAGAACAATAACTTCTCTCCATCATAAGAGTTGTCCTCTGTATTCTTCCAATCTATTGAGGTGTCAAGACCATCCACGTCATTGTCATTGGTCTCATACATATTTTTTTTAGTAATCTTTGCTGCAGGTACCCTATATGCCAACTCAGTCTTTGGCTTATCCATACCATCCATAATAGGCTTAAAGAAAAAAGGTAGTCTGCTATTAATAGGAACTACCTTATCTGTAAACATCTTTTTAGCATCAGCACCGGTCTTAGATAAAATACCTATACGTGCGTCACGTGCGAGGGTACCTATATTAACACATTCTGAAGATGACATAAAGGAAAACCCTGAACGCCTAATTTTTAAATATATCATACCAAATGATCTAGGATCAGCACGACAGGCTTCCCAAAATATCCAATAGATTCTATTTGCTTCACGGAAGTCAGGATAACCTACGTCAATACTAGACCACTGCAAGTACATATAATGAGAACCTGTAATGTATGTTTTAACACCGTTATTGGTAAACCAAAATCCCTGCTCTCTTTTATCAAACTCTTGCTCGATATAATCTACCCACCTATCTTTAAATTCTTTTGGTTTATCATTCCATTGGAATATAGATTGTATTTTAAACAACTCACGAGGCAAGTCTTCTCTCTCCCAATACTGTTCAGCTTTTGATGGATGTCTTTGGAAACATCTATCAGGTGTGGCAGGCAAAGCAATCTTTAATCCTGATATGTCAATTATTTGACCTATCTGCCCGGTCTTTGATATTACCACTACATCATATTGGTCATTATACCCATATATCCACGACCTCACTCTATTTTTATTAGAGATAACGGCTGCCGGTATGTGGTTATCGACTATACGACATAAACTATTGTTTTGACCTTCTTTCTGCAAATCCTTGTTTTGTATCTGTTTTACTTATCCCTTTATCTATTGACTCAAGGTTTTCTTTTTCTGATTCTATTCTACTCAGTATCTCAAATGCATCAAAGATGGCTAACTTTTTAGCTGCTGCTGCATTCTTCATTTTATCTGCAGAAACGTCAGTATCTGATTCAGTATTAATAATATCTTCTTCAGCCACCTTTATAAGATGGTTAACCGCTTTGTATCCTGCTTCAATAATCCTTAGTTTTATCTCTTTGGTATCCCTCATTACTTAGCTTTTAAAAATATTACTTGCACTAACCTTGCAGTTTTATCTTGCCCAAAATTCTCTAATATATTTCTTGAATGCGGAGCATCTGAGTCAAAAGCTATCATTCGATTAAACTTAGAGTGTATGGTAATTAGTGAGTTATTATTCTCATCGTATATTGTAGTACCATCATTTTCAGGGGCATCCTCATTTAAATACAAGATACAAGTAATATCACCCATCATCTCATCAGTGTGGATAAAATTAGGTTCTACCTGATTAAGTGGTGACTTACGTATAAAATTAAAATTTACACGGTAATCACTGAATAGCTCGGTAACGTACCGGGCAAACTCATCGTAGTTGTCTCTTGACTGAATGTTCCTGAATGTGTTATCACCGTCTGCCAAGTCTTGAAACTTGTGAGAGTGTATATCGGATACATAGGCTTTGGGGTCTTTAATAACGTCATCAAATGTGATTAGATTCATAGTTTAATTGTTATTTGGTGGTCATACATTCTATATAACTTCTCATCATCAACGGTAAACTCATACTCACTATCAGGAGAGAAACATACCATATCTCCTGCTTTAATACCACGATCAATTAAGTACTTATTTGAGTACTTCATTATACCCATCAAAGGTTCTTCTGAGAATGGCTTCTTAATATAACTATCAACTGCAGCAATAGGTTTTACAAAACAATACTTATCGTATGAGTTCCACGTGGAACCTTGTTTGTACATAAAAAATTGGTCAGTCTCAATAAAGAATATATCATCTCTAAAAAAACTCTTTCCGCTTTTCTGCCTACCCTTTACATCATTATAAAACTTAAACGCATTGTGGTGTACAAGTAGTGTATCACCCTGTTGAATAGGACCTTTGTAACCCAATGGAACTTCTACAACTTCAGCAAATCTATTAGAAAACTTATGGTCTTCCTCAGAAGTACTAACAATAAAGTCAATTCCTCCTATATTCTTTGTGTTGTCGTATCTTTTTCCATTCATTGGTTTGACAATGAAATAGAATGGAGACTGCATTATATATTTATATTATATTCGATTGAAATAGGTATAGTAGAGGTAAACTCTTTCCAAAGGACAACTTCTGCCTTTTCGTTGATAATATAGATTTGAACAGATTGTTTCTCAGAGTTAACTCTAATTAAATGGATTTCGTTGGAATCTCCAAGTATTTTTTGACCTACAAGATAGTGCATAGCACCACCTTTGTAATCAGGACCTATAGAGATTTTACGTATATCCATTAATCTGCATCTTTTACTAAGTAATCGTATAAAAATACAATTGACTGATTGTCTAATCCTCTTGTGTAGATTACAAAATCATTTTCATCAATATTGTTAAACCCTTCTACTTCGTACTCAGTATTTGTTAGTTCATTTAATGAAGCAACAATTTTTGTTTGGATTTCCGGGTCTTTATCAGTCCAATCGTAGTATCCCATACCATCCTTTTGAGATTGTTCTACTTCAAAAACCTTAAACAATTCTGTTTGTTCTTCTTGAAACTTTTTGGTAATCGTTTCAATCTTACGCATTAACCTGATCCCTGAAAGGGTAGTAGAAGGATTTCTGAGGTCCTTGTCATTTTTGCATTTGCTAATGAGATTAGCCACTGCATTTAGTTCTGTTACTTTGTAAGTCTTTGTCATTTTATTTGATTTGATTAGTGTAAAAGTAATAAAAATAATTTAAACTACACAGTTTCTTCAATAATTAATGGAGGCGTGTCAGTAACGGGTGGCACATAATCTCCTGTAATAGTAAGGTTTAACTCTTGTGCTGCCCATTCCCAAGCATACTCATCATTATTGCCCCATCCTAAATAAGCCTCTCCGCTCATTGTAAGATTGCCTTGACTTACTTGTGCAAGACTTTCATCTAGTAATGAGTAGTAGAATGATGCTGATGAGCCTAAGATACCACCTATTACATACATATTAAATATTGTTGCCTCTACTGATTTTCCATTTGTCCAAGTTTGGATTGGTGAAATTGTCTTCATATTTATTTGTTTATTTGTGATTGTAATTCTTTTATTTGTTGTTGTTGTTCTTGTACTAATTTTAAAATAGGTGTAATTAATCTATCATAATGTACGCCTGCTAATTTTCCTTCATTATTATAAAATACAAAAT
>Ga0114972_10000263_pt1 | contig 38679 bp, 37 predicted proteins | sample M_140807_EF_Meta_FD_87354 | JGI IMG/M metagenome (GOLD analysis project Ga0114972, IMG submission 87354) | Freshwater microbial communities from Lake Montjoie, Canada to study carbon cycling - M_140807_EF_MetaG | ecosystem: Environmental > Aquatic > Freshwater > Lake | place: Lake Montjoie... | reverse complement strand
TCGAGGCCCTCCGGCATCCGCTCCCGCAGGGCCTCGGCGATCAGCGGCGCGTGGCTGGTGGGGGTGAGCCGGACCCGCTCGATCGCATCAAGGGAGCGCTGGCTGGCTGGATCGAATTCCCGCAGCTTCTCCAGCTCCTCGCCGAACAGCTCAAGCCGCACCGGTAGCTCGGCGCTGACAGGGAAGAGGTCAATGATGTCGCCGCGGCGGCTCCAGGTGCCCTCCTGCTCGATCGTGGGCACCCGCTCGTAGCCGAGGCGGGCCAGGGTTTCTCCCAGGTCTTCGAGGTCCAGGCTGTCGCCGCGCCGCAGGGTGAGGCAGCGGCCGGCCAGCACATCGGGTGGGGGCAAGTGGGGTTGCAGTGCACGCTCGGTGGCCACGATCGCCATCCGCTTGCCGCCGAGCTCCGGATCGAGCAGTTCGGCCAGAACCTGCAGCTGGCCCCAGGTGATCTCGCTGGTGGGATCGAAGGGTTCGTAGGGCGATCCCTCGCTGGTGGGATACAGCTGGCAGCTCTGCCAGCCCATCAGCTCGAGCAGCGCCGCCCAGCGGCCCGCCTCCTCCAGGGTGGGCACCACCACCAGCAGCGGGGTCTCGGCCACCCCCGCCAGGGCACTGGTGATCAGGGCCCGACCGGCCCGACCGGCTCCCCCCAGCCGCAGCCGCTCCGGCCGCTCACTGCGGGCCAGCACCTCCCGGGTGAGGGGCACCTGCTGCAGCTGGCGCACCAGGGGGGAGAGGGGCATCGCGACGCTGTTGGGGAGATTGATCTTCGCAAGGCCCCTTCCCCCGGCGTGGCCCCCTTGAGGCCAGAGCTTCCATCAACACCCATGGACAACGCTCAGCCAAACTCCATTCCGCCCATGCTGGGAGCTGGTTCTGCCCTGCCCTTGGCTCGTTATCGCTGCCCCGATTGCCGCGGTGCCGTGATCCGGCTGTCGGATTCGCTTGAGCGCCGACCCCGTTGCCGCCGTTGTGGTCAGCGTCTGGTCCCGGTGACCCTGCTCCCGGCGGGAACCGCCATTGCCTTGGGCGTGGCGGCTGCCACCCTCGTGTTGGCGGCTGCGCCGGATCTGCTCAGAAGCGTGGCGTCCCTGGCGGTGCGCTATCCCCTGGTGCCCCGATTGATGGAGCGTTTCGATCCACCACCCGATGCCCATCGCCGGCCGCAGGTGCTTCTCCAGCATGGATTGTTGCGGCGGCTGGCCGAGGGGGATGCCCGCTGGACCCCCCGGGTGGAATACCTCAGCGATGGGGGTACCCGTTACTTCTACCGACGCCGCCCGGGTGAGCAGCCGCTGAGCCTTGATCAAATCCGCGCTCTGATTGACCTGCCGCCCAGCTTTGACAACGAGCGGGAGGCGGTGGTGGAGCTCTTACGCGCTCTGCAGGATGTGGGAGTGCAGCTCGATCTGACGAAACCCCACAAGCAGGCAGCGGCAGCGGAATGGGATGCCGCTTCCCGCACCCTGCGTGTCGACCCCTCGGTGGTGAACCACGGCACCCTCGATTTTGCCAGGGTGCTCAACCACGAGGCCATCCACGTGGCCCAGAGTTGCTTCGGCGGCGGGCTGCGGTCCTCGCCGAAGCTTCTGGGACTCAATAACCAGCTCACGCCGGAACTGGCCGAACAGCTCGACCAACCCACCTACGCCGAGGCCACTCCGGCGGAGCGGGCCCTGGAGGCCGAGGCCTATGCCAACCAGAACCGGCTAGGGGTGGGGGCGGCTCTGGTGGGCCGCCATTGCCCGCTCCGGAGCTGAGCGACGTTCGGACTGCGGAATCGCCGGGCTCGATCGCTGATTGTGCTGTTCCTGCGATCCGAGCCCCTCCCATCATCCGCTGGGCGAGGCCCCCAGGACACCGATGCCGGGCGGCCGATTCGGGCTTCAGCCGGCGCTGTTGATGTGGCGGATCAGATCCACGCATTTGCAGGAGTAGCCCCACTCGTTGTCGTACCAGGCCACCAGCTTCATGAAGGTGTCGGTGAGGGCGATGCCGGCCCCCGCATCGAAGATCGAGGTGCAGGATTCGCCCAGGAAATCCGTGGACACCACCTCATCTTCCGTGTAGCCAAGGATGCCCTGCATGGCGCCCTCGGAGGCGGCCTTCATCGCGGACTTCACGGCCTCGTAGCTGGTGGCCTTCTCCAGGTTCACGGTGAGATCCACCACCGACACATCGGGGGTGGGCACCCGGAACGCCATGCCGGTGAGCTTGCCGTTCAGGGCCGGGATCACCTTGCCCACGGCCTTGGCGGCGCCGGTGGAGGAGGGGATGATGTTCTGGGCCGCGCCGCGGCCACCACGCCAGTCCTTCACCGAGGGACCATCCACCGTTTTCTGGGTGGCGGTGGTGGCATGCACGGTGGTCATCAGACCGCTGGCGATGCCGAAGTTGTCGTGCAGCACCTTGGCCATCGGGGCCAGGCAGTTGGTGGTGCAGGAGGCGTTGGATACGATCTCTTGGCCGGCGTAGCTGGTGTGGTTCACCCCCATCACGAACATGGGCGTGTCGTCCTTGGAGGGGGCCGAGATCACCACCTTGCGGGCGCCGGCCTGAAGATGCTGGCGGGCGGTGTCGTCGGTGAGGAAGAAGCCGGTCGATTCGAGCACCGTGTCCACACCCGCTTCGTCCCAGCGCAGGTCGGCAGGGCTGCGCTGGGCGCTGATCCGGATCGGCTTGCCGTTCACCACCAGAGCGCCGTTATTCACCTCCACCGTGCCGGAAAAGCGGCCGTGGGTGGAATCGTGGCGCAGCATGTACGCGATGTAATCGACATCGATCAGATCGTTGATCGCCACCACCTCGATGCCCTCCTGGCTCACGGCGCGGCGGAAGACGAGGCGGCCGATCCGGCCGAATCCATTGATGCCGACCCTGATCGTCATGGAGCTGGTGGAGGAGGGTCGGCCATTCTCCCATCGCCCGGACCAGCGTTGATCAGTTCGCTCTCCAGCAGCATGTTGAACTGCAGCAGCAGGCTGTCGTTGAGCTGCTGACGGCTGGTGGCCCCCAGCTGTTTCTCCAGGAACTGTCGGGCCTGCTCACCCTTCCAGCCGAGCTGGCCGAGCAGCTGGTCGCTCTGAGCCAGCAGATCCCGCCGCCGCAGGGGCACCGGCGCGCTGGTGGGGTCGGCGGCGGCTGCGAGGCCCTCAAGGGCCATCAGGTAGGCCTTGATGTCGGCGTAGGTGGTAAGGCGGCTGCGGCTGGGATGGCCGAACGCCCGCAGCAAATAGGACGCCTCCTGCTCCCGGTCCCAGCCGAGGCGCCGCAGCTGAAGATCCAAGGCGGCCAGTTCGCTGCTCCAGTCCTGTGGGTCATCGGCGGGTTCGGCCGGCTCGGCTTGTGGGGCCGCCGAGGCGTGGGGAGATGGGGTGGCTGCGGATACGGCAGGCCGGGGGGCACGATCCAGCGGTGGCCTACCTGTGGCCGCGGGCAGCTGCGGCCCAGGCCCTGAACCAAACGGTGGGGTCACTGGCTCGTGCGCCAACATTTCGTCCGCCTGACGGCTCGCCTGGGCAGGTTGGAGCGGCGCGGACGCCGCGGCGGCCGTGCTCGGCGCCAACTCCTTCCGAGTTGGAGTGGTCCCTTTCTCCAGGACCGGCGCGACCCGCAACCCTGACGATGACGTTGAAACGGGCTGGGCCAGTTCGGCGCGATCCATCCTGGCCATCAGGCGTTGCCGGGCACGATCCTCCGCGTCCTCGGCGGTGGCGGCCTCCCCAAGGGCACTGCCGAGCCGCTCCTCGCCCTGCAGAGCCGTGACCTCCACGATCCGGCTGCTGGCCTCGGCATGGACCAGGCGGGCCAGCATCTGGATCGACCGAGGCACTGACACGGATGCCGCCTTCCTAGGGTCAGGCCATTCTCCTGTCTGCCAGGCACGATTCCAGCGGAGGCGTCCCTCACGCCTTCCGTTGGCTCGTGCCATTCAGCGCAGGCACGATCGCGTCTGCGGAGATCCCATTCACCCGGTGCCCTTGCCATGGAAGCGGAGTCGCTGCCATCCCTTTCAAGCCTCTTCCAGGGGGTGGATCAGTGGGGGGAAGTGCTGCTCGTGCTGCCGCTTCTGGTGGCCCTGGAGGCCGTGCTCTCCGCCGACAACGCCATCGCCTTGGCGGCGATCTCGCGGCGCCTCCATGACCCCGAGCGTCAGCGACAGGCCCTCAACCTGGGCCTGCTCCTGGCCCTGGTCTTCCGCATCCTGCTGATCCTTGCGGCCCGCTGGGTGCTGCGCTTCTGGCCTCTGCAGCTGCTGGCCGCCGGCTATTTGCTCTGGCTCTGCGGCTCCCATCTGCTCGCTCGCGATGAAGAGGGCGCTAGCGCTGAAGACAACGGCACCGCCTCAGGCACCGCGGCGTCGGGCTCTTCCGTGGAACCTGGGGGCGGCGCCCCGATCCGCAGTCTGGCCTCGGTGGTGGTCACGCTCGGCCTCACCGATCTTGCGTTCTCCCTCGACAGCGTTGCCGCTGCAGTTGCCGTGACCGACCGGCTGCTTCTGGTCATCGCGGGCGGTGTGATCGGCGTGGTTGCCCTCCGCCTCACCGCCGAGCTGTTCATCCGCTGGCTGGACGAGTTCCGCCACCTGGAAACCTCCGGCTACCTTGCCGTGGGCCTGGTGGGCATCCGCTTGATCCTACGGGTGGCATTCCCCGATCTGGTGGTGCCAGAATGGGCAGTGCTCTTCAGCGTGGGTGCCCTGTTCGTCTGGGGATTTTCGGAGCGCAGCAAGGCTGATCCGGACCAACCCTCGGCAGGTCTGGCCCCCTCTATTGCGGTTCCTGCCGCCAGCCAGGTGGCCCATTCCCCTGGCGACATCCAGCAGGAGCAGGTCCCTTCACCTTCAGAACCTTTGCAGGTCCCTTCCCCTGCAGACGTCGAACCGAAAGTCACCGCCCAGGAAGCCGCTGCTGATCGCTGATGCGCATCCAGCTCCGGGATCCACACAGCCGACGCATTCTTGAGGAACTGGAGGTCAACGATCCGGCCGAGGCTCCCCAGCCCGGCCGCTGGTTCGAGCTTGCCGGCCGCAGCTTTCTTGTGTTGCAGCGCTCGCACCGTTACCAGCTTCGTGACGGTCGCTACGAGTTGGCTGCAGTGGCCCTGGATGTGAAGCTCCAGCAGCGCCCGCAGGATGCCAGACCCTGGCGTGGGGGCTGGGTGATCGGTGATCCAGGCTGCCGTTTCAACGCCCTCTCGCCGTTGTTGCGTTGTGCCGTGCTCCCGGAGGGTCCCTGTGAACGTTGCGGCGTTTACGAACCGCGCTCCGAGCAACCCCGCTGATCCGCCTGTTCCCGAGACACCGCTGCGTCACGGCTCCTCCCGGCGAACAGGGAGCGGTTCAGGGCCCTGCCTAGGGTGGAGAACCTTCTGCATCACCCCGATCACTACCCCTTCCTCCGACTCCGTTCGCCGCCGGCGAGCCGCACCGCGCAGCGCAGGCGCGACCCTCGCCCCCGGGGCGCCCGCTGCCGCTGCTTCGGCTGTCCGCGAGAGCCGTGTGGTGTCGGAGGCATCAAGCCAGTCCAGCAGCGCTGCTGCCAACACCGCCGCGGAGTCGCAGGGCAAGATCACAGCGCCCGTGGCTGGACTTGCCGTTGAATTCGCCCGTCTCGGCCTCTCCGAGCCTCTGCTGAAGGCTGTGGCCGCCAAGGGGTATCGCACTCCTTCGCCGATCCAGTCCACCTGCATTCCCGCGGTGCTGGAAGGCCACGACGTGATGGCGGCCGCCCAGACCGGCACCGGCAAGACAGCAGGGTTCACCCTGCCCATGTTGGAGCGCCTGCGCCATGGTCCCCATGCCCGGGCGGGCCAGGTGCGGGCCCTGGTGCTGACCCCCACCCGCGAACTGGCCGCCCAGGTGGCCGAGAGCGTGACCGCCTATGGCCGCTATCTGGATCTTCGTTCCGATGTGGTGTTCGGCGGCGTCAGCCCCAACCCCCAGATCAACCGCCTCCGCCATGGCACCGACGTGCTGGTGGCCACCCCCGGTCGCCTGATGGATCTCCATCAGCAGCGTGCCTTGCGCCTTGATCAGGTGGAAATCCTGGTGCTGGATGAGGCCGACCGGATGCTCGACATGGGCTTCATCCGCGACATCCGCCGCATCCTCAGCCTGCTTCCGGCCAAGCGTCAGAACCTGCTCTTCTCCGCCACCTTCTCCACCGAGATCCGGCGCTTGGCCCAGGGCCTGCTCCATCAGCCCGTGCAGCTGCAGGCCACTCCGGAGAACCAGGCGGCCCCGCTGGTGGAGCAGGTGCTCCATCCCTGCGACATGGCCCGCAAGGCGGATCTGCTCAGCCACCTGATCCGCAGCAACGACTGGCAGCAGGTGCTGGTGTTCTCCCGCACCAAGCACGGCGCCAACAAGGTGGCAGAGCGTCTGGAGAAGGAGGGCCTCTCCGCCGCCGCCATCCACGGCAACAAGAGCCAGGGCGCCCGCACCCGGGCCTTGGCCGGCTTCAAGAGCGGTGAGGTGCGTGTGCTGGTGGCCACCGACATCGCCGCCCGCGGCATCGACATCCACCAGCTGCCCCATGTGGTGAACCTGGATCTGCCCAACGTGGCGGAGGACTACGTGCACCGCATCGGCCGCACCGGGCGCGCCGGACAGAATGGTCACGCCATCTCCCTGGTGGCGGCCGAGGAGCATGAGCTGCTGCGGGCCATCGAGAGGTTGGTGGGGACGCCGCTGCCCCGTCAGGAGGTGCCGGGTTTCGAACCCACCGTGCTGTCAGCCCCTCCGCTCGACCTCAGCGGTGGTCGGGGTCGCCGCCGGGATGCCCCCGCCCACCATCAGCGCACTCCGGCCCGTCGCCCCCGATCTCGCTGAATACGGCTGCCTCTCTTACGGGATCCTCGGGGCGATTCACCGCAGCAGTGCGGGGCAACCCTGCTGAATGGCAGTCAAAGCGACAGTCCGCGGATCCAGGCTGCATTCAACTGACCACCTCCAAGCTCAAACCATGCCCTACGAACCTGGATCGCCTGAGTGCCGCGTGTTGATCGCGTGCAAGAGCCAGATCGAAACGATGCTGCTCTCCCTGGAAAAAATCGAGAACAGCCATCACATCCGCGATCAGCTGGTGTCGGTGTACAACCAGCTTGAGGGCCTCCATGAGCTGCATCGGCGTCAGCCGCAGGTTCCTGCAGTAGGTGCCTCAGCCCTCTGAGCTGGTCCGTTTGCGGATCACAGCATCCCAGCCACAGCAGGCCGCATAGGCTCCAGCCAGTGTGGCCGCATGAAGCTGGCCATCCGGCACAGCCTCATGGCTCACCACATAGCGGCCTGTCGTTTCTCGGTGGATGAGACAACCGGATCCGGTGGCATCCACAAAGGACAGGTGGTCACCCGCTTGGCCTCTCACCATGGCTCTCAAAGTCCGTACTGTCCTTGTCTAGGCACGCCATTCTGAAGCAACCTGTTTGCTCCCGCTGACAACACAGAACGTAAGGCCACTTCAGCGCCAAGCTGAAACATCGATTTGGCTGGTTCCGTTGGGAGGGCTCGGGCCCGCTGGGTTAATGGATTCGCTGATGCCGACCAGGCTCAGTCGCTGAACGGTTCCCCTGCCTGCAAAGCCAACTGCTGGATCAAGGGGGTACCTTCCACGGGCCGTTTCCCTTCGAGCTGCACCTGCCGCACCAGCACCGGGCAACCTCCGGTGGCCACCACGGCCCCCACCCCCTCCTCCACGGCGAGCACGGTGCCAGGAGCCTGGTTCTGGGGTCCACCCCAGTGATCAGCCAGGACCTGTCCCTGAGGGCTTAAGGACTGGCGGAGGCGTTGCACCAGGGGTTCGGTGCTCAGAAGTTTCATCCGCAGGCCCTGCCGCAGGCACTGGGCGCCGGGATACAGGCCCATCACGCGGCGATGCACCGCCAGGGCTGGTGCTCCCCAATCGATTCTGCTGTCGTCTTTGGTCAATAGACGGGCGTAGGTCATCCCTTCGCTGGGCTGCCGGCGTACCCCCAGGCGGGCCATCCGCCCGCTCTCGCTCCCCTCACCCACCGCGGCGATCTGCGCCACCGCCTCCACCAGCAGCTCGCCGCTGAGCACGGCCAGCCGAGCACCCAGCTGGCCGGCGTTCTCAAGCAGTCCGACCGGGGTTCTGCGCTCCAGCAGGACGGCGCCGGTGTCGAGGCCCTCCTCCATCGCCATGATCCCTACGCCTGTTTCCTCGTCTCCCTCCAGCAGGCACCACTGAATCGGTGCTGCCCCCCGCCAGCGGGGCAGCAGGGAGCCGTGGGCGTTCCAGCAGCCCAAAGGAGGCTGGCCGAGTACTTCGGGCGGCAGGATCTGGCCGAAGGCCACCACCACCGAGAGGTCCGCACCCAGAGCCGCCAGGGTGACCTGGCAGTCCGGATCGCTGCGGATTCGCTCCGGGGTGAAGACCGGTAGATCCAGCTTCAGGGCCCGCTCCTTCACGGGAGAGGGCACCAGGGCCTTGCCCCGTCCGCGCCGTCGGTCCGGTTGGGTCACCACCCCCACCAGCTCATGGCCCGCGGCCACCAGCGCCTCCAGGCTGGGCAGGGCGTAGGCGGGAGTGCCCCAAAACAGGATCTTCATGGTGGCCGCGGGTTGCGCTCTCAGGATGTCCCGCCGTTGCGCCCGGAGTGATCTCCAGGACATCGGGATGACGGACTCTTGAAGGGTTGGGAGGCTCTGCTCTGGCAGGCCTCAGGCGTCGCCGGTCACGGCTAGCCCTTCCACCCAGACCCAAGGGCAGAGGCCATCGGGAGTGATCTTCGCTTCCCCTTCAAAGCCCAGCAAGGACTTGAGCACGGTGCGGATGTCACCCGCCACGGTGGCTGCCTCAATCGAGCGTTGTTCGCCATTGCGGATCCACCAGCCGTCGAAGGGCAGGGAGAAGGATCCCTGGCTGGCCTTCACCCCCGCATGAAGGGCTGAGAGCGAATCAATCAGCACAACCCCTTCGGCGCCGTTGCGGCTGGCCAGGAACCGGTCCAACCCACCGGCACCGCCTCCGCTTTCGGGGCTGGCCCCCACTTCAAACCAGTTCGGCCCCACGCTGGCCTTGGCGCCCATGCCTGCATGACCGGTGGGTTCCACGCCGAAGGCCCTGGCGGTGGCCTCGGAATGGAGAAAGTGGGTGAGCACCCCTCCCTCCAACAGGCTGAGCCGGCGCGTGGGCGTGCCTTCGCCGTCAAAGGTCGATGCACCGATGTTGTCCGGATGCAGGCCGTTGTCGTGGATGGAGAGGAACGGCACGGCGAGGCTTTCGCCGATCGACTCGCGCCGCGACAGGCTCACCCCATCGAGCACGGCGCGGGCATTGAACAGGCTGCTGAACGCCCCGATCAGATCGAGAAAGGCCTCCGGGCTGAACACACACAGGTAACGGCCGGTGGTGATCGGGCCGTAATCAAGGTGGGCAATGGTGCGTTCGGCGGCTTCCTGGATGCAGCCGGCCACATCCAGATCGGAGGCGCCGTAGGCCAGACGCACCGCACCGCTGCTGCGGGGTTTGCGGCCGGTTTCCTCGGCCCGGGCATACAGGTAAACGCTGGCGCTGGTGAGGCGCTGCTGGCGGCAGGCCCCCTCGCTGTTGAGGTAGATGCGCTCGCTGCTCCGCTCCGCCAGGCCGTTGTAAGGCACGGTGGCGATGGCCGGATGGCGGCCCAGCAGATCAGCCTCCGCCTCCTTGAGGGTGGCGAGCAGGTTGAGGATGCCCAGGGACTCGCTCAGCGGTTGATCAAGCTGCGGCAGCGGAGCCGTGGCCAGGGGGGAGAAGGCTGGCGTTTCTTCGGGGTTGCCGAAGTTGCTAGCGGCTTTGGCTCCCTCAAGGGCCCGGGCCAACCCGGCTTCGGAGAGATCGGAGGTGCTGGTGATCCCGATCCGGTTGGCATCGTTCCACACCCGCACCGTGATCGAGCTGCGCTGGGCTGCCTTGAGCTGCTTGGGTTCGCCCCGATCCACCTGCACCGAGCGGTCGGAGCTGCAGGCAGCTCCCAGATCCCACTGGCGAATGCCCGCTTCGCGGGCCATGGCCGAGAGGCGCTGCTGAAGCCTCGGAGCATCCAGGCTTTGATTCGCTTCGTTCAGGTCGACGCCATCGGCGCGGTTCGCTTCGCTGGAAACCATCTTCAGCGCCCCCCCACGGTGATCGTGTCCACCTTGATGTGGGGTTGTCCCACTGTGACGTAGATGCTGCCGCTCACTGAACCGCAGAAGCCTGCCGCCAGTTCGAGGTCGTTGGCGCACATCGAGATGCGTGGCATCACGTCCCGTGCCTCGCCGATCAGGGTGGCCCCCTTCACGGGTCGGGTGAGCTGGCCGTTCTCGATCAGGTAGCCCTCCTCCACCGCGAAGTTGAACTGCCCGGTGGGACCGACGCTGCCGCCACCCATCGATTTGCAGTACAGCCCCTGGTCGACCGAGGCGATCAGCTCCTCCGGGGTATGGGGGCCTGGGCCGATGTAGGTGTTGCGCATGCGGCTGGCCGCCGCAAAAGCATGGCTTTGGCGGCGGCCGCTGCCGGTGCGGAGGTGGCCGGTGCGCAGTTCGCCGGCTCGGTCGCTGAGGAAGCGCTTCAACACGCCGTTTTCGATCAGCACACTGCGCTGAGGCTCCATCCCCTCATCGTCCATCGCCAGGGACCCGAAGGCGCTATTGCTGAGCCCCTCATCGATCGCGGTGACGGCCGGGTGGGCAATCAGTTCACCCACCTTCTCGGCGAAGGGCGTGGTGCCCCGCTCGACCTGGGTGGTTTCCAGCAGATGGCCGCAGGCTTCGTGGAAGATCACGCCTCCGAATCGGTTGGCCAGCACCACCGGATACTGACCTGCCTCCACGTAGTCGGCGTAGAGCATGGTGGCGGCGCTGGCGCAGAGATCGACAGCAGAGGCTTCCACATCCCAGCGCCGCAGGTCATCGGGATCGTCCGTGGTGCCGAACCGTCGGCTGAGGCTGGCGCGGTGATCGCCGTCGGCGGCCAGCACCGTCAGCCCCACGGTTTGGTGGAGGCGGATGTCCCGGGCATGGGTGCCATCGCTGGCGACGACCAGCACCTCCTGCCAGTTGCGCGCATAGCTGCCGCGGCGGGCCTGCAGGTGGGAGCCGTGGCGCTGCAGATGGTCGGTCCCTTGCAGTAGTCGGGCGGTGGCTTCGGTGAGATCCGGGCAGCAGCCGAGCCAGGGTTTCTTGGCGGCCCCGAAATCCCGCAGGGAGGGAAGACCTTCCCAAGCCACGTTGGTCGCCACGGCACTTCGCTGCAGCTCCAGCATGGCCAGAGCCTGATCGAGGGCGGCAGTCAGCGCGGCTTCGCTGAGGTCGTTGGTGGAGACGAAACCATCGCGTCCATCGCGAAACACCCGCAGACCGGCACCCATGCCGAAGGAGGGATTCACGCTGGTGATCGCCTCCTGTTCGGCCAGCACGCCGAGGTGATCGGTGCGCTCCAGAAACACTTCCACCAGGTCAGCTCCAGCTGCCCTCCCGGCGGCCAACAGCGGTTCAAGCCGACGGATCCAGCCTTCGTCGTTGAAGGGTGCGGAGGGACTTAACGGTGAGGATGACAATGTTCTCAGCGCACCGTCGGCTGGAACTGCTCGCTGCGGATCGGCGCCATGAGGAACAGCTTCGCCATTTCCAGGGCATTGGCACCCCAATAAGGGAGCTTGCGCAGGGCCTTCAGCGGAGCCGGAGCCTGGGAGGCATCGGCGGCACTCAGGGCTGCGTTGTTGTTCACAAGCCGCTCCAGCCGGATCCAGAAGCGGGGGTTCTCCACATCCAGCACCACCGGGAAGACGCGGGCCGAGGTTTCGTTCGTCTTGGCAATCACGTACTTGTCGTACTCACGGGCGTCAAGACCCAGGGCTTCGTAGAACTCTTTGCGGGCCACATCACGCACATACATGGTGGCGAACACCGCGAGCAGGAAGAAGCGGCACCACAGCCGGGAGGTGAAACCCCTCACGGTGTCGGGCTGGGCCTTCATGAGGGCGTCAAAGAAATCACCGTGGCGATTTTCGTCCTGGCACCAGTTCTCGAAGAAATTGAAGATCGGGAAGATCTTGCTCTCGGGATGTTGCTCGAGGTGGCGGTAGATGGCGATATAGCGCCAGTATCCGATCTTCTCAGAGAGATAGGTGGCGTAGAAAATAAACTTCGGCTTGAAGTGGGTGTAAGCCTTGTTGGCCGTCAGGAAGCCGAGGTCGAGTTGCAGACCGAAATCGGCCATCGACTTGTTCAGGAAGCCGGCGTGGCGGGCCTCATCGCGGGCCATGTGGGCAAAACACTCAGCCAGAAGGGGATTCTTCTCCTTAATGCGGCGGCTGAGTTCCTTGTAGAGCAGGAAGCCGGAGAATTCAGAAGTGCAGCTCTGCTCAAGGAATTCAATGAAAACCTTGCGGGTTTCTGGATCGAGCTTGTCGGCGGCGCCTTCAAATTCTTCGTTACGGACGAAGTGATGGCGGTTGTAATCCTTGCGAAACTCCTCGCAGATCGCCTCTAGCTCTGCTTCGTTGGGCCGCAGATCCATCGCCGCCATGGCGTCGAAGTCTGTGGTGTAGAAGCGGGGCGTGAGGATCGTGTCCTTGGCGGGATCCTTCACAGCGGGAGCTTGGGAGGTGCCGACCGGCGCGGAGGCCTGGGGCGAGCCCTCGAGGCTGGTGGAGGCTGTGGCGGCGGGAGGCACCATCGCGCGTCGCGGCAGGATTCAAGTGAAGCCATCGTAGGGGCCCCTCCACCGTTTCCGGTCGGATGTGAAGCCCCCGCCTGCCTGCCTCCTCAGTTGGGCCCCAGCCATTTCTGGCCGTTCAGCCGCTGCACCAGCCGTGAAACGAGCAGCGCCAGGGTCATCTTGCGCTCATCGATCAGGAAGGATTCCAGCAAGCTGGGTTCAGCGCCCGCTTCTGCCACGGCCACGGTTTTCGCTGACTGAATGTCGGCCCCGGTGAAGCAGAGCCAGAAGCGCCGCTCCTCGGGCAGCACTCCCTTCACCATCCAGCAGTCGCTCCCCACCACCGGCATGGGACCCTCCACGAAGCTCAATTCCGGTGCAGGCCCCCCGTAGCTGAGGCATTCCTTGGCGATAGCCGGCAACAGCAGATCGGGCACGAACCGCTCAAAGGGTTGGTCTTCTGGAGCCGGCGGTTTGGTCTTGGCGGCTGCTGGCTTGGCTTCGGCGGCTGCTGGATTGACTTCCGCGGCAGGCGAAGGGCTGGCTGCCGCCGCGGAAGGTTCAGGGCCTGGGGTGGAGGGAGTGGGGCTCTCGGTCACCGGTGGGCGTAGCGGCGGATGCTGGCGCGAACTCTAGGGATTCCAGCGCCTGGCGATCCGATCGCCGCTCACCAATCCTCCAGGCTGGTGTCGCCCCAGTCGTCGCCGGCTGGAACCGGTTCCGCCATCCGTTCCGGGCGAGCTCCATGGCTGCGGGAGCGTCCTTCCCTCCGGCTTCCCGATTCAGCAACTGGGTCCATCTCAGCGTTGGTGGACCAGACCGTGCCATTGCCCTCAATATCGTCGCCTCCCCCACCGCGACGGATGACCCGGTAGGGCACCGACAGCGTTGGGGCCGGTTCGCCCGGCGCCCTAGTCGGTCCGGCATCGACGTTCGGCTGCCATCGCCACGATTCGCTGCCGCGTTCCCGTTGGTTCCTGGTCTCGCTGCTCTCCTGGCGGCGGGGAGGCGGGGCCTCTTCCCATCTGCGCTCTCTGGCCTCGGGTTCATCCCAGAGGCCGTCTCGGCCGGGCTCCCGTTGCACCCGTCGCCGCAGGGGTGTGGACGCTGATTCGCGTAGGGCGAGGGCTGTGCCTCCAGCACTCAGGGCTGCTCCTGCGGCAGCCGTGGCTGCGATCCAGCCGCCGAGGGGAAGGGCGGGGCTCTGCCAGACCAGAAGCCTGAGTCTCACCGCGGGGGCAGGGTTCAGGGCAGCCGCGATCAGAACCCCCAGCAGGGGTGCCAGAAGGGGCAACAGCAGCAGGCGGCGGAGGGGGTTCAGGGCTCGGCGGGGTGGGGCGCGGTGGAGGGATCGGTGCCGTTGGGGGAGCTGGATGCCATTCCATTCGGGGCACCCTGCCAGCGGTTCAGCGAACCCAGGTCGAATCCAAGGCAATCGAACACACGGATGACCAGAAAGTCCACCATGTCCTCGATCGTGCGCGGCTGGTGATACCAGGCCGGCACCGGGGGGGCAATGCGGGCGCCCGCTTCGGCCAGGCGAGTGAGATTGCGCAGATGCACCAGGTTCCAGGGGAGTTCACGCGGCGCGATCACCAGGGGGCGCCCTTCCTTGAGGTGGACATCGGCGGCCCGTTCGACCAGATCCAGGGCCACCCCGGAGGCGATCCGGCCGACCGTGCCCATGCTGGCCGGCAGGATCACCATGCCCCGGGTGCGATGGCTGCCGCTGGCGATGGCGGCCGCTTGGTCGTTCCAGCGATGACAGCGCAGCAGGCCGCCATCGCAGCCGGTGCGCTCGCGCCAGAACGCTTCCTGGGCCTGGGGCTCCGAGGGGACCCGCAGCCCGAGTTCGGCCTGCCAGACCCCAATGGCGCCTCGGCTGGTCACCATCTCGACGGCGATGTCCGCCTCCAGTAGCAGCTGCAGCGCCCGCTGCGCCAGCGGCTGGGCCGAGGCACCCGATACAGCCAGCACCACCGGCGGTTCAGCAGGGTTGAAGGTGGACATCGGTGGGATGGCGCTTGCGCCGGCTCAGGAGCCCGCAAGGGCCAGCTCTTCAGCTGAGCCTTCGTGGTCAGCTCCGGATGGCTCAGCGCTGTCGTCGCCAGCATGCTCTCCGTCCTCGGGCAGCACCACCGCCAGATCGATCTGGTGGCGCAGGGCATCCACCTTCTGGATCACCACATCCACGCGATCTCCCACCATGTAGACGCGGCGATTCTTTCTCCCCACCAGGCGGTTCTGGCGAGAACGGTATTCATACCAGTCGTCCTTCAGGGAGCTCACATGCACCAGGCCCTCCACCTGGGAGGGGGGCACCTCCACGAAGAAGCCGTAGCTCTGCACGCCGCTGATCACCCCGGTGAGGGTCTGACCCACCAGAGGTTCGGCGTAGCGGGCCTGGGCCATGGCAAGCACATCGGCCTGGACCTCCTGCACGAATCGCGCCCGGGCATTCAGCCTTCGGGGGAGATCGTGGGCCAGGGCTTCCTGGAACGGCGCCAGTTGGCCGGGCGTGAGGATGGCCCAGTCGGTGTTGCCATGGCAGCTGTCACTGGCCAGGTCGACGCCGTTTTTGTGGCGAACGCTGGGGCGATCCTTCCCCTGGGTCAGCAGGGTGGCCAGCAATTGCTGGTTCCAGAGATCGGCGTAGTGAAGCGTTGGGCAGCACCAGGGGGCACAAGCTTCCGGTTCGCCGGCCAGGGCGTGCGCGCCACTCTGGCTGCTCAACTCCACGGCCTGCAGGCAGCTTCGCAGGAGGTTCTGAAGGGCCCGACTGCGGTCGGTGGCGGCGAAGGCTGCGGCCAGTTCGGCGGCATCGGCATTGCCCTCGGCGCTCAGCTCCAGGGGAATCTCAAGGGCCAGGGCCGCCTTGGCCACGTCGTTGAGTTCGTCCGCACCGGCGGGGGCATTGCGGGTGAACAGGGCCGGGAGCTGCAGTGCCGCGACATGGCATCCAAGGGCGCGCTGGGCCACCAGCACGGCTTCCCGCAGCAGGGCCATCGGTTCGGTGTCGGGGAGCTGGACCAGCCAGCCCTCCCGAGCCGCATCGGGGGACGGGATGCGGAGATCGCCGAGGCTGTCCAGTGCCGGTGGGGCCAGATCGAGATCGAGGGAACCGGCCTCAAGGCGCCGGCTCCGCAACAATGAGGCCACGACCAGGAGGTTCTCCAGCAGGGGCAGCTGATCCTTGAGGGGCTTCAGGGCCGGCGGCAAGGTACGGGCCTTGGGTTTCCGTTCGGCGAGGGCCACCAGGGCAGCAGCTTCGAGCTGGGCGGTGGGTTTCACCTTGCTGAGGCTGAAACGGAAGTGCTCCAGGCTGCCGTCGTCGGCGAGATCGAGAGCTACGGAGAGGGCTTCACTCTGTTCGCCGACGACGAACCCGGAGACCTTCGTCAGGGTGGCCGGCAGAAGCGGCAGCCATTCCGTGCCTGCGCAGATGGCTTGACCTTGCTGGCTCAGCCAGGTGTCGAGGCCGGAGCCGATGCTGATTCTCTCCGCCACGGCAGGCGCGTGCACCCACAGCCTCCAGCCGCCGCCGTCCCGCTCCTCCAGCGAGAGTCCCGGCAGGCTGGGGGCCTCGCGGCCCTGCCAGCTGTGGGGAAGCAGCATCGCTAGGCCCGTCAAGTCCTCGCGCCCTTTCTCCTCAGGGGTGCGCAGGGTGGCGCGCGGAGCCGGGGGGCGGCCATGGAGGTGGTGCTTGGTGAGTACCAGATCCAGGTCTGCCGCCGGCCCACCGTGTACCGGCAAGCTGCGGGCCACGTGTCCGCGGGCGCCGAACTGCCCTACCGGGAAACGATCAATGCACACCTCCACCACCGCCTCATCGGCGCCAGCGGAATGGCTGGCGTCGGCCGCGGGCAATTCGATGCTGGTGAGGAGCCTGTCGTCGAGGGGCACCGCCATCAGCCGCTCATCGTCCTTCTGCTCCACCTGGGCGAGCAGGCTGGTGGTGTCCCGGGCCAGGATGCATTGCACTCCTCCTTCCGGGGAGCGTCTACGTCCCCCCTCCCGGGTGATTTTCACTAGCACCTGGTCGCCGTTCCAGGCGTGGTTCAACTGGTGGTCGCGGATGTAGATATCTTCTCCGCCATCCTCCCGCAGGGCAAAGCAGAAGCCCTTGCTGGAGCACCGCAGACGGGCGGGCACCAGATCGGGAGTCTCCAGCCGCTGAATTCCGGCTTCCGTTTCGCTCACCACCGCCAGCCGCGCCAGTCCATCGAGGCCGATGCGCAGCTGCTCCCGTTCCTCCTGGCTGGTCAGCGCGAGGGCCTTCTCCAGGTCCGCCAGGGGAAGGGTTGAGGTGTTCGACAACTGGTCGAGCAGGTCGGCGACCGTGAACTTCATCGTGGGTGGGTGTGGGGGTTCGGGCGCACGCCTCGGAACGGGTCTTGTGAGGCGGGCCTGGTGGACGGGTACGGATCGGGCGATGGGCTTCGAGCCCTGGCGCTGGACTGGTCGGTCGCCCTGTCCCCCCTGGATAGGGTCCTGGCTGACCGCCCGGACCCGTGGAGGGCCGGGGCTGAGGGCTGGATCACGCCATGGGTTTCCCGCAAGCCGGTGGGCTGAAGCGCTCGGTTATGGCCTGGTTTGGTGACCCAGGATCCTGGTGTGACCTGGCGCTGGCTAACGATGAGCCAGGGGATGAGCGACTGGATGACCCAGACGGGTTCTCGATGAGGGTTCCCGGCTTTGCCGGATGTCCTGAAAAACGGGAGATCCGGATGGTGGTTGGACAGGCGCGGCCTGGAGGCCCGGGGTGGCCTTTTGGGTCGAACCTTTGGTGACTTTAGGGAGTGGGGGGCACCGCGTCTTCCCGGCTGCTTGCCGACCGAAGGATCAAACGGGTTCCCAGAATCAGGAAGCCCACCGAGGCCAGCAACTGCAAGGCATCCGGTGGGATCACGCTGGAGAGGGATCCGCCGGCTGCCGCCCCAACCAGGCTGGCGAGCACCAGAGCGGCAGCGCTGCCGGCAAAGACCGCTCCGGGTCGGCTTGTGGTGCCGCTGATGCTCACGATCGCCAGTTGGGTCTTGTCCCCCAGTTCGGCCAGGAAGACGGTGATGAAGGTGGAGCCGAGCAGGGCGAGCATGGGGATCGAACAGGAGGGGGCGGTCAGCCGACGGGAATCGCCAGCCCGGATGGAAGGAGATGAAGGGGCGCCAGCTGCAGCACCGCCTGGCGTCCGAGCCACAGACCCAGGGCCACCATCAGCACGCCAGCGGCACGCTCCAGTTGCTCCGCTGCCATCACGGTGGAGAGCCAGCGTCCGAGCAAAACCCCCACCAGGCTGGAGCAGATCAGGGCGAGGGACGCCCCCACGAACACGACCCCAGGGCGACCCGATTCGGCGGAGAGGAGCAGGGCCGCCAGCTGTGTCTTGTCACCCAGCTCCGCCAGGAAGACGGTGGTGGCTGTCGTGAAAAAGACCGTGAGCCAGGTGCTGGGCGAACCTTTCTCGGTTGCGGTTGCGGATGGTGGGGCCGCCTCTGGAGTTGCCGCCGGTGAATCAGCGGGATCTGCTGCGGAGATTTCCAGGGAACTGCCCCCGGGGTTTGCCTCGGAACGGCTCTCGGGTCCGGGTTGGCTGGAGCTGCTCATCGTGGCTTTCGGATCGCCCTCAGAAAGCGTCGCATCACCCTGCCACGCCCGCCGTGCTCACTGCGGATCTGTTGCTTGCAGCAGGCAATCGCCAGGCCGTTGCCATCCTCACCTCGCTGGCCGAACAGCGTGATCAGGGTCCCCACCCGGCAGAAGTCCGGGCGGTCGTCGTAGATGCGGCATCGGCAGCCACCCGTGTCGAAGTGGATGCACCAGCCGTCTGCTCCCACCATGGCCAGATAGGTGGCCTGCTGGGTTGGATCCAGGGCTTCAAGAGCCTCGGCCCGCAGGGTCGGATCCAGACGGCAGCAAGACCCGCAACCCGAGATGCACTGCCAGATCTCGTGGCCTTTGCCCAGCTTTCCGCTGCCATCGGATGACGCGCTGGCTGGGCGGCTTTCCCTGAATCGGCGCCGTTTCATCGGCCGCAGCCCCATCACAACCCATCACACTGTCATTCCAGCGCCCCGGAGACGCTCCGACTTTCCCTTAAGCTGAGTCTCAGTGACTCTTTCCTGAGCCGTCCATGGGTATCGACTTCCACCTGATCTCCAATTTCGCTGCCCTTGCGCTGATCACCCTGGCCGGCCCTGCCGTGATCTTCATCCTGTTTTATCGCCGCGGCGCCCTCTGATCCGGCTAATCGCCGAACGTACCGGTTCGGAACACCATTGACTTTGTGCTCTTCCACAGCCCAGCTGGTGCTGTTTTTCTGAGTATCAAGAATTTTCTGGCTTCAGCACGCTCATGCTGGAGCTTTTTTGTTGGGAGCCCAGATGTTCGAGGGCGCGGTAAACCGGCACCGGCATCAGCCAGCGTCCGGCCACTGCGCCGAACAGCGAGGCGAGCAGCAGGCCGGGGAGGAGCTGCTGGGCCCCTGCGATCCGAACGGCGAAGGCCAGACTCATCACTGGCAGCTGGGTAGCTCCAGCCAGTCCCCCTGCCATCCCCAGCAGCACCCCCAGCCAGGCGGGACCGCCCGCCAGTTGAAGCACTCCACCCCCGAAGCTGCCCCCCAGGGCAAAGGCGGGATCGATCAAGCCACCCGGTATCCCGCTGGAGAGAGCGAGGACTGGTCCAATCAGTCTCACGGCCACAGTGGGGGTCCAACTGGTCCAGGATCCTGGTTCGATTGCGGTCGATCGGACTTGTTCAGCCTGGGTGAGCATTTGGCGGAGCAGGGTTTCGCCATCGCCGCAGTTGATCCCGCCGCTGATCAGCGTCAGCAGGGCGAGAGCCGCACCAACCACCACTCCGGTGATGATCGGCCGACGGCGTGCCAGGGGCAACAGCCTTCCGCTCCCGAGCAGCAGCAGCCGGGCCATCAGTCCCCCCACCAGTCCGGCGCCGAGGCCGATCGGCAGGGCCCAGAGTGCCTGCTCCCACTCCAGCACAGGGGTGTCATGGATGCCCAGGGCAAAGAGTGGCTGCCCGCCCAGACCACCCACTTCGGCCGCCAGCCCGGCCATCAGGAGGGCGGGCCAGATCAGTCTGGCCTGGAAGCGGCGGGTGAGTTCCTCTGCCACGAAGATCACCCCCATCAACGGAGTGTTGAAGGCGCCCGCCAAGCCGGCCCCGGCGGCGGCGGCCAGCAGATCGGGGGAGAGGCGCCGGCGGCCCAGGCCGTGGGCGATGGCTGCCCCGAGCTGGGCCGCGGGCCCCTCCCGGCCGATCGGCAACAGCACCAGGCTGGCCAGACTCCAGAGCAGCAAGCGACCGGCGGTGGGGGCGGCGGCCAGTTGCTGATTGCGATGCTCCGGCTGCTCCAGAGCCTGAACCAACTGGGGCAGGCCCGATCCTGCCGATCGTCGGAGGGCTCCTGCCTGCAGCAACAACAGCAACGGCACCACGGCGATCGGAGCCAGAGCCAGGGCCAGGGGAAGACCTGTCCATCGGCTCGGGCCGAAACCAGGCATCTGCCCGATCAGGGCGTCCTGCACGCGGTCGATGGCATTGAGGGGCCAGCAGGCCAGACCCACCGCCAGCCCCACCAGAGCGATGCCCAGGGCCTGGCGCAACCCGCGGGCCACCGCAGCCGCTCCGGAGGTCCGAACAGGAGTTCCCATCAGGCCGATAGCCCCAGGGCCAGGGCCGCATCCCTCACCAGCGACCGCAGATAGGGGTGGGCCTGGTCGTCGTCGACGCCGCAGCACACCTCCTCGCCTGCCGCATTGCGGATGACCAGCCCGTCGGGATGGCGGGAGCACCAGTAGGTGCGATCCCGCCTCCGCAGCACCACCACCCCGCCGCCGCTCGGTCGTACCCCCGCCAGCTCAAGCTGCAACCGTTCCTCGCCCTGCCAACGATCCAATCGCAGGCGGTAGGCCACATCCACGAGGGCCGGGAGTTCCTCCTCCCCCTGCCAGCGCCAGCCCATCGCCCGCCGCCGCACGCCGTCCTGCTCCAGCTGCAACTGCAGATGGCCACCCCGCAGCAGACGCTGCTCCACGACCCGGCAGCCACCGCTCCAGAACAGCGGAGCTGGATGGCCGATCCCAAAGGGTTCAAGCCGGCGCAGCTGCCTCCAGAACTCCCGGTCGATTCGGCTAAGCCTCAGCATGGCTTCCGGCTCCACCGGGAGGCCCTCTCCTGACTCGGTGAGCCAGTCCTGGGCGAGGCCATCGAGTCGCTCCTGCAGTTCACCGACCCGTTCGGCTCGCACCGTGAAGCCCCCCGCAGCCGGATGGCCGCCATGCCGTTCCAACAGATCGCTGCAGGCCAGCAGGGCCTGGTCCACGGCAAAACCGCGCGGTGCTCGAACTGAAGCCCGCAAGCGGCCCCCACCTTCATCGGCCAGGAGGGCCACCGGCCGCCCGCAACGTTCCATCAGTCGGGCGGCCACGATCCCGATCACGCCGTGGTGCCAATGGGTCTGGGCCAGCAACACAAACGCTGGTGAGCGCTGGCCATCCGCCTCCAGCAGGGCTACGGCTTCCGCTTCGATGGCGCTGCACAGTTCGCGGCGCTGGCGGTTGAGGCCGTCGCACTGGCGTGCGAGTTCCATGGCCCGATCCGGATCGTCGGTGGTGAGCAGTTCAACCACCAGCAGCGGATCGCCCAGGCGACCCACCGCATTGATGCGGGGTGCCAGTTGGAAGCCAACCGCTTCGGCATCCAGGTGCTCAGGCTCCAGACCCGCCAGCCGCTGCAGGCCGCGCAGCCCCTCCAGCCTGGTTCGTCCGAGCCTGGGCAGGCCATCCAGCAACCAGCGCCGGTTCACCCCTACCAGGGGAGCCATGTCGGCGATGGTGCCGATGCAGAACAGATCCAGGGCAATCGCCTCACCGTCTCTTCGGCCCAGGTGGCGGCAGAGGGCGTTGGCCAGCACATGGGCCAGGCCGACCCCGGCAAGACCGCGGTAGGGAGAGTCGACCGGGGTCACGGCCGGATGGAGTAGGGCCAGGTGGGGCGGCAACTCCGCCGGCAGGGTGTGGTGGTCGGTGAGGATCACTTCCACCTTGAGAGCGGCGGCCGTTTCAAGGGCCTCCCGTGCGGCCACGCCGTTGTCCACCGTGATGAGCAGGCCCACCCCATCGGCCGCCAGGGTTTCCACCATTCCTGAATTGAGGCCGTAGCCGTCGGAAGCCCGGCTGGGGATGGCGGCGCGAGGCTGGGCACCCAGCCGTTGCAGCACGCCCACGAGCAGGGCGGTGCTCGTCATGCCGTCGGCGTCGTAATCGCCACAGATGGCCACGCTTTCACCCGTGCGGCAGGCCTGCACCAGTCGTGCCACCGCCTTGGCGAGGTCGGGAAAGTGGAGATGAGCATCGGGAGCTGCCGGAGGATCCAGCAGTTCCTGAAGAGCTCTGCTGCCGGTATGGCCGCGCCGAAGCAGCACCGCCAACAGCTCCGGAGCCAAGTCCTGCTCCGGCTGCTGCGGGACTGGCTCCGTGCTTGCTTCCGCCCCGGCCGGATCCCTGGCCTGCCTTCCGGCCCCCGACCGAGCGCCGGGTGGTCGGGCGACAGCAGCTCTGGGGGCAGCTCCGGCGAGTCCTGGCGGCGGGCTCAGCGGTTCGTGCCGGTTCAGGGGGGCAGGAAGGACCCAGGGGCGCGGGGTTGGGGAGGGCACAGCGTGGGTCAAGCAGGTCCGCATTGTGGATCCCAGTCGCGGCATGACCAGCCTTAGCCTGCGGCAGCATGACTTAGCGGCTGCCTTGGCTCCGGCGTTGGAGGCGATCTTCTGGGATGTGGATGGCACCCTGGCCGAAACGGAGCTTGAAGGTCACCGTCTGGCCTTTAATGCCGCCTTCCTGGAGTTGGGCCTCCCCTGGAACTGGGACCCCACCACTTACCTCGACTGGCTGACGGTGCCAGGGGGCAGGGAGCGCCTCGCCGCCTATGGAGCCAGCCTGGAGGGTGAGCCTCCTTCCTCCGAGCTTCTGGATGCTTTGGTGGCCGCCAAGAAGCGCCACTACGGTGATTTGCTTCAGAACGGCAGCATCGTGCTCCGGGAAGGCGTTGCGCGTTTGATCAGCGCCGCCGCCGCCGCGGGTCTGACCCAGATGATCGTGACCACCAGTTCCCGATCTGCCGTGCAGGCGCTGATGGCCGGCAGCCTGGCCCCCCACGCCGCCGCCTTCAGCGGTTGGATCAGCGGCGATGACGTGGCCCGAAAGAAACCCGACCCTGAGGGCTATCGGCGAGCCCTGGAGCGGTCCTGTCTCGATCCCGCCGGGGTCGTGGTGGTGGAGGACTCCATTCCCGGACTGGCTGCGGCCCGGAGCGCCGATCTGACCACGTTGCTCACCCTCAGCTCCCTGTCACGCCACGAAGGGCTCGACGCATTTGCGGCGGCGGCGGCGGTGGTGGATGGGCTAGGCACGGTGGATCGATCCCTCAGCCTGCTGCGGGGGCCCGCTTGCCTGGAGGGCATGGTCACGCTGTCCTGGCTGGAGCGGCTCCTGGCGACGCCATGACCAGAACCCCCTTGCAGCGCACCCGTTATGCGGCCCTGGAACGCCGCCTCGGCCATGCCCTGCTGGGTCAGTTGCGTCGCAGTTGGCGCCACGCCAGCCTGGCGCTGCTTTCCCTGCTGATGGGCTATTTCCTCAGCCAGAACCTGATTGCCCTGCTGCTGGTTCAGGTGCCCGGCGGCCGCCCGGCCGTGGTCTGCGGATTGGTGCTCGCCATGGAGGTTCTGGTGCGGCTTCGCACCCAGCTGCTGCGCTCCGAGGAAGCTCCGCTGGGGTGGGTGATGGTGGACAACTTCCGGATGGGGGCCACCTACGCCGCCGTGCTGGAGGCATTCAAGCTTGGAACCTGAGACCACAGCAGCGGGCGGGCCGGCATCCGATCTCGTGAATCAGGTTGCCTTGCCCATGCTGCGTCGCCTGGCACGTCTTGCCGCCGGGCCTTGCCGACCGGTGCTGCTCCTGAATGGTCCGGTGGGTGCTGGCAAGAGCACCCTGGCCCTGGCGCTGCGAGAACTTGCGCCCCGTTTCGGTCTGCGGTTGGCGGTGGCCTCGATTGATGATGCCTATCTGCCCCTGGCGGAACGCCAGAAGCGCCTCGCCGGCAATCCCTTTGGCGTGACGAGGGTGCCTCCCGGCAGCCACGATGTTCCCCTACTTCTGGACGCGCTGAGAGCCTGGAAGACCGGTTCTCCCCTGCGCATGCCCCGGTTCGACAAGACTCTGGCCGCCGGCCAAGGTGATCGGGCCGGCGAGACGGTGGAACAGGCTGATGCCCTGGTGCTGGAGGGCTGGCTGATGGGCTGCCGCCCGCTCGGCGAGGCTGCATTGGCGGTGAGCTGCCCTCAGCTGGTTGGCTGGGATCTCACCGACGCCGAGCTGGGCTGGCTTCCCCGTTGGGACAGGGAACTCGAGTCGTACCAACCGCTCTGGGAAACCTGTGAAGGCCTCTGGCTCCTTCGTCCGAACCGTTGGACCCTCCCCCTGCGCTGGCGCTTCCAAGCGGAAGCCCGCCAGCGGCGTGGAGGTGGTGGTTGGTTGACCCCCCGGGAACTGAAGCAACTGGTTCGCTCCAGTCTCCATTCCCTGCCGCCGTCGCTGTACCAGCTACCGCTCGAAGGCGAGGTGGTAGGTGGATCGGAGTCCGACCCGTTGCGGGGTTTTGCTGTTGGAACTCCACAGCATGGCAATGCTGTCGGAGGACCCACCCTCTGGGGCATCACCCGCCTCGATGGCCGTCGGCGTTGTCTGCCTCGGCCTCAATCCCCTCAGGTTTCCTCGTCGTCAGCCTCTTCGGCAATCGGATAGACAAAGCCTTGGGCCTTGCCGCTCAGCACGGCCTTGCCGATCGACAGCGCCTTGGCGGCGGCTACGCCAGCCTTCGCTTTCCAGTGGGCATGACGCTGATTGCGCTTTCCTTTGGAGGTTTTCTTCTTGGGAACAGCCATCCCTTCACTCGTGCAGCCAAACGAGGATCATCCGTTGCGGACCTTCCTTTCGTCAAATCGCTAGAGTCCAATTCAGCGTCGCACCGCCGTGGGAACGTCGTCGCAACAGTCCCCGCCGCCGGAGTCGTTTCGGTTTCCCGGCGTATCGGCACCTCTTCCTTCTCGCCATGATTCCCGTTCAGCGATGGCCGCTGTGATGTCCCATCCCGATCCTCAGGTGATCACAGCGTCCGTCAGCCACGATTCAGGCGATGAAGTCGGTATGGCTGGCCTCTCCGGCCTCGTGGCCTCCGCTCCTGATTCTTCCCGCCCTGCTGCCGCACCCAAGCTTCTGCCGCACCCTTCCACCGACACCAGCGTGACGGAGTCGCCGGTCACCCAACGCGCCGATGCGGCCGCCAAGCCATCAACCGATCCATCCGCACCAGCCCTTCGAAAGGATCAGTCCCATTCCGCCGCGCCCCAGGTCGAGGGGGCGCGGCGGGTGAACCAACGCCCTCTTGAGCCTTCCTCCCGTTCCTTCAGCATCGGAGCGGGAAGCTCGGCTACCCCCTCCTACAGCCAGTTACTGCAGGATCTTTCCGCTGGCCGGGTGAAGGATCTGTTGCTTTCGCCCCGCCAGGGCGTTGTGGATGTCACCTACCGGGATGGCCGCAGCAGCGAGGTTCCCGTTTTTAATGACAATCAGCTGCTGATCCGCACCGCCACGCAGGCCCATGTGCCGCTCACCGTGCGCGATGAGCAACGCGATGAAGCCGTGGCCGGCTTACTAGGCAACCTACTGCTGGTGCTGCTGTTGCTCACCGGCCTCACCCTCCTGATCCGACGTTCGGCCCAGGTGGCGAACAAGGCGCTCGGTTTCGGGAGGAGTCAGCCCCGACTGCAACCTGAGGGCGGAGCCACCGTTCATTTTGAGGATGTGGCCGGGATCGGAGAGGCCAAGGAGGAGCTTCAGGAGGTGGTTACCTTCCTGCGCTCACCGGAGCGGTTCACCTCAGTCGGGGCCAAGATCCCCAAGGGGGTGCTGCTGGTGGGGCCTCCGGGCACTGGCAAGACCCTGCTGGCCAAAGCGATTGCCGGCGAAGCCGGGGTGCCCTTCTTCTCGATGGCGGCTTCCGAATTCGTGGAGATGTTCGTGGGAGTCGGCGCCAGCCGGGTTCGCGATCTGTTCCGCCAGGCCAAGGCCAAGGCTCCCTGCATCATCTTCATCGATGAGATCGACGCCGTGGGGCGCCAGCGGGGCGCCGGCATCGGCGGTGGCAACGATGAGCGCGAACAGACCCTCAACCAGCTCCTCACCGAGATGGATGGCTTTGAGGAGAACTCCGGGGTGATCCTGTTGGCCGCCACCAACCGGCCGGATGTGCTCGATGCCGCACTGATGCGTCCGGGACGTTTCGACCGACGCATCACCGTGGATCTTCCCGACCGCAAGGGGCGTGAAGACATCCTCTCGGTGCATGCGCGCACCAGGCCCCTGGCCGATTCCGTTTCCCTGAGCGACTGGGCATCCCGCACGCCCGGCTTTTCCGGTGCGGATCTTTCCAATCTGCTCAACGAGGCGGCGATTCTCACAGCCCGGCGCCACCAGGAGCGCATCGATGACGCCGCCATCGGCGATGCCCTGGAGCGCATCACCATGGGCCTCACCGCCGCACCGCTGCAGGACAGCGCCAAGAAACGGCTGATCGCTTACCACGAGGTCGGCCATGCTCTGCTCACCACCCTGTTGCCTCATGCCGACAAGCTCGACAAGGTGACCTTGCTGCCCCGCGCAGGGGGAGTCGGCGGGTTCGCCCGCACCATGCCCGATGAGGACATCCTCGATTCTGGCTTGATCAGCAAGGCCTATCTCCGCTCCCGCCTGGTGGTGGTGCTGGGTGGGCGTGCTGCGGAGATCGTGGTGTTCGGTCCCAGTGAGGTGACCCAGGGCGCTGCCGGCGATCTCCAGATGGTGAGCCGCATCTGCCGCGAAATGGTGACCCGTTACGGCTTCTCGAGCCTGGGCCCGGTGGCCCTGGAATCCGACGCCGGTCAGGTGTTCCTCGGCAGGGACTGGATCCGCGGCGATTCTTCCTACTCCAACCGCACCGGCAGCCAGATCGATCGCCAGGTGCGCGACCTCGCCGTCGAGGCGTTGGATCAGGCCTTGGTCGTGCTGAGGCCCCGCCGGGCCTTGATGGATGTTCTTGTGGAGCGTCTGATCGCCGAGGAAACGATCAGCGGCGAGAGTTTCCGGTCCACGGTGGAGCGCTGGGAGGCGGCCCATCCCCACTTGCCGGCCGTTCCTGGCCGGCTCAGTTCACTCCTGACCCCGCAACCCTCCGGCGAAGCGGATGTCGAGGCTGCGAAGGTAGGTGTGTAAGCCGGCGTCCTGAATCGGCAGCAGCCGGGCCGAGCGCCCACTTTCATTCACGTGGGCATGCCACAACCCAGGCGGGGTGATGAAGGCCCCGCCGCTCTGCCAGTCGATCCGCTTCGGATGACGGATGCGCCCTTCGCTGTCGCACTCGCTGCCCACCAGCGTGTAGCAGCCGGGATCGCAGTCGAGGATCAGATCGAGGGCAACCGATTGGTGCCGGTGGGGAGCCTGCACCGCTCCGGCAGGCACCAACCCCTGCATAGCCCAGAGGGTGTGGGACACCGTGCGGGTGGCCGGCAGGTCTGCATGGCCGAGCAGCAGGCTGAGGCGGTTGGCCATGGCGGAGGAAGGGTCGGCCAGAAGGGCCTCCAACTCGCGTTCCAGCCGGGCGGCGGAGTAGTGACAAGGGCGGAATCGGGGCACGCTCGGCTTCACGCCCAAGTAGGTCAGTAGGGGGCCATCGTGCACCCAGTAGAGAACGCTTTCGGCACTGGCATCGAGCCGAGGGGGGGCTCCGGCCGGCAGCACGATCAGATCACCGCTGCTCCAGTTCAGGGCCAGGGCCGGCGTGTTGCTGTCTGCTGCGCGATGCAACTGGCCGCGACCCCGCAGCACGACGAAGAGGGAACTGCAGGCTGTGGCCTGAGCCGTGAGGCTCTCGCCCGGCAGGATTCGCAGGAAATGGGCGGCTAGGGCTGGGCTGGTGGCAGGCCCCGGGCAACCCAGCTCGCGGCTGAGATCCAGCGGGAGGATGGCCGTGGGTCCATGCCCATGGATCTCCGGGCCCCACTGATGCAGGCCGATGGGTTCGGTGAGGCCGGGTCGCACCGGGTTGGCGGCTTCGCGGTAGTCGAACCAGCGAGCCGGTTCCTCCCAGTTCACTGGGCCGACCTCGTGGAGATCCTCTGGTGGTCCATCCGCGGGGCTGGCAGAGGGATCAGCGCGGCGGAGCGACGCTGCAGCGGGATTCTGGGTTTGGAGTTGCTCGGCATTGCTGTGGATGCCGGGGGATGACACAGCAGGGGTGGCTTTAATGATCCGGTCGTCCTGGCTGTCCTGGACGGTATCAGTGGTGGCAGGAATGGCGGCGTTGCCCATGGTTTCAGGCCTTCCTCGTCGTCTACAGGTCCATCACCCTATGGGCGGGCGAAGGAGCTGGGTGTTCGCAATGCTTCGGGATCGCTGATGGCCACGATCAGCCGAGACCGCTTCAGCCTCCGGCCACGGCGGGAACGATGCTCACCTCATCGCCATCGGTCAGGGCGGTTGCCTGATGATCCAGGAAGCGGATGTCTTCGCTGTTCACATACACATTGAGGAAGCGCCGCAGCTTGCCGCTCTCATCACAGAGGCGCGCCAGGATGCCCGGGTAGCGACCCTCCATCGCCTGCAGCAAGTCATCCACGCTGGCCGCATCCAGACTCACACTGGCTTCATCGTTGGTGAATTTCTGCAGGGGGGTGGGGATCAGAACCTGAACGGCCATGGTGATGTGAGGCTGGTATGGGGGTGGAGGGAATGGGAAAAGGTGAGGTTCCGATCCCGGGTTGGCGCGAGGCGGCGGCTGGGCGTCGGTATCAACCCACCGTTTCCCACGTGGCACGATTCAGGGACTGTGCCCGCTCCCAGGCACTGTTGAAGCTGTCGAGTTGCGCTTCGATCAGGAAGGGTTCGCCGATTGAGGACGCCACGGCCTCGGTGGTCTTGAGACCGTTGCCGGTGATGTAGGCCACGGTGGATTCGCTGGGATCGATCTTGCCTTGTTCCACCAGCTTCTTGAGCACCGCGATCGTGGTGCCACCGGCGGTCTCCGTGAAAACCCCTTCTGTTTCGGCCAGCAGCTTGATGCCCTCGATGATCTCGGCATCACTCACCGCAGCGATGGTGCCACCGGTGCGGTTGGCGATGTCGATCGCATAGGGGCCGTCGGCGGGATTGCCGATGGCGATCGACTTAGCGATGGTGTGGGGCTTCACCGGGGTAATGAAATCGCGGCCTTCGGCAAAGGCCTGGGCGATTGGGCTGCAGCCCTCGGCCTGGGCGCCGCTGAAGCGCACGGCCTTCTCCTCCACGAGGCCCACCTTGATGAACTCATCGAAGCCCTTGCGGATCTTGGTGAACAGGGAACCGGAGGCCAGGGGCGCCACGATGTGGTCGGGAAGTTGCCAGCCGAGCTGTTCGATCACCTCATAGCCGAGGGTCTTGGAGCCTTCCGAGTAGTAGGGCCGCAGGTTGATGTTCACGAAGCCCCAGCCATAGGTGTTGGCCACCTCGGAGCAGAGGCGGTTGACCTGGTCGTAGTTGCCCTTCACCGCCATCAGGGTGGGGTTGTAGATCAGAGTGCCGAGCACCTTGCCCAGCTCCAGATCGCTGGGGATGAACACACAGCACTCCATGCCGGCATGGGCAGCGATGGCGGCGGTGGAGTTGGCCAGGTTGCCGGTGGAGGCGCAGCTCACAGTCGTGAAGCCGAGTTCGCGGGCGCGGGTGAGGGCCACGGACACCACCCGGTCCTTGAAGGAAAGCGTCGGCATGTTCACGCCGTCGTTCTTGATGTAGAGCTCCCTGAGGCCGAGGCGGCGGGCCAGGCGGTTGGCCCGCAGCAGAGGCGTGAAGCCGGTGCCCACATCGATCGGATCCCCCTCGATCGGCAGGAATTCGCGGTAGCGCCAGATCGAGGTGGGGCCGGCCTCGATGGTGGCGCGACTCACCCGGCTGCGGATGGCGTCGTAGTCGTAGACCACCTCCAGGGGCCCGAAACAAACGTCTTCGCAGACGTGGCGTGCTCCCGCCTCATAGGGGTGTCCGCATTCCTTGCAGCGCAGCCCGATGAAGGTGGAGCGGGATAGGGTTGCCGTCACGGTGGTCGTACAGCGGTGTCTGGACGCTAGCAGCGTCAAATGGCGTGGGCGAAATTACCCGATAAGCGGGCTCGGGTATTGGGTTGGTCTTTTGAGGGGCCTGGTCTTGACCCGATTCGTCGTCTGTCTAGCCTCGTGCGGTGAGCACCCCCGCTGCCGCCTCTTTCCGCCATTCGCTGCAGCGTCTGCTGCGGCATGGCCTACCCGCCGCTGCCTTGCTGGTGGGCTTGATGGTGTTGCTCCCTCGCCTCGGGATCGAGTGGCAGTGGTTCGCCCAGTTCGGCTTCGAGCGGGTCCTGCTGCGGCGCTGGTTGCTTCAGGTCTTCGCCTTCGCCCTGGTGCTGGGCCTTGGAGTCCCCCTGCAGCTGCAACAGCTGCAGCGCTGCTGGCGGCTCCGCCAGGTTTCCAGCTCCAAGTTGCTCCCGCCGGCTCCCCTGGTGGCCCTGCCGCCGCTGCGCCTGGTGCTCGTGCTTGCTGGCCTGTTGTTGTTGCTCGCCGGCGGTCTCACCTATCTGCTGGTTCAGGCCCGCGATCTGATCGCGGCTCCGTTCAGCGGTCGGGTGATCACCGGCATTCCGATGCTGGCCGATCTGCCGGCCTGGCTGTTCCTCAGTTTGGCGGTGGGTCTGTTGCTTCCCCTGCTGCTCTGGCCCCACACCACCCTGCGCATCGCCCTGGGAGCCGCCCTCACCGCCTCCGCCACCGCCATTGCCCGCGGCTGGAGCCTCTGGCTTCCCGCCCTACTGGCCACGCCCTTCGGCGAACGGGATCCCGTGACCGGTTTCGACCTGGCCTTCACCGTGCTGCAGCTCCCGGCCCTGCATCTGCTGGTGAGCGTGATCGCCGCCCAGACCATGGTGGGTCTGGCCGGTTGTCTCTGGCTCACCTTCGGTGAAGGAAGCTCCCTCTCCGACCTGCGTTTTCCAGGCCTGAGCAAGCTGCAGCAACGGGTCCTGCAGCCCCAGCTTGCCGTGTTGGCAGTGATGGCAGCCCTGAGCAACGCGCTGGCTCCGTTCGATCTGATGGTGCAAGGCAGCGGCGTCGCCTCCGGCGCCGGCTTTGTGGATCTCCATGTGCGCCTGCCGCTGCGGCTGTTACTTACCGCCCTACTCCTGCTCACGGCCACAGGGCTGCTGGTGCCCCTGCCGCGGGACTGGCTGCGGCGAGGGGCCCTGATCCCTCTGGCCACAACGGCGCTGCTACTTCCTTTCGCCGAATGGATCGTGGCACCGCTCGTGCAGAAGGTGGTGGTTCAGCCCAGGGAGCTGGCTCTGGAATCCAGCTATCTGGAGCGCTCGATCCGCGCCACCCGCCGCGCCTTCGGTCTGGTTGCCGTGCAGCCGTTCACTCTCAATCCCCGCCAGGCGCTCACGCCGGAGGATCTGGCCCAGGCTCCCGGCACCCTGGCGAACATCCGTCTGTGGGACAGCAAGCCCCTGCTGGCCACCAACCGACAGCTGCAGCAGCTGCGCCTCTACTACCGCTTCAATTCCGCCGCCGTCGATCGCTACCCCCTGGGAGACGACCCGATCCGCCAGGGCTCCCAGCAGGTGCTGATCGCCGCCCGCGAGATCGATACCGGCGCCCTCAGCAAGGACTCCCGTACCTGGCTGAACCGCCACATGGTGTTCACCCATGGCTACGGCTTCACCGTGTCCACCGTGAATGCCTTTGGCCCCGATGGCCTTCCCCTCTATTTCGTGAAGGACCTCGGCCAGAGCGGCAAGGTGCAGGGCATCCCGTCACTCGGTCTGTCGGACCAGACGGTGCGCCGAGCCCTGCCGGTGGGCCGGCCGCGGCTCTACTTCGGGTCCGCCCCCGCCCCTTACGCCATTGCGCCCTCGCAGGTGCGCGAATTCGACTATCCGGAAGGGGATCTCAATGTCTATTCCCACTACAACGGCGGGGACGGGGTCCCTATCCACGATCCTTTGCGGCGGTTGATGGCGGCGGCCTACCTGAGCGAACCCCGCCTGCTGTTCACCGGTTCCCTCACCCCCTCATCGCGCCTGTTGCTGCGCCGCCGCATCAATGAGCGGCTGGCGGCCTTGGCGCCGTTTCTGCGTTTTGAGAGTCAGCCCTACCTCGTTACGGCCCGGGTGGACAACCATAACGATTATGACAGCGAACAACATCAGTACTGGCTGCTGGAAGGTTTCACCGCCAGTGACAGCTATCCCTATTCTGAGGCCAACCCAACTGGAATCCGCTATTTCCGTAACCCTGTGAAGGTCGTGGTGGATGCCTACAACGGCAAGGTGTGGCTTTATGTGAGCGATCCCCAGGATCCGGTCCTGAAAACATGGAGGCGCGCGTTTCCTGAACTCTTTCAGCCGCTTTCTTCCATGCCGGTGGTGCTCCAGAAGCACCTTCAGGTTCCACGCAGTCAGTTTTCGATCCAGGCTGAGCGGCTGCTGCGCTACCACGTGACCGATGTGCGCACCTTTTACAACGGTGATGATGTGTGGTCGATTCCGCTGGAGATCTACGGATCCACCAATACACCCGTTCAGCCTTACCACCTCACCCTGCAACTTCCGGGCCAGGATAAGCCGGAATTCGTGTTGCTTCTTCCCTTCTCGCCGCTCAAACGACCGAACCTGGTGGCCTGGCTCGCGGCCCGCAACGATCCGCCCCACTATGGCGAGCAGCGGCTGGCCCGTTTCCCCCAGCAGCGCCTGCTGCTCGGCCCCCAGCAGGTGTCGTCGTTGATTGAGCAGGATCCTGCCATCAGCTACCAGTTCGGTCTCTGGAATCGGGCCGGTTCCCGCCTGATTCACGGCAACCTGCTGGTGCTGCCGGTGGGCAAGGGTCTGCTCTATGTGGAGCCCATCTATCTCCAGTCGCGCAACAACGACCTGCCCACCCTGGTGCGGGTGGTGGTGACCGACGGCCGCACCTTCGTGATGGAGCGCAACCTGCAGCAGGCCTTGGCGGAACTGGTGAGCCGCAAGGCGAATACCAGCACCACAGCACCGCTCGCGAACCCGGCGCCGCGTGCTGATCAGGCAGCCCCTGCCAAGCCCTGAGAGCGGTCACGAAATCGATCGTGCTCAACAGATCGTGCCCAACCGATCGCGTCGATGGATCGTTTCACGGATCGCCTCCAAGCCATCCCGTCCAATCGAGCGCGGCGCCCTTCGCCCTGGGGTCCATGCCAATGCCCATGGATGGTCATGAAAAAGCCCCCCTTACGGGGGGCACTGACTCTGGATTCGTTGATCTGATCAGGCGGCCACGGCCGTCTTGGCATCCAGCACGCCTTTGGCATAAAGGCTGGCGTAGTAGTTGATGTCGTGCTGCTTGATCTTGCTGGCGTTGCCGGCGCACCAGAACTGCTGGTAGCGGTCGAGGCAGACCTGCTTCATGTACTGGCGGGCGGGCTTGTTGAAGTGGCGGGGATCGAAGTTGGAGGGATCCTTGGCGGCGGCTTCACGCACAGCGGCGGTGAAGGCCAGGCGGTTGTCGGTGTCGATGTTCACCTTGCGAACGCCGTTGCGGATTCCTTCCTGGATCTCTTCCACGGGCACGCCGTAGGTCTCGGGGATGGCGCCGCCGTACTTGTTGATCATGTCCAGCCATTCCTGGGGCACCGAGGAGGAGCCGTGCATCACAAGGTGGGTGTTGGGAATGGCCTTGTGGATCTCGGCGATGCGGCTGATGGCCAGCACTTCACCGGTGGGTTTGCGGGTGAACTTGTAGGCGCCGTGGCTGGTACCGATCGCGATCGCCAGGGCGTCCACGTTCGTCTTGGCGACGAAGTCAGCGGCCTCGGCGGGGTCGGTGAGCAGCTGGGAGTGGTCGAGGGTGCCTTCGAAACCGTGGCCGTCCTCGGCTTCACCCTGGCCGGTTTCCAGGGAACCCAGGCAGCCCAGCTCGCCTTCCACGCTCACGCCGATGGCGTGGGCCACATCCACCACCTCCTTGGTGACGCGCACGTTGTACTCGTAGGACGCCGGGGTCTTGGCATCGGCTTCAAGCGATCCATCCATCATCACGGAGGTGAAGCCGTTGGCGGCGGCACCGAAGCAGGTGGCGGGGCTGTTGCCGTGGTCCTGGTGCATCACCACCGGGATGTCGGGATAGGTTTCCACAGCGGCCAGGATCAGGTGGCGCAGGAAGTTCTCACCGGCGTACTGGCGGGCGCCGCGGGAGGCCTGCAAAATCACCGGGCTGTCGGTTTCATGGGCCGCCTCCATGATTGACTGCACCTGCTCCAGGTTGTTCACGTTGAAGGCGGGAATGCCGTAGCCGTTTTCCGCGGCGTGATCGAGCAGCAGCCGAAGCGGAACGAGCGCCATGGGGAACCTCTGGAAGTGGGGGTTGGATGGGAAAGGCGACGGCTGGCGGGGGCCCCCGCCGTGTCTGGCGGCGAGTCTAGGGGATGCCCTCCGGGCCCCAGCCGGTCTGCTCGGCTGCGGCGATGCCGCGATCGCGGGCCGCATCGCAGAGCCGCTGGCTGGCCACCGCTTCGCTGAGGCCCGGCACGATGGGTCGCCCTTCCCGCACCGCCTGGGCCCACCAGCCGATCAGACGGCGCACCGGCGCAATCCTTCCATCCTCCCAGGTGCGCGCATAGGCCAGATCGGGATCGGCCGGCACCGCACGCAGAGGTTCTCCTGGCCGGGCGATCCAGAGCTGGAAGCCGTGCACGTAGTCGGCCTGATTGGAGGAGCCGAGCACCAGGGTGGCCTCACGGCCGTAGAGCTCGAGCCAACAGCCCCGGCCGCCGCGGGTCACCGAGGCCAGGTTCATCTGGGCCGGTACCCGGCGACCAAGGCGGTCGCTCAGATCGAGTTGGAGCAAGGCGATGTCCTCGGCATCCACCGCCGCGCCGGCCCCCTCGGCCGCGCCGGAGAGGGGGCGTTCACGGATCGCGGTGCTCAGCCGCGCGGCCTGCAGTTCGCCGGGACCGATCAGCCAGTGCAGGGTGTCAAAGGCGTGGGTGCCGAGCGCACCGAGCACTCCGCCTCCTGCCGCAGCCTGGGAATACCAGCTCCAGGGGCGGCTGGCGTCGGCGCGGCTGGCCATCAGCCAGTCGAGCTTGACCAGCCAGGGTTCCCCCAGAACCCCCTCGGCAATTAGGGCGGCCAGCTGCTGGAACACCGGCACGGCCCGGTATTCGAAATCAACCGCCACGCAGCACTTCTGACGCATGGCGAGCCGCTGCAGCTCCTCAATTTCCGTGGTGTGGAGTGCCACCGGCTTCTCCAGTAGGAGGTGCTTGCCGGCCTGTAGGGCCTGGCGGGCCAGATCAAAGCGGGGTGCCGGCGGGGTGGCGATCACCACGGCCTCGACCCGGGGATCGGCAAGGAGGTCGCCGAAGTCGGTGGTTCCCGGCAGCGCCGCCGCCTGGCATGCCTGCGCGAGGCGATCGGTCCGGGGATGCCACAGGGCGACGGGTTCGGTGGTGGGGCAATCCCTCAGCGCCGGAAGGTGCACCTTCTCGCCGAAGCCGAGACCGGCGATGGCAACACCGAGGGGACGGTCGGAGGAAGACGCCATGGAGAGAGGACTAGGGGTGAACGGAAGCCGCGGGCTCAGCCAGCCTGGACTCGGGCCACAAGGCCTGCCGCTCGGGCGGCCTCACAGGCTTGCTGCAGGGTGGCGGCCACGAGCGGGTCGCCTCCGGTGGGCTGCCAGCTGGCGTTGAAGCGGGGCAATCCGTTCACGGCCACATCGCGGTAGAGCGTCAGGTCGCAATCGAGTTCCATCACCACCAGGGTTCCGAGGGGCTGGCGGACAGCTTGGGCCGGCCCTTCCGCGTCGCTGCGGGAGCCCCTTTCTTGCGGCTCACCGGGGTGCGGATCGGGTGCTGATGGTTGGAAGCGGCTCAGAACCGACAGGGTGCCGCGGCGATCGCGTCGCAGGCTGCCGGCATCCCACCACTGGCGTCCTTTCTCGGTGGCGGGAACCTCCTGCCAGTTGACGGGACCGGCCCACGCGGCGGGCATAAGGATGATCCCGAGCGGCCCCCCCGTGGGGATGGCCAGGCTGATCAGCAGCCCTGCCATCGCCAGAAGGGCGGTGAGCCTGCCCACGGGATAGTTGCGGCGGGTCCTGAGGGTCCGGCCGGAGCCGTTCCGTTGGCTATCGGACATCATCGGCCCACTGGCTTGGCCTGGCGGGCGGGAGCGTGGAGTCGTAGCAGCGTGGCCATCGTGGCCCGCAGCTCGGTGCGGGGCACAATCCTGTCCACGAAGCCATGATCCTGCAGATACTCGGCGGTCTGGAAGTCATCGGGCAGCTTCTCGCGCAGGGTCTGCTCGATCACGCGGCGGCCAGCGAAACCGATCAGGGCTTTCGGTTCCGCCAAGATCAGGTCCCCCAGCATGGCGAAGCTCGCGGTCACCCCGCCAGTGGTGGGATGGGTGAGCAGGGGGATGTAAAGCAGTTCCGCTTCGCGGTGGCGCTCGAGGGCACCGGAGATCTTGGCCATCTGCATCAGGCTCAGCATCCCTTCCTGCATGCGGGCGCCGCCGGAGGCGCACACGATCAGCACAGGCTGGCGGCGGGCTGTGGCCTCTTCGATCAGGCGGGTGAGTTTTTCCCCCACCACGGAACCCATCGAGCCGCCCATGAAGCGGAAATCCATGACCCCCAGGGCCAGGGGGATCCCCTCGAGCCGGCACAGCCCCGTGACGACCGCATCCCGCAGGCCCGTACTCTGCTGACTGTCCCGAAGGCGATCGGCGTAGGAGCGACGATCCTTGAAGGCCAGCGGATCGGTTGGGGCGAGGTCAGCATCGAGGGCCTCGAAGCTGCCCGGATCTGCGATCAGCCGGATCCTTTCTTCGCTGTTGATGCGGTGGTGGTAGCCGCATCCCTTGCAGACGTGGGCGTTGCTGATCAGGTCCTTGCGGTAGACCACGAGGGAGCATTCCGGGCATTTGCTCCACAAGCCATCACCCTCGTCGGGTTCAGGTCCCTGGCTGGATCGAACCACGGGGGCGTTCTTGCGGCGATCGGCGAACCAGTCGAACAGGGACATGGGCGAAGAAGGGAGGTGCGAAGGAGCTGGGAGCTGCTGGGGGCTTCGGAGGCTTGGAAAGCTTGGCCTTCGGAGCGGCGATGGGCCCCGTTCGAAGCCCTTCGGAGTGGGTTCTCATTAAAAGCTGCCGCCCATAGCATCCTCCGTAAGTGGATTAATCAATCAGCTGGAGGAGGCGGGCCCCAGGCTCGGCAGGAGCTGCTGCAGCCAGAGCCCCGGGCCGGTCAACCAGACCGCCACGGTTCCGGCCGCCAGAAAGGGGCCGAAAGGAAACGGTTCGTTGGGGCCGAGTTTGCCGAGTAGCCGAGCCACTCCACCCACCAGGGCACCAGCCATGACTGCAAGGGCGACCGCGACCCCGAGGCCGGTGGGCCCGAGCCAGGCGCCCATCAGGGCGGCGAGTTTCGCATCCCCAAGTCCCAGGGCCGGTCGGCCGAGGGCCTTTTCTGCAAGAGCGCTCATGGCTTCAAAGCCGAGTATCCCCATCGCCGCGGCTACAAGGTGCTCTAGGAGCAGCCGGCGCCCAAGGGTCGGATCCTGGAGCACGCCCAGCAGGCCGGTCACGACCAGCCCGAGCACCAGTCCCCAACGCAGCATCGGTTCGGGCAACCAGAGTCGATCCAGATCGATCAGCACCATCGGCAGCAGCCAGCTCACCAGCAGCCATCCCGCTGCGAGCAGCAGCCACGGTTGGGGATGAGCACCCATCGCCGCCGGACTGCCGAGTAGGACGGCCACCCAGAGGCCGGCGCAGAGGCTTTCCACCAGCGGGTAGCGCGGATCGATCGGCTGGTGGCAATGGCGGCAGCGCCCGCGCAGGATCAGCCAGCCCAGGACGGGCACATTTTCAAACCAGGCCAGGCCGGCACCGCAGCGGGGGCAATGGCTTCCGGGCCAGATCAGCGATTCCTCCCGGGGCAATCGCCAGGCCACCACGTTCAGAAAACTGCCGATGCAGGCTCCGGTGACGGCGACGAGCGGCGCGAGCAACGGCAGCACTGGTTGCAGGGATTCGGACGGGGTGGGCATGGAGCGGGGAGGACCTCGGGTGGACCTTCAGAGCAGCGAACGAGGCGGGCCTGCCCGGTTCGCCTGGCGGCTGCGGCCGGCGTTTCTGCTGCGGAGCCAGTCGATCGGCACGAACTGTTCGTCGGGCAGGAGCACCGGCGGATCCACCACCACCCGTCCACCCGCGCCCGTGCCATCCAGCACGATCCCAGCCGGTTCCAGTCCGGCTGGACCGGAGGCCAGGAACCGGAAATAGATCTGACGGGCCAGACCCAGCACTTCGGAACTGTTGATCCGATCCAGTCGCAGTCCTGCAGTGGTCCAGCCGGCGGACCCAGCACCGTTTGAGGCGGACGCGGGCGCTCGGATCACAAAGGAAGGACTGATGCCTTGGTGGGGGAGCTGGGCACCGTCACAGTCAGGCGCGGCGCGCTGATCAACGGTCTGCTCGCTGCTGCTCTCCGCGGCGCTGGTTGTGGAGATGTCGGCGCTGATGGCTCGGATGCAGCGGAACGACGCGACAAGGGCGAACCCGTTGTGCTGGGTCGAGTGTAGGCCTGCTGCGAGCAAATCAGACTGAGATGGCAGTGAAGATGTTTGCCGCTAGCAGGCGCTCGACAATCGATCAGGCGAGTGTTTTCTTCTCCTCGATCATGCGGTGGATGGTCGGGGTGAGGATCAGTTCCATCGCGAAGCCCATCTTGCCGCCGTCCACCACGATGCTCGTGGGACTGGACATGAAGGAGCCATTGATCATGTCGAGAAGATAGGTGAAGTCGATCCCCCATTTGGCGCGAGCCCCCTTGCGGAAGTGGCAGATCACGAACGACTCATCAGGCGTTGGGATA
>Ga0114972_10000260_pt1 | contig 39161 bp, 41 predicted proteins | sample M_140807_EF_Meta_FD_87354 | JGI IMG/M metagenome (GOLD analysis project Ga0114972, IMG submission 87354) | Freshwater microbial communities from Lake Montjoie, Canada to study carbon cycling - M_140807_EF_MetaG | ecosystem: Environmental > Aquatic > Freshwater > Lake | place: Lake Montjoie... | reverse complement strand
GCCTAATAGTCAGATTGTGGAGGCAGTAATCTTTGGTAAAGATGGTATAGCACCCTATTTAAAAAAAGGGACTACCATAATCGAAATGACATCTGGTGTTCCATCAGTAACAATTGACTTATCCGAGCGACTATCAAAACTTGACGTAACTCTATTCGATGCACCAGTCTCGGGAGGAGTACCAAGGGCTATTACCGGCGAATTATCTATTATGGCTGGTGGAGTCGATGCAGATATCGAGCAAGTAATGCCAATCTTAAAATCAATGGGCACAGTTATCAAAACCGGAGCCATCGGTACCGGACACGCAATGAAGGCTTTAAATAACTTAGTTTCTGCAGGTGGTTTTTTAATTGGAATTGAAGCTTTACTGATTGGTTCAAAATTTGGCATTGACCCTGAAACGATGGTCGATATACTGAACGTCTCAAGCGGTATGAACAATAGTACTCAAAAGAAATTCAAGCAATATGTGTTGTCGCGAAAATATAATTCCGGCTTTTCTTTATCCCTCATGGCTAAAGATCTGGGTATTGCTTTAGACATGGCTCATGATGATGACATTGCAAGCCCTTTTGCGACCCTCTGCCAAGAAATGTGGAGTCAAGCAAGTCTAGACCTTGGTCCACAAGCTGACCATACTGCCCTAGCTCTTTACAGTGAGAAATTAGCGGGTAGTGCGGTGATGAAATAACTTCGAACATCTTTTAAAAATTGATCTGGCCAAAGTATATCTATCATCAATTGATTATTGAAATGATAACTCTTGGACTCATAACTGCGGGATTTATTAATTGAGGCTTATTACAATCTGTTTTTAGACACACTTCCGTCCTACCCAAAAAAACAACCATACTCATCCTGTGAGACTACCCGAACAAATTCTTCTAGGGATTCAACAGATTCACATGGCTCATACCGATCCCACTGAAGATTCTGCCTGAGCCAATACATTTTCCATATTTGGGATGATTTTACATAGGTAATCTTCACGAATGGGCTTCGCCTAGTAATCGTATTATCCCGCCAATCAGGTCTAACTTCTACAAGCGTTATCGATTGTTTATCCACATCATAGTCAAAATGTAACAAATTCCAAGTTACCTGATCTTTGGGAGATATATTAATGCAATACCCACCAATGATGTGCTCAATTCTTTTTAGTTCAAATTCTGAAAAGGCCATACGCAAATCTCATGATTAAATATTCTATTCAATTACAACTTTAAAATTCGTTTTTTGATTGATTCCTCAGGATACAGCATAACTAATAATCTTGAAATAGTCTGCCCCATATAAATTATCATATGACGTATTATATGATCTACCTCAGCATAAACCGGCAAGCTATAAATATGCTGACGCTGTCGATAGTAAAAAAGTATCCCGTGCGTCTCTAACATGACCTCAATCTCTTGCAAAGTTATCTGCCTCGGATCAACCGAGCCAAAGCCAGAAAACTTTCTCAACTCAACACATAATGGGCGAAATATTTGTCTAAATTACGCCATATATCAAATCGATAATTCTATTTTTTAAGTCAAGTATTAAACTCAAATGAAGCCATCTACATATGCGTATTTGCTGGAGACGATGCTTGCCACAAATGCACTCGCCAATAAACCGTCATACCGATCGTTAAGAGTAATCCACAAAGTGAATAAATACTGGCCATCACACTAAAGCCATAGGCATTAATCAGTGGGCCCGATACTAATAAACCAAGAGTTAAGCCCCAAATTGCTAAAATCCGCATACCCATCACGCGTCCACGATAAGCTTGCTCTGTACCTCTGAGCATGACCGCCGCTAACGGGGTCAAACAAAGACTTTGGGCAAAACCAGCACCTACTAGAAGTACCATCCCAAGAATCATTTGATTTACTTGAGCAAAGACTAAATCAATTAAAAACCATGCGCAAGCAGCAACAATCATCGTTTGTGATGCGCGTAGCTTGAATCGATTACTACTCAGCACAACAGATGCTAACAGCCCACCAAATGCAAAGCTAGCGCCTAAAAAACCAAGTCCGGTTTGATCCGTTTCGTAAATATTTTTAGCAACATAAGGTAGTAATCCTAAAAACAAAGGAAATCCTAAAAAATTGGCTAAAAAAGCAACGCCTAAAGCTCCCAAAAGTATCGGTTTATCGGATATATAAATAAAGGCTTCTCGTAAATCCTGCAAAGGCGTAGCCGGCACTTTATGCGGATCTGGGACGAAATGATCGTCGACTTGAAAGGCTAATAAAAAACTACAAATATATAAAAGCGTAATAACAACATAGGCTGCGGTCATGCCTAAATAGGCTACTGCTCCAGCGCCAGCAAGTGCACCAGCCATGCGCGCTGAGTCCGAGGTAATACGAGATACCCCTAAAGCCCCCATCAGTAAGTGCGGCGGTTGCGTTTGAGCAATCAAGGCATAACGAAACACCATATCCGAAGGACGGATCATCCCTACAATACCCGCAATGAAAAGAACTATATAGGGATTAAGTGCATCAAGCCAGCCTAAGACTAGGAGTGTGCCTGCCAAAAAAGCATAAATAGCCCTTGTTACCCAAAGCATTCGACGGTAACCCATTCGATCACCTGCAACGCCAAAAAGTGGTGAGACTAAAGCACCAAAATACTGTAAAGCCCCAAATATCACTAAAAGAATTACCGACTCGGATTTGATTAAGATATACCACCCTAAAATCAGCGTTTCCATTTCAAAGGCCCAAGATGTTGTCAAATCAGAAGGCCATTGAAAACGAAAACTTTTCACCCCAAATGGCGCTAACCAATTTGGCTTTTTCATTGAGGATGAGGAACTAGGTGACTTGATGCTTGGTTGCATGCGATGATATTACAGGATTTAAAAACCGAAGTGATAAACTAGATCGGAAGGAATAATTGCCGGATAAATTTGTAAAGCTGTAATTAAAAGAGATTTCTTTATACCAGCAATTTTGTAGATTAACATACTAAAATAAATACAATTAATCGTTAGGAGACTCGATGGCAAAATGGTGCAGATTTAACTTAGATGGCCAAGCTAGTTTTGGCCTGATTGAAGAAAAACGTGTCATTGCTGTGCATGGATCCCCCTTTGGTCCGTATGTCCAAACTAACCAATCCTTTGAGATCGCTGATATACAGTTTTTACCGCCTGTAATCCCACCCACTTTTTATTGTGTGGGCATTAACTACAAAGACCATATTATTCAAATGGCAGCTCTGCGTGGGAAAGAACCAGTCTTTCCTCCTAAAGCAGACATCGGCTACCGCGCAAATAGTGCTCTGTGTGCGCATGGTGATCCAATCCTTAAGCCCGCCAATTCAACAAATGCTTTTCAGTATGAAGGTGAACTAGTTGTAGTCTTTGGTAAACAAGCAAAACATCTAACCTATGACAACGCCCTTGATTGTGTCTTTGGCTATACCATCGGTAATGATGTCAGTGAGAGAACATGGCAGGCAGAAGATCGAACTCTATGGCGTGCTAAAAATAGTGACTCTTTCAAACCCATGGGACCATGGATCGAAACCGATGTAAATCTCGATAAAATGATGACCACAGTTGCAGTTAACGGTACAGTCCATACAAAATTTGCGACAAATAACATGATTTTTGGTATTCGAGATTATATTGTTGAGATTACAAAATATATGACTATTCAACCAGGGGATGTCATGTGGATGGGAACAGATGGGGTTCCCTCCAATATTAAACATGGGGATCAAGTCGATATCACAATCTCCGGAATCGGTACACTTTCTAATACTGTTATACAACTTAGCGCTTAAATATGACAACCTCGATTGGGCAAGAACTACATATCTCCGATGCTGAGTGGCAAGAACGGATTAACCTAGCCGCTTGCTATCGCTTGTTAGCCTTATATGGTTGGGATGATGTGATCTATAACCACGCCAGTGTTCGGGTGCCTGGTGAGCCTACTATGTTTCTCATGAAAGCCCACACACTTTTATACCAAGAGGTCACTGCTAGTAACCTAGTGAAAGTATCGATGCATGCCGACCTAGATGAGTCTTCGGGCGTGAATCGCCCCGGCTTTACACTCCATGGTGGTATCTATTTGGCTAGACCAGATGTGTATAGTGCAGTCCATGTCCATACGCAAACAGGTCAAGCAATATCTATCCTACAATGTGGCCTTTTAATGATTAGTCAAAGTGCGATGCGATTTTATAATCGCCTGGGCTATCACCCCTATGAGGGACTAACAGATGCCTTTACCGAACGACCCCGAATTGCAGCAAACCTCGCTCAACACCGCGCCCTCATCATGGAAAATCATGGGGTATTAACCGTCGGCACAACTGTTCGAGAGAGTTTTATTTTGCTGAAATATCTTTTAGATGCTGCCCAAATTCAATTACAGGTTCAAGCAAGCGGCCAAGCACTGCGCTTCATTCCAGAAGATATTTGTGAAAAAACGGCAGCGCAATATACCAAACATGATCAGGGCCGTGGCGCTGACGATTGGCCAGCTTATCTTCGTAAACTTGATTTAATCGATGCGAGTTATCGAAGTTAAACGGATGTTGCTTCAGAATGTACTTGTTTGATGGCTTGACTTGCTTTAGTACTGAACGTATTTTTTCATAGCCCGCTCCTTCGAGCAATAGCTTCGACTGTAAAGTTTATGTTTACAATCCCTTCGCTGTGTAAACAACTCATTTCTCGTCAACCAATAGCAAAGTAAGTCTTCTGAGCAGCAAGCTGCTTTTTTTTCATAAAACAGCTAAAACGAGAATTCTAAATAAAGCAATGAAGCATAATCTTCGGACTTCATTAGCCCCAAATTACTCAGATTTTTCTGACAAAAATTTCATCCAAAAGTGGCAGTCAAGATGTGGATAAAACACTATGCTTGCACTCCCATCAATCGCAATCAAAAGGAGAAGTTTCATTGGAAAATAATCATCAATCCCAGTTTTTTTTAATCCATCAATTTTTTGCTGAAATGTTAGGTACTTGTCTAGTAATTCTAATTGGGGGTTCTTGCTTTATGATCAGTTATATCAACCCACAAATCAGCATGAGTCAATTAGAAATTGCGCTAGCCTATGGCTTAAGCGTACTCTTAATTGGAGGTGGAATTTTTCAGATTTCTGGCTGTCATCTAAACCCCATTGTTAGTCTAGGTATGTATTTTTCTGGGCTACTCAAGTTTAAACAATTACCTAGTTATATGACTGGCCAACTACTTGGATCTATCATTGCAACTAGCTTTCTATACTTTATAGTCGATGGCCAAATAGAACCCTTTTTAAGAGGTACGGATGAGGCGATCATGATGATCAAAGAGCGCCTCGTATTTCTCTCGCCGCCGATGCATTTTATTTTAGAAACAATTCTTAACGCGACTCTAGTCTTTACGATTGTCAGTAGCCACACGAATATCAATAGGCGATATTTAGTGCCATTTATTTACGGTGCAAGCATGCTCTTAGTCCAACTCATTAGCCTACAAGTATTTATGTTTCCGATGAATCCTATTGAAAGCTTGGCTTTAACTCTGTTTGACCCTCACTGGAATTGGCAACAAATTATTCATATTTGGCTAGCACCCTTTGTTGGGGTAGGAGTTGGAGTATTTGTCTACCACTTATTCAATCATGTCCAGTTAGTTGAAAGTATTACTGCCCATGAAATACTACTCGACTCACCAAATGCCCCCAAAAAGCATGTCTCTCGCCCACTAAACCAGTCGTCAATAAAAATTTCCCCTTTGGAATCTAGATATCCTCAAAATTCAAGAAAAAAAAGGCCATCCCGACAGGCTAAGCGTGTTGAAAAAGAAACTTTTTTCTTTGAAGATACGCCTATTAAAAATTGATTTAATAGAATCGCTTTATGAGTTCTATTACTTAACAACTAGGCCTCTAGAACCATTAGCTTCATGAGCCTTGGTTCTAGAACCGGCTTAAATAGTTTGAATAACTAAAAAATTAAAAATTTTCTTAATGATGCTTACAAACACAACCAAGTCTTGCTCACATAAGAAATAATCACAATGTAAAAATTTTTCAAACTGCCTTCCCAAATCATCCCCGGACTGATCCCGATACTCAAGAGGCCAAGCCTGCACAATCTCATCACTCGATAAATACAACAAACAAGCGATCAATAACGTACTATAGGGCCGTTGCCTTGGTGCTTTTAAGACAGATCCTAAATTCTTCTTCACTACCGGTAAAACTTTTGCACTTACAAATACGCTAGCTATTACTCCAACGATGATGATTACCTGTTCCAACATACCCTCCAATTCAGTGTTCTTGCACGGAGTGATATCTTAGTAGATGGGTCTTTTCGAGCGGCTTGATTTGAAGTAAGTATTTTCTGAAATGGGTGTCAGAAGATATCGGAAATTTGATTGGTAAAGACCATGTAGTCCTATAATCAAATAACTAATTATTAAAATTACAAATAGTTATCGATAAATCGCCCCATCAATGGAAATATAAAAGCCTATGAAACGCTTCCATACTCCTCAAAAGTCAACCTTTCACTTCCTATTTTTATTCCCACTCACCTTATTAGTTTGGGGTTGTGCTTCTGATCAAGCCAGTAACTTCTCTAACTTTCTACCCACTACAAGTCAAACGACGCCGCCCACTCCCTCATCATCTACTCCCAATCCGAGCGCAATCCTCACACCAATTCCAAAGTCTGTAACTGAATCACTTTCGCCAGCAAATACCATTACCCAGCTAAGTCAATATAGTAACTCCGCCCCACTTGATCTTCGCTTAAGTTCTTGGCCCTACCCATACCGAGTCAAGGAGTTACAAGTTACTATGCAAGGTAAAAAATATCCAATGGCATACATGGATGTACCCCCCACAGGAAAACTGCGTGGTGTAGTTCTTCTATTTCATGGTAAAAACTTTGCAAGTGATTATTGGGAAAAAACGATCTCAGGTCTTTCTCAAGCTGGTTATCGAGTAATCGCTCCTGACCAAATCGGCTTTGGTAAGTCTGCAAAACCAAGTATTGATTATCACTTCGATGATCTCGCTGCGAATACAAAACAACTACTTCGTTCATTAAAAATTAGCAAAACACACGTAATAGCTAACTCAATGGGGGGAATGCTCGGTGTTCGCTTTGCTGCACTCTACCCAAAAACTGTTGAAAAACTTGTTTTAGAAAACCCTTTAGGTCTTGAAGACTACAGTAAAGACATCCCCCCGCAACAAAATGCTACCCTTCTTAAACTTGAAATGGCTCAGACAGAAGAATCCTATCGAAAATTTTTACAAAGTTACTTTCCAAAATGGCAGCCTGAGTTCGAACGTTTTGTAGAAATATATGTCCGTATGCAAAAAGGACCAGACTACCCAACTTTTTCACAAACATCAGTTCTAACATATCAAATGATTGCCGAAAAACCGATTGTGGCGGATCTGCCTCGCCTAAAAATACCTACCCTTTTGATCATTGGACAACAAGACCGAACTGTTTTTGGTCGACGCTTTGCTCCTCCTGAAGCAGTCAAGTTACTTGGAAACTTCCCTAAACTAGGCGAGAATGCGGCAAAAATAATCCCTCATGCCAAACTAGTCCCTCTAGCCAATGTAGGACATATTCCCCATATTGAGGTGCCAGAACTATTTAATGAAACTGTCTTAAACTTTTTAAAGACTTCCAAGAAAAAGGGTAAATCCAAAAAACGTTAATAAGATTTTTGATCTTTTGCAAGATGACCCATTTTTTCTAAAATCTGCTGAGAACCGGCTGCTATTAAGCGGGCATCCGAAGATACCGTTACAAATCGAAAGCCCTTTAGAATCCGTAAATGAGCGTACTCTGGACTGCCATTATGAATACCAGCAACTACACCATGTGCTTTTGCACGATCTAAAATATGATCTATCGCTTGCGCAACCGGTGGATCAACTGCATCAAAAGTTGGCTTACAACCCAAGGCTAGTGAAAGATCAGATGGGCCAATGTAAATGGCATCTAAGCCCTCTACCGATAAAATATCATCTAAGTGATCTAAAGCCTGAGCTGACTCAATCATCGCAAAGCGCACAATTGTCTCATTAGCGTGTTCTGGATAATCTTGACCAGCGTATAAAAATGCTCTTACTGGGCCATAACTTCTCACCCCCTTGGGAGCGTAGTTGGTCCAGGCTACAAATTTTTGGGCGTCTTCTTTTGTATTCACCATTGGACAAATAACAGCATAGGCACCCGCGTCTAAAGTCTTCATCAGGATTCCTGGCTCAAGCCAAGGTACACGAACTACTGGCATAGTCTGCGTAGTTGAAATGGCTTGCAACATGGCAACCATCTGACCATAATCAATCACTCCATGTTGTAAATCAATCGTCAAAGTGTCCCAGCCCTGATGGGCCATTGTTTCTGCTGAAAAACTATTTGGAATAGCTAACCATCCATTAATAGCAGCCTGATCTTTGGCCCATAAGGCTCTTAAACTACTCGGTCTCATTTGAATTTTCTCTCATGTAGATTAACGAACTAAGCAAGGCATTTTAGGATCAAATTGCCAGTTAGGAATAAGGAATTGCATACTCTGAGCATCATTGCGTGCTCCTAATCCGTGCTCTTGATACAACTGATGAGCCCGCTCAATAGCCCCATAGTCCAGTTCAACTCCCAACCCAGGTACTTGTGATACTTTGACCTGTCCACCAATAATCTGCAAAGGTTCTTTTGTTAAAGCTTGCCCATCTTGCCAAATCCAGTGCGTGTCAATCGCCGTTACCTTACCAGGCGCACTAGCAGCTACATGAGTAAACATTGCTAAAGAAATATCAAAATGGTTATTAGAGTGCGACCCCCAAGTAAGTCCCCAGTCTTGACAAGTCTGCGCTACCCGAACCGAACCAGACATGGTCCAAAAATGTGGGTCTGCTAAAGGAATATCAACTGCACCCAGAGCTAGGGCATGACGCAATTGTCGCCAGTCCGTAGCAATCATATTCGTAGCTGTTGGTAAACCCGTCTCTTGACGAAACTCAGCCATGATCTCACGACCACTCAAACCATCTTCTGCACCACAGGGGTCTTCTGCATAGGCTAGTCGACCAAGCTGATCTCGTAATAATCGAATAGCATCTTTTAAATACCAAGCACCGTTTGGATCAATTGTAATTCGGGCTTGCGGAAAACTTTCCTGTAAAGCATAAATGGCCTCTAACTCCTCATCACCACAAAAAACACCACCCTTTAATTTAAAGTCACGAAAACCATATAATTCCTGTGCGGCTTTAGCTAAATCAACAATCGACTTTGCACTCATCGCCTTCTGATGTCGTAAATGATACCAATCCCACTCACCACTAGGCTTTTGATAGGGCAAATCAGTCAGAGAAGAATCTCCAATAAAAAATAAATACCCCAAGACGTCTACAACATCCCGCTGTTTACCATTGCCTAATAATTCACAAACAGGTTGACCAAGATATTTACCAAGCAAATCGAGCATGGCACATTCAATTGCAGTAACGGCGTGGATCGTCGTTCGTAAATCAAAAGTCTGTAAGCCCCGTCCTCCCTCGTCCCGATCTGAAAAATTAACTTGTACCGCTCTTAATACCGATTGCACTTGAGTAATTGGTTGACCAATCATAAAGGCTTTAGCATCTAGAATTGTCTGAGTAATTTTTTGACCTCCAGGTACCTCACCAACACCAGTATTGCCAGAACTATCTGTCAATATAATAATATTGCGCGTAAAAAAGGGGGCATGCGCTCCACTCAAATTGAGCAACATACTATCGCGTCCCGCAACCGGGATGACGTGTAAGTCAGTAATTACAGGTGAACTTGACAAAAAATTTCTTTAAAAATTATTCGACTTTAATATTACGCGTTTCTATGATCTTTTTCCAACGCGCGTATTCAGTAGCCATAAATTCCGTAAATTGTTCGGGACTACTACTGATAATTTCAAAACCAACGTCACTAAAATTCTCACGCACTTTTTTATCTTCTAAGGCTAGAACAACCGCAGCATGTAACTTCTTTTTAATCTCCATAGGTAATCCTCGAGGTGCAGCAATAGCCTGCCATGAGGCTACGTTTGCACCAGTTACACCACTCTCATTTAAGGTTGGTACATTAGGCATCAAGATTGAGCGCTTATCGGAAGTAATTGCTAAAGCGCGTAACTTCCCAGATCGAATATGTTGAATCACTGAATTGATGTTCTGGAAAGAAATATCTATCTGAGCCCCAATTAAATCTGTTATGGCAGGTGCACCTCCTTTATATGGTACATGAATCCCACTCGTGCCTGTCTGTAACCAAAATAGTTCAGCGCTCAAGTGATCTGATGACCCAGCTCCTGACGAAGCAAAACTCATTTTATTGGGGTTTTTCTTTAAATGATTCAATACATCTGCGACCGATTGATGCGGCGAACTAGCCGGCACTACCATGACATTTGGTGCTTGGACCATCAAAGAGATCGCATCTAAATCTTTAGTCGGATCATATGGCACATTCTTTATTAAATGCGGGGCAATCACATAAGGCCCTAAAGAAGCAACTAATAAGGTATAACCATCCGGCGGACTTTTAACAACTAAATTAGTTCCAATTGTCCCCGTCGCTCCCGCCTTATTTTCGACAATGAATGTCTTACCAAGTCGTTCCGACATACTTTGTGAAATAGCTCGGGCAAGAACATCACTTGACCCTCCCGGAGGAAAAGGCACGATGATTTGAACGTTTTTATCCGGCCAAGCAAAAGCAAAGGGGACCTGAACTATTCCAAGAATAATCAAACAGTTCCATAAAACAAACAAATTTTGGCAAGGCCGAAATATTTGCATCATTATTTTCATGAAATCTCCTCTTTTTAGAATTAGCCCTTTGTTAATTACTTACTTTACTATAAACCGAATCCAAAATAGCTTATTCAAATGCTCTGATCAAAGATGATCTGAAAAGAACTATCTAAACTAGTTAGTCTAGAGGTAAACTTGATTATGAAATAATGAGCTTGTTAAAAGTAATCACGTCACGCTACTTCACATTAGTCTTCAAAACCCCTTTGTCATCGTTTCTTTCAAATCATATATGCAAAAAAATATCCAATTTCAATCTGATGATTTAACCCTTAGTGGTACCCTACATATTCCAGGTCACCTTAGGGCCGACGAGAGAAAACCTGCAATCATCGTTTTGCACGGCTTTGGCAGTAATAAAAATGGTGGGACCGCATTAACTGCTGCTGAACTTTTTGAAAAATTAGGTTATATCGCTTTGCGATTTGATTTTCGAGGCTGTGGTCAAAGCCAAGGGGAACGTGGACGCGTTATTTGCCAAGAACAAGTCAGAGATACGAGTAGCGCTTTGGCGTACCTTCAAACTCTAGAAGAGGTAATACCAGATCAAATTGCTGTGACAGGCTTTAGTTTTGGAGCAGCGGTTGCTGTCTATGTAGCTGGAGTTAATCCAGCTATAGCAGCTTGTATTGCGATGGGGGGCTGGGGAGATGGAGCTAAAAAATTTCGTAAACAACATGCAAAGCCACAGGACTGGGAAAAATTCACACTGATGATGCAAGAGGGCCAAAAAAAACTGGCTCAAGGTGAGTCTATGATGGTCTCTAGATATGATATTGTCCCGATTCGGCCAGGAATTCGTAATAACTTATCGCCAGGTTCCCATATGGAATTTCCCTATGAAGTATTACAAAGTATGTTTGAATTTACTGCTAATGAAGTAGTCGGACAAATTTCCCCAAGGCCCCTCTTGCTGCTCCATGCAGCAGTTGATACTGTGACTCCAACTGAACAATCTATTGATCTGTTTGCCCATGCCAAGCAACCAGCTGAACTGCATCTTTTTAGCGATGTAGACCATTTTTTACTTGCTGGTGAAAATCAAATTGTGCACGCCACGCTAGCAAGCTGGCTCAGCAAATACTTCCCCTTACAGCATCAATCTGTATGACGACAAAAGTCCATATTCTTTCAGGTATTGAATTGGCTCGTCCATTTCAAATTCGCCGACTTGGCCATTTTGGACTGAATGTTGAATCGCCAGAGAAATCCCTCCAATTTTATCGTGATCTGTTAGGCTTTAAGGTTTCTGACCAAATTGATTTTGCAGATCGCCTTCCCCCTGAATTAAAAAATCAAGTCGGGCCGACTGTAGGTTTTTTTACCCGCCATGGAACTGATCATCATTCCTTTGTGCTTTTTCCTAAAAAAGCAGTTGAAAAAGTTAATCCGCAATACGCTCGTTTTCCGCAACTAACGGCAAATCAATTAACTTGGCAAGTTGGTTCCTTACAAGAAATCGTCGATGCATTTTCTTGGTTTACAGATCAAGCTATCCCGATCATTCGTTCCGGTCGTGACCTACCTGGTTCAAACTGGCACTTTTACCCAACCGATCCCGCAGGCCATATCAATGAACTTTATTATGGTATTGAACAAATTGGTTGGAGTGGCCACTCAAAAGCTCTAGCAATGCATGATATCAAATTCCAGCAACCACCAAATTTACCATATCACTCCGAATATGCGGAAGTAAATCGTGCCATAGCTCACCAAATTCATATTCATGCAGGTTGGCGGGATCAAAGTAATATTGCAGAAACATATCCGGTTGATGGAATTTTATTGGCAAGGCCATTTAAAATTATCAAAATAGGTCCAGTCCGCTTATTTGTAGATGATCTCAGCGCTGCTAAAGATTTTTATACCCGAATCATGGGTCTGCGCCTTACTGAAGAAATTAAATATCAAGGGTATAGCTGCTATTTCTTGAGTTCAAATACTGAGCACCACGCACTAGCAATCTATCCTACTGCACTTCGAACAATCCTTGGACTGAATCCAAGTTCCACTACCTTTGCCTTTGCAATGCAAGTAGCAAGTTATCAACAACTTCGGACTATGTATCACTACCTCAAAGATGCAGGGATTACGATTCAGCCTATACCGCATGAATTATCTCCAGGACTTGGACATCATTTTTATGCGATTGATCCAGATGGTTATCTAGTCCAATTTTATTGGGAAATAGAACAGATTGGCTGGGACGGCAACCCCAGACCTGCAGGACTTCGGCGGACTTTTGGGCTTAACCCAAGTACGTGGCCAACCACCATTGAATCCCAATCAGATAGCTTTATGGGAGAAGTCTTTTTAGGCCCTCTAAACTAGTTGAACTGAATCAGTTGTATTACACTTAATCATTCTTGTATCAGTAACTCTATCAATTAAGATAACCTATGCAAACAAATCAAATACAGTTTTGGACATTGACCCTACTCAGAAAAATGGTAAGCAGGTTCATAACCGCCTTTATTACTTCTTTACTGATAACAAATACGACCGCCTTTGCCCAGTCGTATCCAGATCGACCGATCACCTTAGTTTGTCCTTTTGCCCCAGGTGGCTCAGCGGATATTATTGCTCGGCTCATTGCCCAGCGTTTATCAGAGGAATTAAAGGTCCCTGTCTTAGTAGAAAATCGTGCTGGCGCAGGTAGTGCGATCGGCTCTAACTATGTTTCGAAGGCTAAGCCTGATGGCTACACTATATTGCTACTATCAGGCGCCTACTCTGCGCAGGCCGCTCTAACTAAAACACCACTTTTTGATCCTCTCAAAGATATCACGATGGTCTCATTAATCACTACCTACCCATTCCTAATGGCAGTACATCCCAGTGCGCCTTATCAGAATTTACAAGAATTGATTGCCTATGCAAAAGCAAAACCTGGCCAATTAAATTACTCATCATCCGGAATCGGAGCGATCCATCACCTGTCTTCTGAGCTGTTAAATGTCATGGCTGGTATTGAAACTGTTCATATTCCGACTAAAGGCGGCAATGTAGCCATACTTGAACTCATGGGTGAGAGAATTGATTTTCTATTAGAGGCGCCGCAATTAATGATGCCTTATATTAAAAGTAATAAATTACGAGGAATTGCCACCACTGCCAAAACGAGATCTAAAATTTACAATGACCTACCAACCATCGCCGAAGCTCTTCCAGGCTATGAAGTTAGCTCGTATATTGGCATCGCTGCAACTGGCGGCACGCCAGAGCCGATTATCCAAGCACTATACCAAGGGGTCAAAAAATCCATTGAAAATAAAGATGTTGCTAAACGTCTAGTCGACCTGGGGGGCGAACCAACGCACACTACGCCAGCAGAAACCAAATTATTTGTAGAGAATGAGCTGGATAAATGGCGAAAAGTGATTAACCTACGTAAAATTGAACGCCAGTAAGTCAGGACTTTTAATTGCGCTTTGCAACCTTGAATGTACTTAGGGTGCTCCTTTTAGAATTCTAATTAGGTGACTATTTTCCTTTTAAAGGTAATAACAAATCTCTTATTTGATTGTGATCTAACTCATGCATCAAATGCAATAACTCCCCAAGCTCCCCCTTTGGGAAACCTTTCCGAGCAAACCATGCTAAATAATTACCTGGCAAATCACACAATAATTGACCAGCATGCTTCCCAAAGGGCATCTTTAATCGTACAAGCTTTTCAAGAGAGTCATGATTCATGGTAAATAGTCCCTGGATTATTTAGACCGCTTTATCAAAGGATCTATCCCTAGGTATTGAGGATTTAAGTTGAACTTCCCTCTGGTTTTGAATCCTCATCAGGATCATCTAAGTCAATCGCTAAAAGAGTCGATGAATTGCTTGAAACCGCCTCTACATTACTTAAGGCGCGATTAATCTTACGTGTTCTGATATCGACCGCCTCGAATTGCTTTGACGCTGCATCTAAACGCTTTTTAGTGGCCTCTATAGCCTCACCAAATTTACTAAACTCCGTCTTGACTTGACCCAAAGTACTCCAAATCTGTGAAGAACGTTTTTCAATCGAAAGAGTCTTAAAGCCCATTTGTAAACTATTTAGCATGGCTGAAAAAGTGGATGGGCCAGCAACCGTTACGCGAAAGTCATTTTGCAGTAACTCCAGCAAACCCTGACGTCTTAAAACTTCAGCATATAAGCCTTCTGTTGGTAAAAATAAGATTGCAAAGTCAGTCGTATAAGGTGGCTCAATATACTTTTCACGAATCGTCTTAGCCTCAGCCTTAATTCGTGTTTCTAATGCTTTAGCTGCTGATTCAATTTCTTGTAAATCAGCCCGGTCCTGAGCATCAGTTAAACGTTGATAATCTTCTACCGGGAACTTTGCATCGATTGGTAACCAAACTGGCTTACCTTCTTCTTGCCCGGGCAAACGGATAGCAAACTCAACAATATCTCTACTATTAGGCCGAGTCGCTATATTTTTAGAATATTGCTCAATAGTTAAGGTTTGCTCAATTAAAGCACCCAGTTGAACCTCACCCCAAGTCCCTCGAGACTTGACGTTTGTCAAAACACGCTTTAAATCCCCCACTCCTGTTGCTAAAGTTTGCATCTCACCCAGTCCACGATGTACCTGCTCTAAACGATCTGATACTAGCTTAAACGACTCACCAAGACGCTGCTCTAACGTAGCGTGTAACTTTTCATCGACTGTTTGGCGCATCTGCTCAAGCTTGTTCGAGGTATCAAGCTGAATCTCTGCAAGGCGTTGCGTCAAGGTCTCCCTGACTCCCCGCCCAGACGCCTCAAGCTGCTCAACCAGGGTAGTTCGTAAAGTAGCTAAATCACGATTTAAATCATTTTTTAAATCAACTCCAGATAAACGATTAGCGTCTATTAACAAATCAATCCGAGTTCGTAATTCCTGCAAATTTTCCTTAAGGTGAACTATTTGGTCTTCCTGTGCGCGATTTTCTTTTAGCTGATTAATCTGCCAAAATAGACCCAAAATAAGGGCGATTGTGAATATTAAAATAATTTCAGTAAGATTCATTCGAGGACTTTGTTGAGAGGTTTAACGAGGACTGATTAGATTGAAGAATTAAAATGATGGATATTGTTGAGGAATTAGTAAAGCATTTTTCAAACCTACCTATTCAGTAAGTTCCCAATCTACCAACAACATATCCTATTTTAAATCAGCACGTTCAGTCTATTCTTCAATCAGCTCATATTTTGAGCTAGTAAATTTAATGGCAGAGTAGATTTAAATTGCCTTTTTATACCTTGCCCTGCAATCAAGCCTTACTCGCTAGATGAATTGGATCAACCCACTCTACATTTTCAGGGTGCTCAACTGCAGCTATATCTAAATTAATCACCGTGGCTTCATTGTCACTGCGCACTAATACACATTGCAAAGCCTCATTCGGATTGGCATTAATTTCCTGATGTGGTACGTATGGAGGCACATAAATAAAGTCGCCAGGACCAGCCTCAGCCGTGAACTCTAAATGCTCCCCCCATCGCATCCTTGCTTTGCCAGAGACCACATAAATAACACTTTCTAAAGCCCCATGATGATGCGCCCCTGTCTTCGCATTGGGATGAATAGTCACCGTTCCAGCCCATAGTTTTTGCGCCCCAACACGCGCAAAATTTATCGCCGCAGCGCGATTCATCCCCGGTGTTTGTGGAGTATTTGTATCTAACTGATCACCACGGACTACTCGCACACCATCATTTTTCCATGGTAAGTGATCCTCATGTTCGCTGCCGTCTTCATGTCGATGTGTCATGACTTCCCTTGGTTAATAATTTATCCGAAATGATAAAAAATGTATCTTTTAAACTCAGCAAATTTTCCAATTACTCTGGTTGAATTTTGGCTAAACGAATCATCTCCGCATAACGCTTAATTTCTGTACCAACAAAAATCTTAAAATCAGCTGAGGAATTCCCAACGGGATCAGCACCTAATATCTCTAATCGTTCGCGAAATTGTGGATTAGCAAAGGCAGTTCGGACTTCCTGGTGTAATCGATTTAAAACAGCCAATGGCGTATTGGCTGGTGCAAACATACCAAACCATCCACCATGATGGGTAAATGATCCCAATCCCGCCTCAGTTGCCGTTGGAACCTCGGGCATTTGAGCATGTCGCCGTGTATCACTATATGACAAAGCGATGAGTTTTCCAGCTTTAATTTGAGCCATTACGGCGGGTGGCGTAGAGAACATCACCTGTGTCTCACCAGCTAGAAGAGAAGCTACTGCTGGGCCAGCACCTTTATAAGGAATGTGTAATATAGCTGTGCCAGCTTTGGCATTAAAAAACTCACCCGACAAATGCAAGTTATTACCAATTCCTGGAGATCCAAAAGATAATTGACTATTTGGCCTACGCGCTAAATCAATTAACTCTTGTAAGTTTTTTACTCCCAAGCTAGGATTAACCACGACAAAAACACCTGGATTTTCTACTAAATTAGTAACCGGTAAGATATCTTTTTCGGTATCGTAAGGAAGCTTTTTATACATTCCAGGTGAGGCTGCAAATCCGGATGAGGTAATCATCAGGGTATAGCCATCCGGCGCAGCTTTTGATAAAGCCTCAGCCCCCAAAATACCATTCGCTCCAGGCTTGTTGTCAATAATAAAAGACTGTCCCATTTGCACCGTTAACTGAGCCCCTAACATCCGTGCTAACGAGTCAGGTCCCCCAGTCCCAAACGGCACAATAATGCGAACCGGCTTATTGGGGTAAGTTTGTGCAAAAATATTCGCTGCAAAGAAAAATGTAATCGCTATACAAGTGCTCAGAAAAAGTCTCGGACTCATTGACAAGGTATGCCTCCAATATGGTTAGTAATTGTTTAGCTTATATTAACTGAAACTGAACACCCACCTCAAATTTAGTCAAGGTACCTATAGCAATCATTTGAACTGACCTATCAGTTTTCTCAAAACTATAATAAGATTATAAAAAGACTATGATAAAAAAATTCATTATTGTGTTGTTTATTGCACTTTTCTCCTCACTAGCTGTGGCGATCAGCCTAAGTATTCCTAAAACAGTCATTGATATCTTTGTCGTTAAAAAATTTCCAAAAGAAAAATTAACAATCCTACTAGACAAACCAACTACTAAATATAGTAAAGAGCGACAAAAAATTGAACTATGTGGAGTGTGGATGAGTAAATTACCAACTCGCCAAGGAGATTTCTGTGTAGATACACAACCAGTTTGGAATAAAGAAAAAGGGGATATCGAAATTTCTAAAATCAATATCCTAAAATTGAATACCGCTGATGGCAAGGAATTATCCGGCGCAATTCTGAATTCCTTAAACTCCACTCTTTTAACTCTTCTAGACGGCACCTCGGTCTATCACGTGCCTGAAATGATCGGTAAACGGCTTGAATCCATTGAGATTCAAGATAGTAGTGTAAAGTTGATTTTTTAATCACGACCTACTTAAAGAGCTGATTTCCTTCTGTTGCATGATTTTCTAATAAAGAAATCTCAGAATATTGAATGCCCTATAGACATTCAATGACTAGATAAAAAAAATTAGAACTTCTAAGAGAAAGACTAATGATGAGCCAATTTCTCATTGAATTTCTTTTAGAAACATTAATTGGGATATTTTCCCTACAGATGCAATAGTTAATTAGTTATCAAAAAAGGAATGCCCTCGAATGAGCTATTTCAAATCAAAAAAAGAGCAGCCTAAATGCTCATCATTTAGTCGAACATACTATGGGAAAACGAACTGAATAGATCATTCAGTTCGTTTTCCAATCAGATTTTTTAATGACTTCTATTTACTTCCGTTTGTTAACCGCGTCTTTGAATGCCTTGCCAGCAGTAAACTTCACTGTCTTAGCAGCGGCAATCTTTAACTCTGCACCAGTTGCTGGGTTGCGCCCGATCCGTGCGGCTCTTTTGCCAGACTTGAAGGTACCAAAGCCTACTAAAGTTACGGCGTCACCTTTAGTTAAAGCTTTAATGATTTGAGCAATTGCTGTATTTAAAGCACGCTCAGCAGAGGCCTTAGAAATTTCTGCCTCATTTGCAATTTTTTCTACTAAGTCAGATTTATTCATACCACATCCTTTTATATCAACAGTTATAAATATTAATAGTATTTAAAATGAAGCGTTTTAAATACTCATACAAACCCTAACTTCTTTTTCTAATCTAAAACATAATATAACATCTCTGCAATTTACCATCTATAAAATCAGAACGCAAATGGTTCACTTATTATAAAATTTTAAAAAGCTAGAATGATCCATTTAAGCTACACTAATATTATTTCTTAATTTAAAAGGCTCAACCCAGTGAGAATTTATATTTCGTGGGTTTGCATGATTATTTGTACAGTTTTCATCAAACCAGTCGGCGCACAAACCCATCAAACTTTTTTGCAAATCATTCAAAGCCCAATGCGTCTTGAACAAGATTTCAAGTTGGATTCCAAGCGTAAACCCTTAGAAATGCTTCAGTTTATTGCTGCAAAACCAGGCTCACAAGTACTAGACATATTATCAGGTGGTGGCTACACGGCTCAACTCCTGGCACTAGCCGTTGGTCCTTCCGGGAAGGTTCTAGCCTTTAATACTAGAGCAAATCAAAATCTCCAAGACCGCTTAATTGCCAATCCGCAAAGTAACATATTATCAGTACTGGGAAATCTCAATGATTTAATTCCAGATAGCAATGGCCCTGTTGACATGATTACGATCATTAATTCCTACCATGATATGGTCAATGCGAATCCGAATATTCAGACAACTAATCAACGAATTTATCAATTATTAAAATTGGGTGGAATCCTGATCGTTCGTGATCACGAAGCCTTAGAAGGTGCAGGAAAAACAGCTACTAGAACTCTTCATCGTATCGATCCAGCAGCAGTTATTGCAGATTTTGAAGCGGTTGGATTTAAAAAAGTTAGCGAGGGGGATTTTCTAAAAAATTCCCAAGATCCCAAAGATGAGCACTGGAATAAATTATCAACACCCTCAGGATTTATTCTTAAATTTATCAAAATGTAAGCGCAACACGATCTGGCTAAGTAAAAGCTTTATTACTAATACTTTAAATAGCCATCAACTATGGCGCTTTGACACTGGGTTTAATCTGAAAATCAATCCCTGTTAACCGAACTAGTTCGGCATAGGAAATCGGCTCTGTCATCTGCGCTAGATCTGTATTTTCTACCCAATACGCCCAGGCATTCTGTTTCTGGATATCAAATACCAATTTAAATAAATGGGTGGGAACGACTACTTGATTTTTTCCAATCCGGCCGGCTATCCCAACCGATCCAGTATAGACAAAGACGTCTCCACTTGCTCGCATCACATATTTACGAGTTGGGCCCTCAACTGATCTTGCCCAAACTCCTCGATTATTTTCCCTTGCCTGAGGCATCATATTTGCTAAAGAAAAAGATTGGGCCATCGATCTCTCAGAAGTCATATCACCTGCTGGAGCATTATGTCCACGATCATAACCACTATTTTTATAGTCACTTAATAGTGCTCTGTCTGCAAATGGTAGTCGCGCTTCTTCATAAAATTGATTCGTGCGTTGTTGATGTTGAGCTGTCAAACGAGCTCGGTTTAATCGTTCAACTGTGTAAATAGGTTTTTTTGTTGTGGGTGAATAAAAAATAGCAAATCCATCAAAACATAAATCCCGTCCCTTTTCCTGAGTAACCGGAATACGTTCCTCTGGAAAATAATCCCGACATTGATCAAATAAAGCCCATGCAGGGTTAACGATCAAAAAGATACTAGAAATAACTATCCGAATTATCCAAGAGTTTTGCATGAAACGATCCATAAAGATGATTTGTAATTAACAAAAGTTATACAAATGATTTTATTATGAGATCCGAATTAAATAAAAATTGATCTCTGATGCAAGACTTCAACTGAAAAATCCTTCGGAATTAGATCCTTGTAAATCAAAATATATGTACGTACCATCCACATACCTGTTATTCTGTAGCACGATCACAATTTCGTGCCCTATTTTGGGAAATTAAGTGAGCCTCTCTCACTTATAATATCGCTACAATTTTTAAGGGCATTGCCATGGCTGCAGGACAGAATCAACGTAATCGTAAAAATGACCCAATGGTCACTAAAACAGGTAAGCCGCGTTTAGGTCCACTAAATCTTGCTCAACTTACCAAGTTACTCGATAGTGCTACTGCACCAAAGAAAAAAGATAAAATTAGAAAAGAACTTTTTAGAAGATTTCCGAACGGTTTAGTAATTACCCCAGAAGTCGCCGCTACAGTCTAAAAACGCTAAGCAATCAACTGAATTCGCTTTTTGGGTTGATAACGACTTCTAATATAGGCTCATGTGCAGTTGCTGCGGTCACGTGTAAATAACAAGTATGCGCAGCAATTTCTAATAATTGGGTATGGGTAGCCTCTGGTGCATCCCCATTGAGAAATAAATGCGTCTGTATTGGCATCGCGTGCCCACAACCTTGTGATATCTCATATGGACTCATCTGGACTAGACGAATACCATGGATATCCATCTTCATATTTTCGATATATCTTGATAATTGCGTCATGTAACAAAATGCAATTCCTGAACTTAAAAGTGCTAATGCAGATGGCGCATTTCCTTTGGAACCGACTGCCGACCGATAGGCGAAATGCGTTGTTCCTGGCATCTCTAACCAAGTCTCCATCTGCGCATAGTCCTGACCAGCCCGCCATACCCCATGACCTAATACATTCCGAATTAGCCGACCATCAACTGTGGCCGATGCAGCCTTGATCTGACCATCTTCCTTGATCATTAGCTTCTGGATCAATTGGTTTAACTCCGAAGTCATTGCTTCTGGGGCGTTAGTATGGGCGATAAAAGGATCTATCGCATCCGGACCCTGACACTCCTGAACGCCAGCTACAGGTCGACGACGGCCATTAATATAAATCGCAAAAGTGTTTTGATGCATTGCTGAACGTAAATAATTCATCGCTGGTGATGCCATCATTGCTTGCTGCACTAGTTGCTGAATTTGCTCTGCTGGTGCACTAGATACAATATTTACCTGAATCTTTGTTGGCTCAACATGACCCTGGCCAGTGCCCATCACAAATGATCCCGTTAGCCAATAATGATTCGATAACTCGACCCGAATTTCATGCAAATCGATAGCTTTTTGCACGGCTAAAGTCACTAGGGTATGGATCAAATCCCCTTGTAAGCCAGCATTAAAAAAACCCAGTGGAAAAGGGGCTAAGTCTGTACCATGCAAATGTAAGCCTTCATCAGAGGGCAGTCGCCAAATTGATCCACCTACGCCCTCTTGAGTAATAGCCTCCTTTTGGTGCAAGTACATTTGCCTAGCCTCAACATAATACAAATCTTGACCAGAAAGGTCTCTTTGTAAAGGCGACTGATTACCAGCCTTGACCTGAAAAGCCAATGAACGACTGGAGTCTATTTGATTTGCCATTTTCTTACCTTACCCCAAGTTACATCGGTATTATTGCGGTTCAATCTTCGCTTCTAAAATTGCCCGAGTCCACTTTATCGTTTCTAGCCGATTCCTTTCCCCTAAGGCCTCCGGCGATCCTGGAGCAGTCTCAAAACCAAGAGATGAAAAGCGCTCTTGAATGTCCTTATCTTTAGATGCACTATTGACGGCTTGGTTCAGTTTCAAAACAATGTCTCTTGGGGTACCCGCCGGGGCAAACATCGCAAAATAGGCAATTAACTCATATTCTTTTAAACCTAATGCCTCATTTACAGTAGGTAATTCAGGGATCACTTTTGAGCGTTGTAAGGAAGTCACCGCTAAACCACGAATCTTGCCAGCCTTCACTTGCGGTAGCATCACAGCAAAATCCGCAGTAAATAAATTAACCTGACCACCAATTAAATCTGTCATCGCTGCCGGACCAGATTTATAGGGCACATGCGTCATCTGGATACCAGACATACTCATGAGCATTTCGGTAGAAACTAGTTGCGATGAACTCGCACTTGCAAATGTCATCACCCCAGGTTTAGATTTGGCTAAACTCACAAACTCTTTCAATGTTTTGCTCGGTACTTCATTATGTACCGCAACAATTAAAGGAACAGAACCGAAATAAGCGACTGGAGTAAAAGCTGTGTCCTGATCATAGGGCAATTTCTTCATTAAACTTTTAAGCGCCGCATTGGTACTATTTGTTCCAATTAATACGGTATACCCATCTGGAGCAGACTTTGCGACCGCGTCAGCACCAAGCATGCCATTAACACCCGCTTTGTTTTCAACAATAAAAGTTTGACCTAAACTTTCTGATAATTTTTGCGCAAATGCTCTACCAATTTGATCGGTTGCACTGCCCGCTGCAAAGGGCACAATGACCTTTACGGGTTTGCTTGGATATGGACTGGTTTGTGAAAAACAAATGCTAGAAAAAAATAAGCTGATAAGGGTAGTGTACTGAAGTCGGAATTGCATGTGTCATCTCCTAATCATTGGTTGGATGTTGCGATTTAAACTGACATTTAAAAATTCACCATTTTTTTAAATAATTGGGCTATTTGTATAAGAAATAATTTCTTCCTGACCCCAACTAAAATACTAGCGTAACTGGAATCCTAAGACTTTCAAGGCCTGTAACATGTGATCTCGACCATTGAGCGACTCCGCTCCACGAATTCGATATAAGCTATGCTGCGCCCAATCTCCTCGCGTTTTCATTTTTTGACTTTCATAAAAATGATTCATATTTTCACAATATTCATCAGCCGCATTTTGAACAGCCAAAGCGTCATATTGCTCCCGATGTAAAACAGCCTTTTGCGGCAACCGGGGTTTTATCGCTGCAGGTTTTTCTGGATGGCGATAACCAATACACATTCCAAAAACCGCAAAAATACGGGGTGGTAATCCTAATTCTTTAGCGACCTCAATAGGATTATTTCTGATTCCTCCAATATACGTAATACTTAATCCAATCGACTCAGCTGCAACTGCAGCATTTTGAGCAGCTAGAGCAGCATCTACAACCCCCACTGTTAGTAACTCTGAATAGTGCAGACCATCATGCGGCAACTCTCGCCTCTTACCCAAAGTTTCTAAACGAGATAAATCTGCCAACCAAACCAAAAAAAGTGGACAAGCCCGAATATGCTCTTGATTACTAGATAAGGTAGCTAAGCGATCCCTCCTCGCAGGATCTTCAATGGCAATAACGCTCCAAGATTGCAAATTGGAAGAATTAGATGCTGATTGACCGGCGGCAACCATTAACTCAATGGTTTGCTCAGGAACTGCTTCTTGAGAATAGTGCCGGCAAGAACGATGGTTAAATATCGTTTCTAGGGTTTCATTCAATTCAAATGGCAAACTCATTGGCTTGCTGTATCGCTCGCTAATTAGGGCGTCAAGATTATTATTTGTTTTCATACAGTTTTAAAGTTAATTTCATTACGAATAATGCTAGTTAATCTGCCCTAGCTGCCTTAGCTGCCTTAGCAACTTTAGCTACCAAGCTATCTAAGGAGTCACAACCCAGGTTGACATGGAGCCGCGAAAGATTACCGCCCCCGGCCAGCAGCTTTTTTCATTACTTTACCAGCACCCACAGGGGGAGCAGTCCGTTTTCTAGACTTATCATCTGTTTTAGCATCTTTTGAATCGGGATGTTGTGCTGCCTGCTTTTTGGCAAGCGCTTCTTTAATGCTCGAAGAAAAAGATTTCTTGGCAGGACTTTCAGTAGTCATAACTCTCTCCTATTTGGTATCAATCCGAATCGATCTCTGAAGTTCAATTCGAATACTCCTGTGCAGTGTAGCAAAACCGTCAACCAGTTAGTTAATTTACGCTAAAAAACTTAATTTTTCTCAAAAGTGATGATCTGCTTAGCGAAAGATTTGAATCGAATTTGGCTCGATCTTGAGTCTTTTTTGCAGTTGCTCTTTATCTATGGGTAATGACTCAGTAACCTTTCGCTCTATAAAATTCTGCTCTGTCATACGCTGCGTTACCTGAGTAGACAATTTTTTAGAAATATCCCCCAGCATGCGAGCGACATCAGGTGGATAGGTAGGAGAATTAAAATCCATCAACCTCGTATCGTTCGCCAAAACATTAGCTGTAAAGGCCGATTTAACGACTAAAGTATAGGTGTCAACTAAGCTGTAATCGACTAACATCGAAACTTCAGTCTTTTTGGTGAACTTCGTTGTGTTAGGGATGGGATCATTAACAACTCGATTTTGTATTAAGCCAATGACGCCAAATAAAACGTAATCGGCATTTTCAAACTCCCCCTCACGAATCCGCCGCACAATATCAAAAAATTCATGTGTTTCATCCGGACGGGCAATGACAGGACGAGTCTGCGTCAGCTGAAAACCCGACTGCAGTAATGCTCCCCGAACCTCACCCGACATGCCAATTAACTCAGAGTATTCAATCTGAATTTGCTCACCAAAAGTCTTCACATAATTACTCGAACTAGAACTCGCTACACTGGAATCGAAATTTAAATTCATGCCTCGATCCGTCTTCGTGACAAAACTCCCAGTCTGCATACCATCCGCATACGCTCGCTCTCGATTATCGTTCGGGGAGGAACTGCGCGAGATTGAAGACTGCCTATTCGATTGCGCGCTAGCCCCTTCAAAATAAAAAAAACTGCGCACTTCTTTTTTATAGGCTAAATCTGGCACAGCAATTTTAGTCTGCGCAAAAACCGAGTGAGACCCAAATAAAGCACAAAAAAGGAGCCACCAAACAGCCCTCTGCCCTCGAGTAATTTTTAATAGCATCTCTTTTACCTCTGTGAGGACTTAACAATATCCCGACCTTCTTGCCAAACAACTTCTAGAGTCTCGAGTTCTGTCAACTTTATTCCAAAAACATAACTATTTACTCGCATATTACTATTACGATTAGTCATCGATGCTAACGACGCCTGAATAGCAAACTTGGCGCCATTGGCATTGCCAATTTTTGCCGTCTTGGCCTGGTTATAAAGACCCGATTGTTGCGCCTGTAATGCCCCTACTACGTCATTACTTGCATTGACAATCCGGACTTTGCCAGAATTAATCAAAATAGTCGTGATTTTGTCATAAATTTCTTGCGACTTAATATACTCAGAGGTGTCATTCCTAAAAGGTAATACCGCAATACGAACTAGTCCCTGCGTATCTCTTAATGCAGGTGAAATCAAAATCTTCTTGGCCATCGCCTCAGCAATATTATTCATATCGGTCAAATTAAACTCATTTGAAACCGTATTGATTCCCTTCGGATCCTGATAGGTCACCGTATTTCCGCCAAAGCGGGCACTATCTGTAGCACAGGCAACTACAAAGATAACTGGGAGTAATCCAACATAACGTCTTAATTTCATACAATCCTCATTGGGGTTTAAAAACAAATTGCAGCAATCTAGTTCATTCCGTTTAATTCAATACTAAAATCTGTGGCTGACACCTCCCCTGCAACCCCCTCAAAATCATAGGACTGCCCTGGAAATAACCGTGCCGGCTGCCAGCTCTCTTCCGCTAATTTAAAGCCTGCCTCATCTAACCATCTAAAGCGATAATTGAATTCAACTGTCCGAGAACTGTCATTGATTAAAGTCACTTGAACCTGTAAATAACCATTGGCCTTTCTGGCCTTGACTGACTCTAATTTGAGATTTTTAGTTGAACCAGTTCGGATAATTTTCGTTTCTTTGGCAACTTGTGCACCAACCGGTATGGCAGCGGTCATGAAACCAACCCCTACACAAGTGAAAACAAAACTTATTAAAACTACTTTAAAAGATAAATATTTGGCCATAAAATATATAAAACCCTTATAAATAATGACTCGATTGATACTTCTATTTTACCGAACCTGAAATACTATATTCAGATTCCCCTAAAAATCGATTGCTATTTTGTAAAGAAACAACCCCATTATCAAAAATACGCGCATGAATAATTTCATAGTTATTCACCATTGAGATGCCTAAAACGCGTGGGCCAAAACGTGTGGGGATAGTAATCTGATGATCCCCTTTAGGTAAGCTCAATCTTGCCATATACACTTCCGCGGGTAATGAACGCCACATCCGCGTATCGACATCCCCCGCAGCAATCTCAGAAATAGCAACGGCACTGATTGCCTTGAAAATATCACCGTACGGATTTTGGTTATTCTGATTAGACCGTGATTGATTTTGCTTAGCCGAATTATCAATTGCGCGAGCAGTTACCTCTTGAGCAACTACCTGAACTATCGAAGATGCAACCGCACTAGCAATATACCCTGGCATTCGGTCCTTTAAGTCTTTTGACGCCATCGTCTGCACATTCAAAACTCGGGTTAAGACAATAGGCTCCTTACCAATTGTTACCCTAGAGGGTTGATAAAAACTAGTATTTTTTCGAATTGCTGGTACAACCCAACTAACAATCTTTGGTCCCGATGGTGTAAAAAATGGAATTCTCGCCTTAAATGAATAAACGTCTCCTAAAAAACCCGCGTCAATTACCAGTAAAACGTCTGACATATTTGGATCACGAGACACCATGGGCTTTCTGATCTCGTCCCATGATTTTTGAAACAAATCAACTTGTGGGGCAATCTCTGCAGCATTTTTATAACTAATAGCAGCATTGCTAGGGTTGTTATCCTGCTCATAAATAAAACCCGTTAAATAATAAGCTGCAGCATTTTGGTAGGCATTTTTTAATGTGGCTACCTCTGGGTCATTGAGCGCACTCATATCGTAATTAGGAATTTTATCAACCGCGTTTACTGAAGAACCATATCCCTTATTTCGGGGATTACTCATTTGAGCACGGACGTTAGCCCGACTACCCTCAAGCTCTTTTTGTAAAGCCTGACGAATCAACTCCTCGCGATCCCGTAACTGATTGGCGGCAACTAAAGCCAAATCATAACGCCTCGCAGTAGCGTGATTTAAGGCTATTTGATAATTAATGAAGGTCTTTTCATAATCCCTAGGCAAATATACTCGTTTAAAGTAAAACTTATCTCGAAGCGTGTTACTAAATTCACTCGGAGTCATTCGCAGCGATAAAGATACTTGGCTCTCCCAATCTCGTAAAAATTGATCTGCAACTAACAAAGACTGAGTACTACTGTGTAAATTTTTAGATCCTAGCAAAGATAAAAATAAGCCTTTTTCTAGAAAATAGGTGGTATCGACCTGACTATTTTTTTTGGCCTCTTGGAGATTTTCAATCTTGAAGTTCTTATCCAACAAGTTACTGGCAGTCAAAAGACTACCGCTTCGAAAGGCATGATTGACTCGAATCGACTCTTGCTCAGACTGCTGATTGATCGTGGCACACCCATTCAGCACGCAAAGAAGAGTAGCTATGAGTGCCAGATGGACCTGAGCGATGAACTTCGAATTGAACACCTTGTTAATCACCTTGAAGAATTCTTAAAAGAACAAATATATAAATATTGCAATCACTGGGATACCCCTTGCAAAACCTATAGTAAAAAGTAGCTTAAAGGTAATCACACCTTCATTTTGCAAAAAACATACCCAAGTTATTGCCAATATCTATATAACGCAACTAAATGCAAAAAGATGACACTTTCCTTGTATTCTCTGCTTCATAGAGTCAATAAAAAAGCGCAATAAACCATCCAAATTGGTAGAGCAGATACGTAAAGAAAACCGTTCGGATTTCAAGCTTGGCTCGGCATTCCCTTATGAATTTCTTCACTGAGGTTGCACGGAATTTTAACGCCATTCACACAGCGACTTTCGTCATCTTGCGCACAATTTTCTATAAGAGCCTATACCCTATATAGAACTGCATAGCATGCGGCTCTAAAAGCAGTTTTTGTCGATATATAGTTTTATGGGAAGTGGGTATATATTAAAAGTTGTAACACATACTTATCAAATAAGTGCTGCCGCTTCCCTAATTTTTTGTGCTGTAACTGGTAATCCATTCCTCTCAAGAGTCCGGGCAAAATCCTCCACATTTTCAGTGGGTTTTTTTCTTCTTGCCCTCATACCTTTAAAGGCTGCCATTACTGGTACATTTTCCAAATCCCATTGATTGACGATGAACTGATCGGGGTCTATAACATTTATTCCATGCGCAGCCAAGATGCTCCCCGGAAAATCTTGATGGTTTCTAGTAACAATACAATCGGCATGCCCCGCAATAGCTGCAGCCAAAACATGAACATCATTTGGATCTGGAAGTTTTAAAGAGCCGGCAATTGAAATCCAAGCAGCTTCTGAAATCTCCCAGTCAGGTACAGCTTCGCGCATGTCATCTCTTCGACTACCAAGCCTCCCCTTAAGATCTGGACGATCGTTCTCTAGCGAGCCAATCCACTCTTCTTCAATTTTTGTAGTCCATTTTGCTGCAGTCCCGTCACTGCAATACTCATCAACGAGTCTGCTATCGCCAGTTGATAAAGAACACATGCATCAAGTACAGCGGTATATCTTGCATTACCTGCCATATTAATAATCTAAGCCTAATTCGCGAGCGTTCTCTGCAATTCTATCTAGAGCGGCCTGTTGCTTTTGTTGCATCGTGTTCATGTACTCAACTAAATCCTCAAAAGCAATCCTCCGATGAGTACCGACCATACGATGCTTCAATCTTCCCGCTTCTATTTCCTTAATCACAAAAGGTCGTGATACGTTAATGAAGTTAGCCGCTTCAACAGTTGAAAACTCACGTTTTGATGGCATCAAAGTGATTGGACGACCTTCACTCATTGCACCAAGAAGTTGCCCAATAAATCGCAAGGCTGTTGGAGGTAATGAGATAGACGGATGATCGCCTTTATCCGTAGTCAATATTATTTCTACAGATCTAGAGTGATCGAGTGATTCCATAATGCATCTTTGCGCAACTCTAGCCATTTCAATATCTGTTTCTGACATTGGTGGCTGCACTACTTGTTTTGTTTTTTCTAGCGTAGTCATCACAATTCCCTTTTAAATCTTAGTTGCATGTAATTAAATGCATCCCAAAGCTGTATTGTAACACTATTAAACGCATTAAATGAAATAAGTGAAGTATCTATATAGTAGGATCAGGGGTTCCATTCCTCTTAATATCTTCAATAATAGAAAGTGCGTGAGGAAGCAAATCTTTCCACGCACCGTCGGGTAACTCACGCTCAATCACTATACTCATCAATTAAGCCCAGACTGCTCTTGGTGAATTCATTTCATGTGCCCACCGCTTAATGTTCTTCCAAATTAGCTTAGGTGCAATGTGATTATCCGCTGCCGCCTCCTCAACCGCAGACACAATGATTTCTAATGGTGCCTCATCAAGTAATGTTGCTACATGCGGATAAATACTGTCCGTCAATTCTCCGCACGCCAATGAATGAGATAACTCATTGCTTTGAAGTTTTATCTTGTAGCTGACACTTGCAGTTTTGCTAGCCATATCTAAACCATGATGTTTTTTACTGTGCTCTTGAGTAATGACATCTAACCCCAGTAATGATAGTAAGGCTAGTAACTTGGCTGCACCCAAATCATTCAAAGTACCCTTCTCCAGATGATGGATAGTCGATCTTGAAAGACCGCAAAGCTTTGCTAACCGATCCTGAGATAAACCCAGATCAGTGCGGCGCTGCCCAACTTTGAGACCGATTTCACGTAAGTTCATGGGATTATTATCGGATAATTTGTGTAATATATTACACATTATTTAATTACATAAAAACAAAACCTCTTAATTAGAGTCCCAGACAGCGGTTTACCGGAAAATATTTGCTGAGCTTGTAAATGAAAAAGCCAAAATACTGCAATCTAAAAATTGTCCATTGCTCCGCTGGCAGACCTATATATTTATTGGAGTGTGAGCGGTTTGTAAGCAAAATACAGCACCAAAAACACGCTACAAGCCGCTATTTTATTGAGTTTCTGCCCAATAGCTTACTAGAGTGATTGGATTATGAGTAGGCTGCACAATCCTGGGCGGTAATCAAAATTTTCCCAATGTAGTCGCGATTACTGCGGTCAATAAAACGAAACTCCTTATCTTCTATTAATAAACGATCCTTATCCTCCAAATGAAAACAAATTCGCTTCTTAATAATGGGTGTCATTGTATTAATTTCTAACTGTGTAAATTTCTGGGCGTTTTTAATCTCGTAAATATACGTTAAAACGGGTTTGATCGTTGTGCCATATTGACAGGTAGTCGCAGTCCATAAAGCTTTATCATCTACTAAAATCGGCAACTTTTTAGAAATTTTCTCAGCATACTGAAAACATTCTTGACGCAACTTACTACCAAGGGTCTCGATCTTTTCTGGCTTTGTAGAGCAGGCTGTCGTCAATCCTAAAATGATGACTAAAAGCGCCATTGCTCGTAAGTTGCCGATCTTTAAAAATTGCATCATCACTAATAGTGTCCTTTTTAAATTTAGTTCTTAGCTTGATCCTAATTACATCGATTTTGAACTTCAATCAATCTTTAGGCATCCTATACAACAAACACCTAGAAATACCTTTTGTCTCATTACACTGAAAATATCCACTCCGCAGGCGGACTCTTTAAATCATTTCTTTGCTAAACGCCTCGATCTCGAGACAACTTTAGCCGAGTTGATGTATAAAACGCACTGCTCGTATCAATGGTTTACTTTTTTTGAGTTTTTCCGCGATTTTTTTACTTTTTCTTTTCCAAGAGTAATTCATATTACTGCGAAATACTGATTTCTTCCCGAAAAAGATTGGGTTCTCGAATAACCTTAAATAGTCTAATTCCACCTCAGGGCTCTCAGTCAAAAAGCGTTCTGAACAATCAGCCATCTTACCTACAAATACCCCCTTTACAAAAGACTCTGTAGCGTTAAAATGAATCTGCTCAGTTTGGCTGTCCCTTTGGTTTTTATATTGACCGGCCAATTGTGATGCAACTTAAAACCAGGTAACCAAAGATAGCGCTAACGCCACCCTTCAACATAGGAAAATATATGGCAGACCAACCTTGGGATGTAAATGCCCAAAAAAATATAGTTGATTCATTTAGCCAAATGATCGGTTTCCCAATGTCCCATCCCCAAGAGTTTAAAGAATTCGTCCAATGGATCAAATACGTCGGCACACCAAGTCAGGACGAAGTTCAAAAGTATCTAAGCGAAATAAAAACACAAATGAAAATCTAAGTTAATCCAAGTAAGTCCTAAAATCGCGAGAAGTCATATTTAACATTCTTACACTATTTATCTTGCGCAATCTCTTGTCCAGTAATTGGAATATCCATCCATAAACGACTCAAAACGTCGCCGAATGATTTCAAAGTCTAATCCCCCTAATACAAATTAAAAATCCATCTAGTATTTACCCTTATCTAGGCAATATTATTAGGCCTAAAATATCTCTTCAGGCCAGTCTTATATAGACCTCGTATCATGTTCACGCCAAAGAACCTACGCATTTAAATCCTCTTAAAAACCGTTATTTAGTGATAGAATAAATTTTCGTTATTTATATTTAACTCCTAAAAAGGATTTATAAATAAGTCTCCTATTAAATACTCTCCTACTAACCTTACCAATGACTTACTTATTTTATTAACCTGTCTACGAATTCATCGATCACCCATGCTAAAAAATATTCTTCACCTCAGTTTTATCTTTCTCGCTGTGCTTAATATCTCTAAGGTGCAAGCACAAGCTGATTACCCGAATAAACCCATTAGGATGATTGTGGGCTTTCCTGCTGGTGGCTCTACAGACATTGTCGGTAGAATCGTTGCTCAAAAACTTGGGGAAAGGCTAGGCCAATCGATTATTGTTGATAATCGCGGCGGTGCCGGTGGCACTATAGGCGCAGATCTAGCCTCCAAGGCTTCGCCAGATGGCTACAACATCTCTATCGGAACTACAAGCACACACGCTGTAGCCGCGGGAGCATATTCGAAGTTGCCCTACGACCCCATCAAAAGTTTTGCACCAATCTCACTAGTGGCTATTACTCCCTACTTACTGGTCGTTAATCCAAAAGTCCCAGCAAATAATTTAGCTGAACTAATCGCCCTAGCAAAAAAACAACCAGATAAAATGAACTACGCCTCCGCTGGAAATGGCTCAACCACGCACCTAGCGATGGAAATGCTTAAAGATACTGCAGGCATTAGCGTGGCGCATATACCCTATAAAGGAAACGCCCCAGCTGATCTCGCGATTCTTTCAAACGAGGTCCAAGTTCTCTTTGGATCTATGCCAGCCTTATTACAAAATGCCAAATCGGATAAAGTGCGTGCTCTAGCCGTTGGAACTGCTAAGCGTTCGCCAGCCCTACCAAATATTCCAACTGTCGCAGAATCAGGCTACCCTGGATTTGAAGCTGCTTTATGGCTGGGCGTTCTTGCGCCAGCCGGAACTCCAAAACCAATTATCGATCGACTGAATAAAGAGCTTGTTAGTATTGTTGCTACCCCTGACTTCAAAACAATGATGGAAAATAATGGTGCTGAACCAATTAGTAATTCTCCTGATCAATTTGCCATAATGATTAAGAGTGAAGTTGAAAGATATACTAAAGTCGTTAAAGCCATCGGCATTAAACTGGATTAATTAGGTCAAGCATTTTTAAATACATCATTTTTTCTGAGAAATACTTGAAAAATGATGTATGGTATCGCCCCTTATCATCTTTATAAATAATTAAAATTGGAGACATCATCATGCACACACGGCCCCTAACCCATTGGATCTTGGCATTCGCTCTTTTTCTTTCAGCCTGTGCTGCACTATCCCCCTCTATGCCATGGACTACCTTACTTGAAAATGGTAAGGGTATGGATAACTTTGTAACTCAAGGTGATGCAAATTGGCGAGTGGATAATGGTCTCATCTTAGCCGATCAAGGTAAAGGCGGTTTCTTAGTCACTAAAAAATCGTATAAAGATTTTGAAATCCGCGCCGAATTTTGGGCTGCGTCTGATACCAATAGCGGTATTTTTATCCGTGCAACGAATCCCCAAAAAATTGGCGCAGATACGTCTTATGAAGTCAATATATGGGATATCCGACCCGATCCCAAATATGGTTCCGGAGCGATTGTTGATTTTGCTGCAGTAACTACCCCACTCCAAAATACAGTTGGTGGAAAGTGGAATGTCCTAGAAATACGAGCTGTAGGAAATGAGATAACAGTTATCCTTAATGGTACCCAAACTGTCAAGCTCAATAACTCCAAATTCGCCGCTGGCCCCTTCGCACTGCAATACGGCGCAGGTGTTAAAGGTGCCCTTGGTGGCCCAATCAAATGGCGTAAAGTCCAAGTACGTGAATTCTCGTAATGAACCAATCCCATTAATAAACTAATTATTCTTTCGTTCAGTCTATGAAAATTACCATTCCACAAAGTATTACCCTCTTTTTAACTCTCTTTTTAAGCGGAATAACGCTCGCTCAAAACTACCCCAATAAACCAATTAAAATGATAGTACCATTCCCTGCAGGGGGAACCACAGATGTCGTTGCTCGGTTGATTGCTCAGCGCATGTCAGAATCAATGGGACAAACAGTGGTGGTTGATAACAGGGGTGGTGCAGGTGGCGCAATAGGAGCTGACCTTGTTGCAAAAGCAGCTCCAGATGGTTATACAGTTCTAATGCATAACCTGACTTTTCCACTATCCTCAGTCGCCCAAACTCTAGCTGGAATTTCACCATTTAACCCAGATACAGCCTTTGAAGGGGTCTCTATCGCAGTGTATGTGCCTTTTATTCTCACAGCTAATTCTAAAGTACCCGTTAAAGATCTCAAAGAACTAGCCAGCCTACTTAGTAAAGATAAAAGCTTGCAATATAACTACGGATCAACTGGACCTGGATCAGCAGTTCATGTACTGGGTGAAGCATTCAAACGTGCTGCTAAAGTTGACATGGAACATATCCCGTTCAAAGGCGCAGCACCCCTCAAACAAGAACTGTTATCGGGACGAATCCAAATAGGAGGCGATCAGTTATCTACCTCGATTGCAGAGATTAAGGCTGGTACCCTCAAAGCTATCGCAACTACGGCCAGTAAACGCATCAGCGCCCTACCAGATGTCCCAACCGTTGTTGAACTAGGCTACCCAATGCTCGAACTAGAGGGATGGAATGGGGTCTTCGCACCAGCAAAAACACCTAAAGAGATTATCGACCGACTGAATAAAGAGATTATTACCGCAGTTCGTAATCCAGAATTAGCAACTCGACTTAATGATATGGGCGCTGAGCCTGTAGGCTCAACGCCTGCCGAACAAACGGCAATTTTTAAAAAGCAAATGGACCTGTTTCGGGGTGTTATTAAAGAAATGAAAATGAACTAGTCCTCCTAGGAATCATGAGATATCAAAAAGACCATATTGTAAGGTTCCTAGAGTTAAAGTTACTACAGGTAAAGTTACTACAGGTAACCTTAAGGAAGGTAGGGCTTGCATGAAACTACCCTTTATTCTACTAGTGATTTTTCTAATATTTTGCTTCTTTTTTTTAATTCGGATTGTCTTACTCAAAACCAGAAAATTAAGTCTTCAAAAAAATACACCAAATCAGCCCCCGAAAGAATGATTCAAGTCCTTCGAATTTTTACTAGATCATTTGTATGACTCCCCAAGCGAATCTAGACCTGCTGAACTAAAGCTTACCAATGCTCTAAGCCTCGGAGAAATTCTAGTAAGTGCGCGAAGGTTAGCTTGGAAAATAGCGATTTCTAAAATCGATGAATGAAAATGTTATGCTATTTTTAATACATTGCAACTCGCGTCTTTAACGGAATCATTTCATGACGAATATCTTTGAAGCAAATTTAAATAAAAATCCAGCAAATCATACTCCCATGACCCCCCTCAGTTTTATTGAGAGAGCAGCTCAGGTCTATCCTCATCAATTAGCAATTATTCATGGTAATCTGCGTCAGGACTGGGCAACCACCTATAGCCGCTGTAAAAAATTGGCCAGTGCTCTTCAAAAAATCGGTATCGGAATTGGCGATACTGTGGCAGTCATGTTACCCAATACACCACCCATGGTCGAGGCTCATTTTGGCGTACCCATGTCTGGGGCTGTTCTAAATTGTCTCAATACGCGACTAGACCCTGAAGCGATCGCCTTTATGCTCAATCATGGGGAGTCTAGAGTAGTTCTAATTGACCCTGAATTCAGTCTGACTATGAAAAAAGCCTTGGCAATTGCAAAACAACAACCTGACTCAAGGGCAGAGCAGATCATCGTCATCGATATTGAAGATGATTTATATGATGGCTATAGCGAAACATTAGGAAAAATCAACTATGAGGAATTCTTGGCTAGCGCAGACCCATCTTTTGACTGGCTGATGCCAAACGATGAATGGCAAGCAATTTGTTTAAATTACACTTCCGGTACTACCGGTAATCCTAAAGGCGTGGTCTATCACCACCGAGGAGCAGCAACCAATGCTATCTCTAATATCTTAGAGTGGGATATGCCACGACACCCCGTGTATTTATGGACTCTGCCAATGTTCCATTGCAATGGCTGGTGCTTTGCCTGGACCGTCGCAGCCCGCGCAGGGGTTAATGTCTGCTTGCGACGTGTAGACGCAAAAAATATCTTTGCTGCTATGAAAGAACATCAAGTGACACATTACTGCGCAGCACCAATCGTTCATGGCTTACTTGTAAATGCCGATGACTCCCTCAAAGAAGGTGTCCCCCATGGTGTCAAAGCCATGGTTGCCGGCGCAGCTCCGCCTGCCTCGATGATTGAAGGCATGGAAAAGTTAGGCTTTGATCTAACCCATGTATATGGCCTAACAGAAACCTATGGTCCAGCAGCAGTCTGTGTCAAACATGAAGCATGGGACGAACTACCTATTAGTCAACGCGCTACAAATAATGCTAGACAAGGAATGCGCTATCACCTCCAAGATGGCATGGTTGTGATGGATCCTACTACCATGCAGCCCGTACCCGCAGATGGACAAACCATGGGAGAAATTATGTTTCGAGGTAATATCACTATGAAAGGCTATCTCAAAAATCCCCAAGCAACTCATGAGGCTTTTTCTGGGGGGTGGTTTCATACAGGTGATTTAGCTGTATTGCAACCAGACGGCTATGTAAAAATTAAGGATCGTAGCAAAGATATTATTATTTCTGGGGGAGAAAATATCTCATCCATCGAAGTTGAAGATGTTTTATATCGCCACCCCGCTGTTATCGCCGCAGCTGTAGTGGCTAAACCAGATCCTAAATGGGGTGAAACACCCTGCGCTTTTTTAGAGATCAAACCGAATGCACAAGTAACAGAACTGGATATAGTAAAACACTGTAAAGAATATCTTGCTGGCTTCAAAGTTCCAAAATCAATCATTTTTTGTGAATTACCAAAAACCTCCACTGGCAAAATACAAAAGTTCGAACTTCGGAAAACTGCTGGCTCAGTAAAAGCGATCGATGTCTGATCATACTTCACAAATGAGCTATATCGCCCCCTTAAAAGAAATGCAGTTTGTAATGCACAAATTGGCTAATCTTGAAAATATTTTGCAATTACCCGCATTTGTAAAAACAGAAGTCGACTTGGATACTTCATCTGCCATTCTTGCAGAAGCTGCCAAATTTAACCAAGAAATTGTTTCTCCCCTAAATTGGATCGGGGACCAACAACCGAGTACTATGCAGCACGGCCAAGTAACAACTCCACCTGGCTTTAAAGAAGCATATCATCAATATAGTGCTGCGGGCTGGCAAGGTATCATTCATCCCCGGCAATTTGGTGGCCAAAATTTACCTAAACTGTTAAATTCGGCTTGCCAAGAAATGGTTAATTCAGCAAACTTATCTTTTGCTTTATGCCCCTTACTAACCGACGGTGCAATCGAAGCACTATTAACTGCAGCAAGCCCGCTGATTCAAGAACAGTTTTTACCAAAATTAGTATCAGGTCAATGGAGTGGCACAATGAACCTCACTGAACCGAGCGCTGGTTCAGATTTAGCAAATGTTCGAACGCGTGCAGAGCGACAAAACGATCAAAGCTATAAGATTTTTGGTACAAAAATTTATATCACCTACGGTGAGCATGACTTTACAGAAAATATTATTCACCTAGTCCTAGCCAGGGCCTCTAATGCTCCAGAAGGGGTTAAAGGACTTTCCTTATTTGTTGTACCCAAATTTATAATCAATCCTGATCATACAGTTGGGGAGCGCAATGATATTCATTGTCTTTCCATTGAACATAAACTAGGTATCAAAGCGAGCCCTACGGCCGTCTTACAATTTGGTGATCATGGCGGAGCTACAGGATATCTAGTTGGTGATGAAAATCGCGGTCTAGAGTATATGTTCATTATGATGAATGCGGCTCGGTTTGCTGTCGGTATTCAAGGAATAGCTGTCGCCCAGCGCTCTTATCAACAAGCGGTGAGCTACGCTAGAGAACGTCTCCAAAGTAAAGATCTTTTAGGCTCAGATGGACCAGTAAGTATTATTCATCACCCCGACGTCAAGCGACTACTCATGACGATGCGGGCTTATACCGAAGGTGCTAGATCATTAGCGTATTTCGGCGCAAGCATCAAAGATCAAGTTCCAGAAAATACCAGCCCTAAGAATGTCTCTGAATATCAATCTCTATATGAATATCTTGTACCTATTATCAAGGGATTTTCTACAGAAATGTCTTTAGAAGTAACAAGTCTTGGTATACAAGTCCATGGTGGCATGGGATTTATCGAAGATACTGGAGTTGCACAATATTATAGAGATGCACGTATTCTGACAATCTATGAGGGCACAACAGCAATTCAGGCAAACGACTTATTGGGTCGAAAAACAATCCGAGATAATGGCACTATTACTCAAGTAATCATCCAACAAATTATCATGACTGAAATTGACTTAGAAAAAAATAGTTCAACTGCAGCTCAATCAATGCTAAGTAACCTACGCCTAGCTAGAAAGTCTTATGAGGATGTGTTGAACTTTATCTTAAAAGAACATCAACAACAGTTAAAGAATGTCTTTGCAGGTAGCGTACCCTACCTGCAACTCGCGGGTATTACCCTGGCAGGATGGCAAATGGCTAGAGCGCTCATCATTGCGCAGAAAAATATGCCAGAGGATTCCGATTTTTATGCTGCAAAAATAACAACAGCCAGATTTTTTGCTGAACATTTACTAACCAAGGTTCCAGCAATCGCTAAGTCCATTTTAGAGGGTGGCATGTCTACTAACAACTTAAATATTGAGCAGTTCTAATCGAGTAAAGGATCAAATTTCATATCTTTTTTAGTCAAGCATTGCTCCCGAAACCTTGACAATTTTCGCCCAGCGACCTAACTCGAGACGAAG
>Ga0114972_10000259_pt1 | contig 39170 bp, 29 predicted proteins | sample M_140807_EF_Meta_FD_87354 | JGI IMG/M metagenome (GOLD analysis project Ga0114972, IMG submission 87354) | Freshwater microbial communities from Lake Montjoie, Canada to study carbon cycling - M_140807_EF_MetaG | ecosystem: Environmental > Aquatic > Freshwater > Lake | place: Lake Montjoie... | reverse complement strand
GTCGGCGAGTGGGCCCACCTGGGCGCAGGGCTCGACGCCGGCGCCTCCGGCGTGGCGGCCGGCAACATCTTTCACTACTCCGAGAACAGCGTCGTCCACGCGGCGCGCTGGCTCTTCGAGAACGGGTACCCGGTCCGCCGGCCCGCGCTCGCCTCGCTGGTGACCGAAGGAGACCTCTAAGTGCGCTACTGCAAACGCTGTGTGTATCCCGAGATCGCGGTGAACCTCCTCGTCGACGACGAGGGGGTGTGCAGCGCCTGTCGAGTGCACGACGAGGTCGACCAAATCCCGGAGTCGCAGTGGGCGCGCCGCAAGGACTTGTTCGTGCGGCTGCTCGAGCAGGGGCGCAAAGGCCGCGAGGGCGACTACGACTGCGTCGTCGGCGTCAGCGGCGGCAAGGACAGCTACTTTCAGGTCGACGTCGTCAAGTCGCTCGGCTTCAAGCCGCTGCTCGTCACGTACCATGGCAATAACTACCTGCCCGAGGGTCAGGGCAACCTCGACCGCATGCGTCACGTCACGGGGTGTGACCACCTCGTGCTCGGGCCGAGCGTGGACACCCTGATTCGCCTGAATCGCCACGCGTTCTACAAGATGGGCGACATGAACTGGCACAACCACGCCGGCATCTTCATGACGCCGATGCGGATCGCCATTCAGTGGAAGATCCCGTTCGTGGTGTGGGGTGAGACCGCTTGGGACCTGGCCGGCATGTACTCGCCCGACGACTTCGTCGAGTGGTCGAAGCGCATGACACTCGAGCACGCGATGCGCGGCTTCACGTGGCGCGACTTTGTCGGCCATGATGGCCTGACCGAGCAGGACATGACGTGGCTCAAGATGCCCTCGGACGATGACTTCGAGCGCTCCGGCGTCCGCGGCATCTACGTCGGCAACTTCTTCCGCTGGGACGCCAACGAGCACGTCAAGCTCGTGACCCAGAAGTACGGCTTCGAGGCGGCGCGTCAGCCTTTCGAGCGCACCTACCGCACCTTCTCCAACCTGGACGACATGCACGAGAACGGCATTCACGACTACCTGAAGTTCGTGAAGTTCGGCTACGGCCGCGGCTCTGACCACGCCAGCAAGGACATCCGCGGCAAGTACATGTCTCGCGCCGAGGGCATCGAGGCTGTGCGGCGCTACGACCACGTCAAGCCCACACGCGATCTGCACCGCTGGCTGGATTACGTCGGCATGGAAGAGGCGGAGTTTGACCGCGTCGCGGACACGTTCCGTGACAAGCGCGTCTGGACCCAGGACGCGTCGGGCGCGTGGCGCAAGGACAACATTTGGGACTTCGAAGCCAGGGAGGCGGCCGCGCATGCTCCGTGAAGACGAGATTCGGGCCGACCGCCTGCGCGCAGGGCAGCTCGCCGCCATGGAGCATGACATCGCGTGGCTCGAGGCGCGCGTCACCTCGTTCGTTGAGGTCCCCTGCCCCGCGTGTGGCGCGGACGCCCGGGTCGAGACGTTTCACAAGCGCCCGCACGCCTATCACACGTGCTCGAAGTGCAGCACCGTCTACGTGAGCCCACGGCCGACTGACGCTCTGCTGGGTGAGTTCTACGCGCAGAGCGAGAACTACGCGTACTGGAACGCGCACTTCTTCCCGGCGTCTGAAGAGCGGCGGCGCGCACACATCTTCGCGCCGCGCGCCGAGCGCGTCAGAGCGCTCGCGGAGCGTTATCTCGGCGCCAAGCAAGGGCAACGCCTCGGCGCCCTCGTCGAGGTCGGGGCGGGCTTCGGCACTTTTGGCGAGTGCGTGCGCGCGCTGGACGTCTTTGAGCGTGTGGTGGTTCTTGAGCCCACGCCGGACCTTGCCGCGACCTGCCGCGCGCGTGGTCTCGAAGTCATCGAAGCGCCGGTCGAGGTCGCAGACCTCGGCGGCTTGCAGGCGGATGTCCTCGCGAGCTTCGAGGTCATCGAGCACCTCTACGATCCGGCCGCGTTCCTCGCCCGCTGCGTCCAGTGGGTGCGACCCGGCGGTATCCTGTTGCTCACGTGCCCGAGCGCCAGCGGCTTCGACGTCGCTGTCCTCCGCGAGGCGAGCGACACGGTCGACCATGAGCACATCAACTACTTCACGCCGGCGAGCCTGACTCGACTCGTGGAGTCGCACGGGTTCACTGTCCTCGAGACGCTGACGCCGGGGCAGCTCGACGTCGAGCTCGTGCGCAAGAAGGTCCTGGCCGGCGCGTTCGCGTTTGGTTCATCGGGCGCAGAGCAGGCCCTCGAGCGGCTTGTGATGGACCCTGCTGCGGGCGATGCCCTCCAGCGGCTCCTCGCCGAGCATGGCGGCAGCTCCCACCTGTGGCTCGTCGCGCGCCGCGTCGGCCCGCCCACTCCCCGCCTCGCCGAGGTCTGAAATGTCGAACGCCGCTTGGCTCAACTGGTCGGAGATCGCCGCGGTCGCGCAGCAGCGCCGCGTGGTGTGCTGGGGCAAGGGCGAGTGGTTCACCAAGGCGACGCCCTACTTGCCACGCCCGGCGGCCTACATCGTCGACAACAACCCGAATGACCACGGCGCGGTCTTCGAAGGGGCACCCATCGAGCCGCCGGCGACCTTGTGGAGTGAACCGCCGGGTGAGGTCTTCGTCGTCATTACGTCGACGGGCTTCATCGCCATCGCTGACCAGCTCGCGGCGCAGGGCTTCGTGCCGGGCCGCGACTTCTGCGTGACGCCCACTCTCAAGGACTACGGCGTGATCGTCGCCGTGCGCGAGCATCCGGGGGTCGTCTATTTCACAGTCTCTGACCCCCCGCGCGATGATGCTCAGACCGGCGGTGGACTCTACCGCTATGACCTGCGCGCCCGCCGCTACGACAAGATTGTCCCGGGGCAACCGCACGGCATCGTCGCGGGTCGCGGAGAGCTGAGCTACTTGGTCGATGACAGCGTCGGCGGCATCCGTGTGATGGGCGGCGCGTTCGAGACCCTCGGCACGCTCCCGCTCCCCCAGCACTCGCGACCGCATGGGCTCGGCTACTGCGCGAAGCGTCACCGGCTGTATGCTGTGTTGCCCGCGTTGGACGCGATCGGGGTCGTCGACGCCGACTCGGGCCGGATGCTCGACCGGATTCGGCTGAGTGACAAGGTCGACGCCGCGGGCACGCCACAGCACCACCCGAACGACTGTTGCGCGCACGGCAACAGCCTGTACGCGACGATGTTCTCGCGGAGCGGCAACTGGAAGCTCGGCGCGTTCGACGGCGCGGTGCTCGAGTGGGACCTCGACACACACGCCCCGCGCGGCGCGGTCGTGAGTGACCTGTGGATGCCGCATACGCCGACCGTGATCGGCGGGCAGCTCCACTGGGCGGACTCCATGCGAGGCGAGGTGCGGAACACCTCGTGGAAGGTCCTCGCGAGCTTTCACGGCTTCGTGCGGGGCTTGGCCCACGATGGCCGCTTCTACTACGTCGGGCAGAGCCAGCATCGCTACATCGGTCGGCGCCTCGGCACGGCCAACAACATCTCGCTCGACTCGGGCATCTTTTTGCTCGATGAGGAGACACGCGCGACGCGCTTCCACAGCGTGCACGACATTGTCGACATCAACAGCGTGTACGTCCCCCGGAGCGCGCGATGAACTTTCTTGTCCTTTACACCCACCTGACGTGGCCCATGCACTACTTCCACGCAGGGGTGCTCGCGCGGGGTCTCAAGAACGACGGGCACAACGTCCTGTGGGTCAACTGCGGCAAGACGATGCCGGGCTGCCACGCGCAGTTCATCGTGCCTACGCTGCCGCCCGAGGACATCTGCACGGCGTGCGTGCAGCGACAGGGCTGGCTCGACGAGATGGGCATCGAGCACCACACCCTCGATACATGGCTGACGGATGAGGACCGCGCTGCCGCCGCCGCGGTGAGGGCCGTGACCGACATTCGGGCGCTCGAGGCTTGGATGGACGGCGACACGCCGGTCGGCGTGATGGCGCGCAGCTCACCCGTCAACGCAGCGCGCATGCTGAGCATGGACGACCCCGCGCCTGGCTTCTTGGAGAACTACCAGCGCGCCGTCGAGAGCGCGATCCTCGTAAACCGTGCGCTCGGCCGCTTGCTCCCGGGGAGCGCGCACACGCCGCGCATCGACCGCATGCTGCTCCACTTGGGGCGCTTGGTGCCGGAGCAGGTCGCTCAGCACCACGCGGCCGAGCGTGGATTGCCCTTCTACTGCTTTGAGACCGGCGCACGACGCAACACGCTGCGGCTCTACCGTGACCACACGGTCTACAGCCGCCGCTTCTTCCGCGACCGGTGGCCAGACTTCGCGGAGCAGCCCCTCACAGCCGCGCAGATCGAGGACGTACAGACATGGTTGGCGCTGCGTCGGCAGAGCCGCGCGAAGTCGGGCATGTACACGTACAGCCCCGTCGCGACGTCGACGCGGACGCTCTTCGAGCAGCTCGGCGTGCAGCCGACGCGGCGCCTCGCCGTGCTCTTCACGAGCAGCGTCGACGAGATCAACATGCTCTCGCAGCTCATGGACCCCGACTGGCGCTCGCTGTACGCCGATCAATACGACTTCGTGCGTGAGGCCATCGAGTGGGCCCGCGCACGGCCGGACTGGGTCTTGGTTGTTCGCATTCATCCGAACGAGGGCGCCCGCGCGAACCACCTGGGCATGGCCGGCCGCAAGTCGATGCAGCGCTATGCTGACCTCCTGACACGGGCCGATCTGCCCCCGAACGTCCGCATCGTCCTGCCCGAGGCGCAGGTCAGCAGCTACACGCTGATGGAGACGGCGGCGGTCGGCTTGGTCTGGGGCTCATCGACGGGCTTCGAGATGTCAGCCGTCGGACGCCCCGTCGTGTGCGTCGACAATCCTGCGTATCGCACGGCGGGCTTCGTGTGGAACAACCCCGGCCCGGGGCACCTTGCCGAGACGATCGACGCCGCGCTCTCGGCCGATGTCCACACGCGGCGCTTGAACGCCGTCCGCGCCCAGCGCTTTGCGTACCACCTCGCGCACCGCTACGTCGTCCCCTTTCCGCTGGTCATCGACCACGGGCGCATGGAGCGCATCAGCCTCGGGTTCAAGGACCCCGCAGAGCTTCGCCGCGGCCTCTCACCGGGGCTCGACGCCGCGGTCGACTACCTGGCGCGCGATGTCTTCCCGTACGAGCAGCCCAGCGGCCCAGACGACGCCCGCGCCCTCTGGGAGGCGACCAGCATCGAGCGGCTGTGGGCGCCTGAGCTGACCTTGGAGGACGCGCCCCCACGGCCGGAGAGCATCCAGTCCGATGCAGACTTTCGGGCGTTCGCGCAGACGCTCGGTGTCGATCCGACCGAGGCGTCGCGCCTCTTTTCGGACCTGGCTGAGCTGCTCAAGGCGACGCCGGCGGATGGCCTCATCGCGACCGTGGGCCCGCTCGCGCCCGCCCTCCGCGCGATGGCTCCGATGCGGAACCATCTGGCCATCGACCCGCGCGAAGACGGGCCCTTTGGCGCCGACCTCGGCGGCACGCCCAGCGCGTTGCCCATCGCCGACCGATGCGCCGCTGCGGTCATCGCTTGGGGCCCGCTCGGTGAGGCGTTTGAGCCCGCCATCCGCGCGATGCGGCGCTGGGTCCGACCCGGCGGCGCGCTCTTCGTGTGTCGAGGGCCACTCCCCGAAGACGCGCCCGTCGAGGTGAGGCTCTCGGGTGCGCGCGCAGCCCTCGCGGCGGCAGGGCTCCAGCGCGTCTCTGCGCGGAAGGCGTCGGACAGTGGCTGGGTCATCTCGGGTGTGGTCCCGGGTGAGTACGCCGCGCCCACGTCTCGCGTCCGTGCGCGCGACGCGCTCGCCCACGCGCTGCCCCCGCACCGCCGCGAGCGCGACCGCATGCTCGACGCCACGGGCAAGCGCGTGTTGCTCGCCCTGCGTCCGGGTGGATGGTCCGCTTGGGAGAGCCACCTGTTCCCACTTCAGGCGGTGCCCGACTACTACCGCTTCGACCGCCCCGAGGTCCGCAACCTGGTGCCGAGCGCAGCAAAGCGCGTGCTCGATGTCGGTTGCGCGGGCGGCGGCCTCGGCGCGGGGCTCAAGCGCGAGCGCCCAACGCTCGTCGTGGATGGCATCGAGGTCGTTCCCCACGCCGCGCGCATGGCGGATGACGTCCTCGACCGCGTCTTCTGCGGGCCCGTCGAGGACGTTCACGTCCTGCTCGAGGACAACGCCTACGACTGTATCGTGTTCGCCGACGTCCTTGAGCACACGGTCGACCCGGCGCAGGTGCTCGCGCTGCTTCGCCCCAAGCTCAAGGACGATGGCGTGCTCGTCGTCTCCCTGCCGAACATCCGTCACTGGAGTGTTGTCGGGCCGCTGCTCGAGGGTCGGTTCGAGTACGAGGACGCCGGGATTCTGGACCGAACGCACCTGCGGTTCTTTACGCAGCAGTCGATGGTCGACTTCTTCTCGAGTAACGCCTTCGACGTCACCCGCATGCACAAAGTGCCGTTTGGCGGCGAGGCGCCGGACGCCATCGTATCCGCGCTCAAGGACGCGGGTGTGCGTGTGGACACGCTCCAGGACGAGTCCGGGGCATACCAGTACTTGCTCGTGTGCCAGAAGCGCCCCGAGCCGCGCGCGCGCCTGACGAGCATCGTGCTGCTCGCGTGGAATCAGCTCGCCTACACGCAGCGCTGCATCGAGAGCGTGCTGCGCAATACGCACGTGCCGTACGAGCTCGTGCTCGTCGACAACGGCAGCGCGGACGGCACGGCCGACTACTTTCGCGCGCTCAAGGTGGAGCACCCCGAGGTGCCCATCAAGCTCCAGCTCAACCGCAAGAACTTGGGCTTCGCCAAGGGCTGCAACCAAGGACTCGCGCTGTCGAACGGCGACTTCGTCTGCTTCTTGAACAACGACACAATCGTGGCCGATGGCTGGCTCGAGCAGCTTCAGTGGTGGGCGGACCTCGAGCCGACGATCGGGATCGTCGGCCCCGTGAGCAACCGCGTCGCGGGCATCCAAAAGATCGAGGGCGTCCCCTATCCGCAAGACGCGATGACCCCGGAGATGGTCGACGCGCTCGAGGCGTTTGCGGCCAGCTGGCGCGCGCAGAACCGACACCAGAGCGTGCAGGTCAATCGCATCATCGGCCTATGCCTTCTCGTGAAGCGTGAGCTGATCGAGCGTATCGGCGGCTTCGATACGGGCTTTGCGACCGGCAACTACGAGGACGACGACCTCTGCTTCCGAGCCCGCGTCGCCGGCTACCGCATCGTCATCGCGCGGGACGTCTTTCTGCACCACTATGGGAGCAAGACCTTCGAGGGCAACAAGGTCGACTACTCGGCGACCATGGCGCGGAACGAGGCGCGATTCCTCAAGAAGTGGGGCTTCGAGAAGACCCCGGACGGCTACCGCTCGACCGGGCTCGACCAGATTCAGTACGACCGCGCGCGGCACTTCGCCCCCTATGGCGCCGAGGAGGGCTTTCGCGCTGACGGCCGCCCCGTGCAGGTCATGGAGGCCAACACACGCAACGTGCTCGTGGTTGCGCCCTGGGCCGAGGGCCCTCAGTTCGACGCCCTCCTGCACACCCTCGCGCGGCTCGGTCGCACGACCGCGGCGCACGTCGGTGTGTGGCTGCGCTGTCCCGCTTATGAGGGGGCCGAGTTCCTCGGTCAACTCAGCAGCGCGGCGGCCCGGCTCAAGCTCAAGCCTGAGGCTCTGCCGGACGTCCTGGTCGTCGACGCGCCGCTGCCGACCGAGCGCGAGGCGGGGCTGTATCTCGCCGCGCAGGCGGTCTACGTCGAGGAAGACTGGCCAGAGGCCGACCTGATCGTGCGTCGCGCCGTCGATTGCGGCGTGACGCTGCTGCGGGGCGCCGAAGAGCTCATGGCCTGGGTGGCCTCAGCGAGCTGAACGTCAACCGCCCGTCAGCCTCGATCCGCCCCAGTCGTCCTGGTGCAGATCGGCGGGCAAGAGCTCCACCGCAGGGCACGCGCGCGCCCCTTTCGGCCAAAGCTCGATTCGCGTCGCCTCGAAGACCGTCGCGTCGTCGCCGAGACCGTGCGCCGCTCGAAAGCCGTGCGCGAGCGCGCTGGCATCGGCGCCCCATTGCGCCTTCAGCGCCTCGGCTTGGCCATCACTCGAGTCACGTCGGAGCCACATGCCCGGTGAATCTGGATCTGGCCACAGCGCGGTCAGCATCGGCCTCTCGACCCGCTCGCAATCAGGCCACGCGTCGGCCAACGCGCGGACGTCCGCGGCATCCAACAGGTGGGTCTCCAAGACACGAATGTCATGGAACTTTTGGGCGAAGCTGCTTGGCCCACGCGGCAGGACGCCCGCGTCGTGGGCGAAGAGCGCGGTCAGCACGCGACCGTGCGCCGCATCCAGCAGGCGCTGCAGGGCCGAGCGCTGAGCGTCGGGTGGGATGAAGTTGAGCACGCTGTTCGCGACCGCGACGTCGAACGCACCGCTCGGCCACGTCATCGCCGCCGCGCTGCCCCAGACAAAGTGCGCCGCCGGGTAGTTTGAGCGTGCGCGAAAGATGTGGGACCGGCTGAAGTCGAGCCCCGTGTAGCGCGGCACCGCGCGACCTGCGCGCGCGCAGAGCTTGCGGAGCAAGCCATAGGTCGCGCCTGCGCCGCAGCCGACGTCTAGCACGCTGTCACGAAACCCACGCGCAGCGAGATACGCGAAGAGCTCTCGGTAGCGCGGTGGTCGCGCGCTGTTCGCGTAGACCGACCCCTCGTATTGCGGCGCGAAGCGCCGCCGCTCCGCGATCAAATCGAGGTCGTAGACGTCTGAGACGTCCGCGCCCTCGTAGGCGTTCACGTCGCTGACGCGCGTCAGCTCAAGGTACGCGTGGTGCAAGGACGCAAGGTCCCACTCGGTCGACGGCGAGAAAAACAGCGCGTCACCATAGCCCACTGCGTTCGGGTGCTGACCGAAGAAGACCTCGACCTTGGGCGCCGCGCCGTACGGGTTGCGCAGGGACGCCTCAGCGACCCACCGCGTGATGTCGAGCGCGTCCTCCGTGCGCACGCAGAAGACGCCCAGTCGCGCATGGTCGGCGTCGTGGAAGAGCCCGACGTAGTGCTCGACCAGCCGCCGGGCCGCCATCCGCGCGCGCGCGCCCTCAAGCGATCCATCAGCGCCGGCTTCCAACAGAAAGGCCAATGAATACATACAGTTGTTACTCTCCCCTCGCTACGCCCTCGCGGCGTGGATCGGCGGCCGCCTGCCAGCCGCCGTCTACTCGGAGGAGCGCGTGAATGCCGGAAGGCAGCGGTCGTTGCTCAACTGTGTGTCCGAGCGCGCGCAAGGCCTCAAGCGCCTCCGTGCCAAAGCGGCCCGCCTCAAGCAGCGCCGGGCCGCCCGTCGTGACCACGTTGGGCGCGTCGAGCACGGCCTGGAGCGGCTGCCGCTCCCAGAGCGCACCCCACACCGACCGCGCCGTATAGTGAATGATCGGCGCCCCGCCGGGTGAGCCCGTGACCATCTGTAGTCGGCCGCTCGCGCGGTCGAAGACCATCGTCGGGCTCATGCTGGAGCGTGGTCGTTTGCCCGGCTCGACGCGGTTCGCGACGGGCCTGCCGTCCCGCTCAGGCACAAAGGAGAAGTCCGTGAGCTGGTTGTTGAGCAGGAAGCCCCTGACCATCGTCCGCGCGCCGAACGCGTCTTCGACACTCGTCGTCATCGAGACCGCCCCGCCGAACGTGTCGACGATGGAGAAGTGCGACGTGCCGGTCATTGCCGCCGTGGGGTCTGCCGCGGTCGAATGGCGGTCCGCGCCGACGGGCACGCCGGCCTCAACCTGCGGCATCGCGCGCGGACCGATGAGCGCCGCGCGGGCCGCCAAGTACGCCGGCGCCACGAGCGCGCCCCAGTCGCCGCCCGGGGGGGCAACGAAGGCCGGATCGGCGACATATTGCGCGCGGTCGGCGAACGCCAGGCGCCCCGCCTCGAGCGCGCGGTGCATCGTGTCGACCTCAGTCGAGGCCCCACTCACGCTCGGGGGGACACGGTTCAGGATGCCCAGTATCTGCAGGACTGCGATGCCGCCCGACGAGGGCGGCGGCATCCCACAAATGCGCCACGCGTCCACATCAGCGCAAATCGCAGACCGCTTGATCGGGGTGTAGCCGCTCAGGTCCGCCGCGGTCATTCGCCCCGGGTTCGTCGGGTGGAGCCGCACGCGGTCGACCACGGCCTGCGCTATCGGACCCGAGTGCAGCGCAGCGGCGCCCGACTGCGCAATGGCCCTCAGGGTCTCCGCGAGCGCGGGGTTTCGGAGCGTCGCGCCCACCTCGACTGCGCGACCGTCGACTGGGTAGAAGAGCGCGCGCGCTTCGGGATCGCCGCGCAGATGTGGGTCGGCCGCAAGCAGCGCGTTGAGCCGCGGGCTCACGACGAAGCCCTCGTCTGCCAGGCGCACGGCGTCCTCGAACAGGGTCGCCCACGGGCGCTTGCCATGGGCGGCGTGGGCCGCCTCGAGCATGCGGAGCACGCCAGGGACACCCACGCTCAGGCCGCCCACCACAGCCTGCGCAAACGGTAACGGGGCGCCGCTCGCGTCGAGGAACATCCGTGGATCCGCGGCCGCGGGCGCCGTCTCCCGACCGTCCCACGCCTCGAGATGCTCACCGTCCCAGCTCAGCAGAAACGCGCCGCCCCCGATCCCACTGGATTGAGGCTCCACGAGAGTCAGGACGGCCTGCACGGCGATGGCTGCGTCGACCGCGCTCCCGCCTGCCGCCAAGACGCGCGCGCCCGCCTCAGCCGCGTAGGGGTTCGCGGCGACGACCGCCTGACGCGCGAAGGTCCAGCCGGTTTTGGAAACCGAGGCGGTCTCGCGCTCAGGTTGGTCACCCGGTGGTGGCGCCGATGTCTGCTGGACACGCGCGGGACCGCAGGCAGCGAGCGCGGCGACGACCCACGCGCGGGCCTTAAGCACGCGCGCCGCCTCGCCCCGAGAGCCAGTCTCGCGTCAGCGCCAAGCCCTCGCTCAGGCTCGTCTTCGGCGCCCAACCGAGTGCGGAGCGCGCGCGCTCAGACGCGCCCACCAACTTCTGAATCTCTGCCTGCGGGTGGTCGTGGGGCACGTGCACGACGGGGACTCGCGCGCCGGTGACCTCCAAGACTCGGGCAGCCAACTCATTGATTGTCACGTCCTCACCAGTCGACGCGTTCACGATCTCGCCCTCAAGCGCGCTGTCGCCCAGTCGCGCCAAGAAGTCCGCGCTGTCCTCGACGAAGAGGAGGTCGCGCGTCTGAGTTCCGGTCCCCTTAATCTGAAGCGGCCGACCCGCGAGGGCGTTCGCCAGAAAGATTCCTACGACGCCGCCCTCGAGGTTGCTCTTCTGGAAGGGCCCGTAGGTGTTGAAGGGCCGCGCGACCACGACCGACATCTCGTAGGCCGCGCCGTAGGACAAGACGAGATTCTCGGCCGCGATCTTACTCGCGCCGTAGGGCGACGCTGGCCGAGTCGGGTGCTTCTCGTCAATCGCTGCGCCCTGCGTCGCGCGGTCGTAGACCATGCACGTCGACGTGAAGACGAAGCGCGGCTGCCGGTCGACGAGCCGCGCGCGCTCGGCGTCGAGGTGAAACGCACCCGTCGTCGAGACGCCGTTCGCGCGCAGATACTGGTGCCGCGCAGCCTCAAGCAGCTCAAACGTCACGGAGACGTCGTTGACGAAGGTCGTCCGGGGGTCGTCGATGCTGTCCTGAACCCGAATGGACGCGGCGAGGTGGTAGACGACGTCGAAGGGCCGCTCGAAGAGGCGCGCGACCACACCCGGCGTCCGGAGGTCTGCCTCGACGATCGCCTCGAGCCCTGCGTGCCCGCGGTGCGCATCCAGATTCTCTGGCGCGCTGTTCGAGTAGTCGTCCACGACAACGACCCGATGGCCCTCGCTCAAGAGGCGCCCCACGAGGCAGCGGCCGATGAAGCCCGCCCCGCCCGTCACCAGCACACGCATCAGAAGACCCCCGCTCGGTGGAGCAACAGCGCGACCTCGTCGAGGGTCAGCGGCGGCGCCTGGTCTGAGCGCCCCGTGCCCGGCAGACGCGCTGCGCCCGTGGACAAGCCGGGCACGTTGGCAGCCCGCAGCACCCAGTAGCTGTCATGGGACTCGGCGAGCGTGAGCTCGTGATGGCCCACCAGCTCTTCGAAGATCTTCTCGCCCGGTCGCGGGCCGATGAACCGCACCTCGACGCGCCCGGGGTCATGGCCGAAGCGCGGCGCCAGCTCGGCGATCATCACCCGGGCGAGGTCTTCGATGCGCACGACAGGCATCTTGAGGACCCAGATCTGCCCGCCTTCCGCCCGGTGACCCGCCTGCAGGACCAAGTGCGCGGCGTCGGCGAGCGACATCAAGTAGCGCGTCATATCGGCGTGGGTGACGGTGACAGGGCCGCCGCGCGCGATTTGCTCTCGAAAGACCTGCACGACGCTGCCGCGCGAGTCGAGGACGTTCCCGAAGCGGGTGCACGCGAAGACGGTTCGGCTTCGTCCCCTTGAGAGCGCTGCGGCCTGCAAGAGCTTCTCGGCCATGAGCTTCGAGGCGCCCATCACGCTGACCGGGCCGACGGCCTTGTCGGTGCTCGTGAAGACGACCCGCTCCACGTCCTGAGCGCGCGCGGCCTCGACGAGGTTCTGCGTGCCCACGAGGTTTGTGCGGACGGCCTCGAACGGGTTGTACTCGCACAGCGGCACGTGCTTGACGGCTGCGGTGTGGAAGACAACGTCGATGTCCTCGAGCACACGCTCCAAGCGCGCTCGGTCCCGAACGTCACCGAGCAAGAAGCGCAGCCGCGGCGCTTGGTCGCGCAGGCTGCGCTCAAGCGCGACGAGGCCCGCCTCGTCATGGTCAAAGACCCGAACGACCTCGGGCTCGTGGCGGGCGACCAACTGCCGCACGAGCTCGGCGCCCACCGTCCCAGCGCCCCCGGTGACGCAGATGCGCCGCCCTCGATAGGGGGATGACTCGGCGTCCACGCCGCGCGGGCTCTTCTGGGCACGGCTCATCGCGCGCAGTGTGTCAGCGCCTCGACGCCCGCGCAATGTTCGACGTTCCCGTTCACGCTTCACGGGGGCGCGACCGATGTGGTAGCGGTCGTCTCGCAGTCGAGGCGCGAAGTGAGGCCCCATGAGACCGTTCCCCGCTATCGTCTTTCCGCTGCTTTGCGCGCTCTTGGGCGTGCCTGCGCTCCACGGGTGCGCGCCCCCCGCGACGGAGAGCGCGCTCGCCGACGCGCCGAAGAACCGCGCGCAAGCGCTCGCTCAGCTGTCTGGTGCTGGCCCGCTCACCGACGCGGTCATGTCCGCGGCGCGCGCGACGGGCGTGCCCGCCGAGGTCCTCGCCGCCGCCGTGTTCTCGGAGTCTCGGTGGCGACACGTCGACGCCGAGCCGGGGGAAGCGTGGGGCGTCGGCGCGCTGCAGCTCGACCCTCCGACACTCGACCGCGCCGCGCAGCACGCAGGCGTGAGCGAGGCCGCCCTGCGGGCTGACTTGAACCTGTACGTCCGCGCCGCCGCAAGCCTCGTGCGTCGCGCCGCGGGCGATACGCCGCCCGCGCAGGCAGACCTGAACGCTTGGCTGCCCTACCTGAGCGCGCTCCGGTCGACCCAGCCCGCGACCACGCTGCTGGTCGAGGGCGCCACGCATTGGCTAGAGACGGGCTTCGAGGTCGAGCGGCCGGGCGAGTCTGCGCTGCTGGTCCCGGCCCTCTACAGCCGACGCCTCGGGGCCGCTCGACCGGACCAACCGGGCGTGCGCTGGGTTGCGAGCCCCAACTACTCCGACCGCAGCCGCGGGCTTGGCGACGTCGATACGATCGTCATTCACGTCACGCAGGGCAGCTACGGCGGCGCCGTGTCGTGGTTTCAGAACCCGGACTCTCAGGTGAGCGCGCACTACGTCATCCGGTCCAGCGACGGGCAGGTCACGCAGATGGTCGAGGAACAAGACGTCGGCTGGCACGCGCGCTGTTGGAACGGGCGAAGCGTCGGTATCGAGCACGAGGGCTTCGTCGACGAGCCGCAGTGGTTTACCGACGAGATGTACCGCGCCAGCGCGAACCTTGTGCGCGGCATCGCGGCGCGCTGGAACATCCCGCTCGACCGCGCGCACATCAAGGGCCACAACGAGCTCTCGGACTGTAACAACCACTCTGACCCTGGCATGAATTGGGACTGGGACCGCTTCATGGCGATGGTCCGAGACGGCGTCGACCCGGGCCAAGGGCCTGCGACGGGTCGGCTCCTCGGGTTCGTGCGGGAGGGCGACATCCGCGACGCGACCGCGAACATCGCCGGCGCGCGCGTGAGCGTCACGATGGGTCCGGGCGTCGTCACCGGCGCCGACGGCCTCTACCGATTCGACGTCCTGCCCGTGGGGCTGCAGCGCGTGCACGTCGAGGCACCGGGCTTTGCGTCCGCGGACATCGAACGCGAGGTGATTGCGGGCGCGGACGCATGGGGAAGCGTGGCCTTGACGCAAGCGGCGAGCGGTCCGCCTCCCCCCGCGACCGAGCCACCGACGGCCTTGCCAGAGGCGGACGCAGCACTGCCTATGGACGCCGAACCGGCGAACCCGGTCGACGCCGCGGCCCCCGCGCCGCCGACGGCCCCGCCGCCAGAGACGACCCCGCCGCCGGAGACAGCCGACGCGGGGGCGGCGGGCGTGCTCATCCCCGCCGCCCCGGGTCAGAACGAGCCGGGTCCTATCGGCGCCACGCCACAGCGCCATACAGCGTCGCATGTCGGCGGTTGCTCGACGCAGGCCAGCGCGCCGGGGGCTCCGTGGTCACTCGCCGCACTCTGCGCGCTCCGGGCGGCGCGGCGCAGACGGCAGCGCGCGACGCATCGCCCCCGCGGCGCATCTCGTGTGGGTGGAGCACTTTGACGCCATCGTCGTCGGCGCCGGGTTCGGCGGACTCGGCGCCGCACTGAGACTGTCCGAGCGCGGCGCCCGCGTCCGTCTCAGCGAGGCGCTGACCTACCCCGGAGGCTGCGCGAGCACGTTCACGCGCGGCGGTCGCAGGTACGAAGCCGGCGCGACGCTCTTCTCGGGCCTTGGACCCGACCAATTGTTCGGTCGCTGGGCCCGTCGGTTTGAGATGGTCTACGACGTCGAGTGGCTTGACCCCTTGGTCACGCTCCGTGGGCCCTTCGGCGAGCTGCCCGTGCTGCGCGACCGAGGCGCGTTCATCGACCGTCTGTGCGGCCTGCCCGGCGCCCCGGTCGACGCTCTGCGGGCGTTCTTCGACGCTCAACGCAAGGTCGCCGATACGCTGTGGTCGCTCTTTGACTCGCCCGAGTCGCTCCCGCCATGGAGCGCGAGCGCCCTCGCCCGACACGCGCTTGCAGCGCTCCGCTACGCGCCCCTTGCGATGCTCGTTGGGCGGCCGCTGGCGCAGGTGCTCGGCTACTCACGCCTGAGGACCTTCGCGCCCTTCGACGCCTGGGCGCGAGCCCTCTGCCAGATCACGGTTCAGTGCTCACCGGACGAGGTCGAGGCGCCCTTCGCCTTGGCCGCGCTGGACTATCCGTGGCGGGGCACCGGGCACGTGCGGGGCGGGATCGGGCGGCTCGCGACCGCGCTCGTCGGCGCCCTGGAGCGGACCGGCGGTCAGGCGCGCTTCGCCGACCGCGTCACGTCCATCGTGCGCGGCCCCTCGGGATGGCGGGTCAAGTCACGCCGCGGCGAGGCCACCGCAGCGGTGGTCGTGTGTAACGCGGCGCCTGGCGTCGTGAGGCGACTCGCGGCGCTCGAGGACGATTCGGCGCGGGAGCTTCTGCGACTCGAGGGCCGCGTGGAGACGGGCTGGGGCGCGTCGATGCAGTACCTGACGCTCGCGCCCGCCGAAGCCGACGAAGCGCCGCACCACATCGAGTGCGTCGCGGACACCGCGCTCCCGTTCGAAGAGGGCAACCACATCTTCGTCTCGATAGGTGATCCCGACGCGCGGGGGCGTCGCAGCGCGACGGTCTCGACGCACGTCCGACCCGTGCCCTCCGAACCGCCTGCGGAGTACTTCGCGCGGATTCAAGCGGCGATGACCCGAACGCTTTCGCTGCGCGCCCCCGAGGTCGCGGCGCGCGTCGAGGCGCGCATGACAGGCTCGCCGCGGACGTTCGAGCGCTTCACAGGGCGACCGGGTGGATTCGTCGGCGGGGTGCCGCGCCGAGCGGGCCTGCACAACTACTACACGCTCTCACCGACCACGCTCGCCGAGGGTCTCTACCTGGTGGGTGACGCTGTGTTTCCCGGGCAGAGCACGCTGGCGACGGCCCTCGGGGGGCACCGAGCGGCCGACGCCGCGGCTGCCGCGATTGAGCAGGCCTCGGGTCGGCGGCTTCAGCCCGCTCAGTAGATGTTTGTCCGCCGGGCCGAGGCCGTGTAGTCGACGTAGACCGTCTTGATCTCGGAGAAGAACTCGACAGCCGTCGGGCCCATCTCGCGCTCGCCGACGCCGGTCTCCTTCATGCCGCCGAACGGGAGCTGCGCCTCGCCGCCCACCGTCGGGTTGTTCACGTGCACGATGCCGACGTCGATCGCGTCGACGAAGCGCTGCGCGAGCACGAGGTCGCGCGTGTAGACGCTCGCTGAGAGGCCGTAGCGCACCGCATTCGCCGCCTCGATTGCTTCGTCGAACCCGTCAACGGGGATGATCGCGAGGACCGGCCCGAAGACCTCTTCCTGCGCGAGCTGCATCCCCATGTGCGCGTCCGCGAAGATGGTCGGCTCGGTGAAGAAGCCGTGGTCGAAGGCCTCGCCCGTCGGGCGACCGCCGCCGGCGACGAGCCGCGCGCCGTCGCGCTTGCCGGTCTCGATGGCGTCCAGCACGCACTTGTGCTGTCCCGCGTCCACGCTCGGCCCCATCTGCACGCCCGTGTGCAGGCCGTTGCCAACCTTGATCGCCTTGGCGGCCGCGGCGCAGCGCTCAACGAACTCGGCGTAGAGGCTCCGGTCCACAATGGCGCGGCTCGTCGCCGTGCACCGCTGACCCGTGCTGCCAAAGGCGCCCTGCACCGTCGCGTCGATCGCGAGCTCGAGGTCTGCGTCCGAGAGGACGACCATCGGGTTCTTGCCACCCATCTCGCACTGGCACTTCTTGTGGAGCGCGCTCGCTTGACGTGCGAGCGCGACACCGACCTCGTTGCTGCCCGTGAAGCTCACCGCGCGGATCGCGGCGTTCGTGACGAACTCGTCGCCGACCGTTCCGCCGCCACCCGTCACAAAGTTCAGCACGCCATCCGGCAGGCCCGCCTCGTGAAAGCACTGCGCGACCATCCGGCCCGTCAGCGGGGTGAGCGAAGCGGGCTTGAACACGACCGAGTTGCCCGCCACGAGGGCGGGCGCGAGCTTCCACGCCGGGATCGCGACGGGAAAGTTCCATGGCGTCACCACGGAGACGACGCCGAGCGGCTGCCGAACGTAGTAGGCCAGCGTGCGCGCCATCTCGGACGGGATGACCTGACCGTTCGCTCGACGCCCCTCGCCCGCCATGTACTCGATGATGTTGATCGCCTTCTGGACCTCGCCGCGGGACTCGCCGAGGGTCTTGCCCTCCTCGCGGGTCATCGCCGTGGCGATTTGCTCAAGACGAGACTTCATGATGCGGGCGGCCTCGAAGAGGATCGCGCCGCGCCGAGGCGCAGGCGTATCGCGCCAACCCGGGAACGCGCGCTGCGCGGCATCGACCGCGGCCTGCGCTTCGGCCCGGCCGCAGTGGGTGGAGCGACCGACCACCTCGCGCGTGTCCGCGGGGTTCAGATTGTCGCGCCACTCGGGGCCTTCGACCCAGCGACCGTCAATCAGCGCGCGGACATCGTTCGACTCCCAAGGGCTCGACATGGTGACTCCTCCGTTTGCGGGCGACCCCGTCGCGGGGCAATTCGCGCGCAGTGTACTCACTTCGGCGCGCATTGGGACCGATTGCGGACACTGCGCCGATCGCAGACGATGCCGCCCGTGACACGCCCCCCGCAAACGCCCGCATCCTTCGAAACACTCGGTTACGACCCCGCCGCGGTCGTGGCGCTTCTCGCGCCCCTCGTCGAGCCCGCCCGTTTAGGGCGTATGCAGACCGTCTTGGCCCAGCGCCTCGAGCGCGTCGTGCTCGGTGTCGAGGACCTGCACCACCTGCACAACGCCGCGGCCTGCCTCCGGACGGCGGAGGGTATGGGGCTCCAGGACGTCGCCGCAGTCGAGCTGCGGAATGTCTACCCGACCGAGGACCCGCGCCAAGACGCGGCGGCGGTCCACAAGATCACGAAGAGCACCCCGCGCTGGCTTGCGCTGCACCGGCTGGCCTGCGGTGACGCTCTTCGCTCTTTCGCGCGTGCACGCGGGCTCTCAGTCTGGGGCGCCGCCCCGCTCGGAGAGCGCAGCATCGACACGCTGCCAGACGACAAGCCGGTGATGGTGCTCTTCGGGAACGAGAGCGCTGGCCTGCGCCCGGAGACGCTCGCAGCGTGCGATGGGACGTTCCGCATCCCGATGTTCGGCTTCGTCGAGAGCTACAACATCTCCGTGAGCGTGGGCATGACGCTCCAGGCGCTTTTGCCGCGCGTGCGCGCCCGCCTCGCGGCGGACGGGCGGACCGGTGACCTCTCAGAGGGGCGGCAGATTTCTCTGCTCGCGCGCTGGCTCTACGAGGATGTGCGCGGCGCAGAGACTTTGCTCAGGACCCGCCTGCCGCCTACTTGAGGTTCTGGTCCACGAGCCCCATGCGGATCGCGTAGCGCGTCAGACCCGGGACGTCGTGGATCTGCAGCTTCTCCATCAGCCGCGCGCGGTGGTGCTCCGCTGTTCTCGGCGAGATATCGAGAATCCCACCAATCTCTTTGCTCGTGTGACCCTCGGCGATGAGCGTCAACACTTCGCGCTCGCGCGGCGAGAGGGTCTCCGCCTCGGAGGCTCGCTGCGCCCCCGGCGATAAGTAGACACCACCGGCAGCCACGAGCCGAATCGCGACGATGACATCCTTGATTTGCGCGCCCTTGAGCACATACCCGCGCGCCCCCGCGTCCATCGCGCGCTGCACCCACACGCCGTCGTGGTACATGCTCAGCACCAAGCACGCCGGCGGGTCCGGCCGCTCGTGCAGCTGCTTGAGCACCTCGAGCCCACCCAGCCCGGGCAAGGCAAGGTCTGTCACGACCACATCGGGCTGCGTCGCAGCGACAACCTCAAGGCCCGTCCGGCCGTCCGCGGCCTCGCCCACGACCTCGATGTCGGGCGCAGTCGAGAGGAGTGCGGCGACCCCTTGCCGGACGATGGTGTGGTCCTCGATCAGGACCACGCGAATGACAGACGTCGTGCTCATCACCTGACCATATGCACCGATTCGAGCCTTGGCCGCATCCGAAACTCTACGGATGCCACGCAACGAGCCGTGTGCCGTGGGGCGCAACCACCTCAAGGTCAAGGTAACCCCCGGCCCGCTCAATGCGCTCTCGGGCCCCGACCAAGCCGAGCCCGTGTCGTCCGGTCGGCGGGCGAAGAACGCCTACGCCGTCATCCTCGACGACGAGCCGCCAACCATCGTCGAATGGGCCTACGCTGAGGCGAACATGGTGGGCCGCGGCGTGGCGCGCCACGTTCGTCAGCGCTTCTTGGGCGACACGAAAGAAGACCTCGCCGACCCCAGAGGGCACGGCCTCGGCACACAGGTCGAGCACCACAGCCACGCCTGCCATCTCGGCCCACCGCTCGGCGTGTCCGCGCAGCGCAGCCATCGGGCCAAGCCCATCGAGCGCGGCGGGGCGCAGCCTGTGCGCCAAGTGACGCACCTGCTCGACGCCCTCGTCCACTGCGTCGACCGCGGCGGCAAGGTGGACCTGCCCCGGGTGGGCATCCCCCAGGGCGTGTCCAAGCGCCGAGAGCCTCAGGCGCAGCCCGGTCAGCACCTGCCCGAGGTCATCGTGCAGATCACGGCTGATGCGCGCGCGCTCTTCTTCCTGCACGGCGACGAGCTGCGCCCCGAGGGCCGAGAGCTCCGCCTCCCGCACTGAAAGCTCGGTTGTCCTCGCCGCGACGCGCGCCTCGAGCGTCGCGTTCGCGTCCTGCAGGTCACGCCAGAGCGCTTCGTCCCGCGCGTCCCCTCGACGCACTGTACGCAGCGGCAGGTAGAACAGCGCCGCCGCGAGGAGCGCACCGCCCGCGAGGGCCCCCAGCCAGAGCCGGGCCGCGCTCGCGGCGATGTGCTCTGCGGGCAGGCGGACCTCGACTCGACCGACCGGGCGCCCTTCAGCACGCACCAGCGCCCACGCCGTGGCCTCGACGCCCCTCGGCAATTCATGACCGGCGATGAACATCGCGTCCCGCTGGGCGTCGATCCGGACCCGCGCAGAGAGCGGCGCCGCGAGGACCTCGGCGGTCACGGCGCGAAGCTGCGCCTGGTCATACGCCCACAGCACGGGCCGCTCTCGTGCCAGCCCCTCGACTCGGCGCGCGACGTCGCCGGCCCACAGCGCCGCCTCTCGACTGCGCTCTCGAAACGCGAGTGTCTGGTAGGTCGCGGGCAGCGCGATGCCAAAGACCCCACCCGCCAAGAGCGCGAGCGGCCACATGCGCCGTGCGAACGGCGGGGCGAGCCGCGCCGGGCGTTGCGTGTCAGTCGCGGCGCCGCTCACGGTACCTCGTACCCCAAGTCTGTCATGAAGGCCCGCCCCTCCTCGCCCGCCAAGAAGGCCAGGAAAGCATCTACAGCGGGGTGCGCGCGCCGACCGCGCACGAGGTCTAAACAGATGTGGTCGTCCCCCTGCGCGCCGTCGATGGCGACGCTCCACAGCGGCTCGCCGAAAAGGCTCAGCGCGCCGCGGTCGGTCATCGCCACGAGGCCCGGTCGCCCGCGCAGCTCGGCGCGCAGATCGCTCCCTACGGCGACGACCGGCCATGCGGGCGCACCAGCGCTCGGGTCGAGCGCCGCGGCCAACCGCGGATCGAGCGACGCCAGCACCCGCTGCGCTGGGTCGTCGAAAGGCCGCAGACGAAAGAGGACGCGAGGCTCGCCCGGCGCCCACGTCGCGCGGCCGGCGATGAGGTCGGCGAGGCGCTCAGGGGAGATGCGGCGCAGGCCGCTCCCACCCGAGGTCGCGAGAACGGCGCGTGTGCGCGCGAAGGTCACCGCGCCTTCGGGTCGTGGCGCAAAGGCGGGCCGCGCGACCGCGACCAAGTCCACGACGCCATCGCGCAGCGCGGAGAGCGCCCCATCGGCGCCGAGCGGCTCCTCGAAGCGCAGGCGCGCCTGCGGCACGCGCGTCGTGAAACGCTCCATCAGGTGCCTCACGAGCGGCAGCGCCGTCTCATCGCCGCTGAGCCAAGCCTCGGCCCGGACTGCGTCGGCGGGGCGCTCGATGGGCGGCGGCGCGGCGTCGTCGAGGCACCCCGCGAGTCCGCCGCCGAGCGCAGTCACGAGGGCAAGGAGCGCGCGGTTCACTCGGCGGCCTCACGCCGTACCGCGACCGCGACCATCAGTTCACCGCGGCGGGCGAACGCGACCTCGACGCGGGTCGTCCCCGAGAGGCGCGCAGCCTCGCCCCAGAGCGTGACGCGCGCGTTGCGGTCAATCGCGATGTCCTTCCAGTCCACGCCCGCCTGCCAGAGGCCGGTGCCCATGGACTTCGCCACGGCCTCCTTGCCAGACCAGAGCGACGCGGCCCTTTCCTCGTCCACTGCACCGTCGAGTTCCTCCGGGCGGCAGACGTGACCCAGAACATCGCGCCGGCCATCGCGGAGCCGAGCGAGGCGGGCCACATCGACCACGTCGACGCCCACGCCCACGACACGCGCTCGTGGCACCTCAGCGCCCCTTGCGGCGCGCGGGCACCCAGTCTTCGACCACCTCGGCGATCACCTCGGGGACAACTACAACCCGCAGCCCGAGCGCGCGACCCACCTTCTCGACGAAGCCAGGGCTCACACGCCCGGTGCCCGCCCCCTCGATGCGCAGCCACCATCGCGCGGCGACGACAACCTGGCCGAAGTCAATCCCGTTGAACTTCAGTACGTCACGGCACCCGGGGCACGCGACCTCAAGCCGTTCGATCGGCATGTACCGCGTCCGCCGGAGCGCGTCCTCGACCTCCGCGGCCTCGAGCGCATCCCCGCAGCCCCCGCAGCGCGCTTGGGTGGCGAGCACATCGGGCAGGTCAGGCAAGACGCGGGGCCGCGGCGATGCGCCGACGTCGAGCGAGTCAAACGTGAGCTCTGCGGGCAGGCAGGTCTCCGTCGCGTCCACGTGAAACAGAGAGGAGACGCCCGGCCCCGGCACCCAGCCGTCGTCACCCCGGGGGCCCAAGATGTCGGCCTCGATGAGCTGCTGAATCAGCGCGTCTACGGTCGCCGCGCCCGGCACGGGCGCTTTGGTCCCCTTCGGCGCGATGTACAGGTTCAGCATCACTCAGGCTTTAGCGCGAAGCCCTGCCCCACGCAACGGCGTCCGCCAAGAGGAGCGCGAGCGCGATGAGCGCGAGCACGTCGAAGAGCGGTGGACCCTGCTCTCGACCGAGCAGACGATCGACTGCGTCTCCGGCGCGTTCAGGGTCCATCAAGACCTCACCGCCCGACACGTGAGCGAGCGCCTCAAGCGCGTCGGTGTCGACGCCGATGGCGAGCGCCTCAGGGCTGGGCGAGAGCGCGAAGCGCGCTTGAGCGCCGTCTCCACCGACGCGCACGTCGATACTCGCCGGACCGCCCGCGACTGCGATGTCCTGCCGAATGTCTGCATCGAACGTGAGGCTCCCCGTGCGACGCACGCCGACAGGCACGCGCTCACCCGAGGCGAGCACGGCCGTCACCTCGGGCAAGGGTCCCGGAGACGCCACCTCGAGCCGGAGACGCCGCCGCTCGAGGTCAGCCGACTCGACGCGTGCGGCGCCCTCGACCGGGTGGTGCGCCGGCGCCAAGAGCCGCGGCCAGACCGCGTCCGGCGCGTCCCAGGCGTCTGTGGCGACCGCGATGACACGGCCCGCGCCCAACGCCCACTCGGCCACCAGCGGGCGCCCACCCAGCGTCGCGAGGACCCGCGCCGCGGGCTTCGCCTCGGTCACAACGCCGCCCGCTGCAGTGCCGGCCCGACCGCCCACTCGGCTCGACCATGTCGGTCCCGGCATGACGGGCCCCGCGCTCATCTCTACCTGCCCGGGCTGGATGGCCTCGGTCGCGACGCTGAGCGCCACGTCGACGGCGCTCTCGGGCGTCGCCTCCACCGCGACGCCGCCTAAGCGCCGTGCGAGCGCCTCAAGTGCCGAGAGGTCCCGGTCACGCCCCACCGCGATGGCAGAGACCCGCACTTCATCCCGCGCTGCGAGGACGGACGCAGCCTGAAGCTCGGCCTCGCTATCCGCGAACACGCCGTCGGAGACGATGACGACGGCCCGCGCGTCCACGTTTCGGGCGCCGAGCGCGGTCACGGCGTCGACGAGCGCCGGCGCGAGGCGCGTGCCGCCGGACGACGCCCGAGGGACTGGCGCGACCACACCCGCGCGGACCGCGGCGAGCGGGCGCAGCGTCTCGGACGCCCCGCCGAACGCGATGATACCGAGCTCGTCGACGCCCGGCGACAACTGCCCGGCGACCGCGTCGACGATCCTCGCGAGGCCGTGGGGTCCCACGCCGCCCGCGTCGGTCGACATGCTGCCGCTCCGGTCCACGAGCAGCATGACCCCGAGACGCGCAGCGCCGGGCGGTCGCGTGGGCGGTCCAAGGGGCGAGAGCGCGCCGAGCGGCGAGCTCGCCCAGCCGCCGGGGCCGAAGGCCTGTGCGCGCCCAGCGATGACCAGCGTCGTTCCCGCCCGCACGGCGCGCTCAAGCGCACCGACCGCGTCGCTGGGGAGCCGCGGTGCCGGCAGGTCTTGAAGCCACACGAGGCGGGCACCCGCGAACATCGACATTGCGCTCGGGGCGACGACTTGAGCCGTGAAGCCCGCTGCAGCCATGGCCGTCACACCGAGCTCGCCCGGTCCTATTCGGAGAGCCTGGCCCGCCTCGAGGCCCTCGATAGGGACGCGGAGCGCGTCGTTGCTGACGTTCACATCACCCGGCGACACGACGCGCACCACCAGGCTCCCACCAGCGCCTGGTCTGACCGTCGCGACGATGTCCACGTCCTCTCGGGGGCCGAGGCTCGCCTCACCGCTCTCGCGCCCAATCTCCCAGTTCGCGCGCGTCGGCGCGCTCGCCCTCAGGCGCGCCTCGACATAGACGAGCTCGCCGACGCGGCGGGCTCGCGCGCTGACCACCGCCGCGTCGGGGACTGCCGCTGGCACGGGCACGACGAGCACCGGACAGCCCGGGTCGAAGACAACATCGGCCGCCCGCCCGTCGGAGAGCAGCACCACCGCGCCCGCCGGCCCGGCGAGCTCGGCGGCGCTCTGGACCACAGGCTGCAAGCGCGTCTGCGCGGCGTCGTCCGAGGCCGGCGGCTCGGCGCCGACGGAGAGGGTGCGACGCGCTCGGTCATCGCCCTCGACGCGCGCTGAGGCCCTCGCGCCAAGCGATGCCTCGACGCGCTCAACCGCGAGGCTGCGCGTGTCCTCGGGCACAGACCGGCTTGTGTCGACCGCGACGACGACCTGTCCGCGTTCGAGGGCCGGCCCGCGGGGATCGAGCATGATCGCCGCGACGATCACGACCGGGAGCCAAGCCCACACGACTCGACGACGCCCGCTCCACAGGGCGACAATGACCGCGAGCCCCCACGCAACGAAGAGCGCGGCCTGACGCGGCTCGGCAGGCGGGCGACGGTGCCCGAGCGCCGGGGGCGGCGCGCTCTCCGACCCAACGACCGACCTCGGTGGCTGGACCGCAAGCCATGCAGCCGCTTCCGGGCGCCCGCTCGCGGGTCGGAGCGCGTACAGCCCGCGCCGGTCAAACGGACCCAAGACAGCGACGCCGTTGCGCGACGTCGCCACGATCCGCTCACCGTCCGGCCCCACGACGGCGACGTCCTCCGACACAGCGATCTCGAGCGTCTCAGAGACGTCGAGGCCACGACACGGCGAGCGCGCGAATGCGCTGGCTTCGACTTGGCCGGCGATCCAGACGGGCCACGCCGCCGTCTGGGTGAGCCCCTGGCCCTCGGGGTCGAAGCCCAGCCGCACGCGTCGGCCCTCCGGTCCTTCGACGACGTCCCCTACGCGAGCGCCCCCGGCGAGCCACGTAGCCTCTCCCCCATCAGGGAGTACATGAAAACCCGTCACAACGGACGCCACCCCATCCCCGCTCCTCGCGTCCCGCAGAGGCGCCAAGACCCCGGGTCCGGGCGTGGAGGGCACCTCGAACCAGGTCACGCGCGGCGCGAACGGCGCCCACCGAGACCGCTCGGCGGTCCACCCGGCGACGCGCCGCATGCGGAGGTCCGCGTCGCCGCTCGGCGTGAGTGTGAGGCGATCCGCCGCCTCGAAGGCGCGCAGCCAAGTCGACGAGAAGCCCGGCGTCGCCACTGTGGCCGGCCGAGCTGCGGGGACGCAGAGCGGCCAGGCCTCCCCGCTCGAGGTCCGCACGACCGCCCCGCCCGCCGGTAAGCGCGCAGTCGCTGTGCGCGTGAGCGCGGCCTGGTTCAGCGGCGAGAGCGGCGTTCGGCCACCCGATGAGTCCTCGACCCAAACGTCGACGGCGCCCGCATCAACCGACAGATCAGCGAACAATTGAACGCGACCATCGGCATCGAGTGAGACCGCGGCCCCCAACAAGGACGCACTTGGGCGCGATGCACGCGCCGCTATCACCAGGCGCGCCTGAGGCGCTCTCGCGCGCCCCATCGAGAGCGCAGTCGCCCAGTCAGGCGCCGCCTCGACGGGGGCAAGGTCGCGCGCGTCGTCCAACGAATGAACCGAAGGCCGAGCCCCCGCCCGGACGACGAGGATGGGGGCCGACCAGTCGCGCTGAGGCTCGACGGGCCCAGAGGCGAGGACGAGCGTCCCGCCCGCATCGCGTGGCGCCGGCCACGCGAGCGCAACCAGAGAGGCGACCGCGGCGAGGCGAGCGACGAGCAACCACGGTGCCCTGAGGCGCTCGCCCCGGTCCCCCGCGCCCTCTCCGGCGAGAATCAGGAAGGCCGGCGCCCAGTCGAGCGCCGATTCACGCGCCGCGCGCCGGTGCACCCACACGAGGGCGACCCAAGCCATCGCAGTGAGCGCGGCCGCGACGGGCCAGCCGATCGCGTCAAGCCCCAGCACGAGCGCCTCGCGCGCGTAGGAGCGACGACAGAAGTCGTTCGAGGACCACGCTCGGGCGTTCATGCGGCGTCGCCTCGACGAGGGCTCCGCCATGACGCGCGACGGCGTCACGAAGCGACGCGTGATGGGCGTCGAGTCGCCTCTGCAGCGCCGTCGCATCTGCGGGCGCGACCACGCGTCGACGCGTCTCGGGGTCACGCAGACCGACGCCAGGCTGCGGGGCCGAACGCTCGTCGTCCCACAAGAGCCGCAGCGCGCTCACATGCCACCCGAGCGCGGCCAGCCGGTCGACCACGCCATCGGGACCTGCGGGGTCGAGGAAGTCAGAGATGACGACCACATCCCCTCGAGCGGGCAGCGCGCGGAGTTGCTCGGCAGCGGCCGTCAGCGCCGTCTCCCCGCCCGGTTGAGCCCGGGCGAGGACGTCGTACGCAATGCCCGCCGCGTCTGCGCCACCGGAGAGCCAGTGGCGCTCGAGCTCGGCGCCGCGGGCGATGCCCAGGAGCACGCCCCGCGCCTCGCGGAGCCCCGCGTAGACCAGCGCGGCCGCGACGCGCTGCGCCAGCGAGAATCGGCTCGGTTGCCCCATGCCCATGCTCGTCGAGGCGTCCAAGATGACCGCGAGAACGCCCGCGCCCTCGTCCTCGAACGTGCGGACGTACAGCGCGCGGTGCCTTGCCCAGAGTGTCCAGTCGACGTGGCGCGGATCGAGCCCTTCGACCCACTCCCTGTGACCCTCGAAGTCGAGCCCGGGTGAGAGACCGCCGCGGAGCGCACGACCGCGCACGGGCAACCCCCCGCCCTGACGCAGGCACAGCGAGAACCGCTCGCAGAGCGCGAGCGTCTCTTCGTCTGGGAACGCGGCCGGCGAGCGAGACACGCTCAGAGCAATCGCGCGAGGATCGCGTCGGCACGCACGCCCTCAACGCGTGCTGCGAACGTGGTGAGCAGGCGGTGACGGAGCGCGGGCACGGCCATGGCTTTGACGTCTTCGCGAGACACCTGCAGGCGACCCTCGCATGCAGCGCGCGCACGAGCCGCAGCGAGCAGCGCCTGCGCGCCCCGGGGGCTCACGCCGAGCGTGACGAAGGCGCGCAGGTCGGCCGGCAAGTTCTCCGGACGGGTCGACAACACCAAGTCGACGAGCATCTCCTTAACGCCGCTCGCAGCGGGGATGTCACGCACATGCCGCTGGAAAGCGAGCAAGTCGACCTTCGAGATGACGGGCCGCAGCGAGGGCAGCCGTGCTTCGGCGTCCACGTCGAGAATACTGAGCAGCGTCTCGCGGTCCGGCGCCTCGACCGAGAGCTTCAGCATGAAGCGGTCCGCCTGCGCTTCGGGCAGCGGATAGGTCCCCTCCATATCAATGGGGTTCTCGGTTGCCATGACGAAGAACGGCGGACCGAGGGGGTGCGTGGCGTCACCGAGGGAGACCTGTCGCTCTGCCATGGCCTCAAGCAACGCGGCCTGCGTGCGCGGATTCGCGCGGTTGATTTCGTCGGCGAGCACGAGCTCGTGAAAAATCGGGCCGCGTCGAAAGGTCAGGCTCGGCCCATTCGGGCCGTCGGTCAGCACCTGTGACCCCAGAATATCCGCGGGCATCAGGTCCGGGGTGAACTGGACGCGCGCGACGCTCAGGTCCAACAGGCGCCCGAGTACCTTCACCAACAGGGTCTTGCCGAGGCCCGGCACGCCCTCGAGCAGGACATGCCCCCCTGCGAGCAGCGCGCACAGCAGCGCGTCGACTGTGTCACGCTGACCGACAACCACGCGCCCAATCTCCGCGCGCAGGGAGAGGACCCCCTCACGAAGGCGGCCCGCGGTCAGCTCGACGTCACTCGCCTCGTTTGCCATCTGTGTCTCCCTGCGTGGATGTCGGCGACTCGGACCCCGCGAAGTAGCGGGCGACCACCGCGCGCCAGCGCGGCGGGTGCGCGCGCTCCGGAGGCGCCCACGCGTCGTCCCCCGGCAGCAGCGCTCGCGGCCCGTCGCCTGCCTTGCGGCCCTCGCGGCGCGGGCGTTCTCCATCGCCCGCGCCCAGTGTGATCGGGAGGGTTTCACGCGGCCCCCCGGCGTCCGAGGCGGGTGACCGTTCGAGGACCTCGGCCCGCTCGCCCGCCAGCTCCGCGGCCTGCTGACCGATGCCGGCCCTCGCCATCGACGGGAGGTCGCCCGGGGTGTCGTTCCCCGGGGCGCCCGCATCGGGCGGCTGTTCCCCGGGCGCGGACGCGCCCACGCGGAGCGCACCGGTGGGCGGTGCCGGTCCACCCTGTCCCACCTGGGCGATATCGCTCGGCTCGGCGCTGGGCGGCATGGTCTGCGCGACCTGCACCTCTGGGTTCGACTCGGACGCGCTCTCGCGGGCGCGCTCTCTCGTTGTGCCGACTCCGCCCAAGGGCTGTGGGCTTGGTCCCGAGAGCGCGAGCCACGTCGCGACCCCCAGCGGCAAGCTCGCCCACCATGCGAGCGAAGGTCGAGGCACGACCCCGCTCGGCGGCACCTGCACGACCCATTTCAGCGCGCGCGCCCGCTGCGCCAGTGCCATCCCACCGTCTGCGTCGCGGTAGTCCCAAGCGCAAGCCACGGCGTCTGCTGTGTCACATACAGCGTCGACACGTCGCGCCAGTTCACCCCACGCACTCCGCCGCGCGGCGCCGATAAGGGCGCCGGCGCAGGCGCTCACGAGGATCCAGCCCGGTCGTCCGACGAGCGCAGCCAGCCCGCAACCCAGGGCGCTACCGCTCGCGGCGCCCACAAAAGCCCGCACCGCGAGGTCCCGCCGCGCGAGAGAGCTGAGCGCAGAGCGGAGTTCTCGCTCGCCCGCGCTCAAGCCCACACACCCACCGCGACACAGGCCAATCCGAAGGCAAACGCCGCGACCGCGGGCACGACGGCCCGCGCGACCGCCCCGACGACGAGGCTCAAGGCGACGGTCACGATGGCCCGACCATAGCCGGACATGACGATGCGCTCCGCGCCGATGCCGAGCCGCAGGGTCCACACCATGAATGGCAGACCTGCGACGCACGCGACGCCCCACGCGACGATCGCGCGCCGCACGCTGCCTCTCAGCCGCGCCGAGCGGTCGCCCAGTGGCGCAGGCAGCGCAGTGATCCAGGCGAGCGCGAGCGTGGACAGAACACAGGTCCAAGCCACGAGGGTCCACGGCAGCAGCCACGTCGTCCACACGTCACCGCTCGGCACGGGCCACTGCTGCGCGTGGGCTTGCCCTACGAGCACGCACAGCGGGCCGGACCAGGCGCCGGCCAACGCGATGACACCGAGCCCGCGTCGCTCGCCGCGCGTCACGCCTGCGCCCCGCGACACCCTGCTGCGACTCGGGCCGCGAAGTCACCGTCCGCGCGCGCGGCCTCGGAGACGACCGCGCCCGCGTCGAACGCGACGACGCGGTCACACACCACGGCTGCGAGGGCATCGCGCGTGAGCGCCAGGACGACGCTTGCGCCCGCGCCCGTCGCTGTTCTGATCGCGCCAACGAGGGCGCGCTCCGCGGAGGGGTCGAGGGCGTCGTCCGCGGCATCGACCAGGTAGAGCCTAGGCTGCCTCACCCACAGGCGCGCACACCGCACGCGATTTCGCTCGACACGTGAGATGTGCGAGACCGGCACCTGCGCGATCGACGCCAGAGCGAAACGCGTCATCGCCTGGGTGACACGCTCCGAAAGGCCAGCGCTCGGGAGCCCATCCAGCCTGCCCCAGAGCCGCAGCCAGTCCTGGACGACCACATCGGGCGGGCCGATCGGCGCCTCGCCAACCAAGCCGGCACAGGCGCGCAGACGCCCGGGCTGCTTGGAGACCTCGCGCCCATCGAGCGTGATGCGCCCGCGCTCGCACGCCAGTGCACCCGCCATGAGCGCGAGCGCGGTCGACTTGCCCGCGCCGCCTGGCCCGACCAACCCCAAGACCTCGCCCGGCCGGACCGTGAGAGTGACACGGTTCAGCCGCTCGCGGGTCGCTCCGGAAATCGACACCCCGACTAGCTCTAGCACCCGGCCTCCATGTCACAGGGCCAAGCGCGACGCAAGGGGCGCCAGGTCAGGGGGCCTGAACGACCGCGCCGCTCAGAGCGGGAACCACTGCGCCGTCTGCGCGCTCGACGCGCCGAGGCGCAGCATGCGCCCACAGGCCGTCGACGCCGAGCGCCGACGCTGCCTCGCCGTCGACGCGCTCGCCTGTTGTCCAAGCCTCGGCCGTCGACGTGCCCCACAGCCACACGCGGGACCGCGCGCCCGGCTCACCGCGGAGCCACAGCGACGTCCCCTCGGTCGAGCGCACGACGCACGCGCCGCCGGGCGTCGACGACTCTAGGCTCCACTCGCCCACCGGCAGGTTCGCGGACGTTGTCGCGCCGATACCGTGGGTCCAGTCTGTGCGCCACAACGCAGCGCTCCGCGCTCCAAGTCCGGGCGCCTCGACCACGAGGACAGCGCTGTCCTCGGCGCTCAGCCGAGGTCCCACCACGGGCAGGCTCATGGCCACACCGCTCCAAACGACCCCGACGACCGCAGCGGCGCTCCCGCGCATGCGCCTCGCAGCGACGACCAGCGGCGCCAGCATACTCAGGGCGACGAGCGGCCAAACCCCGAAAGGGGGCTGCCCGGGCGGCAGAACCGGCGCAACAGAGGCCATCGCGCTCCGGACGCGTCCTGCGTCGTCCTCGGACGGTCCCAGCGCCGCCGAGGACAGCGCGCCTGCGCTCAGATCTTCGAGCGGCAGGGAGATGAGCCTGCAGCGGCCGAGCCCCAGCGTGACTTCGGCGACCACGACCTGGCCGTCCGCCTCGAAGAGGGCCCGGGCGCCGTCGGGCCGCGTCGCGACCAGCGGCCTGGTCTTCACCGCGCTCGGCGCTTCCACTGCGAGGGTTGCGCCCGGGGTCATCGGCTCCCCGAGGGTCACGCCGCCCATCGTCAGCCACGGCGACGTCGACTGCGCGTCGTCGCCCATCGCGACGACAACGGTCGCCCCGGCGCGCGCAGCGTCCTTTACGGCCTCGACCTGAGCGGCGGTGAGCTGTGCGGCGTCTGTCGAGCTCATGACCACGGCCGCCGCAAAGTGGAGCGGTGCGAAGTGCTCGGGGACCGCTCGCGGCGCGATGCGGACGACAGGCCCGAATCGCTCTAGGAGCGCCCCGACGCCGGATGCAGGCGCGTCCTCGCCGGCGATCCAGACCACGGGCGCGCCGTCGACCAGACGAATCGGTGGCGCTGAGATGGGCCGCCGTCGGTGGTCGACCTCGACCTCGAGGCGCGGCGGCTCGCCCCCGCCCGCGCCGCGCACGCACTGCACATCCAGCGTCGTCGACGCATGGCCCGCGAGCACCCCTTCGACCGCGTAGCCGCGAGCGTCCGCGCCCGACACGCGCCAGGTCACGTCGTGAATGGAAGGGTTCGTGACCTCGACTCGACGCGACGTCCCATCTCCGAGCGGTGCACCGAGCTTCGCCTCATCGGCCGTTGCCTGACCGCGCGCCTCTTCCGAAATGACGAGGGCGGCGACCAAGCCGACGAGCGGGACCAGACGGCGCATCGGACCTCAGTTCTTCTCGTTCGCGCCGGCGCTTCGGAGCACTGAGTTGAGGGCGATCAGGGCGCGCGACGTCACGAGGACGGGGTTGTCCTCCCAGTACTTGCCGTTCTCATTGAGCCACGAGCCGTCCGCGCGCTGAATGGACACCACGCGCTGCCCGAGGTCCTGCGCCCACGACCGCTTTCGCCCCTTGTCGTCCGGTACATACGCTTCTCCGAACGCCTCCAACGCGACCGCCGCGGTGTTCAGGTAGAAGTAGTACGTAGTCGTCCCCATCCCCGGATGTTGGGTGAAGTCGTAGTTTTGCTGCAGCCAAGACCACGCCGCCTTGACACGCGGATCGTCCTTCTTGACCTGCGCGAAGATCAGGCTCTTGAGGCCTGCGAACGTCATGCCCGCGTAGCTCTTCGTGCCACCCGCCTTGCTGTCACCCGGTTCGTAGACGAAGCCGCCGTCGTTGCCCGACCACGGCTGGTCGTTCGACTCACTCCGGTTCTGGCAGCGGTTCAAGAAGGTCTCCGCCTTCTTCCAGACGTCCGACGCGGGGTCATAACCGGTCTTCTTGAGCGCCTCGACGGCCAACTGGAGATTCGACAGATCTGGCCGCTCATCACCGCCGTAACCGATGCCGCCATAGTACTTGTCGGTGGGCAGGTACTTCTTGTCCTCGTCCGTCTGGTCCTTGACCAGAAAGCGCTGCCCCGCCTCGATCTGGGCCTTGAACTTCACGGGGTCGAGCGCCTGCAGCGCCATGATCGCGAGCGAGGTGTTGTAGGCGGGCGTCGCGTCGCCGGTGATCGCACCGTCCGCGCGCTGCTGCGCCACGAGCCAGTCCGCGGCGAGCCGCACGAACGGGCCGTCCTCGATGCGGTACGCGCGGTGGCTCTCCGCCATCGCGACGAGCGCCATCGCGGTCAAGCCGACGTGGCTCCCGTACGACCCGTTGTCGGCCTGTTTCGAGCGCAGGAAGGCGATGCCCTTGTCGACGGCTTTTCTCGCGTCCCCAATGGTCTTGGCGTCGACGCTCTTCGCCGCAGGTGCGACGACCGCCGCCGTCGCGGGCGCGGCCGGCGCAGGCGCCGCGATGGCCTGTCCCAGCAACGAAGATGCCAACAGCAGGGAGACCCACGCTCGGGTTCGGCTTGACTTCATGATCGTTCTCCTCAGGGATGGTTCGCGCGGGGACGCCGCACGGCGAGGCCGAGCATGACGCTCGTCAAGCCCCACCAAAACGCGAGGCCGAGCGCCCACGGCATCGGCCTCGCGTCGACAGTCCCGCTCAGGGTCCAGCGGTAAAAGAGCGCATCTTGCAGCGGCGAACGCTCCGTCGCTGCGAGCGCGACGGCGGCAGGGTGCGTGCCAAAAGTCCAAGTCGCCAGGCCGTGGCCGAGCCCGCGTCCCAAGAGGGGCGCGAGCCACCATGGGGCGGTAAACAGGGCCAGGAGCACAGCGTGCGTCAGGGCGGCCGCTGACCCGGCGTGAACCGTTCGGCGGTCGAGGGCGTCCGCGAGCGTCACGCAGAAGGTCCCCCACCCGGCCAGCGCGGCGGTCGCGCCGAGCTCGCCCGCACCGCCCGCCAAAGCGCCCAGCATCACGACCCCCCAGGGCGCAGCCAGCTCCGCGGCGACCCATCGCCACGGCGTCCGCGCGCTGCGAAGCGCGTCGGCCCAACCCTCGGCACGCAGTCGATCGGTGCGCCCGAGCACCAGCCAGGGCGCCGCCATCATCGCGGTCGCGGCCGCCCATGCGCGCTCCCTCACGCCGCTCGGCGCGGCGACGGCGAAGACCATCGCACACACGAGCCCCACGGCGGCGCGGACTCGACCCCTTGCGAGCGCGGTGCGGAGCAGGATCATGAGCGCCTCATGTCCTCACGCAACCACACGCGGCCAGAGACAGGCAAGGCGACGTGCGTGGGTAAATCTACGAGCGCGCTCATGCCGTGAACTTGACGAGCGCGCTCATGCCGTGAACTTGCCAAACGCGTCGGGCTCGGTCTCCTCCAGCGCCACCCCAAGCCTGGCTCGGGCGGCCCAGTCATCGACCGCCACCGCACGAATCGGCAGCGTCTCTGGGCGAGGCTCCTCGACCAAGATCGGCGCGCCCCCATTCATCACGGCCGCGGACACGCGAATTCGCGCGTCGAAACGCAGCGCCAACGCGACCCCATCCGAAGGCCGACAGTCCACGACCCGCTCGCGCCCGCGGCCATCGCGGACAACAAGGTCCGCATAGAACGTCCCATCGATGATGTCTCGCACGTCGAGGCGGACCACCTGCCCACCCAGCAGGGTAACGAGCGTGTGCGCGAGGTCGTGCGTCATCGGCCGCGGGAGCGTGTGCCCGCCCAGATGAGCGGCGATCGCGCCCGCCTCGGGCACGCCGATCCAGATCGGCAGCAAGAAGCGCCCCTGCGCCTCCTCGAGGACCAAGATCGGCTGGTTCGTCTCCGGGTCGGGGTGAAAGCCCTTCACGCGGAAGTCGAGCCACAGGGTCTTTCGCGCCACGGACACCTCCGGCGGCGGACCCTAGCCCCGCCCTGAGATCAGCGTCAACGGACGAATCGCTGCGAGGCGCAGCCCCCGTGGAGAGCGTCTTAGCCCGCCAAGTCGAGGCGGGCGTGGAGTCGGAGCTTGATGCGGGCCTTGAGCGCCCCGGCGGGCACGACGGTGCCTCGCGGGACGCGCAGTACGCCGTCGAAGATGAGCGTGAAGTTCAGCTCGTCAAGAAACTCAGACCCGTCCGCCAAGCCGCTCCCACGGAGCGTGAGGCTCTGGGACGGCACGACCTCTTCGGCCGCAATCGGCGCCGTCTCACCGATCTCACGCGCAGCCGCGCTCGGGGTCAGCGTCCCGAACGGCGCCACATAGACTGTAACGGGATCCAGGTCGATCGGCAGTCGGTTGGGCGACCGGACCTCGTACTCGACGGCGTCGAGCACGATGGCCGTGATCTTGTCGCTGAACTCTCGAAGGCGCCGCGCGTCTCGCTTGCGGCCGCGCGCCTCGAGCGAGGTTGGCACATCAACGGGCAACGGCACAGTGAACGGCAGCAGCACGTCCACGTCGCTCGCCGTCGTCCCCAAGGGGGGGAGCGCTGTCTCGAACGGCAGTTCCGCCCGGATCTCGAGGAGCGTCGCCCCCTCGACCCCGAGAGGCTCGCCGGGGACATCGCACCCCGAGAGCCCGAGGAGTCCGCCCGCCCAGCACATCAGCCCAACCAGCGCGAAACGCCTCATGAGATTGCCCCCGTCGCAGCGTCTGGCGCTCGCTCACAGCGCGGGTTTACGCAGCCGCCCGCCATCTCGCGGCACCCGCGGTGCGACTCCGTACCGCACCCTGGGCAACGCCAAGGGTCGCCCCCGAGTCGAGCGCCGCACGCACCGCACAGCGACTTCAGGTGCAGCGGCTCGCCCGCGTCGTCAAGCGCGAACCCCAGCTCGCCCAAATCGTCTGAGAGGCGGCGCAGCGCACCCACCAAGGCGGGACCGACGCTCTCAAGGGCCTCGCCCGCGGCCACGCTCCGGCCCATCCGGGCGCGCATCACGACGATGCTCCCGAGCAGGACGACCTCGATGGACTCGGCGTCGGCGTCGGTCGGCAGCGCGTCGAGCGCGCGGCGCGTCTCGACATGACGAAGGAGCCACCGCAGTAGGCGCTCGTCGTTGGTCTCCACGGAGGCGCCGAGGACGTTCACGTCGTCTGACATTTCGATCTCGACCGGAGCGAGGCCCGGCGCGCGGAACCGCGCGGGCGGCGCCGGCGGCCAACACAGGCGGGCCGAGAAGCCAAAGGGGACCCGCTGGTACGCGCGCACCTCGACGACCCACCCGCGCCGCTGAAACATGCGGACGGCGCGTGCGCGGCCCTCGGCGTAGTTCAGCTCGAAACGAACGACAGGCGAGGCGAACCGACCCCACGGCACATGGCACGTGCCGGCGAGCTGCCGCGCGAAGGTCCAGAAGCCCAGGTCGCGGGGTCCGCCATTCGTGCGTGCGCCCTCGAACGCGGCGACGCCCACGGGCAGGACGAACAAGGCGAAGATGCCTGCGACGGCGACCCAGAACATGAGTACGCTGTAACATCCCGCCGTGACTGAGTAAACGATTCGGCCGCCCCATGAACCGCCCCTTTGGACAACCGGGTGCCTCGCCCCTCGTGGGGCGCGGTGTCGAGCTGAGCCTGCTGCGGCGCCTCCACGCGGAGACGAAGGCCGATGGTCGGGGCCGCTGTGTCCTCGTGACCGGCGCGGCCGGCGTCGGCAAGTCGCGACTGCTCGGCGAGCTCCGTCGCACCCTCCGGCAGGCGGGTGAGCCGATCTTCGAGGGCCGCTGCCGCGAGACTGACCACCGGCCGTATGCCTCGATGGTCGAGCTGCTCGCCCAGGCCGCGACGGCGCTCGCCGAGCTCGGCCGCAAGGCGCCCGCGACTGAGCGCGCGCTTACGCTCCTCGCGGGTTTGTCGGTGCCCGGCGATCTGGCGGTGTCGACGCCCGGTGACGAGCAGCGGCTGCACTTTTTCGAGGCCGTAAGGGCGGCAGTCCTTGAGCTGACGATGGGCGCCGCTCCCGCGCTGGTCATTCACGACCTGCATCGCGCAGATATTGCGACGCTCGCACTCCTCCGCTACCTGCTCGACAACCTGCTCGCCGACCCGGCGTTCGACTCCGCCGGCGCTTCAGTCCCCTCACGCCCGGGCGGCGAGTTCCGCGCTCTCCTGGTGCTCACCTTCCGCGAGGGCGAGCACACCCTCCCGCTGCTCGAGGTGATTCGCTCGTCTCGCGCAGTGGAACACCTCGCGATGAGCGGTCTCGACCGCGAGGGCGTCCGGGCGTTCCTGCAGACCGACGAGGTCGTCGACCGCCTGGTGCGCGCGACAGACGGGAACCCCGCGCTCCTCGAGCAGCTCATCGGGAGCCTGCCGCAAGAGCCCGAAGACTTCTGGACTCGACGATTCTCCGCCTTGGAGTCGCGTGTTCGATCGGCGCTTGAGACGATGGCCATCATCGCGCGGCCGGTGAGCCCCGAGCAACTGAGGGACCTGGCAGGCCCCGAGGCTGCGCCCCCCCAGATCCTCCAGTCCCTGGTCGACCTTGGGCTGGTGCAACGCCACCTCGACCGCGGCGATGTTCGGTTGCGGTTCATCGCGAGCACCGCCCGCGAGGCGTTCATCGCGCAAGTACCGCCCGACCGGGCCCGAGCGCTGCATCGTCGAGTCGCCGAGCGCCTCGTCCCGCTCGTCGGCCTCGGCGTCGAGGCCGAAGAGGTCGCGTTGCACTTCTTGGCCGCGGGCGACGTCGCCGATGCCGTGCCGTTCGTTCTCGCCGCGGTCGATAGGCTCGAGGCGGCTTTCGCACATGCGCGGGCCGCAGAGCTCTTGGTTCGCGTGGTGGATCACACCTCCGGCGAACTGCGTGACGACGTCCTCGACCGACTCGCCAGCCTGTATCTCAAGGCGGGCGACCCGACCCGCGCGCTCGAGACGCTCACCGAGGCGCTCACGTCCTCACGACCAGAGCCCCAGCGCGTGGACCTCGAGGCGCGCGTCGCGCGCGTCTACCTGTCCGTCGGCGCGGCGGAGCAAGCGCTCGAGATTCTGGCGGCCCGCTTGGGCGCAGCCCCCGCAGACTCCCCTGGCATCGGGTGGATCGGACTCGCCGCAGAGGCCGCTTGGGCGGCAGGGCACGCGGAACGTGCCGCGTCGCTCTGTGCGCTGGGAGAATCAGCCTACCTCAGCTCCCCCGACGAGTCCGCGTTACCCGAGCTGCTCGCGGTGAGGAACACGGCCGGCAAGGTCAACCTGGGCGCGGGCCGCCACGAAGAGGCACGCCAAGTCTTCTCGCGCAACCTCGAGGACGCGACCCGCGCCGGCGTCGGTCCGCAGCGTACGCGCGCGCTGATCAACCTCGGTATCGTTCATTTGCAGGTGGGCGAGGTGGACGCCGCGACCGAGCGCTTCTCGGCAGCGCGCGACCTCGCCCTCGCGGCGGGCGAGCTGCGTCATCTGGGGCTCGCGCTGGACAACTTGGCGGTCCTCTTCCACAAGCGGCAGGACTTCGCACGAGCGCTCCAGCTCTACGACCAGAGCGGGGACGTCTTCCGCAAGCTGGGCAACCAGGGGCAAACGGCGCACACAGCGCTGAACCTGGCGGAGCTCTACCTGACCGTGGGTGACGCCCCCCGCGCGGAGCGCCTCGTTGACATCGCCCGTGGACACCTGAGGCGCGGCCGATGGCGCACGCTTGAGGCCCAGTGTCTCGCGCTCGAGGGAGAGCTCGCCGCTCAGCGAAGTGACGACGCGCGCGCCGACGTGTTGCTCGACGAGAGCCTGAGCGCGCTCGAGGCCATCGGGGCCGGGCCCTCCGAGCTGCTTGGGGTCGTCTTGGTCATGGCGCGGGTTCGCTTGCGGCTGGGGAGAGCGCCGCAGGTTGACGCGCTCCTCAGCCGCGCCGAGGCGCTCGCCCGCGAGCCGCAGGGTCACGCCGCGCGGGCGCGCTTCGAGGTCGCGTGCGCCGAGCGGCGCGTGCACGCGGGCGACCTCGACGCGGCGGCCGCGCACGCCGGCGCGGCCCTCCACGCCGCAGAGTTGCTCGGAGATCGCGAGTCGAGGTGGCGGGCCCACTTCGTTACCGGGCAGGTCGCTTGGGCCCGACAGGACCGGCCGGCGACGCTGCAAGCGTTGGCCGATGCGGTCGAGGTCGTCGACGGCGTCGCTGCTTCTCTGCCCGCCCCGTTGCGGGAGACTTACTTGGACTTGGACGCGCGCAAGCAGGTCCGCCACGCCCTCAGACGGGTCCGCGCCGGACTGGAGCCGCCGAGCTCCCGGCTCCAGGCGACCGACCTGCCCAGCGTCGAGCGCCCCGCGCGCGACGTGCGGTGGCAGCCACAGTGGACCGAGCGGTACCCGCAGCTCGTGGGCCGTGCGCCCTCGCTGTTCGGCGTGTTCAATGCCCTCGACCGAGTCGCAGGGAGCGACGCGATCGTTCTCATCCGCGGCGAGAGCGGCACCGGCAAGGAGCTCGTCGCAGCCGCGTTGCACGCCAACGGTCCGAGAGCGAGCGGACCGTTCGTCAAGGTCAACTGCTCGGCGTTCGTCGAAACGCTGCTCTTGAGCGAGCTCTTCGGGCACGAGAAGGGCGCGTTCACGGGCGCCGCGCTCCGCAAGAAGGGCCGCTTCGAGCTCGCAGATGGCGGTACCCTCTTTCTCGACGAGATCGGGGACGTCTCCGCGAACACACAGGTCGCGTTGCTGCGCGTGCTCCAGGAGGGCACCATGGAGCGCGTGGGCGGCGCCGAGACACTCAGCGTCGATGTGCGCGTCCTCTGCGCGACCCACAGGAACCTCGAGGAGATGGTGCGTCGAGGCGAGTTCCGCGCCGACCTCTACTACCGTCTGCGCGGGGTCATCATCGAGCTCCCGCCGCTCAGGGAGCGCCGCGCGGACATCCCGCTGCTTGTCGAGCGCTTTCTCGCCAAGCGCCCCCAAGCCG
>Ga0114972_10000258_pt1 | contig 39194 bp, 43 predicted proteins | sample M_140807_EF_Meta_FD_87354 | JGI IMG/M metagenome (GOLD analysis project Ga0114972, IMG submission 87354) | Freshwater microbial communities from Lake Montjoie, Canada to study carbon cycling - M_140807_EF_MetaG | ecosystem: Environmental > Aquatic > Freshwater > Lake | place: Lake Montjoie... | reverse complement strand
GCGAGTTCGGCGGTAAAGCCCTGCGGGATCACGGTGGCCTTGGCATTGATCTCGGCGGCGATGCCCAGGCGTTCGACCAGCCCGGCGAAGAACAGGCCAGAGGCGCCAGCGCGCGAATAGGCCAGGCTGGGCGCTGCGCGCAGGGTCGCGAGGAAGGCCGCCTCTGTGCCGATATCCGGATGCGGCGCGCCGGCCTTTACCGCCAGCCCGACATAGGAGTGGCAGAGATCGATGCGGGTGCCGGCGGCCAGGATGCCACGTGCGGTCAGCGCCTCGATCGCCTCGGCAGTGAGGATCGCGACATCGCCGCGCGCGCCGGCCTCGATCGCCGCGACCAACCGGGCGGTGGGGTCGAGCTGGGTGTCGTTGGGGAAGCCGGCGGCGGTGGCGGCGGGCAGGGCATCGCGCAGGATGCCGGCGACCCCGAGGGTCGAGAGGATGTGCAGCGTCATGGGATCTCCTCGGCCGGGAAAAACTGGCTCGGGCGGACGAACTCGTCCTGCGCGGCGATGCTGAGCAACTCCTGGGATCCGGCTGCCGCCGTCCGCTGAAGCAGGCCGTGCATCGAAGAGGCGGCGGTGGCCAGCGCCATCGCCGGGCCGGCGCGCAGGTAGTGGAACAGGAACAGTGCCGCGATGGTATCGCCCGCCCCGTCGAAGTGACGTTCGATCCGCGGCGTGCGGCATCGCCAGAGATGGCCGCCCTCGCTGACCAGCAGGTCGAACCAGCCGGCGGGCGTTTCGGCCAGTGACAGGCTGGTGGCCAGGACGCAGCGTGGCCCCCGCGCGTGCAGGGTGGCGATCGCGCGGCGGGTCTCTGCCAGGCTGTCCACTGGCTGGTCCGTGAGCCACGCCAGTTCGAAGGCGTTCGGGGTGGCGATATCGGCCAGCGGTAGCAGCCGGTCGCGTTGGATTTCAGGAATCCCATCCTCGACATAGATCTGCCCGCCATCGCCGATGACGGGGTCGCAGCAATACAGTGCGGCGGGATTGGCGGCCTTGGTCCGTTGCACCGCTTCGGCCACCACCAGCCCGACCGCGGCGGTGCCGAGGAAGCCGGAGAGGACGGCATCGCACTTGGCCAGCCAGCCGCGCTCGGCGATGCCGGCGACGCATTCGGCGATGTGATCGGCGGCAAAGGTCTGCCCGCGATAGCCGCCGCGGCCCGGGTGGTTGGAGAACTGGACGGTGTTCACGGCCCAGACCTCGGCCCCCAGGCGCTGCAGCGGAAAGACCGCGGCGGCATTGCCGACATGCCCGTACGCCACCCAGGACTGGACCGAGAGGATATTCACCTTGGAATGCTAGCCTTGCCTTGCGCCCCTTCCCAGCCCCGCCGGGTGCCGGCATGTTGGCCGCAATAAAAGTCGAGAGGGGGTTGGAATCATGACGCAAGAGCTTTCCCGCCGTGCGTTGATGGGGGCGACCGCCGGGAGCCTGCTACTGGCCGGCGGCAATGCCGGGGCGCAGCAAAAGCCCAGCGAGCTCCGCGTCGGTATCACCACTTTCCTCTCTGGCCCGGCTTCGGTCTTCGGCGTGCCGTCGAAGCAGATGGCGGAGTTGCTGTTCGAACAGGTCAATGCCCAGGGCGGCATTGGCGGCATTCCGGTGAAACCCTATTTCGTCGATGAGGCCCCGGGGACCGAGCATCTGGTCGGCGAATACCGCCGCCTCGTGCAGAATGAGGGCGTGCACGTGATGTTCGCCTCGATCTCCTCTGGCTCCTGCCTCGCCTGCACGCCGCTTTCGGATGAGATGCGCAAGACCACGCTATTGTGGGATTGCGGCACCCAGCGGATCTTTGAGGAAGGCAAGCACCCCTTCGCCTTCCGCACCCAGGGCTTCGGCACGCCGGAAGTGCTGGCGCCGCTGCTGTACCTGCTGAAGCACAAGCCGGATTTCAAATCGATTGCGGTGATCAACCAGGACTACGCCTGGGGCCGGGATTCCTGGGAGTTGTGGAAGACCGCGATGGATGTGCTGAAGCCCGGTGTGCGGGTGGTGGCGGAGATGTTCCCGCGCCTGGGTGCCACCGATTACAGCACGGAGGTGACGCGCCTGCTCGCCTCCCGCCCCGATGTGATCCTGACCACCAGCTGGGGCGGCGATCTTGTCACTCTGGTGCGTCAGGCTGCCGAGCGGCGGCTGTTCGAACGCTCCACCTTCGTCATGCCGGTCGCCGAGGCGTCCTTGCAGCTGCTGGGCAAGGTCGTGCCGGCGGGGCATGTGATCGGCGCCCGTGGCGACCACTGGAACAACCACCCGAAGCCCAAGGACCCGGCGAAGCTGGCGAAATTCGTCGACGGCTATCGCGCCAAGTACAATGAATATCCGATCTATCCCTGTCACCATATGGCCCAGGCGATCAGCGCGTTGCAGGCGGGCTATGCAAAGGCGATCGCTGCCAAGGGCGGCGGCTGGCCGAACGATCAGGAACTGGCCAACGCGTTCCGCGGCCTGACCTTCGATACCCCTACCTCGACCATCACTTTGCGAGAGGACGGGCAGGGGCTGGAGGACCAGATCGTCGGTCTGTCCAGCTTCAACGACAAATTCCCCTTCGCGGTGCCGAAGGACATGATCATGTTCCCTGCCGCCATGGTCTCGACGCCGGTCGGGATGAAGTCGGTGGATTGGCTGAAGACGCTGACGCCGGCGATCCTCGCGCAGACCCCAGCGCCGATCTGATCGCGCCATGGCCGGCTGGCTTCAGGATAATGGGCTGCTGCTCGGCCTCGCCGTGCTGGATGGGCTCGCCTACGCGGCGTTGGTCTTCATGGTGGCGGTCGGGCTGAACCTGGTGTTCGGCGTGCTGCGGATCGTGAATGTGGCGCATGGCAGCCTGTTTGCGATCGGGGCCTATACCGCCGCCTCGCTCGGGCTGTTCTTCGCCAGCCAGGGCCTACCGCCGCTGGCTGGCTACTTTGCCCTGGTGCTGGCCGCGGCGCTGGTTGGCGCGCTGCTCGGCCCGTTGATCGAGCGCTTCCTGCTGCGTCGGATCTATGGGCATGAGGAGGTTCTCCAGCTCCTCGTCACCTTCGCCCTCTTTATGATCCTTGAGGATGTGCAGAAGCTGGTCTGGGGGGTGCAGCCGGTCTCCCAGGACCTGCCGATGACCTATCTCGGGACCATCGACGTGCCCTTCGGCGATGATGAGATCCCTTTCACCAAGTACCAGCTTTTTGTTCTGCCGGGGATCGCCGTGGCAACGCTGGTCGGCCTGGCGCTGTTCCTCCGGCGGACGCTGGCCGGGCGCATGATCGTGGCGGTGACCGCGGACAAGGAAGCCGCCACCGCCATGGGGATCGATGCGACGCGGATCATGCTGCTGACTTTCACCGCCGGGGCGGCGCTGGCCGCGCTCGGCGGCGCGCTGGCCTCGCCGACCACCTCGCTGGTCCCGGGGGTTGGCGCGCAGACCATCGTGCTGTCCTTCGCCGTGGTCGCCACCGCCGGCCTCGGGCAGATCGAGGGGGCGGCGCTCACCTCTCTCATGATGGGCCTTGGGCGGTCCGTCGCGGTCTATTTCGCCCCGGAATTTGAGGTGGTGGTACCCTATCTGATCATGGTCGCGGTGCTGCTGGTGCGCCCGCAAGGCCTGTTCGGCGTGCTGGAGACCCGACGGGTATGATCGCCGAAGGGCTCATCGCGCTGCTCGGGGCCGGGGTGCTGCTGGTGGCGGCGCTTGCCATACCCTGGCTGAAATTCGTCCTCACCATCGCGCTTGCCAAGGGCATCGCGGTGCTTGGCATCCTGCTGCTGCTGCGGGCCGGACAGGTCAGCTTTGGCCATGCGATGTTCCTGGCCACCGGGGCCTATACCGTGGCCTTCCTGGCGCCGGCGATGCCGGAGGCGCTGCTGCTGATCCCGCTTGGCGGCCTCTTCGCCGGGCTGCTCGGACTGCTCGTTGGGCTGTTTGTCGTGCGCTATCGCGACATCTTCTTCGGCATGCTGAACCTGGCCATCTCCATGGTGCTCTATTCACTGCTGGAAAAGCTCTACCACCTCACGAAGGGGACCGACGGCATCCGCGTGGCGCGCGCCACCTTTGCCGGCTTCGACCTGCCGCGGGAGACGCAGGAATGGCTGATGTTCGCGATCGCCCTCGGCCTCGCGGCGCTGTTCGGCACCCTGGTCGCGGCCTATCTGCGCTCGCCGATGGGGCGGGCGCTGGCCGGCATCAAGACGCGGGAGACCAGGCTGGAATTCCTCGGTGTCTCCGCCCGGCGGGTGTTGTTGTTCGCCTACGTCGCCTCCGCAGTCATGGGTGGGATCGCGGGCACGCTGGTCGCGCTGACGACGCGCCACGTCACGCCGCTGCTGGGCTACTGGACGTCGTCCGGTGAGCTGGTCTTCATCGCCATCCTGGGCGGCGCCGGCAGCGCGGTGGGCGCCTTTCTGGGGGCCGTCGCCTTTGAACTGGTGCGCGTCTATGCCGCCGCCTCGGTCGCCGATGCCTGGCAGATGATCCTCGGCGGCGTGCTGCTGCTGGTGATCCTTTTTGCCCCGGGCGGGCTCTGGGGAATCCTCGCTGGCCGGCTGAAGGTCCGGGCATGAGCGCGCCATTGCTTTCCGCCCGCGGCCTCAAGCTCGCCTTCGGTGGCGTCAAGGCGGCCGATGGCATCGACCTTGATGTCATGCCCGGGGAATTCCTGGCGATCATCGGGCCGAACGGCGCCGGCAAGACCACCTTCATCAACATGACCACCGGCTATCTCAAGCCGCAGGGCGGGCGGATTGAATTCGCTGGCGAACCCATCCTTGGCCTCTCGCCGCGCGCCATCGTCCGCCGCGGCATCGGCCGCAGCTTCCAGCTGCCGCAGCTCTTCACCGAACACACGGTGATCGAGAACGCGGCGCTCGCCCTGGCTGCCCATGCCGGCATCTGGTCACCCTTCGGCCCGCTGCTTCGCCCCGGTTATCGCGCGGCGGCGGAGCGGCTGCTGGACCGCTTTGGCATCGCCCACCTGGCCGAGACCCGGGCCGATGCGTTGAACGAGGGCGCGCGCAAGCTGGCCGATATCGCCATGGCAGTGGCGCTGGAGCCGCGCCTGCTGCTGATGGACGAGCCGACCAGCGGCGTTGCCGCGACCGAGAAGATGCAGGTGGTCGAGACGCTGGTGCGCGTGCTGCGGGCGGAAGGCGTGACGGCGGTCTTCGTCGAACACGATATGGAAGTGGTCGCCCGCTTCGCCGATCGCGTCGCGGTCTGGAGCCAGGGCCGCATCGCAGCACTTGGCCCGCCCGAACAGGTGCTGAACGACCCGGCGGTGCTCCGTGACGTGATCGGGATCGCCGGCCATGCTTGAGCTGGACGGCGTCTCCGTCGATATCCTCGGCGCGCCGGTGCTGCGCAGGGTGCATCTGCGCGTGCCGCCCGGCGGGCGGGTGGCGCTGATCGGGCGCAACGGCGCCGGCAAGACCACGACGCTGCGCGCCCTCATGGGCCTGCTCGCGCCGCGCACCGGCCGCATCAGCATCGATGGGCGCGACGCAACGGGCGTGCCGGCGCATCACCGCGCCCGGCTCGGCATCGGCTATGCGCCGGAGGAGCGGCGGCTGTTCGGCAGCTTCTCGGTGCGGGAGAACATGCTGCTGCCGGCCGAGGTGCTCCGCCTCGACCGTGCCGAGATCGACCGCCGCCTGGCAGCGGTCTTCGCCCTGCTGCCGGAACTGAAGGATCTTGCCGGGCGGCCCGCCGCCGGCCTGTCGGGCGGGCAGGGCAAAATGGTGGCGCTGGGTCGCGCGCTGATGGTCGGCACCCGCGCGGTGCTGCTGGACGAGCCCTTCCAGGGCCTCGCCCCGGCCTTGGCGCTGCGCTACGCCGAAGCGCTGGGGCGGCTGCGCGAAGCGCTGCCCGACGTCGCCATCCTGATCACAGAAAGCAATCCGGAATTACTGCGGCCGCTGGTCGAACAAAGCTACGTGATCGAGCGCGGTGAAATCGCGCCGGCCTGAATCGGTCCGGGCGATGCTGGGCCCGGGCTTCGTCGCGCTGGTCCTGGCGCTGGCGCTGGTCGGCTGCGCGACCGGCCCGGCAGCGCCCGAAGCGCCCGCCCAGCCCATGCCCAACCCGGCCGAACTGGCGCCGCATGAATGGGATCATGGCCCGCCCTGGTCGCCGTATGATACGCCCTGGGTGCTGGCGCCGGATACGCTCGCCCCCTGGCCGGGCATGGTCGGCGTTGGCGTTGGCGTCGGGGGCGGTGTCGTGGTCGGGCGGGGCTGGTGGTGGCGGGGGCAGCCAAATCGTGCTGGCCGCGTTGGTTGGGCCTCGGCGCCGCGTGGGTGGCGCTACCGAGGGCGCCGGTAAGCCTCGACAGGCCCGGCGTGACGGGCGAGGTTAGCCCGGGAAGGGGAGGCGTCATGGCGGCCGAGGAGCGCGTGCCGGTGCTGATTGGCGCTGGCGAGGTCACCGAACGGCTTGCTGACCCTGCCTTGGCGCGGGAGCCGGCGGCGTTGATGGCCGAAGCCCTGCGCCGCGCCGCCGAGGATGCCGGCGCGCCCGATCTGCTGGCCCGCCTCGACAGCCTCGATATCGTCAGCAGCGTCTCCTGGCCCTATCCGGATCTGCCCGGCGCGGTCGCGGCGCGGCTGCCCCGGGCGCCAGGGCGCCTGGTGCTCGGCCCGATCGGTGGGGAGACGCCGGTCCGCTTCATCGATGAGGCGGCGGCGCGGATCGCCCGCGGCGAAAGCGCCGTGGCCGCAGTGGTGGGCGCGGAGGCGCAACACGCGGTCGCCGCGGCGCGCAAGGCGGGCATCGCCCTGCCTTGGACGCCGCCCCGGCCGGACGGTTTCGGGCCGCGCCGGCGCGACTACCTCTCCCCGCTCGCGATCAGGATCGGGGTTGCCGATCCGGTCTCCGGCTACCCCTTTTACGAAAACGCGACGGCTGCCGCCTGGGGGCTGACGCCGGCTGCCGCGCATGCCGAATGCGCGGCGCTGTGGGCGGCGTTTTCCGCCGTGGCGGCGGCGCATCCGCATGCCTGGCTGCGCCGCGCCCATAGCGCCGTGGAAATTGCCACGCCCGGGCCGGGCAATCGACCGATCGCCTATCCCTATACCAAGCTGATGGTCGCCAACCCGCTGGTGAACCAGGGCGCGGCGGTACTGCTGACCAGCCTCGCGGTGGCGCGTGCGGCCGGCATCCCGGAGGCGCGCTGCGTCTTCCCCTGGGGCGGCGCGGCGGCGGTGGAGCCGCGCGACTATCTACTGCGCGACACCTACACCCATTCGCCCTCGCAGGAAGCGGTGCTCGAACAGGCGATGCGGTTGGCTGAGGGTGCCGCCTTCGATGCCATGGAGCTTTATTCCTGCTTCCCCGTGGTCCCGCGCATGGCCGCGCGCACGCTCGGCCTGCCGCCGGGGGCGGTGCCGACGGTGACCGGCGGCCTGACCTTCTTCGGCGCGCCGCTGAACAACACCATGACCCATGCCGCCGCCGCATTGCTGCGGGCGCTGCGCGATGGTGGCCGCCAGCTCGGCTTGCTCTATGGCCAGGGCGAGTTTGTGACCAAGCATCACGCCATCGTGCTGGGTCGCCGGCCGCCCGAACGGTCCGATTTCGCCCGCAATGTGCAGGCCGCGGCCGATGCGAGGCGTGGCCCGGTGCCCGCCACCGCCACCGAGGCGAGCGGCGCGGCGAAGCTTGAGACCCATACCGTGCTGCATGACCGCGACGGTGCGCCAACGTTCGGCGCGGCGATCCTGCGCCTGCCGGATGGTCGGCGCACCTTGGCCCGGGTGCCGGCCGCTGATGTCGCGACCCTCGCCCTGCTCCGTCGCCCGGACCGCACGCCAATCGGCACATTGGGGCAGGTGCGGATGGCCGATGTCCCCGAATGGACTGCTGCCTGAGGAGGAAGCCATGACCGATGCCGTGCTCTACACAGTGGCCGAGCCGCATATTGCGCTCGTTACGTTGAACCGGCCGGAGGCGCGCAATGCGGTGAACGGCGCCGTCGCTGCCGGGCTGGAAGCCGCGCTGCTGCGCAGCGAGGCCGACCCCGGGGTCCGGGTGGTGATCCTGACCGGGGCCGGTCCGCACGCCTTTTGCGCCGGTGCCGATCTGAAGGAGGTGGCGGCCGGCCGGGTCGCCACGCTGGCCACCGAACGCGGTGGCTTCGGCGGCCTCGTCCGCGCGCCGCGCAGCAAGTGCTGGATCGCCGCCGCGCAGGGCCATGCCTTGGCCGGCGGGTTGGAATTGCTGTTGGCCTGCGACCTTGCCGTCGGCGCTGAAAGCGCGACGTTCGGCCTGCCGGAGGTGAAGCGCAGCCTCGTCGCCGCCGCCGGTGGCGTCTTCCGCCTGCCGCGCGCGCTGCCGAAGGCGATCGCGCTGCGGATGATCGCGACCGGCGAGCCGATCGATGCCGCGACGGCGCATCGGCACGGGCTTTTGAACGAGGTGGCACCGGCCGCATCGGTGCTGGAGACGGCGCTGGGCATCGCCCGGACCATTGCTGGCAATGCGCCGATGGCGGTGCGCGAAAGCCTGGCGATCGCCCGCGCGGCGGCGACGCTGCCCGAGGAGGAGGCCTGGCAGCGCAGCAATGCCGCCAGCGCCTTCATCCGCACCACCCAGGATTTCCAGGAAGGCCCGCGCGCCTTCGTCGAGAAGCGGGCCCCCAACTGGACCGGCCGCTGATGTTCGGCCGTCGTCACCTGCCGGCGCTGCTGCTGCCGGCGCCAGCCCTCGCGCAGGAGGCCTGGCCGACGCGGGAGTTGCAACTCGTCACCGGCTTCGGCCCTGGCGGCGGTACGGATGTCGTCGCCCGCGCCATCGCGGCGCATGTGGAAAAATCGCTCGGCGTGCCGGTTGTGGTGCGGAACACGCCGGGTGCCGGCGGCACCTTGGGCCCGGCGCGGATCGCCCAGGCAAAGCCCGATGGCTATACCTTCGGGCTGGTCGGGCTGTCCGCCCTGGTGGTCGCGCCGCTGCTGATGGACCTGACCTACAAGCCCTGGGAGTCCTTCGACTTTCTCTGCTGCACCTCGGAATTGCGGATCGGCATGCCGGTCGGGCCTTCCTTGCCCGAGGTGAAGACGCTGGCGGATTTCATCGCCGCGGGTCGGCAGCGACCGCTCACCTTCGCCTCCACCAATCCCGGCTCGGCGGTCAGCTTCTTCGATCTTGGTCGGCTGGCCGGGCTGAACATGACCTATGTGCAGATCCCCAGCATCACCGAAGCGGCAGCCCAGGTGGCCGGCGGGCATATCGATACCTACAGCGGCACGCCGGAGATGATCCAACTGGTCAAAGGCGGCAATCTCCGCATGCTTGCGAGCGCCAGCATCGATCGCTGGCCGGAATTCCCCGCAGTGCCGACGCTGCGCGAGCAGGGCTTCGACAGTGCGACCCGCCAGCCGATCATCTGGGCCGGCCCGGCCGGGCTGCCGCGGCCAGTCCAGGCCCGGTTGGCGGCAGCGTTGCTGGCGGCGGCCAAGGACCCGGAGGTGTTGGCGCGGCAACAGGCCACCAGCATCGCGTCCCGGCCGCTGGATCGCGCGGCGACCCTGGCGATGCTCGCGGAAGTGCGTCCCGGGGTGGAAGCGGCGCTGACCGCCGCTGGCATGGGCCGCGGCCGATAGGCCGGCTCCGATCGATCGCCCCGCGCTTGCGGCATGATTAAGCGGCCGCTTCGCCGGGACTGCGAAGCTGCCTGCGGTGCGGTGCCATGAGCGCAGCATCGAAGCCGGCGCAGGGGCCTGATGCGGCCTGGCTGCTCCGCCCGCCCTGGCTGTTGCTCGGCTTTCTCCTGCTCGCCCTGGTTTGGCGCGCGCCGGGGCTGCTGCAGGAGGAACTGAACCTCGATGAATCGCTCTATCGGCTGATCGGCCGGAGCCTCGCCGAAGGCAGCGCGCCCTATGTGGTGTATTGGGATCGGAAGCCGGTCGCCACCTTCCTGATCACGGGCGCGACGCACGCGGTGTTCGGGGGCGGATTGCTCGCCTTCCGGGTGCTCGGCGCGCTGATGGTCGGCCTCTCCGGTTGGCTACTGGCCTGCGCGGGGCGCGGGCTCTTTCCCGGCTTGCCGTTCGCCGGGCCGGTCGCCGGGCTGCTCTATGTGCTGTTTTCCATCGGCAATGGCGGGGCCGGCACCAATACCGAGCATTATTTGACACCGTTCGGCCTCGCCGGCCTCTGCCTGCTGCTGCGGGGGGCGTGCCAGCCTGGTGGCGTGACGACCCCGCAGGCCCTGCTCGCGGGCCTGGCTTTCGGCCTGGCGATCCAGGTGAAGCAATACGCGGTGTTCGACGCGGCGGCCTATATGCTGATCACCGCGATGCTGGTCCTGGGACGGCAACCGGCCGGCGGGTTTTGGCAATTGCGACGGGTCTTCGTGCTGGTCGGCTTCGCCGCGGCGCTGCCGCTGCTGGCCGTGCTTTTTTGGTATCTGGCCATCGGCCGTCTCGACGTGTGGATCGAGGCCAATATCTCCGCCAATCTGGTCTTGCTTGATGGCTCGTCGCAGCCGCTGCCCCTGCCCGCGTTTTGGGGTGGCCTCCGCGGGTTCGACGCGTTGTTTCTGGTGAGCGGCATCACGCTCTGCGTTGCGCCCCTGCTGCCTGCCGGCCGCGCGGCCTGGTGCGGCTGGCTGGCGCTGCTGATCTGGTGGGCCTTCATGGCGATGTTCCTGGCGAATTCCCGCCGCTTCGCCGATCATTTCTTCCTGCAAGTGCTGCCGGTCTTGGCCCTGACCACCGCCTTTGGGCTGAGCCTCGGCCGCGCGACGCTGGCCGGGCTGGGCGCCTGGGGGCGGCGGCTCGCCGGCCCGGCGCTGCTGCTGCTCCTCGGGCTTTGCGCCGTGCGTGCCGGCGCGACGTCCGCCGGCGCTGCCGTGGAGATGCTCTGGCGGCGCCATGTGGGGGGCGAGGCGCATTGGGGCGACCGGACGGCGCAGCTGGCGGACCTGCTCGGCCCGCGGATTGTCGGGCCGGAGGATGTCCTGGTCTTTGGGCGATGGCTCGGCCTGCATCGGCTGATCGGGACCCGACCGGCCAGCCGGTTTCCCTTCATCGAGCATCTCTGGGCCGGCTATGCGCCGGTGGACGGGCCGGCGGAGATCGCGCGCCTGCTGGCGGCGCGGCCAGGTTTTATTGTCACGGAAAGCCGCTTGTTAAACGCTTCAACCGAACTCGGTCCGACCGCCGCGGCGGTCTTTGCCCCGCTGCATGCGGCCTTGGCCCGCGACTATGTGCTGGAACGCAGCATCGGGCCATCGATCAGCTGGCGCGGCGGGGCCATGGACGGCTCGATCGATGCAGTCGTTTTTCGCCGGCGCGATCGCCAAGGGCCACCCGGCTGATACCAACGGCACGAGGTTTTGCGTCGTGCCGAGCGCCCGAACGGACGCCGCGGCCAATGCCGCGCAGAGCAGGAAACCGGAGGTTTCCGCCCGGCGCCGGCCCGCCGCCTCAAGCCCGGTTGGCGAGGGCAAAGGCTGGCGGCAGGCGCGGCGCATGCAACCGGCCGCCGGCGCCATAGCCGCCATTGCCGGCGCGGGGCAGCGTGGCGCCGGCGATGCTTTCGATCACCTGCGCCTGAATGGCGAGCGCTCGCTCCAGCAAGCGGCGATTCTCTTCGGTCAGGCTTTGCAGGCGCCGGGTCAGTTCGACGGTGCTGGTCTTGACCGCGCGGTCGGCGCTCAGCCCGGTGCGCGCGGTGGCGGTCCAGGCGGCGGCGAAGGCTTCGGTTGCCTGTTGTTTGGCGCGTGCGAGCGGCACGGCACCGGAGAGATCGAGGCTATGCAGCGCCGCGTTCTCAGCGGTGAGGGCATCGGCCAGGCGTTGGCCGGCATTTAGCAGGGCGTCCATCATGGCGAGGTCTCCGGTGGGGTGGTGGGTTGTGCCTGGCGGCGCAGCATCTCGCGCAGCAGGGCATCGGCGAGGCCGAGGCCCTGGCCGGCGGCGACCGCCCGCTTGGCATATTCGTCGAGCAGGAAGCCGCGGAATTGCCGCTCACCAGCGCCGCCGCCGAAGGAGCCCTTGCTCGGATCGGTCGCTTCGAAGGCCGGGCGCAGCAACGCGGCGAAGGCCTGTGCTTCAAAGCCCGCGGCGGCGCGGCGCATCGCTGGGGTCAGCGCGGCCTGTTCGGCGGGGCTGAGGGGGTTGGCGTTCATCGCAATTCGAGCTCCGCCTGCAAAGCGCCCGCCGCCTTGATGGTCTGCAGGATGGAGATGAGGTCGCGCGGCCCGACGCCGAGTGAGTTCAGCCCGCGCACCAGATCCTGCAGGGTAACGCCGCCGCGCAGCATGCCGACCTTGCGGTCGGCCTGATCGTCGATCTCGATATTGGTGCGCGGCGTGACCACGGTCTGTCCCTGGGCGAGGGCGTTCGGCTGGCTGACCTGCGGCGTTTCGGTGACGCGGATGGTCAGGTTGCCCTGTGCGATGGCCACGGTGGAGACGCGGACATTGGCCCCCATCACGATGGTGCCGCTGGCTTCTTCGATGATGACCTTGGCGGTCTGGTCGGGTTCCACCCGAAGCTGGTCGATGGCCCCCAGCACGCTGACCGGATCGCGACCTTGCATGGCCAGCACGACCGTGCGCGGATCGGTCGCCGCCGCGCTGTTGCCGCCCAGGGTCCGGTTGATGACGGCGGCAATGCGCCGCGCGGTGGTCAGATCCGGATTGCGCAGCGCGAGGCGCATTTGGTCGCGGGCGTTCAGCTGGTAGGGAATTTCGCGCTCAATGATGGCGCCGGAGGCGATGCGCGCGGCAGTCGGCACACCGCGCGTCACGCTGGCACCGGCGCCGCGGGCGGCGATCGCCCCGGTCGAGACGGCACCCTGCGCCACGGCATAGACCTCGCCATCAGCGCCCAGCAGCGGCGTGACCAGCAGCGTCCCGCCCATCAGGTTGGTCGCATCGCCGAGCGCGGAGACCGAGACATCGATCCGGCTGCCTGGCCGGGCGAAAGGGGGCAGGTTCGCGGTGACCATCACCGCGGCGACGTTCTTCGTCTCCAGCCGCAGTTCATTGTCGCGGGTGTTGACGCCCAGGCGTTCCAGCATGCCGATCAGGGTTTGTCGGGTAAACACCGCGGTTCGCAGCTTGTCGCCGGTGCCGTTCAACCCGACGATCAGCCCATAGCCGACCAGCTGGTTTTCCCGCACGCCTTCGATATCGGCGATATCCTTGATCCGGACCGGCTGGGCCGCCGCCGGCGTGGCCGCAAGCAGCCCGAGGCAAAGCCCGAAGAGGACCGCGCCCGTCACCCCGCTCTTCGCCCTTGCGAAAGCATTTCCCGCCAAGATCGGCTCCGTCGCTCGTCCGCCTGGTCCAAGGCAGGCGGCGTGCCAGCCCTGGTGGGGCGAATGCCGGCAGGCTTTGCCGGATGGTCGGCCGGGATTGCCGGGCCAAGGCAGGAATCGGCCGCGATGGGCGCGCGGCAAGGCGCGGGGGAGGCCAGGGATGACGGAGGTTGGTGGCATCAGCGGCGGCGGCGCGATCCGCCGGCCCGGCCCGGGGGCGGCGGCCCGCCCCGGTTTCCGAGTAGGCTTGGGCGGGAGCGCGCGCGGCGCCGGGGCGATCGCTGCCACGCCGCTGGCCGGGCTTGGCTTGCTGGCGGCGCAGGAGGCGGCGGCGGTCGTCGAGCGCGACGCCCGGGCGCGGCGCCGTGGGGAGGATCTGCTCGAGGAACTGCTCGGCTTGCAAAAGGACCTGTTGCGCGGCGGCACCGATCCCGGCCGCCTGCAACGGCTGGTCATGCTGGGGGAGGGGGAGGCGGCGGCCGATCCGGACTTGCGGGAGGCGGTCGAGGCGATCGCCCTGCGGGCCCGGATCGAACTGGCGCGCCGCGGTTTTGATGGGTGAGCCGTTTGCGTCGGTACAGGCACCCTTGTATGCTCCGCGCCAATGACCGCGGGCTGGCGCTGGGGCTGGAGCCGACGAGTCTCGGGGTCGTCCAGCTATGCTCATTACACTTCCGCCGGAATATCGTCCGACCGACCAAGAAGAGTACATGAGCGCCCAGCAACAGGCGTATTTCCGTCAGAAGCTGCTGCGGTGGCGCGGAGATCTGCTGCGCGAAGCGGGCGATACCCTGGCCAGCCTTTCGGCCGGCGGCATCACGGAAGCCGATATGACGGACCGGGCCAGCGTCGAGACCGACCGCGCGCTTGAACTCCGCACCCGCGACCGCGCCCGCAAGCTGATCAGCAAGATCGATCAGGCGCTGGAGCGGATCGTTAACGGCACCTACGGTTATTGCGAGGAGACCGGCGAGCCGATCGGCCTGCGCCGGCTTGAAGCCCGGCCCATCGCGACCCTTTCGATCGAAGCACAGGAACGGCACGAGCGCATGGAGCGGGTCTACCGCGACGACTGACGCGTTCACGGTTTTTTTACCTGCCACCGGGCAGGCTTCCGACCATGTCAGAAGCCTGCCCGGCGGAGGGTCGCCGATGTCTTTGAGCATTTCTGTGGCCACCGCACTGTTCGGCGGCGCGTCTGAGACATCAAATGCGGTTTCCGCCAGCGCCTCCTTGCTGGTTTTGCGCCGGGCGCAGTCGCCGGACGCCGCCGCCAAGGCTATCGCGGCCGAGAAGAAAGACCCGGTGACCCTGACCGCGCTGGCGCAGTTCAAGCTGGCGCTCGGCAAGGCAAAGGATGTGACAGCGGCGCTGCGCGATCCGCGCATCCTCGGGGTGCTGCTCCCGGCGCTGGGGCTGACGGATCAGGCGGCCTATCCGGGCCTGGTGCAGAAGGCGCTCCTCGCCGATCCCAAGGATCCGAAGGGCGTGCTTGCCGGTCTCGATTCCCGCTTCAAGAACGCGGCGACCACGCTGGAGCTGAAGGCCAAGGGGCTTGCTGGGCTGACCGATGCCAAAGTGCAGCAAACGCTGACCGATGGCTATCTGCAGTACCAGTACCAGAAGGGGTTGGATGCGCAGGCGCCGGGCATGTCGGATGCGCTCTATTTCCTGAAGAACGCGGCGAATATGAAAGATATCTACAGCCTGCTTGGCAATGGCGTGATGCGCCGGGTGGTGACCGTTGCGCTTGGCTTGCCGCCACAGCTGGCGATCCAGCCGATCGAGAGCCAGGCCAGGACGGTGAGCAGCCGTCTGCCGTTGGCCGATCTGCAGAATGCGAAGAAGGTGCAGTTGCTGGCACAGCGCTACCTGATGACCAAGGCCGATGCCGCCGGCAGCGGCGGCACGGGTGGGAGCCCCTTCCTCTCCCTGTTTGCCTGAGCGCCCCCGCCCCAGGCGGGATTTGCGCCTTGCGCTGCGCTGCCCCGTTTCGCTACCACGATGGCGGGCCACGCCCCCCCACCGGGGCGCATTCGCTTCTGGAAGGGAGCCACCATGGCAATCGCCAGCATGCCGGACCTGCGTCCGGCCAATCCCCGTTTCTCCTCCGGCCCCTGCGCCAAGCGTCCCGGCTGGACGCTGGCCGCGCTGGCCAATGCCGAGCTCGGCCGCAGCCATCGCGCCAAGGACCCGAAGGCCCGGCTGGCTGAGGTGATCGACCGTTCCAAGGCGATCCTCGGCATGCCGGCCGATTGGCGCCTCGGTATCGTCCCGGCTTCCGACACTGGCGCGGTGGAGATGGCGCTGTGGTCGCTGCTCGGGCCGCGCGGCGTCGATGTCCTGGCGTGGGAGAGCTTTTCCAAGGATTGGGCGACGGATGTCGCGCAGCAGCTCAAGCTTCAGGATGTGCGTTTGATTGAGGCGCCCTATGGGCGGCTGCCGGTGCTGGCGGCCGATCCGACCCGTGATCTGGTCTTCGTCTGGAACGGCACCACCAGCGGCGTCCGCCTGGCGGATGCCGATTTCATCCCGACCGCGCGCGAAGGCTTGGCGATCTGCGACGCGACCAGCGCCGCATTTGCCATGGACCTGCCCTGGGACAAGCTCGATGTCGTCACCTGGTCCTGGCAGAAGGTGCTGGGCGGGGAGGCGGCGCATGGGATGCTGGCCTTGTCGCCGCGCGCCGTCGCGCGGTTGGAATCGTACAGCCCGCCCTGGCCGATGCCAAAAATCTTCCGCATGACCAAGGGCGGCAAGCTGAATGAGGGCCTCTTCAAGGGGGAGACGATCAACACCCCCTCAATGCTCGCGGTCGAGGATGCGCTGGACGGGCTGCGCTGGGCCGAGGCGATCGGCGGCCTGCCGGCGTTGATCGCGCGCTCCGAAGCCAATCTCGCCTGCATCGCGGATTGGGTGGCGCGCACCCCTTGGGTGGATTTCCTGGCCGAGGTGCCGGCCACCCGCTCCTCGACCTCCATCTGCCTGAAGTTCGCCGCACCCTGGGTGCAAGCACTGGATGCGGAGGCCCAGGCGGGGCTCGCCAAGCGGCTGGCCGGGGCGCTGGAAAAGCAGGGCGTGGCCCTGGATGCCGCCAACTACCGCGACGCGCCGCCGGGCTTGCGCATCTGGGGCGGGGCGACGGTCGAGACCGCCGACATCGCGGCGCTGCTGCCCTGGATCGACTGGGCCTTCGCGGGGCTTGAGGCCGAGCACCGCAAGGCGGCGGCTTGATGCCGAAGGTCCTGATTTCCGACAAGCTCTCCCAAGCCGCAATCGCGATCTTCGAGCGCCGGGGGATTGAGGTGCTGTTCAAGCCGGGCCTGTCCCCGGCCGAGCTGCGCGGCATCATCGGCCCCTTCGACGGGCTGGCGGTGCGCAGCGCCACCAAGGTGACGCGCGAACTGATGGATGCGGCGCCCAATCTGAAGGTTGTCGGGCGCGCCGGCATCGGCGTCGACAATGTGGACGTGACGAGCGCCACGGCGCGCGGCGTGGTCGTGATGAACACGCCCTATGGCAATGCCATCACCACGGCCGAGCACGCCATTGCCATGATGTTCGCCCTCGCCCGGCAGATCCCGGAGGCGAGCGCCTCCACCAAGGCCGGCAAGTGGGAAAAGAACCGCTTCATGGGCGTCGAGCTCTCGGCCAAGACGCTCGGCCTGATCGGCTGCGGCAATATCGGCTCCATCGTCGCTGATCGGGCGGTTGGGCTGAAGATGAAGGTGGTGGCCTTCGACCCGTTCCTGTCTGAGAAGCGGGCGGTCGAGCTTGGTGTCGAGAAGGTCGAGCTGGACGAGCTGCTGGCGCGGGCGGATTTCGTCACGCTGCACACCCCGCTGACCGAGCAGACCCGCAATATCCTTGGCCGCCAAAACCTGGCGAAGCTGAAGCGCGGCGCGCGGGTGATCAACTGCGCCCGCGGCGGGCTGGTCGATGAGGCGGCGCTGTACGAGGCGCTGCAATCCGGCCATCTCGCCGGCGCTGCGCTCGATGTCTTCGCGGAGGAGCCGGCGACGGCGAGCCCGCTCTTTGCGCTGGAGAACGTGGTCTGCACCCCGCATCTGGGCGCGGCGACGGCCGAGGCCCAGGAGAATGTGGCGCTGCAGGTGGCCGACCAGATGGCCGATTATCTGCTGAGCGGCGCCGTCACCAACGCCATCAACATGCCGAGCGTGACCGCCGAGGAAGCGCCGCGCCTGAAGCCCTATATGGAACTTGCCCGGCTGCTGGGCGGCATGGCCGGGCAGTTGACCGCGGCGTCCGAGGGTGCGCCGCAGGCGATTCGCGTGGAATACGAAGGGCATGTGGCGGAGCTGAACCGCCGGCCGCTGACCGCCGCCGCGCTGGCCGGCGTGCTGGGCCCGCTGCTGGGCGCGGTGAACATGGTCAACGCGCCGGTCGTGGCGCGGGAGCGCGGGATCGATGTCGCCGAGACGGTGGTGGAGCGGCGCGGCGATTATGCGTCCCTGCTGCGGATCACGGTGGTGACCGCCGGGCAGGAACGCTCCGTCGCCGGCACCCTGGTGGGTGAGGCGCGGCCACGGCTGGTCGAGATCAAGGGCATCGCGGTGGAGGCGGATTTCGCGCCGCACATGCTGTACGTGACGAACGAAGACAAGCCCGGCTTCATCGGCCGCTTCGGGATGGCGCTGGCGAATGCCGGCATCAATATCGCCACCTTCCACCTGGGCCGGGCGACCTCGGGCGGGGATGCGGTCTGCCTGGTCTCACTCGACGGGCCGTTGCCGGAGCCGGTGCTGGCGGAGGTGCGGCGCCTGCCGCTGGTGCGACAGGCGGTACAACTGCGGTTCTGAAAACGGACGGCGTTACCCGGCGCCGCCCTCCTCCTCCTCGGCCATCTCCAGCAGCTCGGCGGTGCTGACCATCAGCACCCTGCGATGGTCGAGGATCTGCGGCGAGAAATCCTTCAGCGCCTCCCACCGGGCCTCGACGGCATCGAGTGCTGCGTCGAGATCGGCGAAACGCTCCTCCTCAGGCGCCGGACGGCCGGCACGCCAGCGGAGATAGACGGGGCCGGGCGGGGTGGTGGACACGCGGTCTCTCCTCGGTTGCGGGCGGCCCCATGGCGCGGCCGCCCGGCTTTCGTCAACGCCCCTTGAAGGCCGGCGGGCGCTTTTCGACGAAGGCCTTGAGCGCCTCCTTGTGGTCCTCAGTCTCCCGGCAGCGCATCATGCCGAAGCTTTCGGCATCCAGCGCATCGGCCAGCGTGCCTTCTTCGGCCACCTTCATGTTGCGCTTCATATGGTGCCAAGCGATGCGCGGGCCGGCGGCCAGCTTCTTTGCAAAAGCCATGGTCTTCTCGTGCAGCTCGGCATCCGGGTAGCGGTAGTTGCAGAGGCCGAGGCGCTCCATTTCCGTCGAATCGATCACTTCGGCGGTGAAATACAGCTCCCGCGCCTTGGCCGGGCCGACCAGGCGGTTGAGGAACCAGTGGCCGCCGAAATCGCCGGAGAAGCCCATGCGGCCGAAGGCGGTGCCCATGCGCGCGGCATGGCCGATGAAGCGCATGTCGCAGGCCAGCATCAAGGACATGCCCGCGCCGGCCGCCACGCCGTTCACCATGGCGATGGTGGGCTTGGGCATTTCGTGCAGTAGCTGCGCCGCATGCATGCGGCTGCGGAGGTTGAGGCGCATCTGCTCTGGCGTGCCTTCCAACGGGCGGGTGCCAGCGGCGCGCGACTTCATGTCCCCGCCCGCGCAGAAGCCGCGCCCGGCGCCGGTCAGCACCACGCAGCCGACATCGAGGTCGAGCGTCAGCTCATGCAGCGCGGCCAGCAGCATGGTCATCATGTTGCCGCCCAGCGCGTTCAGGTCGTCCGGGCGGTTCAGCGTCAGCAGGGCGACGCCGTCCTGCTTTTCGACCAGCAGGTCCTGGCTCATCGGTGTCCTCCAAGGAAGGTGTTGGCCGGGACTATACCGCCCGTGCAGAATGGCGACAGCCGGGAGAGATAACCATGAAAGCCGCCATACTGCACGAGGTGAACCAGCCGCTGACTGTCGAACAGGTCAGCCTGACCAAGCCCAAGGCGCGGGAGGTGCTGGTTCGCGCCGCCTATGCCGGGCTCTGCCATTCGGACTTGCATTTCATCGAGGGGCTCTACCCGCATCCACTGCCCACCGTCCCCGGCCATGAGGTGGCCGGCGTGGTCGAGCAGGTGGGCGCCGATGTCACCTACCTGCAGCCCGGCGATCACGTCATCGGCTGCCTCAGCGTCTTCTGCGGGGCCTGCCAGCAATGCACTCAGGGGCGGACGGTGCTGTGCGAGAATACCGAGGTGAAGATGCAACCCGGCCAGTCGCGTCGCCTGTCCTGGCGGGGCGGGGAACCGATGCACCAATTTCTCAATCTCTCCGCCTTCGCGGAGCAGCTGCTGGTGCACGAGAACGCGCTGGTGAAGATCGACCGGGAGATCCCGCTCGATCGCGCGACGCTGGTCGGCTGCGGGGTGATGACGGGCGTCGGCGCGGTGATCAACACCGCGCGCATCCCGGCGGGCGCCACGGTTGCGGTGATCGGCTGCGGCGGGGTCGGTCTGGCCGCGGTGAACGGCGCGGCGCTCGCCGGTGCCTCCCGCATCATCGCGCTCGATACCCTGCCGGAGAAGCTGGAGCTGGCGAAGATCATGGGGGCGACTGATCTGGTGCTGGTCGGCAATGACGACCCGGTGCAAGCGGTGAAGGACCTCACCCAGGGCGGGGTCGAGTTCAGCTTCGAGGCGCTGGGCCTGAAGACCACGGCCGAGCAGAGCTTCGCCATGCTGCGGCCCGGCGGGACGGCGACCATCATCGGCATGGTCCCCTTCGGCCAGAAGATCGAGCTGCACGGCTTCGATTTCCTGCGGGAGCGCAAGATCCAGGGCTCCTCTATGGGCTCCAATCACTTCCGCACGGACATGCCGCGCCTGCTCTCGCTCTGGCAGCAGGGGCGGCTGAAGCTCGATCACCTGATCAGCGGCAAGCTGCGGCTGGAGGAAATCAACGAGGGCTTCGCGCGGCTGAAAACCGGCCATGTGGTGCGCCAACTGATCGCCTTCGATTAGAGCGCGATGCGTTGAGGCGGAATCGCCGAAGGCGCTGAATCGCGTGATCCAACACAGGCTAGAGCGGGCTGCGTGAACGTATGTGAACGCAGCATGCTCTGGCCGCGCATCCGGGCGCGGGGGCGCGCGACACTCAGGGCTTCTTAACCTCCTCCGGCTAGCCTTTCGGCGAAGGTCGTCCAGGATGCGCCCGACCGATGGAGCCAGCAGCGCCGGAGAGTCAGAATGCCGACCCGCCGCGGGAGCGGACGGTGGCGATGGCGCATGCCGCCATGTCCTCTCTGCTGCGGCATGGCATCGCGCCCTCGCCGCAGCATTTCGCCATTTGGTTCGACTACCACGGGGGCGTGAATCGGCCGCTGATTCGTCTGCTCGACGGCTATCTGCACTCCGAGACGCCGATCACCGAAGCGCTGATGCGGGAGGTCCATGCCCGCTTCTTCGATTCGCGGCGCGAATCGAAGTCGCTGGTGGAGACGTCCGAACGCCTGCATGCCCTGACCGTCGAGTTTTTGGGGCTGGTGGCAGAAGCCAGCGGGCAGACCGATTCCTATGGGCGTTCGCTTGGCGTATTCGGTCATGACCTGGCCTCTGGCGAGGGCCTGGTCGAGGCCCTGCAGCGCATAAGCGCGGCGACTGAGGAGATGGCCCGCCGCAGCGCGATCATGGGTGAACGCCTGGAAGTCTCGGCCCAGGCGGTGGCTGATCTGCAGCAGCGGCTGGAGGCAGCCTTGCTGGAAGCGCGGACCGACGCGCTCACCGGCCTGCCGAACCGACGGGCCATGGAGCAGGAGGCGGCGCGCTGCGCCGACGCGGCGGACGCCGATGGCAGCAGCTTCGCGTTGGCCATCCTCGATATTGATCGCTTCAAGGCGCTGAACGACGCCTGGGGGCATCCGGTGGGGGATGCCGTATTGCGCCGTGTCGCCCTGACCCTCAGGGAATGTGGCGCCGAGGACGTCCGCAGCGGTCGCTATGGCGGGGAGGAATTCCTCGTCCTGCTACCGCGTCATGATTTGGCCAAAGCGATCTGGGTGGCGGAGCAGATGCGCGACGCCGTGGCCGCGCAGACCTATTCCGTGCGCGCGACCGGCCGGGCGCTGGGCAATGTCACCGTATCCGCCGGCATCGCAGTGCGCCAGGCGCGGGAGAGCTGGGAGCAAGCGCTCGCTCGGGCAGATGCTGCGCTGTATCGGGCGAAGCAGGCCGGGAGAAACCGGGTTGCTTATGACGAGGACGGCTTCTTGGACCGAAGCGCCGAGGACGCATAAAAAAAAGGGGCCGGCAAGCCGGCCCCTTTCCCAAGTCGCGGTAGGTACCGCGATTACTTCGACACGATCTCGACGCGCCGGTTCTGCGGCTCGCGGGTATTCGCGGCGGTTTGCACGAGCGGCTGCGAGAAGCCGACACCGGAGACGCCGATCTCGTTGCGCGGCACACCGCGGCGGACGAGCTCGTTGGCAACGGCTTCGGCGCGCAGCACCGACAGACGCTGGTTGTAAGCAACCGTACCGGTATTGTCGGTGTGGCCGGTCACTTCCATCCGGCTGACTGCCGGGCAGTTCGCGGCAACGGGCTGACGAGAGGTGGTCGCCGCGTCGGCGATGATCTGCCGCGCACGTTCCGTCAGGTTGTGCTTGTTCCAGTCGAAGAAGACCAGGTAGGTGCGGGACGGGCACTGCATGGTCTGCATCGGAACTGCCGCTGCCGGCTGGTTGAACGCGTAGCGGAAGCCCAGCAGCAGCGAGTTGTGCATGTTCTGGAAGTTGGCGTAATGCGGCACATTGCCAACGTTCGGGTAGTTGGCGTTGTTGCTGTTGCGGCTGATGCCCAGGTTCGGCTGCGTCGTGCCGAAGAAGCGGTATTCGAGGGTGAACGCCAGGCCGTTGCCGATGTTCCACGCGCCGCCGACGATCGCCTGATAGGCAAACTGCCAGGAGCTGATGTCATTGGCGTAATAAGCCGTCGCCGCGCCCGGGACGGTCGCGGTCTGCGCCCGGCTGACCGTGCCGCGTACGCCCGACAACTGTGCCTGGCCCATGCCGACGCCGACGCCGACGTAGGGGGTGATCGGACCACCGATGTCGAAGTCATAAAGGCCGTTCACCATGCCGGCCCAGTTGTTCAGATAACCGGAGCCGTACTGGGTCACGCTGGCGAACTTCACCTTATCGATGGCGTTCTGCCGAAAGTTTGCTTCGACTTCCGCCCGGAAGCCGTTGCCAAAGCCGTAGCCGATGGCGGCAACGCCGACATAGCCGGCCTTGTATTGCGTCTGGATGCCGGTCGCGTTCGAGTTCAGCGCCATATCCCCGCCGATACCGCCGGAGATGTAAAGGCCGCTAATGATGTTGCGGTTGTACGCCGGAACCGGCGCTACAACCGGGGCCGGAGCGTAGGTCGCTGCAGGCGCGGCCGTGGGGGCCACGTACTGCGTGGTTGGGGTGGTCGTCGTGCTCCTGCGGGTCGTCGTGGTCTGGGCCTGTGCTGCCATCGGCAGAACCGCCAGTACCGTCGCCCCGAGAAGGGCCTGCTTGAGGGTCATCAGGTGTCTCCTCGATCCTATTAACGCAATCAGTTCGCTGCCCTGACCCGAAGGACGTCCCTCGCCCAGCGCCGCGTACGTCATGTCCTACACCGGTTTTTGCAGCCTGGGCACCCGGCAAGGGACCATTTCCGGGGTATTGTGGCAAGATCGCCACAGGTGCCCATGGCTTTTACGTCACAGGCCCCGCAAACAGGTCGCCTCGTCCCCGGCCGCGAGGCGACCCAAGGGAAGCAAGCGATTGATATGGCCCATTTTTCGACCAGGACGGGCGTCCTGCTTGCCATAAAGGTGCGGCACCACATCCGGTAATGAAAGCAGGTCCGGCCAGCGAGTCATGGCGGCCGGACCGACCAGATTCTTCATCACGACGTCGTGGTGGCGCTCGGTTGAGCCAAGCGGCAGGCCGGCTACGGCCCGGATGTGCTGATCGAATTGGCTGCACAGGCAGGCATCCATCGTCCAATGCCCGGAATTATGCGGCCTTGGGGCCATCTCGTTGCCCAGGAGTTGCCCGTCCGGCAGCAGAAAGTACTCCAGCGCGAGCACGCCGATCAGATCCAGGCCCGCCGCGGCGGCGACCGCATATTCCCTTGCCCGGGCGGCGACCTCGGCGGGGATGCGGGCCGGGGCGAAGCTGAGGTCGAGGATATGGTGCTCGTGCCGGTTTTCGGTCGGATCAAAGGTCGCAGTGGTGCCGTCGGCGGCGCGCACGACGATCGTTGACAGCTCGGCGATGAAGGGAACGAATGCTTCCAAAATCAAAGGCTTGGGCGCGAGTCGCACAAACGCAGCAGCGGCGTCCTCAGCCGTGCGGAGCATCGCCTGGCCGCGCCCGTCATAGCCGAGTCGCGTGGTCTTCAGCACCGCCGGCAAGCCAATGACGGCGAGTCCGGCCGCGAGATCGGCCTCCGACTCGACCGCGTGCCAAGGGGCAACCGGCACCCCAGCGGCGGCCAGGAAGCGTTTTTCCTGCAGCCGGTCCTGGCAGATCCGCAGCGCCGTTACGCCCGGGCGACAGGGCACCAGGGGGGCGAGCGCATCGAGGGTCGCCGCCGGCACGTTTTCGAACTCGAAGGTCGCGACGTCGATGCTGGCCGCGAATCGGCGCAGTGCCGGCACGTCGTCATAGGCGGCAACGGTCCGCTTGGCGGCAACCAGCATGCCGGGGCTGTCAGCCTCTGGCGCATAGACATGACAAAGATAGCCCAATCGCGCGGCTGCCATCGCCGACATCCGGCCGAGCTGCCCGCCACCGAGGATGCCAATCCGCGCCCCCGGCGGCAGCGGCGCGTTCACGTCGGCGAATCCGGGATTCCCGCGGTCTGCGCCGCACGCCAGGCATCGAGGCGGCGGGCTAGCGCCGGGTCCGCAAGGGCCAGGATAGCGGCGGCCAAAAGGCCGGCATTCATTGCCCCGCTGCGGCCGATCGCCAGCGTCCCGACCGGTACGCCACCCGGCATCTGGGCAATGGAAAGCAGGCTATCCATACCTTTCAGTGCATGGCTTTCGACCGGCACCCCCAGCACCGGCAGCGCGGTCATGCTGGCGGCCATCCCGGGCAGATGCGCCGCGCCGCCGGCGCCGGCGATGATGACCTTAAGGCCCCGGTCGCGCGCGCCTTCGGCGTAATCGACCAGCCGCCGTGGCGTGCGATGCGCCGAGACGACTCGGGCTTCGCAAGGAATGCCCAGCGCGTCCAGGACCTCCACCGCGTGGCGCATGGTCTCCCAGTCGGAGCGGCTACCCATGATGACGCCGACCAGCGGCGCGGCGGCGTCAGGCGATGATGTCGGGGACAATGCGGCTCTCCAGCCAGGCGATCTCGTCCTTCAGCTTCAGCTTTCGCTTTTTCAGCCGTTGCACAGGCAACTGGTCCGAAAGGCTGTCGCTGAGTCGGGCGATGACGGAATCAAGGTCGCGATGCTCACTGCGCAACTCGTGCAGGCGCCGCAAAAGGATCTCCCGGTCGTCCAGCATGCGCTCAACCTCGATCAGGGGCCGGGCGAGGGCCCTGCCACACCGCCTCAGGCCGCGTCGTTTTCCGAGTCGAGCGGCGCCATGGTGACGGGGCTGAGCTTGAGAGAAGCCGCGAGCAATGCCGCGTTCAGATCCGATTGGGTGCAGAGGCCGAGGGTCACCGGGTCTCGCGGCTTGATATTCGTGCTGTTCCAATGCGTCCGATCACGGACCTTGGCGATGGTGTCCTTGGTGGTGCCCAACAGTTTGCCGAGCGCCGCGTCCGGCAGCCCGGGGTGGTTGCGGAGCACCCAGGCGATACCGTCCGGCCGGTCGATGCGCTTGGCCACGGGGGTGTAGCGCGCCCCCTTGCCGCGGGCCTTGGGGGGCGGCAGCGCAGAGGCGGCAAGTTGCAGGCGGGCCGTGGCATCCGCCTCGCAGCGGGCGATTTCCTCTCGGCTGACCTGACCATTGGCGATCGGGTCATACCCGATGATGCCTTGCGCCACCTCACCATCGGCGATCGCCTGGACTTCCAGCGGGTGCATGCCGACAAAGTCGGCGACCTGTTCAAAGGTGAGGGAGGTCTTATCGATCAGCCACACGGCGGTGGCCTTCGGCATCAGCGGCTGGGTCATCGGCAAAACCTTAAGGGCCTGCGGCGGAGCCGCGTCATGGCGTCCCCTGGTGGCTTGGGGCGGGATATAGTGAAGGGGATGCCCGGGGTCAAAGGCCCGGTTGCTGGCGGCACCGGTTGTGAGGGAGGGAATGGGCCATGCTGGAGGATACGGAGCCACGCAAGAAACCGGCCGGGCTCGCCCAGCCCAGTCTGGACGCTTGGGGGCTGGCGGAACTGGAGGCCTATATTCGCACCCTGCAGGCGGAGATCGCCCGCGTCGAGGCGGAGATTGCCCGCAAAGGTGCGCATCGCTCGGCCGCAGATGCGGTTTTCAACCGCCCCAGCGAATAGCGAAGGCGGAGCGGATAAGGGCCCGCCCGGCCGCGAGCGGCCGGGCGGGGATTGCAGACGTGATGGGCCGGGCCGTCAGGCGGCGGCGGCCGTCACCGTTTGCTCATTCGCCTCGACTTGGCGCGGCTGCCCACCGAGAACCGGGATTTGCCGCGGCTTTAATGCCTCCGGCACGACCTGGCGCAGGGTCAGGTAGAGCAAGCCGTGCTCCAGGCGGGCCGTATCGACCAACAGGTGATCGGCCAGCACGAAGCGTCGTTCGAAGGCACGTCCGGCGATGCCGCGATGCAGGAAGCGACCGCCATCCTCGGCCTTCGGAGCGCGGCCGGCGATGCTCAGGACGTTTTCCTTCACCACAACCTCGATATCCTCCGGGCCGAAGCCGGCGACGGCGAGGGTGAGACTGTAGGTATCGTCCGAAGTTTTTTCGATGTTGTAGGGGGGGTAGCCCTGCGGCTCAGCGGGAACCCGCGCGGCTTCAAGGGTCCGAGCCAGCCGGTCAAAACCGATGGCCGAGCGGAAAAGCGGAGAGAAATCAAAGCTGTTCATGGAGAACCTCCTTGGCAAGCAAGGTCCGTTGCGTGGGCGGTCTTCGACTGGAACCGGCCCCGTCTGGGCACCGGCGGTCGATGGCCGCATCCGAAGCCCCGTCAGGGCGCCTCGAACAACAAGGAGGTGGGAAGCGCCGGCCCCGGCTTCAAGGAGCCGGGGAGGGTCACTTTTTCCGGGCGCCGATGCCGGCGAACTTCTTGTTGAACTTCGCCACCTGGCCGCCGCTATCGACAATCCGCTGCACGCCGGTCCAGGCCGGGTGGCTCTTCGGGTCGATGTCCAGCCGCAGCGTATCGCCTTCCTTGCCCATGCAGGACCGGGTCTTGAAGGCAGTGCCGTCCGTCATGACGACGTTGATCTCGTGGTAGTCGGGGTGGGTATCGGGCTTCATCTCAAACTCGCGCGCATGTTGCCGCCGATGCCGACCGGCTGCGGGAAGCGTCGCGTATAGGGGAGGCATGCGCGACACGCAACCGTGCCCACGCCGGTGCGGCTTTACTTGCCGGGCCAGCCTCGTCTAATGTTTTTATGGAATGACCTCGCGCGCCACCCTCGCCGGACCGGATAGCGGCTTGCCCGCTGGTCCCCTGCGCGCGCTTCTCCTCCTTCGACTTACGCGCCCCTGGGCCTGACGCCCGGCGGAATGCCGGGGCCTGCCCAGGGGAAGCTGGGGCGCCCCGCGCCCGCCCGCGGCTCAACGATATCTCCCAAGGAACGTCTCCTCATGCCCGTCACGCATCCGAGCTTCGGCACGCTCGACCCCGACCGCGTCATTATATTTGACACCACGCTCCGCGATGGCGAGCAGTCGCCGGGCTTCTCGATGAACATCGAGGAAAAGCTCCGCATGGCCGAAGCGCTGGCCGAGCTCGGTGTCGATGTCATGGAAGCCGGCTTCCCGATTGCCTCGCCCGGCGATTTCGAGAGCGTGCAGAAGATCGCCCAGCGCTTCGCCAAGGACGGCCCGGTGGTCTGCGGCCTGTCCCGCACCGCCCCGGCCGATATCCTGAGCGCGGCCGAGGCGGTGAAGCCGGCGGCACGCAAGCGCATCCACACCTTCGTCTCGACCAGCCCGCTGCACATGAGGGTGAAGCTGCGGCTGGAGCCGGACCAGGTGCTCGACCTGGTGACCAGCAGCGTCTCCCTGGCCCGCAAGCATACCGATGATGTCGAATGGTCGGCCGAGGACGGCACCCGGACCGAGCCCGATTTCCTCTGCCGCTGCGTCGAGGCGGCGATCAAGGCGGGCGCCACCACCATCAATGTCCCCGACACCGTCGGCTACGCAGTGCCGGAGGATATGATCCGCATCTTCACCATGCTGCGCGAACGGGTGCCGGGCGCCGACCGGGTGATCTTCTCCGCGCATAACCACAACGACCTCGGCCTCGCGGTTGCCAATACCCTGGCGGCGATCCGCGCCGGGGTGCGGCAGATCGAAAGCACGATCAATGGCATCGGGGAGCGTGCCGGCAATGCCAGCCTGGAGGAGGTGGTGATGGCGCTGCGCACGCGCCACGACGCCATTCCCGTGAAGAACAGCATCAATTCTGAGCGCATCCTGAAGACCTCCAAGCTGCTTTCGACCATTACCGGCTTCGATGTGCAGCCGAACAAGGCGATCGTCGGGCGCAACGCCTTCGCCCATGAATCGGGCATTCACCAGGATGGCGTGCTGAAGGACGCCTCCACCTATGAGATCATGACGCCGGAAAGCGTTGGCTGGTCCACCAACTCGCTCGTCCTCGGCAAGCATAGCGGCCGGGCCGCCTTTCGCGACAAGCTGAAGGCCATGGGCTATGGCAATGTCGGCGACAACCAACTCAACGACGCCTTCCGTCGCTTCAAGGACCTCGCCGACCGCAAGAAGGTGGTCTACGACGAAGACGTCGCAGCGCTGGTCGATGACGAGGTGGTGCGCGGCAATGACCGGGTGAAGCTGGTCGGGCTGACGGTGGCTACCGGCCTCGGCGTGCGGCCGATGGCGACCCTGGCGCTTGAAGTGGATGGCGAGCGGCGGGACGGCATGGCGACCGGCGACGGCGCGGTCGATGCCACCTTTGTGGCGATCCGCCAGGCCTTTCCGCATGACGTAGCGCTGAAGCTTTTTGCGGTGCAGAGCGTGACCGGCGGCACGGATGCGCAGGCGCGCGTCACCGTGCGGCTAGAGGAACACGGCAAGCTGGTCGATGGCCAGGGCGCCGATACCGACACCATCGTCGCCGCTGCGCGGGCCTATGTGCACGCGCTGAACAAGCTGCTTGCCAAGCGAGAGCGGACGGCGCCGCCGGAGATGACCAAGGCGCTCAGGGCCTAGAGCGCGATGCGTTGAGGCGGCGTCGCCGAAGGCGCTGAATCGCGCGATCCAACAAATGCGAGAGCGGGCTGCGTGAACGTATGTGAACGCAGCATGCTCTAGAGCGCGATGCGTTGAGGCGGCATCGCCGAAGGCGCTGAATCGCGCGATCCAACAAAGGCTAGAGCGGGCTGCGTGAACGCATGTGAACGCAGCATGCTCTAAGGCGCACGCCGGCGCGCGGGGTGGTGGGCCCGCTGCTCGGCAGAAGGGCGGCTCGGCGCGCGCCGCCGCCCGCGGAATAGCTATTCGGCGCGGACCTGCACCGCCTCGATCACCTGCTTCCAGCGGGTGCGATCGCGGGCAATGCGGGCGCCCAGGGTCGCGGGGTCCTCGAACAGCGGCGTCAGCCCGCCCTGGGTCAAGCGGTCGCGCGTCGCCGGGTCGGCCAGCACGCGGCGCATCGCCTCCACCCAGCGGGCCAGGGCCGGGGCGGGGATGTCGCGCCGGCCGCACAGGCCGAACCAGCCCACCACCTCCAGTCCCGGCACGGTCGCTGCCATGGTCGGCGTGCCGGGGAAAACCGGGGAGGGGGTGTCGTCGGCGATCGCTAGCAGGCGCAGGTCGCCCGATTGGATCTGCCGCACGGCATCGCCCAGATTGGTCATGGTGAAGTCGATGCGCCCGGCCAGGATTTCGACGATCGCCGGTGACGCGCCGCGGAAGGCGATGTGCTCCATCTTGATCCCGGTGAGCTGCTGCAGCAGCTCACCGCCCAGATGCTGGGCGGACCCCACGCCGGGGCTCGCATAGCTCACCTGGCCCGGGCGCTGCTTTGCCGCGGCGATGATGTCGCCGAGATTGCGGTAGGGCGACGCTGCCCTTACGACGAGGCCGTAGCTGGAAAGCCCAACCAGGGCGATGGGCCCAAGATCGACGCCGGGGTCGACCGGCATCTGCGCACCGACCAGTTGCGGCGTCATGGTCATGGTGCTCATCGGGCAGACAAAGGCGGTGGTGCCGTCGCCCGGGCTGTTCACGACATGCTCGGCGCCGACCACGCCGTTCACGCCGGTGCGGTTCTCAACGACGATGCGCTGGCCGAACTCAGCGCCGAGCACTTCGGCCATCTGTCGGGCGATGAAGTCATTCGTCCCGCCAGCGCTTGCCCCGCTGATGATCCGCAGCGCGCGGTCGGGGAAGCCTTGCGCCGCCGCAGGCAGGGCGAGCAGCAGCCCGAGGAAGCCGGCAAGAGCGAGACGCGGCATCGGACCTTCTCTCCTCAACGCTGGCAGCCTAACGCCCCGCCAGCCCCCGCGGAAGACGAATGCGGTACCGGTGCGGCGCGCGGCGGACCAGCGGCTACTTCGCGGCCGCGCGATAACGATCCAGCATCTGCTGGCCCTCCGGGCCGGCCCGCGTCGCCCATTCCTGCGCCTGCTGCTGGCCGATCGCGCGCAGTTCCGCCATCAGCTGGTCCGACGGGGCTGGGGTGCTCACACCCTTCTCCCGCAGTCGTTCGGCCATGCTGGTCTCGGCGGCCTTGGCCGCGGCCGAACCGCGCTCGGCGGCGCGGGCAGCGGCGGCGATCACGGCGGCACGGGTCGGCTCGTCCAGCGCGGCCAGTGCGCGGCTATTGGCGATCACAGCGTTGCGGGTCCGCATGCCGCCGACATTGGTCCACACCTTGACGAAATCCCAAGCCGTCACGGCGACTCCGGTCTGGGCGGAGGTGAACATCGACTGGATCATATTGGTGGCAAACGCCTGGGAGACCTCGGCGGATTGCACGGTGACCGGGGTGGTGCCCATCAGCTCACCCATGCGAAACGTCAGATTATTATAGGCGCGGAAGCGCGTGCCCTTCAGCGGCGCGAGGGAGGGCAGCGGCTCACGCGTATAGAAGCCCTGGGCGTCCCAATGCACGATATACAGCAGCGTCAGCCCCTGCTTTTCCAGCCTTGCCTTGATGTAGGGGAGGCTGGCTTCGTTCAGCGCCTCGGCCTGCGGCCAGGTCCAGGCGAGGAAGGGGACGCCGTCCACCTCCAGGAAGGGGTCCTCATTGCCATAGGCGGAGAGCAGGATTTCCCCCAGTTGGATCTGACCGGTCTGCACCGCGCGCTTGATCTGCGGCATTGGCAGCAGGGACGCATTGGTATGCAACTGGATACTGAGCTTGCCCTGGCTCGCCTGCTCGATCTCCGCGATGAAGGCCTTCAGGTTCACCGTGTGGAAATTCTGCTCGGCGTAGGCCGAGGCCATGACCCATTTGGTCTGGGCGGCCGCAGGCAGGGCGGCGAGAAGTAGCGCGAGGGCGCCGGCAAGACTGCGTATCATGGACCTTCGGCTCCTGGCCTGATGAAAGACGCTCGCATGGGCAATGCGGGCCTTGCAAGGACCGCGCCGCTTTCGCCAAGATCGGCGGATCAGGAGAGCCCCCATGCCGGACGCCAGCCCCAGCCCCGCCCGCCTCGTTATCCGCCAACCCGAGGATGGGCCGAGCTTCTGGCAGCCGGTCCCGGCCAATGGCTTCGTCCACTGCATCCTGGATTCGGCGACGACCGGCGCCGAGACCCCCTTCGCCATGGGGACCCAGACGGTCGATCCCGGCTGCCATGTGCGCGAGCATCTGCACGACGCCAATGAGGAGGTGATCTTCGTGCTGGCCGGTGAAGGCGAGGCGCGGATCGAGGGCAGCCCGCACGCGATGCGGCCCGGGAGCTGCTTTTTCTTCCCGCGCAACCGCTCGCATTCCTTCCACAATACCGGCAGCGGCCCGCTGACCTACATGTGGTTCATCATGCCGGGTGGGCTGGAGACCTTCTTTGCCCGTATTGGCCGGCCCCGCGCCGAAGGCCAGCCGGCGCCCGCGCCCTTCCCGCGGCCGGAGAATGTGCTGCAGATCGAAGCCGAGACCGTCTTCGGCAGTTTGCCGCCGAAGGGTTGAGCTTCCCGTCTCGCCACCGCCGGCGCAGCCTCGGCGGGGCAGAGGAGGTTGGGATGCACTGGTTGCTGGGGTTTGTCTTCGTCATGGTCATGCAGATGACGCCGGCTGCAGCGGAAGGTTGGGTCGCCAGCTGGGCGACCTCGATGCAGGGACCCTATCCCACCGGCAATCCTTCGGCCCAACCGGATCAGCGCTTTGCCTTCCCCGACCCGGCCCGGGGCGCGCGGGAGCAGACCCTGCGCCTGGTCATCCGCCCCAGCCTCTGGGGCCGGCAGGTGCGCTTCCGGCTTTCGAATGCGCTTGGCACGCGCCCGCTGGGCATCGCGGCGGCGAGTGTCGGGCTGCAACTGGGCGGCGCCGCCCTGGTGCCTGGAACACGCCAGACACTGAGCTTCGGCGGGGCCCCCGGCGTCACCATCGCGGCCGGCGCCATGGCCTGGAGCGACCCGGTCACGCTCGGCTTTGTCCCGGCAGAGCCGGGGTTGATGCAGGGCCGCAAACTCGCGGTCAGCCTTGCCGTCGCCGGCGAGAGCGGGCCGATGAGCTGGCACGCCAAGGCGATGCAGACCTCCTACGTCTCCCCGCCCGGCAGCGGCGACGCAACGGCCGATGACAGCGAAACCCCGTTTCCCTTCGGCACCTCCTCATGGTTCTTCCTGGATGGCATGGAGGTGATGGCCCCGGCCGGTACGCCGGTGATTGTCTGCTTCGGCGATTCGATCACCGATGGCACCGCCAGCACGATGAACGGCGATGATCGCTGGCCGGATGTGTTGCAACGCCGCCTGTTCCAGCGTTTCGGCAATAGCGCCGCGGTGATCAATGCCGGCATCGGCGGCAACCAGGTGGCCGGCCCGGCGAGCTACACGCCGGAAAAGCCCGTCCCCGGCGGCCCCTCGGCCGGGGCGCGGCTGGAGCGGGACGTGCTCTCCCTCTCTGGCGTCACCGCCTTCGTCTGGCTGGAAGGGATCAATGATTTCAGCCGCAACGGCAATGCCAGCGTCGAGACGGTGAGCGAGGGCATGCGCGCTGCCGCCGCCCGCATCCGGACGAAATTCCCCGGTATTCGCCTGATTGGCGCCACGGTGACCAGCGCGCTCGCCAGCACCAGCGCAGCGCACGGCTTTCCGGAACAGGATGCCAAGCGCCAGGCGCTGAATGCCTTCATCCGCGATAGCGGCGTCTTCGACAGCGTGGTCGATTTCGATACCGCGACGCGCGATCCCTCGACCGGGCAGCTGAGGCCGGAGATGGTGCCCGACAGCACGGTGGGTGGCCCGGGCGATAAGTTGCACCCGAACCGCGCGGGCTATCAGGCGATGGCCGGGGCCATTCCGCTGGATCTGCTGATGCCCGGGCGGCGCTGACAAAAGCGCGATGTCCTGTCCCTCACCGCCTGCGGTAGAGGCAGGCGGCATGACCCATGTCATCACGCTGAACGCCGGCTCGGCGACGGTGAAATTCGCGCTTTTCGCGGCGGCCTCGGCCGGGACCCCTCTGCGCGCCGGTGGCGTGGCGGAGATGCTGGCCGAGGGCGGGCGGCTGCGGGTGAAGGCCGTCGGCGCCCCGCCCGGGGCGGTCGCGGTCTGGCAGGGCGGGGCGGGGTTCCACGCCGAAGCCATCGCGCGCGCCCTGCGCTGGTACGCCGGGACGCATCCAGGCCTGCGGATCGGCGCCGCCGGGCACCGCGTGGTGCATGGCGGGCAGCATTACGCCGCGCCGCTGCTGGTCGATGCAGCGGTGCTGGAGGCGCTGGCTGCGCTGGCGCCGCTGGCGCCGCTGGCGCCGCTGCACCAGCCGCACAACCTCGCCGGCATCCGCGCGGTCGCGGCAGCCTTTCCGGAGATCCCCCAGGTCGCCTGCTTCGATACCGCCTTCCATCGCGGCCACGCCTTCGTGAACGATGCCTTCGCCCTGCCACGCGCGCTTTATGCCGAAGGCATCCGCCGCTACGGCTTTCATGGCCTGTCCTATGAATACATCGCCGGCCAGCTGCGCGCCCTGGCCCCGGCGCGCGCCGCCGGGCGGGTGGTGGTCGCGCATCTCGGCAATGGGGCTTCGATGTGCGCCTTGCGCGATGGCCGGTCGGTGGCGAGTTCCATGGGCTTCACCGCGCTGGATGGGCTGCCGATGGGCACGCGCTGCGGGCAGCTCGACCCCGGCGTGCTGCTCTATCTGCTGCAGCACAAGGGCATGACGCCCGGGGCGCTGGCCGATCTGCTCTACCAGGACAGCGGGCTGAAGGGCCTCTCCGGCCTGTCTGGCGATATGCGGGAGCTGGAGGCGGCGGGCACGGCAGAGGCGGCGGAGGCGATCGCCTATTTCATCGCTCGCCTCCGACAGGAACTCGGTGGGCTCGTTGCACTGCTCGACGGGCTCGATGCCCTGGTTTTCTGCGGCGGCATCGGGGAGCACGCCTGGCGGGTGCGGGAGGCGGCGCTGGCCGGCCTCGGCTGGCTGGGGATCGAGCTGGATGCCGCGGCGAACCGGGCGCAGGCGCCGGTCATCTCCACCCCGCGCTCGGCGGTGGAGGTGCGGGTGATCCCGACCGACGAGGAGGCGATGATCGCGCGGCATACGCTGGCGGTATTGCAACGCGCATAGGCTGGTGCCCTCGACGCCGCGTCGCGCGCATGGCCTGATGCGGCGGGCGGTTTGGATGGAGGCAAGACAATGCAGATTGACGATCCCACCGTGATCGCGGAGGCGCGGGCGGTGTTCGACCGCTATGAGGCGGCGATTGCTGAGAACGACGCCGCCACCCTCGATGCCTGCTTCTGGGAGGATGCGCGCACCGTCCGCTTCGGCATCACTGAAATCCTCTATGGCATTGATGCGATCCGCGCCTTCCGGGCCAGCGTTGCGCGTTATGCGCCGCGGGCCATCCGCCGGGTGCATATCACCACCTTCGGGCGCGACACGGCCTGCACGCATCTGGAATACCAGCGCACCGATAGCGGGCTGATCGGGCGGGAGACGAAGATCATGGCGCGCATCCCGGAGCAGGGCTGGCGCGTCGTCTCGGCCCATGTCTCGCTGCTCGCCGGGCACGATCCCGGGCGGCAGGCCAAGGCGTAGCGGAGCGGCGGAGGCCGCCGCGCCGGCGCCGCCCAAACCTCACGTCCAAGGGAGCCGCAGCGCTGCCCGAGAAGGGTCGGTGACAATGCCGTCTTGCCGTGCCGCGCGCGCCGCCTATCCTGGCGCGTATGACCCATAGCGTTGTGATCGGGGCGGGGATTGTCGGCGCCTGCACCGCCCTTGCGTTGCTGCGGGAAGGGCATCGCGTCACCATCCTTGAGCCCGGGCCACCTGGCGGCGAGCAGGCGGCGAGCTATGGCAATGGCTGCTGGCTCAGCCCGATGTCGGTGATCCCCCCGGCGGTGCCTGGCACCTGGAAGAAGGTGCCGGGCTTCCTCGCCGACCCGCTCGGGCCGCTGGCGATTCGCTGGTCCTATTTGCCGAAGGCGCTGCCCTGGCTGGTGCGCTACCTCGCTGCCGGTTGGACCGAGGGACGGGTGCTGCGCACGGCCCAGGCGCTGCGGGCGCTGCTCGTGGATGCGCCGGCGCTGCATGCCGAACTCGCCACCGCCGCGGGGGTAGGCGGGCTGATCGAGCGGCGCGGCCTGATGTACGTCTACCCCGACCGTGCCGGCTTTGAAGCCGAGGCGATGGCCTGGCGGGTGCGCGCCGCGGTCGGCATCCGCTGGCTGGAGTTGGGGCCAGAGGATCTGCATCAGCGCGAACCAGCGCTTGATCGCCGCTACGGCTTCGCGGCGCTGGTCGAGGAAGGTGGGCATTGCCGCGACCCCGGCGCCTATGTCGCGGCCCTGGTTGGCCTGGCCGAGGCCGAAGGCGCGCGGCGCATTCAGGCAGCGGCCAAGGGTTTCCGGGTGGCGGCTGGGCGGCTTCAGGCGGTCCTGACCGATGCCGGGGAGATCGTGGCCGACCGGGCGGTGATCGCGGCCGGCGCCCATTCCCGCCCGCTCGCCGGCACGCTCGGCGATGCCCTGCCGCTCGAGAGCGAGCGCGGGTACCATGCCATGATCCCTGGCGCCGCCACCGGTCCCCGCACGCCACTCATGCCCTCGGACGGGAAGATGTCGATCACCATGACCGATCGCGGCCTGCGCTGCGCCGGGCAGGTGGAGATCGCCGGGCTGGAGGCCGCGCCGAACTGGCAGCGGGCGGCCATCCTGCGCGACCATTTGCTGCGGAGCTTCCCCGAGCTGCCGCGCGACCTGCCGGCCGAGGCGGTGAAGTTTTGGATGGGCCACCGCCCCAGCATGCCCGATGGTTTACCCTGTATCGGCGCGGCGCGCGCAACTAACGATGTTATCTATGCTTTCGGGCATGGCCATGTCGGGCTGGTGGCTGGCCCGCGGACTGCGCAGATGGTAGCGGCCCTGCTCATCGGACGAGCGCCGGAGATTGATCCGGCGCCCTATAGTCCAGGCCGCTTCAGGTGATTTTATCCTCGCTTTAGTCGTAAGGTAATGTCATGCTCCGGACATGAAGGGTGCTTTTGCATCCCGCCCTAATCTTGGACATGGATATCGACCGGTGCCTTCCGATAACGAATCTTTCGAAGCATCAGCCCCAATTGATGCGGAAGTTAAGTGGTATAACGCGCGAAAGGGCTACGGCTTCGTCCTGGGCCCGGACGGCCAGGACCTGTTCTTCCACGCCTCCGCGCTGACCGAAGCCGGCGTCGAGCCGCCGGATACCGGCGATACCCTGACCTGCGAAATCGGCAGCGATCGCCAAGGCCGTAGGCTGGTCACGCGCATCATGTCCCTGAAGCGGGGCGAGGGAGGCGGACAGCGCCGCGATTTTGATGACCGGCCGCCGCGCCGCGACTTTGCTGATCGGCCGCCGCGGCGTGATTTTGGCGGTGGTGGTGGCTTCGGTGCGCCGCGCCGCGACTTCGGTGGCGGTGGCTTCGGCGCGCCGCGCCGCGATTTTGGTGGTGGCGGTGGCTTTGGTGCCCCGCGGCGAGACATGGGCGACCGTCCCCCGCCCCGGCGGGATTTCGACCGTGATGCCGGTGGTCCTACCTACGCAGTCGATGGCACCGTGAAGTGGTTCGATCAGGTGCGCGGTTTCGGCTTTGTGACGCCGGAAGATGGTGGCCAGGACGTCTTCCTGCACTCCTCCGTGCTGCAGCGCGCGGGTCGGCAAGACGTGCAGCAGGGCGAGAAGGTCACGCTCGATGTCCGTGATGGGCAGCGCGGCCGGCAGGCGGTCAGCCTAAAGTAAGGCTGGTCGGCGATAACGCCGGCTTTACCGTCGGGCGCGCAAGCTTCCAGGCATGCGCGCCCTTTTCTTTGCCCTGCAGATCCTGCTGCTGCCGGCGCTCGCCGCCGCTCAGGACCCGCCCGAATGCAGCAGGGCGCGGGAAGGCATGACGGCCTGCTTTGGTGAGAAGCTATGTCTTTGTCGTTATGACCAGGGCGGGCAACTCACGGGGAGGCCCTCCGCCAATCGCTGGGATTGTGGTGCGCTGCGGCCGGGTTGCGGTACGGTACCGGCCGATCTCAATCCCTCGCAGACCCAACTGCCGCCCGGGCTGCTGCTGAACCTGCCGAATACCGCGCAGGGGCAGACGCCCGCGCCCTCGCTCCTCGCGCCGCGCCGCGCCTACTGATCCAAGCGGCCAAATCCCGCCGCCGCGAGAGCCGGATGCGTTGAGGCGGAATCGCCGAAAACGCTGTGTCCCGCGACCAAACAAGCGGTAGAGCAGGACGCATGCGCGAAAGCGAACGCATCATGTTCTGGGATCAAAGCGGCGTGGGCGCAGCCCCGCATGGAACCAGGTGATCATCGAATAGATGTCGTAGACCGGCAGCCCGCAGGCTGCCTGCAAGGCCGCCGCATAGGGCGGCATATTGGTGCATTCCAGGACGATGGCGCCGATATCCCGGTGTGCTGCCAGCAGTTCTCGCCCCGCGGTCAGAATGTCCTGTTCTGCCAAAGCGACGTCCAGATCCTGCTTCTCGGCGGTGATCAGCACGCGAAAGAACTCTCGCCCGCCTTCGGTGCCGATGATCGGCGTATCCGCCGGCACCCCGGCCGCGATCAGATGCGCAGGGGTGAGGGAGGCCTTGCTGACCGTCAGGACACCGACGCGCTTGCCCGGTGGCAGCGTTGCCTGCACCCAAGGCACCTGCATGAGGGAGGAGGTGGCGACCGGTACCCGCACCGCCGCCGCGAGCTCCGCCTGGAACAGGGCGAGGAAGCCGCAGTTGGTGGTGATGGCCTCCGCCCCCAGCGCCACAAGATCTTGCGCCGCGGCGATGAAGTCATCGAGCAGCCCGCGCGCGCCCTGCAACACCACACGCTCCGGTGAGGCGCCGCGCACGACGCGGTACAGCACCGGGAAGGGCCAGGTGGTGGCGTTGCCCATATCCCCCGGGATGCGGGGGAAACGGGCATCGAGCATCAGGATGCCGAGCGGCGCGCCATAGATGGCCCGCCCGCCTTGCGCGATGTGATGGTTCATCCCGGCAGGCTAGCGCGGTACTCTGCCCGGCGATACCGACGGAGACCGCCGATGCGCGCCCTGCTGTTCTGCCTTTCGTTGTTATTGTCCGCCGCGGCATGGGCTGAGGACTGGCCGGCGGCGCGGCCCATCGTGGTGCTGGGCGGCTTCCCGAACAGCGCCGGCACCGACATCTACGCCCGCAAGCTGGCCGAGCCGCTGTCGCGCGCCTTGGGCCAGACCGTTGTGGTCGACAACAAGTCCGGCGCCGGCGGCAACATCGCCAGCGAGTTCGTCGCCAAGGCAAAGCCGGATGGCTACGTCTTCCTGATCGGCACTGCTGGGACGCACGCCATCAACGCCACGCTCTATCGCAGCCTGCCCTTCGATCCCTTGCGCGACGTGACGCATATCGCGCTGCTGGGCGATGTGCCGAACGTGCTGCTGGTGAACCCCGAGAAGCGACCGCAATACGGCGATTGCCGCGCTTTGGTCGCGGCCGCGAAGGCGCGGCCCGGGGCGCTCAACTACGGCTCCACCGGCAATGGCGCCTCCACCCATCTGGCCGCCGCGCAATTCGCCGCCGCCGCGGGGATCGAGCTGGTCCACATCCCCTATCGCGGCCAGCCCGGCGCGATGGAGGCGCTGCTGAAGGGCGATGTCGATCTTTTCTTCAATCAGGTTGGCCCGGCGCTCGGGCCCGTGCGGCAGGGGCAGGTGAAGGCGCTCGGCGTCACCGTCGCTGCGCCCATTGCGGCGCTGCCGGCGGTGCCCACCATCGCCGAGGCTTGCGGTCTGCCGGGCTATGAGAGCAGCACCTGGTACGGGCTGTTCGGCCCGCCCGGCCTGCCGCCGGCGATCGCTGAGCGGATGAACCGTGAGATCGCGCGCATCCTCGCCACCCCGGAGTTTGCCACCTGGCTGATCGAGAGCCAGGGCATCACCCCGCCTGCCGAGACTTCGATGGCCGCCTTCCGGCGGGTGCATGAGGCCGATATCGCCCGCTGGGCGGCCATCGTGAAGCGGTCCGGCGCGACGGTGGATTAGAGCGCGATGCGTTGCGGCGGAATCGCCGAAGGCGCTGAATCGCGCGATCCAACACATGCTAGAGCGGGCTGCGTGAACG
>Ga0114972_10000257_pt1 | contig 39218 bp, 31 predicted proteins | sample M_140807_EF_Meta_FD_87354 | JGI IMG/M metagenome (GOLD analysis project Ga0114972, IMG submission 87354) | Freshwater microbial communities from Lake Montjoie, Canada to study carbon cycling - M_140807_EF_MetaG | ecosystem: Environmental > Aquatic > Freshwater > Lake | place: Lake Montjoie... | reverse complement strand
CGCGCATGGTTGCGATGAAAGCCGCCACCGACAATGCGAAGAAGTTCATCAAGGAACTCACTCTCGAATACAACAAAGCCCGCCAGGCCGCGATCACCTCCGAACTCCTCGAAATCACCACCGCGATGAAGGCGATGGAATAAACAGTGCCGAGTGGACAGTGATCAGTGATCAGTGCTCACCAAACGAAACCTCGCAATCACTCAACAACTCCACCTAACAACAACTGATCTCTGATCACCAGCAACCAACCATTTCTTACTATGAGCAACCAAGGAACCATCGTCCAAGTCATCGGCGCCGTTGTCGACGCCGACTTCTCGAAAGCCAGCAGCCTGCCCGCCATTTTCAATGCGCTGGAAGTCCGCTTCACCGTCAACGGTGCCGCTACCTATCTCGTGCTGGAAGTGCAGCAGCACCTTGGCGACGGCTGGGTGCGCGCCGTGGCGATGTCCTCCACCGATGGTTTGAAGCGCGGTCTGACGATCACCGACACCGGAGCGCCGATCTCCGTGCCGGTGGGCAAACAAATTCTCGGGCGGATTTTCAACGTCACCGGCGACCTGGTTGATGAAAACGTGCCGCTCGCCGATGCCAACATGCGCTCGCCGATCCACCGCCCCGCTCCCCTGCTGACCGAGCAAAGCGCCAACACCGAAATTCTCGTCACCGGCATCAAGGTAATCGACCTGATCTGCCCGCTGCTCAAAGGTGGCAAAGGCGGCATGTTCGGTGGCGCCGGCGTGGGCAAAACCGTGGTTATCATGGAACTGATCAACAACATCGCCAAGGCGCACGGTGGTTTCTCCGTGTTCGCCGGTGTGGGCGAGCGGACCCGCGAGGGCAACGACCTCTATTGGGAAATGATCGAATCCGGCGTTATCGCCACCGAGAAGGACGAACACGGCCACATCAAACTCAATGCCACCGGCACACCCGTGCTGGCCGAAGGCTCGAAAGTGGCGCTGTGCTACGGACAGATGAACGAGCCGCCGGGAGCCCGTCTGCGCGTGGCGCTTTCCGCGCTGACCATGGCCGAACATTTCCGCGATCAGGACAACCAGGACGTGCTGCTTTTCGTCGACAACGTATTCCGTTTCTCCCAAGCCGGTTCGGAAGTTTCGGCCTTGCTCGGACGCACGCCGTCCGCCGTGGGCTACCAGCCGACCCTCTCCGAGGAAATGGCCACCCTGCAGGAACGGATCACATCGACCAACAAGGGTTCGATCACCTCGATTCAGGCTGTTTACGTTCCGGCGGACGACCTGACCGACCCCGCGCCTGCGAACACCTTCGCCCACCTCGATGCCACGGTGGTGTTGGAGCGTTCCCTTGCGGAACAAGCGCTGTTTCCTGCCGTCGACCCGCTCGCCTCGACCTCCAAGGCCCTGGCTCCGGAAGTGGTCGGCGAGGAACACTACCGCGTCGCCCGCGGCGTGCAACAGGTTCTGCAACGCTACAAAGACCTCCAGGACATCATCGCGATTCTCGGCATGGATGAGTTGTCGGACGAAGACAAACTCACCGTGTTCCGTGCCCGCAAACTCCAGCGTTTCCTCACCCAGCCTTTCCACGTGGCGGAAATTTTCACCAACGTGCCCGGCGCGCTTGTCTCACTCGAAGAAACCGTCAGGGGCTTCGCCGAAATCCTCGATGGCAAATGGGACGATGTGCCGGAAGGAAACTTCTACATGAAAGGCGGCATCGAAACCGTGTCGCGCAGTTGATTTGCTGATCTCCGTTCCCATTCCACCATGCCACTCCACCTTGAAATAGTAACGCCTGAGAAAAAAATCTTCTCGGACATGGTTGCCAACGTCTACCTGCCCGGTGCGGATGGGGAAATGGGCGTCCTGCCGCAACACAGCGCGCTGGTGACGGCTCTCGCCCCCGGCGAACTGCGCTACGAAAAGGACGGCAAGGTGTTCCCGATGGCGATCGGCAGCGGCTTCGCCGAGGTTACCCAGGAAAAAGTCTGCATTCTAACGGACATGGCCCTGGGCGACGAACAGATCGACGAAGCCATGGCCGAAGCCGCGATCAAGCGTGCGGAAGAGCAACTGAAGTCAATCGACCACAGCGTCGATGCCGAGGAAGTTGCCCATCTGCAGGCGATCATCGCCAAGTCCCTCGCCCAGCTCCGGCTCAAACGCCGCCCGCGCTGAGCAGGAAATGGCGGCCCATTGCCCAGCGAGGTGAAAACCTCGATAGCTTCGTCGTATGCCTTGCGTATCCACAGGATTCCAAAAGCCATGATCCGCCGCTCCACTTCCGCCGTTTTCCCCCTTCTCGCCCTCAGCAGTCTGCAAATCTTCGCGATTCCGCCGGCCAACGACTTCACGCCGCAGGCGCAGGTCCCCTACCACACGCCGCAGGAGTTTTTGAAAACCGTGCAACTGCCGGAGGGATATTCGTTGGAACTGGTGCTCAGCGAACCACAGATCAAGGAGCCTGTGACCCTCGCGTTTGACCCCGACGGCGCGATGTATGTGGCCGAGATGCGCACCTACATGCAGGACATCAACGGCAAGGACGAAATTACGCCGCACAGCGTGGTCAGCAAACACGTCAGCAGCAAGGGCGACGGAGTTTTTGACAAGCACAGCACCTATCTCGAAAACCTGCTGCTGCCGCGGATGATCCTGCCGCTCGACGACCGCATTCTGCTGGGGATCACCAACACCGACGACCTGAGCATCCACCGCGATGCCAACCACGATGGCGTGGCCGATGAATCGAAACCATGGTATGCGGGCGGCAACCGCGGCGGCAACATGGAACACCAGCCCAGCGGCTTGATCTGGGGCTTGGACAATTGGCTTTACAGCACCTACAAGTCCTATCGCCTGCGCTGGAACGGCGAAAACGAAGCACCGCGCCGGGAAGACACCCCGGGCAACGGCGGTCAATGGGGGCTCGGCCAGGACAACTACGGCAAAATGTGGTGGAGCAACGCCGGCGGGGAAATGGGGCTCGGCAACTTCCAAACGCCGATCATTTATGGCGCGAACAATGCCCCGTCGCAAAAGGAACAAGGTTTCGACACCACCTGGCCGCTGGTTGGCGCGCGCGACTTCCAGGGTGGACCCGGAAAGTCCCGCGAAGACGGCACCCTCAACCACTTCACCGGCTGTGCGGGACAAACGGTATTCCGCGGTGACCGCCTGCCTAAAGAGTTGTTAGGAAATGTCTTCCTGCCCGAACCTGTCGGCCGGTTGATCCGCCGTTCGGTGGTCGATGAGTCGGACGCGGTCACCCGCATTTCCAATCCGCATCCGCAATCGGAATTCCTGCGCTCCTCCGACCTCTGTTTCCGACCGCTGAACATGACCACCGGACCCGACGGCTGCCTTTATATTGTCGACATGTATCGCGGCATCATCCAGGAAGGTGCCTGGGTCAATCAGGGCAGCTATTTGCGCAAGGTGGTGGAGCAATATGGATTCCAGAACAATATCGGCCGCGGCCGGGTGTGGCGCCTGGTGCACAAGGATTTCAAACCGGGGCCTCAACCGAAAATGCTGTCGGAAACCCCCGCCCAATGGGTGGCCCATCTCGCCCATCCCAACGGCTGGTGGCGCGATACCGCCCAGCGTCTGCTCATCGTCAAAGGCGACAAATCGGTTGTTCCGGCGCTGGTCCAAATGTGCAAAACGCACACCGATCACCTCGCCCGCATTCACGCGTTGTGGACACTGGAAGGTCTCGGATCACTGACACCGGAACTCCTGCACAGCGTCATGCAGGACAGCGATGCCCTGGTCCGTGTTCAGGCCATCCGTGCCGGGGAGTCGCTGATCAAAGCAGGCGACAGCTCGCTCATCGCCGCTGTCGAAAAGGCGGCAACCGACAAGGATGTGCGCGTGCAGTTTCAGGGCATGTTGACCAGCAAACTGCTCAATCTGCCCGGCTGGCAGGAAAATACCGCGGCAACCCTTGCCACGTCAACTTCCCAGGGATTGGTCGAAGTGGCCCAGGCCGCGCTCAAGACGGGTGGGGCTGCGCCGGTTCCTCAAATGAGCAAGGAACAACGCCAGCAATACACCAGCGGCATGAAGATCTATCAGGAAGTCTGCTTCGCCTGTCACGGCCGCGACGGCAAGGGGACACCGATCGCCGGAACGGACAAAACGCTCGCACCCCCGCTCGGCGGATCAAAAACAGTCGCCCAGAGCGACGCCATGCTGCGGGTGCTGCTCAACGGCCTCGAAGGTCCGATCAACGGCAAAACTTACGAGTCACAGATGATTCCACAGAATTCCAACAGCGATCAATGGCTGGCCGACATCACCAGTTACGTGCGCAACTCGTTCGGCAACAACGGCCCGTTTGTACAAGCCGGCAAGGTCGGCAATTTGCGCAAGGAATTGTCCTCGCGCACCAAGGCATGGAACATCGATGAACTGCGCGCGCTGTTGCCGCTAATGCTCGACAATCGCAAGGCATGGAAGCTCAGCTCCAGCCAGAATGCCGGAGCCCTGGCCGGGTGTGTCGACAACAATCCCTCCAGCCGCTGGGACACGGGTGCGGCGCAGATGCCCGGCATGTGGGTGCAGATCGAACTGCCCGAGGAAACCGCGCTGAGCGGCATCGAACTCGATTGCAACGGCTCCGCCAGCGATTTTCCCCGCAAGTATGAGATCCAGACATCACAGGATGGCAAAACGTGGAGCACGCCGGTCAGCAAAGGCGACGGCAGCCCCGGTGTTTTGCAGATTCTTTTCGATCAACCCGCCCGCGCGAAGTTTCTGCGCATCACCCAGACCGGTCATGTTGACGGCCTCTACTGGAGCATTCACGAGCTGAACCTGCTGGCACCGCGCAAAGGCAACTGATCGCTGCCGGCGACCGATTTCAGCGAAGTGGATCCTTGATGTAGACTGTTTCCCAGAAGTCCGATCGCGACCACAGGGTTACAGGAAGACCGGGCATTTCATTTTGTCAGGGTCATGCATCATGTCCCTTGCCGGGGCAAATTGCTTGGGGCAAAACCCCAAGCCGCTCCAGCATATCCAACTTTTTCCGCGAACAATCTGAAGCAGCGGCAGGCGAGAACCAATCCCCGACCCTCAGCGCACGATCAGGCATGTCACGAAAGACAGTTTGCTGACTCGTTGAGGGGATGAGTTTTTTTCCCATTGAAAAACATGATTTCCTGTGGAGTAAAACACCGAGCCATCATGAGCAACGGCATAGGCCATGACGCCCGTGGCGACCACTTCGGCCTCCGCAAGCGGTGATCCAGGAGTGAGACGCTTGAGCACCCACGATGAGGGAACCTTCGAACTGGGTTCATCCGCTTGTCCTGGGGCGGTTGCCTGTTGCAGATGAAGCCAGCGACCATAGAGAAACACCGCTTTGGGGTCGGGACCCAGGCGTTTCGGTCCGCCAGCGGTTTTCAATGGTTTGCCGCTGAAGAATACGGAAAAGACATTGAGAAAAGCAAAAAGGGCCCGCACCAGACGAAAAGGGAAAAACACGATGTCCTTGAGGGAATCCAGAGGTTTGGAACGTACCGCGCTCTCATAGGGACGCTGGATGAAATACATCATCCCGTCCTTCCCATACGATGGACAGAGGAAATCCGAATTCGGGTCCTCGACGAGGGAATCGATCGCCCCCGTATCGAGGTTGAGCATTTGAATCGATGCAGGGCCCAACCCGGCCCAGTCGCCGTTGCGCCGTGCCACACCGCTGGATTGAAAAACCAAAGAACGGCCATCGCCCGGCACCCATGCAGGATAGCTGTCCACGGAGTCGCCCTCGGTGATTTCCCTAACGCCTCCGCTCTTTGAAGGATTCATGATGCCGATGCTGCCGGTGCCGTCGGCATGGTGGATCGCTACGGCAAGTTGCTCGCCATCGGGGTGAGCCGCAAGCCATGAGAATCGCCTGTCCGGACCATGGGTAAGTCGCAGTTCACGCTTTTCCACGAGGTCGTAATGAAAAATTCCATGTACGTCACCCGCATCGATGGCGTAGTAAAGACAATGATCCTCCACCGCCGGGCAGCCTGCGGAGAAGCGAGGGTTGAACCGATCCACTTCATATTGGCCACCAACGGGAAGACCGCCGCGGGCGAATTGCGCGCCTGAACCGGATGATTTCCATTCGCGACGTTCCTTGATCGATTGAAGGCGCTTTTGAAGATCGACGACGAATGCGGATGTGATTTCCTGTTCCTTGCCATCCGGCTGAATCAGAAATAGTCTACCGTCGGAAAGATAAGCTCGTGCGTTGCTCATGGAAACTGCGTCTGCGTGGACATTGTCAGGCGAGGAATAGCTCATGCCCGATGATTGATCAAGGTGATTCGTGAGGCATGGAAATGCAGTGCCCGATGGATTGCTTTTATTCTGTGGCGTGAAATCGCGATGGTTCGCATGGTGGCATTTGTCGCTTGCTGAAGTTCGTGGAAACGGCGTTCTGCCCTTTCCGGCAAGCCACACTTACAGGATGGTTGATGAACCCTGACGCCACTTCCCCGGGACCCGTGCGCGGGTGTTTCTGTTGTGGTGTTCCCGTAGAGGGAAACACCACATCATCATCGATATTTCTTGCAGCGGGCGAGCCGGCAGCTTTACTTTGGAGAGCATCACTCCGAAGGAACACAGGTCAGTGGACACATTCACCTGCACCGTAGTCACCAAATCATCGCGATTCTCCAATGACACATACTTCTAACAAAACATCCGCTGCGTTTGCACTGGTTGTCGGACTTTTTCCGATCATATCCGCCAACCATGCAAACGGAGCGACATGGGCGGAGTCGTTTGAGGGCAGGTTTGCGAGAAACTATTTCGTCGAGCCTCAGGAAATGAACGGAGGCTGGAGCAACATGAGAATCAATCCTGCGGCCGGCTACTCAGGCCGCGCCGGTGCGGTCAACATTGTCAAGACGCCCGTCCGTGTTGGCAATGGCGCGATGAAATGCGAGCGAACGCAGCAAGGTCGCCGTATGGAACTCGAATTGGTGAATCGCGACGAAAACGACAGCCCGCGCATCGGCCAGCATTGTTGGGCGGCGCTCAGCATCCTTGTTCCGGAGGAGGGCATGAAACACTCCGGCATGGTGATTCAATGGCACGGCGGCGTGCCCAATGCAGGCAATGGAAAGGAGTATGCCCAAGGTCCTGAAGCCTGTCTCAGGCTCGACAAGGGCCAGTTCATCTACCGGAGCAACTTCAAGCAATCCAAGGCCGCTCCTCCGGGAAATCGCGAAACCAAACTCCTGGAAAAAGCAACTCCCGGCCAATGGTATGATTTTGTGTTCCATCACTATTTCTCCCTGGGTGATGATGGTCTAACGGAAATCTGGCTTCAGGGCAAAAGGATTTGTTCCGACAAAGGGCCGAACGCTTTCTACTACCGCAGCAAGTTCGCGTTCAAATTCGGTTCCTATGGCAGCACGACCGGCGGCACAATCTATTTCGATGAAGCCAAAGTCATGACAGGTTCTGGATCCTATGATCAAGTCGCCACCGCCAAGGCGAAACAACCCGCTGAAGTTCCCGCCGCGCCGGTTCCGGGCCCAAAGGCCAGCGCCGCATCAACCGAACCAGCCGTTTACTGGGAAGCCCGCTTGCGGCCTTTCATGATCGAGAAGCCCGAGTGGTATGCCAGCGCCGAGGCGGTCCGCATCGGCGATAATCTGCTCGTGTATCAGTGCGACTCCGGAGGCTGGCCCAAAACAATGGGTTTCAAAAAAAGAATCAACCTGACCGCCCTCATCGCTGACGCGGATCGCCCGGCTCTCCTGGCAGCGAAAAGCCGGACCGATAGCACCATAGACAACGCGTCAACCTTCACGCAGATCGAATATCTGGCCAGGGTTTTCAACGCCACCAAGCAGGAGCGCTTCAAGGAAGCCTGCCTCAAGGGCATCGATTTTCTCCTCAAGGCTCAATACGAAAACGGTGGCTGGCCGCAATTTTATCCCTACCCCAAGGACAAGGATTACCTGGCACGAATCATCTCCAACCACGATGAAAAGGATTATTTCCTTCACATCACCTTCAATGACGAAGCCATGATTTCCGTCCTGCGCCTCTTGCAGCGCATCGTCAACGACAAGTCGACTTATGCTTTTGTCGATGCCGAACATCGCACCCGCTGTGCGATAGCCTTTGCCAAAGGAATCGAATGCATCCTGAAATGTCAGGTTGTTGTGGATGGCAAACGTACTGTGTGGTGCGCACAGCATGACGAAAAAACCCTGGCCCCTGCCGGCGCGCGGGTTTACGAGAAGGCGTCGCTCAGCGGGCATGAGTCCGTGAGCATCGTGCGATTCCTGATGACCCTCCGTTCGCCTTCAACTGAGACGGTGGAGGCCATCCAGTCCGCCATAGCCTGGTTTGAAGCCTCTAAAATCAAGGGCTTGCGCGTGGTGGATCAAGACTCCCCTTCCCTGCCCGGAGGCCGCGACCGCGTTGTCGTCGCCGACCCCAGGGCCGAACCCCTCTGGCCTCGTTTCCTCGATATTCAAACGCGCCAACCCATTTTCTGCGGCAACAACGGCATCGTGAAACGCAGTCTCGCCGAAATAGAACCCGAACGTCGAACCGGCTACATGTGGTATTCCACGACACCCGCCGATTTATTGAACAAAGACTACCCCATGTGGCAGAGAAAATGGGCTCCCGAAAAGAACGTCCTGACAAAATAGACACCACCGCCGATTTCATTCCTCCCCAATTTGATAAAAGAGGCAGACCTGTCACCGTCCGTTTCCCTCGCACCGGTCCCCACAGGAGTTCTTTCAAGGCGTTCATCTCAAAAGCAGATTTCTAACAAAACGACCCCGCTGAGCCCCTTGACAGGGAATCTTGGAATGGATCGCCTGCGACGAACCCGATCTCACCTGATCGGGGAAAACTTTCTTCATTCGCGCTTCAGGAAGGCGGTTGCGGATTGACGATCAAGGAGTTCGCTCTCTCCGTTGAAGAAATTGAAAGAACAACTCAAATTGCACGAATACCATAAGAGCACCAAACATCCATGAAACAAAACCACAATCCCCGCAGGGCTTTCGCGCTTTCGTCCATCGTCCTCACCGCACTCGCGCTTTCGACCATCGCCGCATCGGCCTCCGACCAGCCCGGCGGCAAGCCTGCCGACATGACGAAACCTGTCCAGGTTTTCATTCTCATGGGACAGTCGAACATGGTCGGTCTCGGCAAAGTCGGCGGACCTGAGGGCTCGCTGGAATTCGCGGTGAAGGAAAAGAAAAAGTATCCCTATCTCGTGGATGAATCCGCCAACTGGGCCGAGCGCAAGGATCTGCGCTTTGCCCGTGTGATGTCGGGTCGCGGCGGCGGCATGCAGCGGTTCAACAACGAGTGGATGACCGTCAAGACATGCAAGACGATCGGACCGGAATTTGGCATCGCCGAGCCCCTCGGCAACGCAGTCGAGGCACCGGTGCTTCTTTTGAAGAGCTGCATCGGCAACCGCAGCATCGGCTGGGATCTGCTGCCGCCCGGCAGCGAGCGCTACGAGTTTGTCATCGTGGACAAGGCGGGCGTGGAAAAGAAGATGGTCTATGCCGGTTACAAGGACAAACCCGAGTCATGGGAAATGGACCCGGCCAAAGGCCTCAAGACCGAACCCGCACCGTGGGTGGACAAGGCGGGCAAGCCGATCGAGTGGTATGCCGGCAAGCAGTGGGACGACGACATCAGCTACGCCAGGACCGTGCTCTCCGAGCTCGACAAACACTGCCCCGACGCGACGAAGTATGAAGTTGCGGGATTCTTTTTCTGGCAGGGTGAGAAAGACGCCGGCAATCCCGGGCACGCCGCGCGCTACGAGCAGAACCTCGTGCATTTCATCAAGCAGCTGCGCCAGGAATTCAACGCTCCCCATGCGAAATTCGTCCTCGCCACGATGGGTGAATCCGCAAAAGACAGTGTCGGGCCTGGCGGCGAGATTCTCAACGCTCAGCTCGCCGTGGACGGCATCGCCGGAAAATATCCCGAGTTCAAAGGCAACGTCGCGACCATCTACACCCATCCAATGGCCCAGGGCGGAAGTGGAAACGGCCACTACGGCGGCAAAGCGGAAGTCTACATGGACGTCGGCGAAGCCATGGGCAAAGCGATGGTGGCTCTGCTCGGCCAAGACAATGGCAAATAAATCCCGGCTCGCTACAAAATACCACGGCCATTGAGAGACACCTTTTCACTGTGCTCACAGCATTGGTCACGGACACTGCCAAATTGTTGGCCGACCACCATGCAGTGGTAACGGAGAACCAGGCGCATCGAGCGGAGGATAACGAAATCTCCGTCGATGCCGGGAATTCCTCCCAACGGCATCAACAAAGACATCGTTTCCCGTAGGCTCGGGTTGCGCCGGTTTCAATCGAGCCGACATCACGCCAACGTCTCCTTCGGCAGGTGCTTGATGGCACCGCCTTCGAGGGCGCTTTCATGGGCGAGGATGCCCGTGCAGGTCCAGTTGGCGGACTGCTTGGCGTTCGGGAAGGGGTCGCGCGCTTCTATCAATGCCATCGCAAACTCGTGAGCGAGATGCGGATGACTGCCGCCATGGCCGGCACCCTGGGTGAAGCTGAGGTGGGTGTTCTCGTCGGTGTCATACACGCCTTTGGTCGTGTAGCGCTGGATGCCTTCGGGGAGGCGGTCGGCGAAATCGGGCGCCACGACAAGCGAGGGGATCTCGGGCTCGGGCTTCTTGGCGGTGTGCATGACGAGCGGCTCGTGTTCGATGAGGGGCCATTCGACGGACTTCTTGTCGCCGTAGATGTCGATGCTTTCACGGTACTGACGGGCGGTATCGAAGAGACTGCGGATCACGCGGACGGTGAGGTCGCTCTTGGCGACTTTGACGTGGGCGGTCTCGATGGCGAAGGGTGAGTTGTAGTGTTTGATGAGTTCCTCGCGGACGGTGCCGGAGCCGAAGCAGCTTACGTATTCGGCATCGCCATTGGCAAGGCCGAGCGCGGGGCCAACGCAATGCGTGGCATAGTGCATCGGCGGCAGGCCGGGCCAATAGTTGGGCCATCCGTCCATGTCTTGCTGATGGCTGGCTTGAATGAACTGGAGCTTGCCGAGCTCGCCCGTGTCACGCAACTGCTTCATGAAGAGATACTCGCGGGCATATACGACGGTCTCCATCATCATGTATTTCAATCCCGTCTCCTGGGTGAGTTTGATGATCTCCAGGCATTCGGCGACGCTGGTGGCCATCGGCACGGTGCAGGCAACGTGCTTGCCGGCTTTGAGAGCGGCGATGCTCATCCAACCGTGGTCGGGAATGGGCGAGTTGATGTGAACGGCATCGACATTCGGGTCGGCGAGGACTTGTTCGAACTCGGTATAGCGGACATCGACCTTCCAGTGATCACCGCACTCCTTCAGCTTGTCGGGGTTGCGCTGGCAGATGGCGTAGCAGTTGGTGTGGGGGTGCTTTTGCCAGATGGGGATGAACTCGGCTCCGAATCCGAGGCCGACGACTGCGATGTTGATTTTCTTGCTCATGTGATTGGAAAAAGGGCCGCCATTGCACCATAAATACTGGGGCGAGGCGAGTGTTTTGTTCGGACTAGTTTTTACGGAGGATCGTGCACTTAGGAAATTCGAAACTTGAAACTCGAAGAAAGCCGGGTTATCCCCATTTTTCCCTCCAGCGGCGCTTTCAACGGCCTTCCTGCCAATCGCAAATTTCTGAATAGCAAGTCCGATCATCACTACCCAGACAACCCAATGGTGCGAAGACAGACGTTCACCGCGCGCATGGCGATGACCCGCGGCGAGCGCTCCGGGCTGGCGGATGACGGCGCGCTTGATGTGCTGGCGGAAACTGCCTATGACATTCGGACGACTGGCCGCACGGTTGACGAGCTGACCTGCTCGTCCGGTCATTTTCTAAAAATACTGAGATTTTTGCTTGACTCGCCGCAGAAATCCCGCTTTTCTTCGCCCCCCCGCAACAACCATTTCATTCCGTCATGTCACGCATTTGCAGTATCAGAGGTTCCGTCGTCCGCAGTGGTGGGCGCATCCATCGTTCCGGTCTCGCCAAGAAAAAAGGCGGTATCGGTCGTCACGTGACCAAAGTGGTCAAGCGCAAGGTTTCACCGAACCTTCAGGACAAGCGCATCTGGGTGCCGGAATTCGGCCACTACGTCCGCCTGCGTCTTTCCTGCAAGGCGATCAAGACGATCAGCAAGAACGGTGCGCTCAACACCCTGATCAAAGCCGGATTGGTTTGATCGCTGGGTCCCTTACACTTCTCACAAGCAACCCGGGATTTACCCGGGTTTTTTGTTGCCCTTATTCCGCCGCGGCGGATGATGTGATGACCGACAGGAAAATCCTACGCGCCCTGCAACTCGATGAGTTTCGCCCCGCTCCACAGGCTCTCCAAATCATAATACTCGCGCAACTCAACGTGCAGGATGTGCACCATCACATCGATGTAATCGAGCACCACCCAGCGGCTGTCGGCATTGCCCTCGGAAAGGATCGGCCGCACATCGTGCCAGTCGATCACATGACTGGCGACATCGCGCATGATCGCGCGCAGGTGAGGCATCGATGATCCCGAGCATAAAACGACAAAGTCCGTAATGGTGGAAAGCCCACGCACGTCCCAAAGCTGGATGTCTTCCGCCTGGATTTCCTCAGCCGCCTTGACGCAGGCCTTGGCCAGTTCGATTCCCTTCACTTGATTGCTCATGATAACAACAGCGCGAACCCATGCGGTCCCACGCGGGGGGCGACACTATCACCGGAGTTGAAATTTTGACAGAACCAAATGAGAAATTTCAAAAAAAGCAAGAATCCTGCCATTTTTTGCTTGTCACCTTGGAAATGACCGGTAGTCTCGCCGTCCCATGCCAGGTCCTTCAGGCACATCCAAAACAAGAAAAGCTGTCGCCAAACGATTCAAGATCACCGGCACAGGCAAAGTTCTACGTCGTAAACAAGGCAAGCGCCACATTCTTCAAAAGAAGAGTTCGAAGCGCAAGCGCGCCCTCGGTCGCGCCTGTCTGGTTTCCGATGCCGACATCAAAAATGTCAAAGAGAACCTGCCTTTCGGTTGAACGAAAATCGCAGTGACATCTGCGCACCCACCCGCGGTTCGGGTGGACTCCACACAGCCTGTCCGTTCACAGCGGACTTTTCGTCAGGCGAGACTGTGGGAGTAATGAAAACAAACAGCCTGCCGATAGAAAAACAAACACATGTCAAGAGCCACCAATTCACCGGCCAGCCGCAAACGCCGCAAGCGTACGCTGCTCCGTGCGAAGGGCTTCCGCGGATTCCGCTCGAAGCTTTTCCGCTATGCAAAGGACGCTGTTCGCAAGGCGCAGACCTACGAATACCGCGACCGCAAGAAACGCAAGGGGCAATTCCGCCGTTTGTGGATCGCCCGCCTCAGTGCCGCGACCCGCAGCCACGGTCTCACCTACTCGCGTTTCATCGAGGGCCTCAAAGCCGCCGGCATCGAGGCCGACCGCAAGATCCTTTCGGATCTGGCGATCACCGATGCCGCCGCTTTCAGTGCCATCGTTGCCCAGGCCAAACAGGCGCTTGTTGACAAAGCCGCGGCATAACCGCAGCGGCGTCAACGGGAACCGTAACCAATCAAAACAAAAACACCGCCGGTTCGCCTGCGGTGTTTTTTGTTTTGCCACCGCATCAGGAGGGTACGGGATTGACTTGGACCGACGCCGGGGAGTAGTCTGACCCATCCGCCGCAACCGACTCATGATCCGCGCTCTCGTCCTCCTTTTTTGCCTCGCCGCCATCTGGCCGGAAGCCATGGGACAGGAAAAGGACCCGGTCAAAACCGTCCCGCAGGTTCCCGCAATTGACAGCGCGGAAAACAGCAAGGTTCAGGCATTGGAGGGATTGTTGTTGTCGATGCGCAACGAGGAAGAGGAACGCAATGTCCAACGCGAGTTGCTCAAGAAGGCCGTTACCGAAGAGCAGAAAAAGAACATCTCTGCGGAGATCGACCGGATCGATGGAAAGCTCAAAGAGCTGCGGGAAAACTTCACCACCACGGCAACGGGGATCAATCCCAATGCGGGCACCGCCAATTCCGATGGTAAACTATCGATCAATGACGAGCTGAGGAACATCATTCAGCCGATGGCGCGGGAACTCAGGGAAGCGACCGCGCAGCCTCGGGAAATCGAGAACCTCACCAATGAACTCGCGCAGTGGAGGGTCAAGCAGAACCTGGCGATCACGGCACTGTCGCAAATTGATGCCTTGCTCGCGGAAAAAAACTCCGCCGCCCTCAGCAAGGAACTCAGCACACTTCGCAAATCCTGGCAGAAGCAGCTTCAGGAAGCCGAAAGCCGTTCCGCGAACACCAAGGTCCAACTGGAGGAACGCAAGCGCAATTCACCATCGGTGTTCAACCTGCTGACGAACCTCATTTCCCACTTTTGGAAGAACCGCGGCTTGAGCCTGTTCCTCTCGTTGAGCGGTGGTTTGCTCGCCTGGTATCTCGGCAAAAGACTCTATCGCGAATTGAAAAAACACAGCCCGATGCACAAGAAGCATGAGGTCTCGTTCACCACCCGGCTGATCGATGTGGCCGCCCATGTGCTTGTCGTGTTGCTGGGATTGTTCACCGCGCTGTTGATTCTATACACCCGCAACGACTGGCTGTTGCTCACTGCGTCGCTGATCCTGTTCATCGGCATGATCTGGGCCTCGCGCACCGCCCTGCCGCCCTACTTCGAGCAAGTCCGGCTGATCCTCAACCTCGGAAACATCCGGCTCGGCGAGCGCGTGATCATCAACAACCTGCCATGGCGGGTGGAATCGCTGAATTTTTTCTGCGAACTGCGCAACCCCGAACTCACGGGCGGCATCCTGCGGCTGCCGGCGAAATCCCTGCTCAACCTTTACTCGCGCCCTTCCCAGCAAAAGGAACCATGGTTTCCCTCAAAAACCGACGACTGGGTCAAACTCGACGACGGCACCCTCGGCAAGGTGGTCCTGCAATCGCCGGAACAGGTTCAACTGGTCAAGCTGGGTGGTGCGTTCAAATCCTATCCGACCAACGCTTATCTAACAAAAAATCCGGAGAACATCAGCAACCGATTCCGCGTGTCCTCGATTTTCGGACTCGATTACCGTCATTTGCCAATCGCCACAACGGAGATTCCCAAGGTCATCAGCAACGAAATTCTGCGCGTTCTCGTCGAGCGCTATGGCAGGGAAGCCATCAAGTCGGTCAATGTCGAATTCGCATCGGCCGCGCCGTCATCGCTCGATTTCCACCTTGCCGCGGATATTGACGGCGGCATCGCATCGCAGCACGAAGTCCTGCAGCGTCTGTTGCAGAGGATCGCGGTTGATTGCGCCCTTGAAAACAACTGGACGATTCCTTTCCCGCAGATGACAATCCACACATGCGCGCAAGACGCCGTCGCGACATCACATTCTACCGACCCATGACGATCCCAATGAGACTGCTGTTGTTTCTAATGATTCCCCTCCGCGGTTTCGCCGCCGAACCTCCCCCGCGTGCGGTGGTTGTCGACATCGCCGCGCCCCGTTATCTGGCGACAACGCTCAACGGCATTCCCATGCAGTGTGTGACCTTTGATTCGCGATCGCACTTCCTGAAGGTGCTCGATCAGCCCGATGGTCCCGGCACGCTGTGGGCGGACTGCCAGGCCGCCGGTCAATCGGTGAAAGGACTGGCGGCGATCAATGCCGGATACTTCACCCCGCAGGGCAGCCCACTGGGGTTTGTAATCGCCAGCGGTCGCAAGGCAGGGGGCAACAATGCCTCCTCTCTGGGTTCCGCAGTCTGGTATGAGTCCAACGGTCGCAGCGCCATAGTCCGTCGAGAAAAAACCAGTTTCAAAGCCCTGCAGCTCATTCAGGCCGGACCGCTGCTCGCGGAGAACTCCAGGGAAATCAAAGGACTGGATGCGGTGAAAAACAGCGCCCGCTGCTTCATCGCCTGGGACGGCGGCAGCAACTGGATGATCGCACGCAGTTCGCCGTGTTCGCTCGCCCAGTTGTCACATGCGCTGGCCGGAGCCAATCCCGCGGGGTTTCCGATCCATTGCGCGATGAACCTCGACGGCGGTCGCTCGGCCGAGATCTACGTTTCACAAGCCATCGGCGGTGGCCCAGTATTCAACCGGCCGATCTGGAACAATCCGGTTCGCAACTTCCTCGTCCTCCAGGCCCGGTGAAGCACCAAAGGGAAGTGTCAGCGTGCGGCTGTTGGTTGGCCGATGCGGCTGGCCATGAAGTTGACACACTTGCACATCTGTGAAACGATCGGAAAACACAGCACCATCGCCGCCGGAGGAAACAGCAAAGCGCAAATGCAATAGGCGAGAAACGTTCCCTCACTCATTCGCGGCGCACCCCGCAGATTGGCGGCTCGCGAAGCCAGACGGTTCCAATCAGCGGCCAGGCTGTTGTATGCGATGAATATCCAATACAGGTTGTAGAACGGAATGAACAACATGCCCACCGCCATGCCGGGAGTCGTGCGCGGACTGGCGGCGCGGAGGCAGTACCACGCACGTGCGAGGATAACCAATTGATAAATCGCGGCGGAAAGCAAGAACAACGTGCCGATGCCGAGCACACAATACAGCACGATCATCATCGTCATCGTTGGCTGAACCCCGGCTTTTATTTGATTGTTCATCGACACCGCCATCAGGGTCATTGCCACTAAGCTGAGCAACCCGGAGCAAAAAAGTCCCAGCCAGACGCCATAGCTCACCGGGCTGACGGGAAAGTACGGGTAGTTGCCTCCACCGGAACCGCGGGGGTTCTGCATTTGCGCGCTGGCGGCGGGAGTGGCATACGGAGCGGCACCTTTCGTCGGGGCAACTGCGGCGGGAGTGGCGTAAGGAGCGGCACCTTTCGTCGGGGCAACTGCGGCGGGAGTCGCGTAGGGAATCGCCGGTTTCGTAGGCACCACAGCGGGCTGGGGCATGGCGGACTTTGTCGGCGTGACGGTGCGCGCCGCAGGATTCCCGGCAGGCCGAACCGCGCCCGCTCGCGCGGGACCCGACGGTGCAACGGGAAGCAGGCCCTCGACCTGTGATGCCTTGACCCACTCGGCCATGCCATCGGCCCAGAGCAGTGTTCCTGCAACAATGCGACCCTCCTTTGCAAACTGTGTCAACTGAGCGCCGGTGAAGGGCCCCATCTGCTTTCCGTCGCTCGCGACATACCATGCATCACTCATCGCCGCCACACTAGAAAAACCCGGCGGATTGCGCAACCAGATTTTAGAGGCTTCCATGCAATTCTTGACATTGAGAATGGTCAATCTATTCTGAGCAAAGGTCAGCCATGCACGACACGACAAGCGAGCCCTTGGAAGTGGATTTTTTCCGTTACCTCGACACCGAGCGCACGGCATCGGCAATGACCTTGCGCAACTATCGCGCCGCCTTGCAATCGTTCCGTGAGTTCCGTGGTGAACGGTTCCAATCCTGGCGTGATGAACAGACCGACGACTTTCGGGCATGGTTGTTTGCGATGATGAAAGCCAACCTGTCGCGTGCGACGATCCGCCTGCGTTTTGCAGCGATCCGTTCGTTTTACAAATATCTCGTTCACCGGCGCGGGCTGGCCAAAAGTCCGACGGCCGACATGCAACTGCCGAAAGCGGAGCGCAAACTTCCGGTGGTGTTGAACATTTCACAAATGGAGGAACTGCTCTCGCTGCCGCAAAAACTGCGTGGAGACAAACCGAAAATCGCCTGGCTGGCGGCGCGCGACACCGCCCTGCTGGAATTGTTTTACTCCTGCGGACTGCGGATTTCCGAACTGCGCATGCTGGACGTGAAGGACATCGATTTCATCAGCGAATCATGCCGGGTCATGGGCAAGGGCTCGAAGGAGCGGATCATCCCCATCGGCGGTCCCGCGCTGGCCGCATTGCAATCCTACCGCCAGGCCGCCGCCATCACCAGCGGACCGGTGTTTCTGAGTTCGCGAAAAACCCGGATCACCCAACAGGCCATCGATTTGCTGCTGAAAAAATACCTGAGCCAATCGTCGATCCCCTTCGCGATTTCCCCGCACAAGCTGCGTCATTCGTTCGCAACCCACATGCTCGATGCCGGTGCCGATCTGCGCAGCGTGCAATCGCTGCTCGGCCATGCATCGCTTTCCACCACGCAAATCTACACCCATGTGACCCGCGAACGCCTGCGTCAGGCCTACGACGGAGCGCACCCGCGCGCCAAATCCACGCCCGCATGAAAAAAATCCTCTGGTTCTGTCTCAGCGCCTGCATGCCGGTCGGAGCCGAAGGCGATGCGGAATTGATCCAACTGCTGCTCCGTGAAAACCTCGATCACCGGACCTTTGCCTTCAGCGATGTGGTCGCCGCCTCCGCCGGAAAAAAAGTAATCCCTCTCGATGAATCGAATGCCGCACACCTGCGGATCACCACGGCGGTGCGGACCGCGCTCGACAAGGCGCTCGGCGAACTCTCCCGCGCGGATTCCCCGGTGCGGAAACTGCGCCGCATCAATGAAGCATCGCGGTTTTTCGAAGATTCCCTGCTGGACAAAATCAACAGCAGCGAGGGGCTGCGTTGCGAAATCCCGCCCGCGAAAAACGGCGAACTCCAGCGTTCCGGGTATCCCGATCTGAAGATCACCGACAAGGCCAGCGGCGTTGTCGCTTATCTTGACCCGAAACTTGTCGAGGCCAAGTCACTCGACTCCACTTTGCGAACTTTTTACTACGAACCCAAACACGAGACGCTAAAGATCAACGACGATGCGATCCACCTTCTCTGCGGAATCGAACACGACGGCAACGAGGGTGCCTGGACATTCACACGTTTCCATTTGATCGATCTCAGCAAGCTGCGCGTTCGTCTGAAAGCCGAGTTTCAGGCCTCGAATGCCGACATTTATCCTGCAAAGTAGCGCCTGGTCCATGGAAAACTGCATCACCACCACCGCAACGATCGTCGGACCCTACTCGGACATTTTCCAAGCCACGCTGCCTAACGGAAAAGTCACGCTTGCCCATCTGTCGCGCGAAATGTCCTGTTCGCACGACCGGATCAAACCCGGAACGATCGTGCGGGTGGAACTCACTCCCTATGACTTCGATGTCGCACGCATCGTCGCGATCGAAGCCGGTTGAAGAGTCTCAGACGATCATGCCCGCGCCGACGGTTTCATTCGTTCCGGGGTCGATGAGGATGAAACTCCCGGTCTGGCGGTTGCGGCTGTAGCTGTCGAAAATCAGCGGCGTGGCGGTGCGCAGGGAGATCCGGCCGATGTCGTTCATGGCGAATGTTTCCAGTCCTTCGACCTTGTGAAGGGTGTTGACATCCACATGGTACTTGACCTCCTGGACCACCGCTTTCGTTTCACGCGTCGTATGGCGCAGGATCAACTTGGCCTTGTGGGGCATGGGTTTTTGCGAAAACCAGCAGATCATCGCCTCGATGTCCTGTTCGACCTGCGGCGGGTTGTTCTCCTTGACGATCATGTCGCCGCGGGAGATGTCGATTTCATCATCAAGGGTGATGCAGACTGATTGCGGCGCGAATGCCTCCTCCCTCTCGCCATCGGGTGAGTGAATCGCCTTGACCCGGGTGCTGAAACCGGAAGGCAACACGGTGACCCTGTCCCCGGGTTTGAAAACTCCACCCGCCACACGACCGGCATAACCGCGGAAGTCATGCCATTCATCGCTCATGGGCCGGACCACCCACTGGACCGGGAAACGCGCATCGACATGGTTTTCCTCGCCGCCGATGTAAACGTGCTCCAGGTGATAGAGCAACGAAGGGCCCTGGTACCAGGGCATGTTTGCGGACTTGTCGACCACGTTGTCGCCATTCAACGCGGAGATCGGGATGAAGGTGATGTCGATGATGTTGCCCAGCCGCGAGGCGAGGGAGAGATAGTCCTCGACGATGCTGTTGTAGACGCCCTCGCTGTATTCCACGAGGTCCATCTTGTTGACCGCCACGACCAGATGCTGGATGCGCAGCAGGTTGGCGATGAAACTGTGGCGCTTGGTCTGTTCGATCACGCCTTTGCGTGCATCGATCAAAATGATCGACAGATTCGCCGTGGAGGCACCGGTCACCATGTTGCGGGTGTATTGAATGTGCCCGGGGGTGTCGGCGATGATGAATTTCCGCTTCGGCGTGGCGAAGTAGCGATAGGCCACGTCAATGGTGATGCCCTGTTCGCGTTCGGCTTTGAGTCCGTCGGTCAACAGGGCGAGATTGACGTTCGCATCGCCGCGTTTGCGCGAAGATTCCTCCATCGCCTCCAACTGGTCTTCGAAGATTGATTTGGAATCATACAGCAGGCGACCGATGAGGGTTGATTTGCCGTCGTCAACCGATCCGGCAGTGGAAAATCGTAGCAGGTCCATGGTAAAAAAATTTCGCGTGATGGTTTGCCGGGCGCAGGCGGTTAAAAATATCCTTCCTTTTTGCGATCTTCCATCGCGGTTTCCGAACGTTTGTCGTCGGCCCGGGTGCCGCGTTCGGTCTGCCGCGCGGCGGCGACCTCGGCGATCACTTCATCGAGATTCGATGCATGGGATTCCACCGCGCCGGTGCATGTCGCATCGCCAATGGTGCGAAATCGAACGATGCGCTTTTCGGTTTTTTCGTTAGGCTGCGGCTTCAGGAAATCGGTGACCGCCAGCAGTTGGCCGTTGCGTTCGAACACCTCGCGTTCGTGAGAATAATAGATCGACGGCAGCGGGATTTCCTCCCGTTTGATGTACATCCAGATGTCCATCTCGGTGAAATTCGAAAGCGGAAACACGCGGAAATGTTCACCAGGATTTTTGCGACCATTGAAAAGATTCCACAACTCGGGCCGCTGGTTTTTCGGATCCCACTGGCCGAAGTCATCGCGATGGGAAAAAAAGCGCTCCTTCGCCCGCGCTTTCTCCTCGTCGCGGCGCCCGCCGCCCAGGCAGCAATCGTACTGGTGTTTTTCAATCGTATCCAACAGCGTCACCGTCTGCAACTTGTTGCGCGAGGCGTTGGGACCTTTTTCCTCGATCACCCGCCCGGTGTCGATCGACTCCTGCACCAACCCGACCACCAGACGCGCGCCGATTTTTTCGACAAACTCATCGCGGTACAGCATGGTCTCGACGAAGTTGTGTCCGGTGTCCACATGCACCAGCGGAAAAGGCATTTTCGAAGGCCAGAACGCCTTGCGGGCCAGCCAGGCCATGACGATGGAATCCTTGCCGCCGGAAAAAAGCAACGCGGGATTTTCAAACTGGGCGGCGGTTTCACGAAGCACGAAGATCGCTTCGGCTTCCAGTTGGTCGAGATGGCTGAGATGGTAGTTGGGCATGGGGAAATTCCGCGCGCTGCGCAGTCGCACAGACGTTTTACCGCCAATTCCGCCCCCGTCAACAAAAAAATAATAGTTTGTTGCTCAATTTACTAATGTTTCAATAAACCATTGAAGTTCAATGGGAAATCCGTTGCGCGATGGACTGCAGCAGCAGGTCGACGCTTTCGTCGAGGTCCCTGCTTTCGGTGTCGATGACCAATTCCGGCTGCATTGGTTCCTCGAAGGAGCTGTCCTTGCCGGTGAAATGGGCGACTTCCCCGCGCGCCGCTTTGGCGTAGAGCCCTTTGACGTCCCGCCGTTCGCAGGTGTCGTAACTCGCCTTCACGTACACTTCGAAAAAATCCTTGCCGAGAATGCCGCGGGCGACATCCCGCAACAGTCCGTGCGGGGTGATGGCGGAAACGAGCACGATCATACCCTGCTGCGCGAAAAGCCGGGCGACTTCGGCGATGCGACGCACATTTTCCAAACGATCCTCGTCGCTGAAACCGAGGTTTGAATTCAAGCCGGAGCGGATGTTGTCGCCGTCGAGGATCACGGTCGCGCGACCCTGTTGATGCAGGATCCGCTCGGCCGCATTGGCGATGGTCGATTTCCCCGAACCGGAGAGACCGCACAGCCAGATGACAATGCCGCGCTGACCTAACAAACTCTCCTTGTCGTGGCGCTGGAGGAAGCGGTGGAATTCCGTGTGGATGTTTTGTTGCATTGCTTTGCCACGCTACATGCCGATGCGGGTCGTGTAAAGATCGGATCGGCGGAAGTTGACGCGGACTTCGCTGCAGTAGTGCTGCTCCGGCCTTGAGCAGGGCGAACAGTGAACGACGGACCCGGACAGTTGAGTGGGAAACCTTTCCTCAAGAGCGACCCGCGAACTCCAGCGCGCCCATTCCCCGCGCGCCGGTATAGCAAAGGCGCTCCACCGCTTGGAAACTCTCCGGCGTCCGGCCCTGCGTGGCCAGCCTGGCATCGATCAAGGAGTTTCCGAACTTGTCCGGCAGCGAATCCGCAAGCAACCCTGGCAAACCGTGTAACGCGCTCCGGGACAACGTGGGAAATTCATACACCTGCTGATGCAACGGCATCGCCAGCGGCGAAAGCTCGATCCCGCTCCTGGCAAATGCGGGGTCGTATTGGAACGCGGCGACCTCTCGTCCTTCCTCGAAACCGCACCAATGGTGCGTCCCCAAAGCTGCACCTCCGCGATCATGACTTCTCACCCCAGGTCCACTTTTTCGACTGCTCCGCAACGGCCTTTTTGCCGGTGGCCCGCTGTCGTTTCCGGCTTTGCATTTTCAATTGCGCCATCGGAATGGCCGTTTCCTCCGGGACAAACGCATCAAACCGCTCCAGCAAACCGAGCACCCGGCAGACCCGCACAAAGCCCGAAAGCTGCGTCGCCACTTCCCCCGATTCCAGTCGTTCCACGGTCCGTTTCGATACCCCGGCCTGCTCCTCCAGCACCGCCTGTGTCAGATTGCGAACAATGCGCGTAGCCGCCAAACGCCCGCCCAACTCCTTGAGCAGGCTTTCATCACTCAGTTGCGAGGGGGTTCACTTAACGCGACAAACATGACGAGTTAAGCTGAAAAATAAATTTTATTCGTCAAAAATGGCGAATTATTTGGGTCTTACTGGAACAGCTCCCTTGCCGCTGCGCGGCGACTAGCCCTTGGGCGTTTCGATGGCCGGGGCCGGGGCTTGTTGGTTGATCGGCGGCACCTTGTTGCCGACCATGCGGCTGACCAGGAGAGAGAGAAAGGCCGCCGCGCCGAGCATCGTGAGGAAAAGCATCAGCACCACACCGAAATGCGGTCGGAAACGGGGGTGAATGGCTTTCTTGGCAAAACGCCATGACACCAGCAACGCAATCAACGCACCAATGCCAAAGGAGATCCAAAATGCTTCAAGATTCATGCGATAGATCGATTCCGCACGCGCATTTTGCGTGCAGGCATCGACGCCATGACAGCAAGAATTTTGCAAAAGGCAATCACAATCTGTGCTGCCGGATGGCTACGACTCGGGGAGAGGTCGCCGGGGCAGCAACAGGGTAAAAATATCGACATCCACCGCATGGGTTTGTCCCAGGAATTCAAGCAACACCTTCACCCTCTCGGCACCGGGCAGCACCTCGATGATAACCCCCTTCATCCCCTGCAGCGGCCCCGTGGCCAGCTCCACTTCATCGCCGGTCTCGAATTGTGGCCGGACGATCAACACCTCATCCACCGCGTGTTCTTGCCAGGATCGCCTCATCGCATCGATGAAGCTGTCGGGCACTTCGGGAACCACGCCGCCGAATTTGACAAATCCGCGCACGCCATGGCAAAACGAAACCGCGCGCTCCACGTCCTCCCTGTGAAATTGTGCGAGCACGTATCCAGGAAACAGAGCCTCCTGCCACCAGACCTTGCCTCTTCTGGTGGCCTTGCGATAGCGAAGCATCGGACAAAAAACCTCCACCCCTTCAATCTCGCGCAGATGATCCGCCGCCAAACGCTCGCGTTTGGTCTGCGTCCTCAGGCAATACCATTTCCTCAAGTGCTCCATGCTACTCTCCCAGCATCCGTTGCAGCAGCGGCAGCACGATGCGGCCACGGGTCATCCATGCCTCCAGCTTGAGCATGCGCGATCGGTAGTGCTTGCGCAGCACCTTGTCGTCTTCGCGCGAAGCCAGAGTCAACAGCTCGCCGACCTTGCCCTTGCCACTCTCGAGGTGCGGCCTGACCTCCTCGCGGATGAAACCGCCGACCAGGCGTTTGAGATCGACATCCGGTTGATACAAGGTCCGCCGTCCGCCGTGCCCATCGACCTCCTTGAGCGCGCCCAGCTTGCGCAACATCCGCAGACCCTGGCTTGCCGAACCTTTGCTGAGGTTCAGTTTGTCCACGACATCGTCGAGCGACAACGGTTCAGGTGCGACAAACATCAGTCCGTAAATTTCTCCGAGCGATTTGGGCAGTCCCAGCACCCTCACGCCATCGACAAAAAACCCGACCACCTGGCGTTCGAGAACGCTTAGTTTTTCATAAGGGGACTGATCCCGTTCGGGCGCGGATTTCACCGGGGAATTCATAGCGCATCAGGCAATATTGTTCAATTCTTTTTGAACAATTTTTCGCCATTTATCCAGTGCCGTTTGCAAACCGCGTGCCTTGTGCAGGGTTTCCTCGTATTCTTTTTCGGGGTCGGAATCCGCCACGATCCCGGCGCCGACGTGATAATGGATGCTGTGATTTTCGCGGATCAGGGTGCGAATGACGATGTTCATCCGGCATTCGCCATTGAAGCCAAGACAGGCGATCGAGCCGCAGTACAATCCGCGCGAAACGGGTTCGAGCATCTCGATGATCTCCATCGCCCGCTTTTTCGGCGCGCCGGTGATGCTGCCGCCGGGAAAACAGGCGCGCAGAACGTCAACGGCATCCAAGCCGGATCGCAACTGGCCACGAACGGTCGACACCAGATGAAAAACCTGCTCCAGTTTTTCGAGTTGCAGCATTTCATCCACCCTGACCGAGCCGAATTCGCAGACCTTGCCCAGATCGTTGCGCAGCAGGTCGGTGATCATCACCAGCTCCGAAATTTCCTTGGCGGATGTCTGGAGTTCATACGCGGAACGCAGGTCCTCGCTGGGGTCGTCAAAACGCGGCCTGGTGCCCTTGATCGGACGGGTTTCGACCATCGATCCGCTGATTTTCACAAAGGTTTCCGGGGAAGAGCAGAGCACTTCCCGTCCGCCCAGACGCAGCCACGCGGACATCGGCGCGGGGGAACATTCGCGCAGGCGTTCATACAATCCGAACAAGTCCGCATCGTCGGCGCACGCGGCCTGAAATTTCTGGCTCAGGTTGACTTGATAGATGTCGCCCGCCGCGATCCACTGCTGGGCCAGACGGACTTTTTCGACAAAGTGCCCGCGACTCATCTGCGCGGAAAATTCCCCGATCGGGCATGCTGTCGCGACCGGTGCGGGCTCCTGCATTTTCGATGACAAAGTGCCGCGCTCGATCCACTCGCCACTGTGATGGCAATGGACCAGCATGTGAGGATAGACGCCGAAACGATAGGAACCGTCGTACTCGATCCAGCCGCACAGGCCGCCGAGAGGAAAACCCCGGTCCATTTCCACCCGACCACCCTTCATCAAAGCATTCTGCAACTGCGCCGCGTCCTCCTCGCAAGCGAGCGAACCGGTCAGCAGTTGCACGGGTTCCGCCGCGATGATTGAAACCGCCGCTCCGCCACCTGAAGGCAAGTGGCCCGAGCTGTCGAAAAACACAAGGCCTTCGAGATGGCGCAGCCGCGCCACCACCTCGACCGGCGACATGCCGGACAATGCAGCAAGCGGACTGCCCGATTCATCGTTCACAGCCGCAACAAAGACCCCCGGAGATATTGAAGCAAGTGAAATCTCCGGAAAACGAAGTACGTGAACGCATTGGGATTATTGACTTGTCGCGCTCACCGCCCGGTGACAGACTGTTGATCGCTCCCATTGCCCATTCCCATGAATCGCTTTTCCCGTTTCCTCCGCTGCATCATTCTGCCGGCCTGCATTCCATCGATCATCAATGCGGCGGAAAGCCACCTACTGAAGGCAGAGGATTTCAAACATCACATCGAGCAGTTCAATACAAACGACCGTGAATTGTTCAAAGGCGCCATCGACAACGCCGCCGCCTGGGATTTTCTCCGCGAGCGCATGCCCTTGTTCGAGTGCCCCGATGCGGACATCACGTTGAGCTACTATTTCCGCTGGTGGACGTATCGCAAGCACATCAAAAAGACACCTGCGGGATTCATCGTTGACGAATTCCTCCCGGACGTGAGCTGGGCGGGCAAATACAACTCGATCAACTGCGCGGCGGGACATCACATCTATGAAGGCCGCTGGCTGCGCGACGCCGTCATTCTCGACGACTACGATGCGTTCTGGTTTGGCAAGGGCGGCAATCCGCGCAGTTATTCCTTCTGGGCCGCCGATGCCATCTGGCAGCGCTACTGCGTGACAGGCGACAACAGCGAGGCGCTGCGATTGCTGCCCGCGTTGATTGCCAATTACGGCGAGTGGGAAAAATCGCGTCGCGATGCCAACGGCCTCTATTGGCAGATCGATGATCGCGACGGCATGGAAGCCTCGATCGGTGGCAGCGGCTATCGGGCGACGATCAACAGTTATCAATTTGGCGATGCCAGCGCGATTGCAAACATCGCAGAGCTGGCAGGCCAAGCGGATGTCGCAGCCGAATTTCGCAAAAAGGCCACCGCGATCAAAACACTGGTGCAGGAAAAATTGTGGGATGCCGACGCGCAATTTTTCAAAGTCCTGCCGCGCGGGGAAAACGCCAAACTTGTTGACGTGCGCGAACTGCACGGCTTCACGCCTTGGTATTTCAATCTTCCCGACCCGCAATTCCGTGTCGCGTGGAAACAGGCGACCGATGCCCGGGGTTTCGCCGCGCCCTTTGGTTTCACCACCGCAGAGCGGCGGCATGCGCGATTCGCCCTTTCCTATCAGGGGCATGAATGCCAGTGGAACGGCCCGGTCTGGCCTTACGCCACATCGATCACGCTCACCGGCCTCGCGAATCTGCTCAACGGTCCGGCTCAGGATGTCATCAGCGCGCCGGATTATTTTGAAGCACTGCGGACCTACGCCAAATCCCAACGGCTCAAACTTGATGACGGACGCATCGTGCCCTGGATTGACGAAAACCAGAATCCCCTCACCGGCGACTGGATATCGCGCACCCGCTTGAAAAGCTGGAAGAACAACACCTGGGATGCCGGCAAGGGCGGCGAGGAGCGCGGCAAGGACTACAACCACTCGACCTTCTGCGATCTGGTGATCACCGGTCTTTGCGGGCTGAGGCCGCGGGCCGACAATATCGTGGAAGTGAACCCGTTGACACCGGTCGAATGGCCGTATTTTTGCATCGACCGGATTCCCTATCACGGTCACGAACTGGGCATTTTCTACGATGCCAGCGGCACCCGCTACAACAAGGGCAAGGGACTGCACGTTCTGGTTGATGGTCATGAAATTTATTCATCAGAGACACCCAGGCGATTGACCGCTCCATTGCCGTTGCGCCCGCCCCAATAACCCGCAAGGAACGGTGGAATCCCTTATGAAACAAGGGAAATCGGCGTAGCAGTGAAAAGCATGAATGCGCTGCATGCTGGCAACCGGCGTGACCGTTCCCTGTGAAATGATGGTTGACCTGTGAATGAAAGATGCTAGCTGTCTGCCGTCATTCACAACCCCGTCATCAGGCGCCACGGACACCAAAGCAAGAGCCCCCGGTCGGTCCTTTCGCCTTCCCCTCAGTGCCGGATTTGAAGCGGGACACCCGAGCCGCGAGCATAACCGAAAAAACACAGTCAGAAAAAAATCATCCGCATGAGTCCAGCCGATCCGCAAGCGCCCTTGTCCCCCGTAATCGATTATTTGAACAGACTCCACGAGACATGTGCGACCGCCACCGAGGGCGAACTGGCCACCTACATTCCGGATCTTGCCAAGGCCAACCCCGATTGGTTCGGCATCTGTCTGGTCACCGCCACGGGTTCGGTTTATGCGGTCGGCGACACGGATGTGCCCTTCACCGTCCAGTCGATCTCCAAGCCCTTTGTTTACGGCCTGGCCTTAGAGGACCGAGGCAGAAGCGCGGTGCTGGAAAAGGTCGGCACCGAACCGACCGGCGACGCCTTCAATTCCATCAGCCTCGAACCCGGAACGGGACGACCGCGCAATCCGATGATCAACGCCGGAGCCATCGCCACGGCAGGACTGGTCGAGGGTCGCAAACCTGAAACACAATTGCGCCGCCTGCTGGAAACCTTCAGCCTCTATGCGGGCCGCGACCTGAGCATCGATGAGGAAGTCTATCAATCCGAGAGCGAAACCGGCCACCGCAACCGCGCCATCGGCCACATGTTGCGGAATTTCGGCATCATCAGCAGCGATCCGATGCCGGTCACGGAGCTGTATTTCCAGCAATGTTCGATCGCCGTCACCTGTCGCGACCTCGCCATCATGGCCGCCACCCTCGCCAACCGCGGCGTCAATCCGCTCACCGGCAAACAGGCATTGCGCGGCGAATACGTTGAAAGCGTGCTCAGCGTGATGGAGACCTGCGGCATGTACGACTATGCAGGCGAATGGCTTTACAATGTCGGCATGCCTGCCAAGAGCGGGGTCTCCGGCGGAGTGATTGCCGTGTTGCCCGGTCAGTTGGACATCGGCGTTTTTTCCCCCCGACTCGACGCGCGCGGCAACAGCGTCCGCGGCATCAAGGTGTGCGAAACCCTGTCGCGAAACCTCGACCTCCATCTGCTCAACCGTCCCACCATCGGCCGCTTCACCATCCGGCTCAAATTCACCGCCGCCGATGTCAACTCCAACCGCGTCCGCACCGACGAGGAATCACAGATGCTGAGGAAAACGGGTTCGCGCATCTGCGTCTGGCAGTTGCAGGGCAACCTCACGTTCTCCACAACCGAGATTGTCGTGCGCGACTTGATGGAAAACTTTACGGACGTCGATTTCTTCATCATTGATTTCCAGCAGGTATTGAACCTGAACGAAAGCGCCTGTCATCTGTTCCACGGATTCCTTGAAAAACTCACGGGGCAGGAAAAGCGGATGATGTTCACCCACACCGGGTCCGTGCCGCTGTTACGGCGATTTCTGCGCATCAAAATGGGCGCGGGATCCGATGCCGAATACCTGGCATTTGATGTCAACGACCTGGCACTGGAGTGGTGCGAAAACCGCCTTCTCGATCTGCGTCTGCCCGACCGGAAGCGCGACCACCGCGCCGATCCCGCGACCTGCGACGCTTTTGCAGGACTGAGTGCGGAAGAATTGGCCATCTTGACCCCGCTGCTGCAACACCGCACTTACAAGGCGGGCGAATCCGTCATCATCGCGGGCGACGAAGCCGACGAAATTTTTCTGCTGGTTCGCGGCAACACAAGCGTGCTGGTGCCACTCGCATCCGGTGCCTTGAAACGGCTGGCCACATTTTCTCCGGGCATGAGTTTTGGCGAAATGGCGGTCATCGACCGGGCCCCGCGCTCGGCGTTGATCCGGGCCGACACGGACGTCGAATGCGCTCTGCTGACGCTTTCGGACTTCGACCGAATCGGCCGCGAGCACCCGCGCATCAAAATCCAGTTGCTGCAAAATTTCTGCATCACCATGTCGGGCAAGCTGCGCAAGGCCAACTGGGAACTGGGCATTTTGACCGAGTGAGGATTTCCCGCACCACCCGAAGTCCCGGTTAGCGGATGAAAGGGCAAACAACATTTGCCTGAAGTATTTGATTGCTTTGACGGCTTCAATTTACGAATCTGTATGCCTAACACAGTGTTGTGCCACCCGGCGCACCGAGTGCCTACCTACGACCACCGCTGCAATGAAAATGCCACCATGCACCGATAGCAAAAACAGTGATCGAATCTTTCGGATCATCGGCGGTGCTTTTGCACTGATGTTCATCACGGCTCCGTCCCATGGACAAAACGCCAGCATTCTGGAGATCGAGAACATCGTGCAGACCTCCCGGGGCGGGCAGGATGCATGGGTCGCAGCCGAGCCAAAACAATCATTATCGATCACCGACCGCATCCGCACGCGGCAGCGCAGCCGGGCCACTGTCGCGCTCACCGGTCTGTTCACCCTGCGGCTCGAACCATTCACCACCATCGAAATCACTCCGAATCTGGTGACTTCCGAAAAACCCAAACTCGACCTGATCGGCGGAGCGGCGTTCATTTTCAGTCGCGAGCGCAACGGGGAAATGGACATCGCCCTGCCGGGAGCGAACGCCGCCCTGCGCGGCACCCAGTTGCTGGCGAGGGTTCTTCCCGATGGAAAATCCATCGTGCAAGTGCTGGAAGGCAACGTGGAATTGAGCAACGACAAGGGAAAACTGACACTTGCGGCGGGAGAGGCCGGTGAAGCGGTGAAAGGAGAAGCACCGAAGCGCACGGCAGTCATCGAGGCGAAAAACATCCTGCAATGGGCGCTCTACTATCCCGCCGTGCTCGACCTCGCCGATCTGGGCGGCGGCGCGACGATGAACAAATCTTCGGTCGATGCCTACCGCCGCGGCAACCTGCTGAAGGCTCTCGCCAAGCTGCCAAACCGCCCCTCGAACAAAACCGACGACATCGTCTATCACGCCGGGGTGTTGCTGGCGGTCGGCAGCATCGATGAATCGCGCGCGCTGCTCCGACAAGTGCCGCGGGACAACGTGGGACGTCGCGCGCTCGAACGCATGATCGCCGCGGCCCGGCAACTGCCTGCGAGCGAATGGAGCATCGAAGAAGTCAACACCTCATCCGAGGCGATGGCGGAAAGTTATTATCTGCAATCGATCGGCAAGCTGGAGGCCGCGCGGGCGATGGCCGCGCACGCCACCACGTTGTCCGCTGAAAACGGCTACGCCTGGACCCGGCTTGCCGAGTTGGAGTTTTCCGCCGGGCGCACGAAAGAGGCGCGACTGGCGATTGAAAAAGGGATGTCCATCGCACCGGAAAATGCCCGGGCCCACGCCCTGCGCGGATTCATCCTGAGCGCCGATAACCGCATCGCCGAGGCCCGGGAGTGCTTCGGCACATCGGTGCAGCTCGACGGCGGATTCGGCAACGGCTGGCTGGGACTGGGACTAACGAAAATCAAACAGGGGCAACTGGAGGAAGGACGGCAGGATTTGCAAACCGCGGCCACGGTCGAGCCCACCTCGTCGATTTTCCACAGTTACCTCGCCAAGGCCATGAGCCAGGACGGTCGGGCGGTGGAGGCCGCCAAGGACCTTGAACTGGCGAAGATGCTCGACCCGAACGATCCGACACCTCTGTTGTATTCGGCGATCGAACACCAGCAGAACAACCGCACCAACCAGGCCATTTCCGACTTGGAGAAATCGATCGAACTCAACGACAACCGCCGGCTCTATCGTTCGCAATTCCTGCTCGATCAGGACCGCGCGGTACGGAGCGCCAACCTGGCGAAAATCTATCAAAATGCGGGAATGAAGGATGTCGCCGTGCGCGAGGCGACCCGGGCCGTGGAAAGCGATTACACCAACGCATCGGCCCACCTGTTTCTCGCCAATTCGTTCGACGCGCTGCGCGATCCGAACCGCATCCTGTTGCGCTACGAAACGCCGTGGTTCAACGAACTGCTGCTGGCGAATCTGCTGTCCCCTGTCGGCGGCGGACCGCTTTCACAGTTTGTCTCGCAGCAGGAATACTCGAAATTGTTGGAAGCCGACGGCATCGGCGGCAGCCTCACCACCGAGTGGAGGAGCACCGAGGAACTGCGCTCGGCAGCCTCGATTTTCGGCACCCACGGCAACGTGAGTTTCGGGGTCGATGCGTTCTTCCGCGATGACAAGGGGGATCGACCCAACAACGGTTCGGAAATCTCCGAAATCTACGCCCAGCTCAAATGGCAGCCGACACCCGATGACATCTTTTATTTTCTAGGGAAATGGGCGGAGCAGACGAGTGGCGACACCTTTGAAACGTACGACAACAAGCCGCTGTCACCGGACTTTGACTTCAAGGAAATCCAGCAACCCGGCCTGCTGCTGGGCGGATGGAACCATCGCTGGGCGCCGGGCTCCAACACCCTGTTTCTCGCGGGCCGCCTCGCTGCCGAACAAAGCATCCGCGATCCGTCTTCGCGCCAACTGATGATCGAACGCGACACCAGCGGCATGCGCCCGGACTTCCTGCAAACATCGGCCAGCGGCGACGACGAGTTCACCGACCCCGCCCTGGCGGACTCCGTTTCGGTCGCGCCCGACGGAGAATCGCTCGTGTATTCCCCCGCCCTGCTGCATGCGATTGCCCCGTTTCTCGGCAGCGGCAATGTGGTGAACATCGGCGATGCCGAGTTCGACTTTGAAACGCATCGCAAGATCGAAATTTACAGTGCGGAAATCCAGCACATCCAACAAGGGGAGGACAACACCCTGCTGGTCGGCGGTCGCTTGCAGCAGGGGCGGATCGAGACCGACGCCCGGCTCACGGCCATTCGCCCGAACTACGTCGGCCTTGCCACACCGGCATCGGATCAACACATCGAATCGGACTTCACCCGCACCGGCGTGTATGCCTACGACTACTGGAAAATCGTGCCCGATCTCACGCTGATCGGAGGGCTAACGTGGGACATGATTGACCATCCCGACAACTTCCGCAATCCCCCGGTGAACGACTTGCAGGAAAAGGACCAGAGTCTCTCCGGCAAACTGGGATTCTCATGGGAAGCCTCGAAACGATTGATCGTGCGCGGCATCGCGGCCGAAGGCATGGGCGGACTCACCTTTGATGAAAGCGTGCGGCTGGAACCCGTGCAACTCGCGGGTTTCAACCAGGCGTATCGAACGGTGATCTCCGAATCGCTGGTCGGTTCCGTCGAAGCTCCGCACTATGAAATCCTCGGACTCAGCGCGCAAGGTTCGCTGCCATCCCGCACCTGGTGGGGTTGCTCCGCCAACATGATCAAGCAGGACGTTTCGCGCACCGTCGGCGCCTTCACCGGTTATGACGCCGGGGTGTTTCCGATCTCGCCGGCCTTTTTCGCGGATGGCACCAGTCAGGACCTGGAGTATCTGGAACAAGGTGTGAACGTCACCCTCAACCAGCTGGTGGGCGAGGAGTTCTCCCTCGGCGCCAGCTACCGCTTGACGCGCTCCGAATTGCAAACCCGTTATCCCGAACTGCTTTCCCAGCCCGGCACGGATTACACCGACGAGGCCACGCTGCAGGAGATTTCGCTCTACGCCAACTGGAATTCCCCCAGCGGATTTTTCGCGCACGTCGAAGTCAATGGCTTTCAACAAGACCTCAACGACGACCCCTCGCGTCCGACACCGCGCAGTGGCGACGAGTTCGTGCAGTGCAATGCCTGGGCGGGTTACCGTTTCCAACAGAACAGTTGCGAAGTCACCGCCGGGGTGTTGAACATCGGCGACACCGACTACGCGCTGAGTCCGTTGAACCCTCACGCCGATCTCGCGAGGGAGCGGACCTTTTTTGTTCTTTGCCGACTTAGTTTCTAACAGAATCAACCATGCCCGCAGCAAAGACTGGGAAAGACCAAGGCGCTCTCGGCAAAACGGAACGCGCCACGCGCATCGTCGCCGCACTGATCGGTGCCGTGCTCACGGTGGGCATCGGCAACTTCGCGCTGCTGCGAATCGGCGATCCGTTGGTCTCGCTGAGCTATGACCTGCCATTTATTTTTCACCGGGCGGGCAACAGCAACGAACTTCGAATCGTCTATCTGAACAAGGCGAACGAAGATGTGCTGGACAGGAGACCGCAGGCAAAGTTGCTCGACAAGCTGGCGGAGGCCGGTGCCAAAACGGTGATCTATGATATTATTTTTGACATCCCTTCCGCAGATCCGCAGGTGGATGAGGAGTTCGCCGACTCCATCCGCCGGTTTCGCGGTGTTGATGCGACGGGGAACCCCCTGCCCGGTATGCCGCAACGCCACGTGCTGCTGGCCTGCGGTCGAAAAACGATCAATACCGCCGGGGCGGTCGGCGAACAATTGATCCCTCCCATCGATGCCCTGCTGGATGCGGCCGATGATTTCGGCATCGTGGCGTTCGACGACGAGGAATACATGATCCGCAAGCTGTCGACCGGCAGCAAGGATGAACCGTCGTTGATCTGGAAAACAGCGGTTGTGCTGGATGCGGGGCTCGATGAAAAAACGCGCACCTCACCGCGATGGGTCAACTACAGCGGACCGCCCGAAAAGAGAAAAACCCGTGGCACGACATCGACGATTCCCTCTTGCGGATCGGACAGCGTGATGCTGAGCACGGAGGACAGCGGATTCTTCCGCGACAAGGTGGTCATCGTCGGCGGCGAACCGGGCATCGTCGGCGAGGCGCTGGGAAAAGACCTGTTTTCCACACCATTCCACCGCCTGCAGTTCGGCGAAAAACTTCCGTTGATGAGCGGCGTGGAAGTCCAGGCCAACGGACTGGCCAACCTGCTGCGGAAAAACTGGCTGAACCGTTCCAGCCACTCGTTTGATCTGCTGTTGACGGCGCTTTGCGGGATCATCGTCGGCGGCGGACTGAGTTTCCTGCGCCCGCTGCGCGCCATCCTGATCGCCCTCGGTCTCAGCCTGGGCGGCGCCATTGCCGGCACCGCTTCGATGCGCTATGGCAATTTCTGGTTTCCCTGGAGCGTCGTTTCGTTTCTGCAGGTTCCTGCGGCTCTCGTTTGGGGCATCGCGTCGAGTTCCTACATCGAACGCTTCTTCCGCATCAAAATCTCCGCCGAACAGGAGGCCATCCGCGCCGCGTTCGCCAAGTATCTTTCCCCGCAAATGCTCGAACGCCTGACCTCGCAGGGATTCACCACCAACCTCGGCGGCGAATCGGTCCAGGCGGCGATGATGTTCACCGACCTCGAATCATTCACCGACATGTGCGACAGGATTCGCGACCCGCAACGCATCGTGCAGACGCTGAATGATTATTTTGAACGAACGACGGCCAGCATTTTTGACAACGATGGAGTGATCATCAAGTACATCGGCGACGCCATTTTCGCCGCGTGGGGCGTGCCGGTTGCGGATCCGCAGTCGCCGATGAAGGCGATACATGCGGCGTGGAAACTTTTTGAAAGCGACAAACTCGTGGTCGATGGCGTGAGCCTGAGAACCCGGATCGGACTGAATTACGGCGATGTGGTTTCGGGCAACATCGGCAGTTCCCGGCGGGTGGATTACACCCTGATCGGCGATGCCGTGAACCTGACGGCACGGCTGGAGGGTCTCAACAAAATGCTGGGCACGCACATATTGATGAGCGAGTCGATCCATGCCCACATCGATCAGGAATACCGCACGCGCAGAGTCGGCAAGTTCCAGGTCAAGGGTCGGAAAGAACACACCGTGGTGTATGAACTGCTCGGACCGGCGCGGGAGCAGAAACAACCCGCCTGGATCGACACCTACGAGAGGGCCATTGATTCCCTCAATGCCAATTCCCTTGCGAGCGCGGTCCCCCTTTTTGAAGCCGTGAATCAACAGCGCGGTCCCCAGGGCGACGGACCCTCGCGGTTCATGATCGAGTGGATCAAGTCCGGCGCATTGATCATCGACGGCATCATCGAGTTGAAGGAGAAATGATGATCAACCCACACATTTTCCGCCGGGCAGATGAGCGCGCACAAAACTGCCCGGATGGAGGAAATTGGCACATCAGAGGGTTGACAAGAACTCCAAAAAACACAATAAATACAATGTCCGCGAGAATAATCAGCGCCCTTATGATCCCTTTCCGTCGTCATCTGCTGGAAAAAAAACGCACTCGTTGTTTCGAGCTGCTCTGTTGCCTGTGCATCGCTTTTTCCACCAACAGAACCAGCGGCGCGGTATTGATGGATCAAATCGGCACGCCGGAAAACTACACACTCGGCCTGGGACCGAAAAAACCAAGCCAGATATCCCCGGTGACACCCGAGTTTTTTGATCCTTCGTTCGACTCCACAATTCTCGAGGATTTCACTGCGAATTCGGGAGAGTTGCAGGTTTTCCATGTGTCCGCATTGTTTGAAGCCCAGGGAGGGTTCGCCAGTTTTGCCGGAGCATTCGGGTATCGCGTCGATGTTTTCAGTGATCCATCGCTGGCGGGGACTTCGCTTGTCGGCGACGTGGCGAGCCAATTCATCATCGCCGGCAGCGGAGCGGGTGTCACGCAAATCCCCGATCTATCAGGCCTCGCGGAGTATGGTTTGGTGAGTCTGGATGTGAACATCAACCTGACATCAGCGGGAACCTACTGGCTCGGGGTCTCGGTGATTGCCCCCTTTGAATCGGGCATCTTTTTTCTTCAGCACAGCGGGGCTGCAGCGGCGGGAAATGCCGATGCGAAGTTTGCCAATCCCGAAGACGGTTTCGGCCTTGGCCCGTTGATTGCCGCCGATCTCGACTATGCCTACGCGATCGAGGCCATTCCCGAACCGGTCAGCGCCCTGCTGGGTGCCTTGGGCCTCGCAATGCTGCTCGGCAGCAGAAAACGTTCTCTTGTGAACCGGGGTGTGCTCGAATAAAATTCCGCGAATTTTCCATCGTCACGCCTTTTGATTTCCTGTCATGCACGCGAAACGCACCATCATCCTTGCCATTTCCCTGCTTCTCGTTGCGGTCGAGCTCCTCTGGTGGCGGCAGCAAAACCCGCGCAAATCCGACGCAGGGATGTTTCAACCGTCGGGCGGAGAAACGAGAAAAATAGACCCGCAAGGACCCTCGGGTGACCCCGTGGCCCGAGGCGAGGCGAAGCTGCAAAAACAACTTTCGCGCGATGAGGCGCTCGGCACGCTTCGCGAATTGCAGGAAGAACTGCGCGCACTTCCTGCCGATCAGGCCGTCGCAAGAATCCAGGCATTTCTCGATTCCGGAAAAGACCGCAAAACCGGACTGGGCTTTGCCATCGGGGCGGGTGGCGCCATGAAAGAATGGCCGACATTGCGGACGTTTCTCGTCGATGCCCTGCTCGCCATTGATGCTCAGGCTGCCGCACGGATCAGCAGGGAGATTCTCGCAAAACCGGGCAGCGCCGATGAATGGGCGCTCGCCCTCCGCAATCTCGCCCGGGTGGAAACATCCGCTGACACCAGAGAGTTGCTGATCGAACGCACCCAAGCACTGATCAACAATCCCGAATGGCAGGCCGATCCCAGCATCGGGTATCTCAATGCCTTCGACACCCTCGTCCATACCGATGCCACCGAAAGCATTCCGCTGTTGTCCGGACTGATTCAAAAGAAAGACCGCAAGGACCTGGCGCACGCGGGCTTTCTCACCCTCGACCGTCTCGTCCAGCGCAATCCGGCGGATGCTCTGCAACGACTGACTGCGGATCGAACACTGGGCGCCAGTCGTCCGGAAATGGTGGCCCAGCAGTTCGCCCGCGCCGACCTGCGCGACACCTCGCAGCGCGAAATTGTTAGAAAATGGCTGCTCGATCCATCCCGCACTCCCACGGAGCTGCAATCATTCGCCGGTGTCTATCCGAACAACAATCAGTTCGTTTCCCACAACCTGCTCAGCACCTCCACCCAGCCAACCGGCGCGGAACTTGCCGCCCACGACCGTGCGACGCTGGAAATCATCACTTCCTGGCAAAAGGATCCCGCTTTTCAACCGGTCGAAGAGCAACTCCGCACCATGATCGCCCGCCTCAACAATTTCGTCAGCGCGTCGCAGTCGCCCGCCTCTCCGCCTGCAAAATGACCAACTGTTCTCGCATCAGCCGTCCTTTCGTGGAACAACTCCTTCTTCAATTCAGCACAAAAAACCCATGCTCATGAACATCACCTCCAAGGGAAAATGCAATGCGCGCCTACTTTACGTCGAGCGGTCCTGCGTTGGAAAACCATCTTCCCACGCGAGCCTCTTCGCCGTGTTGACGCTGGTTTTTTGCCTCCTGCTTCCCGCACGGGCCCAGTCGTCCTTCACACCGGGGAATGTTGTGATCTATCGCGTCGGCGACGGCAGCGGCCCGCTGGTGAATACCGGCAATCCGGTTTTTCTCGATGAATTTTCGCCTGCCGGCACGCTTGTTCAATCGATCCCGATGCCCTACAGCACATCCTTCAGTGCCGCACGACCGGGAGCGACGATTGCCTATGTGCGTTCGGCATTGGTCGCATCGGGAACCGCTGTGGAGGAAATCGGGATCAGCCGGTCGACTGACGGCCGTTTCCTGATTGTCACCGGCTATGACAGCGCCATTCCTTGCGACAGGCCGTTGCCCGCCACGCAAGCCTACGATGTCGGACGGGCGATCGCCCGCGTGGATCATTCGGGAGGCATCGACATCTCAACCGTGCTGACCGACCTGCCTTCCAACGTCACTCCGTATGCCGCCGTGTCCGACAACGGCTCGCGCTTCTGGCTGGCCGGCTCCGGAGGAAAAATCCACTACGTTCCTTTTGGCGCAGCCACCACAACCGAGATTGCCGAAAGAGTCTCAGGACTCAGGAATCTGGCAATTTCTAACGAACAACTCTTTGCCTCGAGAAGCATGAGAAGCAGCGCCATTTCGCGCGTTGGCACCGGCTTGCCGAGCACGGTGGACCAATCCCTCGTGCCGCTGTCACTGGGGCTCGCAACTGATGGCGACCCCCGTGGTTTTTTCTTCGCGGATCTCAGTGAAGCAGAAGCGGGCCCGGACACACTCTACGTGGCTGATGAGTCGAGGGGATTGAGGAAATTCAGTTTGTCGGCTGGCATTTGGTCCCTGACCGGTGAGATCGGCACGGGAGCCGACGACTACCGCGGACTCACCGCCACTGTAGTCGAGGACGAGGTCACACTGTACGCCACGCGTCGGGCCTTCAGCATCTCGGGCGGCGGCGAGCTGGTGAAAATCGTCGACTCCTCCGGATTCGGCGGCGTGCTCAGCGGGGTTCCGAGCGTGCTCGCCACCGCAGCCGCGAACACCAGCTTCCGCGGCATCGCCCTAACACCCAAGCCACTGCCGGATCTGAGCGTCGAAATTTCCGCCCCGGCGGGCGCCACGATGGGAGCGCCTTTCGACTACACATTCACCGTTCGCAACAACGGTGCTGCCGCTGCCACGGGGATTACCGTGCGATTCCATGTTCCCAGCGGTCTGGTGGTGGAGGCAGGTCCTGATGCCGACAGCTTCATCGGACCAGGCGCGGCCGAGAATGAGCCGGTTGTGGAATTCATCGATGGCACCCTGGCACCCGGCGGAACCGCGACCTTGGTGCTGACCGTCTCAGCGGATACGACCGTCACCGTCACGGCACCTGTACAAGCCGCGGTGGTCGATCCCGACAATTGGATTGTTGAAGG